>Ga0181601_10005211_pt1 | contig 10794 bp, 5 predicted proteins | sample 041ome_8_FD_133020 | JGI IMG/M metagenome (GOLD analysis project Ga0181601, IMG submission 133020) | Coastal salt marsh microbial communities from the Groves Creek Marsh, Skidaway Island, Georgia - 041407BS metaG (megahit assembly) | ecosystem: Environmental > Aquatic > Marine > Intertidal zone... | reverse complement strand
CCGAACCGTCGAGGAGTGATGAGTTTTTTTTTAGTGATGAAAAACGCGCCGCGAAAAGAGCTCGCCGTGATGAGCCATAGAGTACGCCGTCGAGAGGAGAGGCATTTGTTGTTTTTCGCGAAACAGCAGATACACACTACACTGCGATATCCGTACGAGCAGCGCACGCCGTCGTAAACCGTCGTGAACCACCGGTGAGGCCTCACTGGTTCCAGTCCTCCCCGAACAGGTCGTCGTCCGCGAACAGGTCCGCGTCGTCGGCGCCGTCGGAGAAGAAACCGTTCTCGTCTTCGGCTTCGAAGGCGGCGCCGCCGAGGCCTTCGAACGCCGCCGCCTCGGCGGCGTCCCCGAGCCGCTCCGCCTCGAACTCCTCCGGGTCGCCCATGAACGAGCACCCGCCCGCGATCCCCGAACCGAGGTTCCCCCCGAAGGTCACGACGCCCACCTTCCCCGGGCCCACCTCCTCCCAGTTCGCGTCGTCGTCGCGCGGATCCGTCGCGGATTCGTCGAGCGCGATCCGAGATTCGTCTCTCAGAGATCCGCCGACCGACGCGGCGATCGTCGGCGAATTCCGCGCCGGCTCCAGATCCGGCCACCCGAGCTCGTCCAGGCCGTCATCCGTCAAATCGATGGGAGCGCCCGCGGTGTGGCTCGCCCAGTCGCCGTCGTTGTCGCGCGCGTCGCGCGCGTCGCGCGCGTCGCTCACCCAGCGGTCGTCCGCCTCGTCGTCATCCGCGTTCCCCCAGCCCCCGGAATATAAGTCATCAGACTTGCGCGGCTCCTTGTGTCGCTCCACCATGATGAAACACCCGCACAGCGCGGCGGCGAGCTTGACGTTGATCCCGGCGGCGCCGATGGCCTTCGCCTCGTCGAAGCGGTTGACGTACGCCACGAACTTGCTCATGCGCCGCGCGTTCCCGCGCTCATCCAGCGTGCCGGCGGCGTCCATCTGCGTCACGCGCTGGATCACCGCCGGGAAGAGAGCCTCGGCGACGAACGCCTCGGGGTCCTCGCGCCACGGCAAAATCTGGCACACCTCGCCCCCGAGCCTCTCGCGGATCGCGCGCAGGCGCGCGTTCTCCGCGCCCACGCACGCCAGCACGGGGTCCACGGCGCTTCGGTCACCGTCCGCCGCCGCCACCGCCACCTTGGACATCTTGCCGGACACCCGCGACACGCCTTTTATGACCACGCTCCCGTCCGCAACCTCCGGGACCTCGGCTTTGAGCACCTCTGCCAGCAGGCCCGCGATGCCGCAGCTCACGAGCACGGGCGCGCGTTTGTCCGCGGCCCAGGTACGCGGCTCGACGCCGATCACCAGCGCGCAGACCCGGTCGCCCTGCGCGTACCGCTTGTCGGGGATGGCCTCCTCCGGAGGCAAACACGCGAAGGCGCCGTCCTTCAGCTTGAGCAGAATCTCGCCGTCGCGCCCCTGGGCAACCACCGTCGCCTCCACCATCTCACCGTCCCGCGCGAGGTACGACTCCGCGGCGGCGGCGGACACCGCCTCGTTGATCTCCTCGGTGAACGCGAACGCCAGCTTGCGGATCTGGTGCCGCTTCGAGTGTGCCTCCAAAAACGCCTCGGTGTCGTCAATCTCCCACTCCACCGTGCCCCCTCGCCCGACCCTCTGCGCGAGGATGGCCAGCGTCCCGGTGGCGACGTTGATGTCCACGCACACGTCCCGCCCCCGGTCGTCCATCTTGGCGAACGCGCTGTGCCGCATGTTCCGGTACGCGCGCTCGATGGCGCGGCTCACAGCCTCCAAGTGCACGCGCGGGTCGCTCTCGAACCCCTCGCGCTCCGTCGCCAAGGTGCGCAGCGCCGTGACGATGGCGGACCGCCGCTCGAGCGAACGCTCGGCTTTGAGCGCGGCTTTGCGCTTCGCCTCGGCGCGCGCCTCGGCGGTGAGCTCTTCCTTCGCGGGAGCGAACTGCTCCTCTTCCGCGTACCAATCGCGCGCACCGCCGCCGTCGTCCCCCCAGCCCGCGCCGCCGCCGTCGTCGAACCCGCCGCCGTCGCGACCCATGACGCGCGCCGCCGCCGAGCTCGCGCCGACGCCCTGGTCCCCCCGCGCCTCCGAGCTCCGCGCGTACCCGCCGTCGTCGAAGCCCTGCTCGTAGAACGCCGCGTCCGCGGCGCGCTCGTCCACGAACTCCATGCTACTGAGCGCGCCCTCCACGCGGTCCATCTCGCCGAAGGAGACGCCGGTCGCCGCGGCGCGGCCGTCGCGCCACTCGGCGGCGAGGCCCACAATGTCATCCTTGGGGTCGATGTCCGCCTCGTCGTCCGTCGTGCCGAACTCGTGCTCCAGCAGACGCGCGATGAGCTCCTGCTTCTTCCCGCCCTGAATCAGCCCCGAGCCCTTGCACAGCGGCTTGAGCTGCGCCATCTTCATGCCGTTCAGCTCGGCGCGGCGGTCGGCCACGGGGAACTCGCTCAATCGACGCGACCCCGCGGACGTCACGTGCGACGCGCGGCGCGCGAGCGCGCCGGCGCGCGTGGAGGCGCCCGGGCGGAGCGACGCGTCGGGCCGCGGGGTTTCCGAGAGGGCGAAGCGCGAGCCGGCGAGCCGGCGCGCCGCGGCGTGCGACGGGGGGGGGTGGGGTCGCGTCGACACCGCCGTCACCGCGACGAGGCGGCGGCGGTCCACCACCGCCTGGAATCGGCGCGCGCCGAGGCGCGCGCCCGCGGCGGAGACGCGGACGGCGCGAGGCGTCGCGACGGCGCCGGCACTGAAGCGCGACGCTGAGGGACGCGCCAGCGTCCCTGAGGGCACCGTGGGTGCCTGCATGCTGGGTGCCTGCATGCCGACGAAGTGCGCGCCAGATGTGGCGGCGTGAAAAGCGGACGACGACGCTTTTTCGGGTTTTTCGCGTTCGTCGAGACTCAGATGCTGTGAGATGCTGACGTGGAAAACGCGCGACGCGCGGTTGGATAACACCGAAGCGCTTCTGTTCGCCTGAGACGCACACGCGCCCGCGCGTGGTCTCCCGACCTCGCCCCCGATCACTCCGAGCGCCATGTTGGCGGTGGCTGACGCGCAGGTGGCGGCGTCCTCTTCGCGCGCGGCGGGGTCGTTCACGAGACGCGTCTCGTCGAGACGCCCTCGCGATGTCGCGATGTCGGCTCGCATCCCCCGCGCCGCGACCGGGCGCCGCCGCGCGCTCGTCCGCGCGTCCTCGAGGCTGCCCCGCGACGAGACGGCGGCATCCTCTGAAGTGTCGCGAACGAGCGCGACGACCGTTTCGCGCGAACGAACGTCCATGCCGCCTCGCGACGCGCGTTCTCGCCGCGACGCGCTCGGACGCTTCGCCGCGTCGATCGCCGGTTTTCTTTCGTTCGAGTCGACGGCGGCGCTGACGGCGCCGCCCGCGTCTTTCGCCATGTTCAACAAGGATCTGGACGTCCCGATCGAGGACCCGATCCAGGCCATCGCCGTGATCTACGCCGTGCGCGCGTGCATCGGCGACGTCTTGGCGCAGATGGAGCTCTTCTCCACGACGTGCCCCGCGCCGACGTTCCCGTGCGACCTGTCGCAGCTCAACACCAAGGCGAGCACGCGGATCAGCGGGCCTTTGGCGCGCGCGCTGCCGGCTCTGACCGAGGCGTACGGCGCGGACCCGTACGCGGTGCAGGATATTCTGCAGTCCGTGACGCAGACGGAGAGCATGCTCAAGAGCAACAACGCACGCGTCAAAGTCGACTTCGAGGGGCCGAAGACGTACCTGGAGCTGGTGGATTCCTCAATCGTCGCGTTTCTCGAGGAGGTGCCCGCGGAGAAGGTGGCGGAAGGGAAGGCGCTGTACGACGCCTGCGACTTAAACGTCGACGCCACCGCGCCGGGGAGCCTGGAGTGCAGACTCGGCAGGGCCGTCGCGCAGAACGCGAGGCCCTCGGGGGGGATCGGGTGAGAAGGGCGTGATTCGGGTGGTGGAGTAGGAGGCGGGCGTAGGAGAAGCGACGCGCGTCGTCGTCTGTTTTCGACATATTCTTTCTTTCAGCTGAAGTTCGTTTTCGTCTCACCGACGGACGACCTGATGAACAGAAACCTGGAAAGCGCCCTCGGCGCGGGCTCACTGCACCTCCGCGCGCAGGCACTCCCCGATGTTCCAAGCCGCACGCCACACGCTCCGCCGCGCGGCCACGCGCGCGGCGTTCGCGAACGCGACCGCGTTCCCCCGCGCCGCGCTCGCCGCCGGCGAGGGCGCGGCCGCGTCGCGATCGGCGTCTCCCTCGGCGGTCGCCGCGGTGCAGGCGAGCCGCGCGGCGCGCGGCTTCCGCGCGTCTTCCCTCGCGTTCGAGGAGGCGAGCCCGCCGGAAGGAGGCGAGCGCGGCCTGTCTCAGGTCCTCGGCGAGGAGCTCGAGCACGAGCGCACGACGTACGTCCCGAGCGAGGTGGTCGCGAAGGGCCCGCCCGAGCCGTTCGAGATGATCGAGACGGACGGCGACTGCGAGATCACGCTCGTGCGCGCTTTCGGCGACGACGAAGAGATCGCGGTGACGTTCAACGCGACGGAGGACCCATACGAGGAGGATGAGTATTTCGTGTCGGACGCGGACGGCGCCGCGACGAACGAAGCGGAGGACGAGGACGAGGACGTCACGATCCACTTTTCCGTCTCCGTCTCGCGGGGCGACGGGCACGAGGGGCTGGAGTTTTCGTGCGCGACGGATGGCGAAACCGTCGAGGTGCGCAACGTGCGCTACGAGGCCATCGGCGGCGGCGGCGGCGGCGAGGCGGACGAGGACGACGAGGACGAGTACTTCAGCAGCTACCCCGGCCCAAACTACGACGAGCTGGACGAGAGCGTGCAGGAGGAGTTCCACAAGTACCTGGAGGCGCGCGGGATCGACGCGACGCTCGCCAACTACATCGCGGAGGCGCACGTCGACAAAGAGCAGAGAGAGTACACGCGGTGGCTGGAAAACGTCGCCAACTTCGTCAAGTGATTCTTCGTTCGCGAAGCGCGCTCGGAACGCGCCCGGAACGCGGCGGAAGAGGCGCTCGAAGTAAGGTGGCGTGATAGGACGCGCGATAGGAACCACGGCGATGTTTTGTCACGCGTCTCTCGAACTACGTAGTATTAATACGTCTTACGTCTCTTACGCTACGTATTTACGACGGTTCGTACCGTACTCGCTTTTACGTACTTTTTAAAAAAAAAGTACTACGCGCGCGGCCCCACGACGCTCGTCCCGAAAATCTGGAAACACCGCGTTCCCGGGTGTTTCTTGTCTCTTTTCTTTTTGCCCTCCTGCGGCACGAGGTAGCTCATGACGCACACCACGACCCATCCCTCGTGCGGTCGGTCGATGTGGTGCTCCGTGAGCGCGCGCGTCTTGGCGGCGACGCGGTCGTACGTCGTCGTCGACGCCCACAAGTCGCACGGCGGGACGCCGTGAAAAAAAGACGCGCTCTCCGGCGGCGCCAGGTGCGCCTTCAGGCGCGCCGTGCCGTCCTCCAGCACCAACGACAGGTTGTATTCCCAAGTGGAGTCGTCATCGTCGTCATCGTCGTTCGGAACGCAAAAGTCGTGCACGTCTTTGGGAAAGTGCCCGACCACGCGCACCGCGCACCGGTGCCTGGCCGGCGCGGGCGACGCCAAGACTTCGCGCAACGTGGAGAGGGGCACGTGCGCGTGCGCGGTTTTCGTCAGCGCGGGCGTTAGATCGCCGTCGCGGCCCTCCGCGGCGATGCCGCGCGGCGCCCACATCGCGACGTCGTTTTTCTCGAGGCGCTCCGCGTAGGCTTCCTGGAACGAGGGGTTCGGCCGCGACGGCGCCCACGAGCTGTGCTGCGTGAAGAGGCCCTGCCTCTGGCCCTCCCGCACCCACGACGAGAGTTTCATGAGCCGGATCCACGCGCCGCGCCGCGGCATGTCTTCCCGGGAGATGTCGAAGTTGCGCATCACCACCGGGAACGCGCTGCCGCACCGGGGGATCGAACCCAGCGATCGCTCGTACTTCTCCACCATCTCACTCGTCACCGCGCGCTCTGGTTCGAAAGGGGCGAAGAAAAACGCCGGGTACTCGCCGCCGCCGCCGAACGGCGAAACCTTCCCCGACGCGTTTTCGCTCTGCGACTCCAGCCCCCCCCCCGACGGCCCGAGGTTGGTGACGTTCGGCGGGAACGGCCTGCTGTCCGAGCCGTCCCACACCACTAGCGTCGTCCGGCCCGTCTCCGGCGCGGTGATCACCTCCAGCACCTTGCAGTGAAGGTCGTACTGGTCGGCGTGGTGCGTTTTTTTCGGATCCGCGTGCGTGATGGAGCTGATGGGCACCGTGAACGGATTGTCCAGCGCGGCGTCGCGGAACGACCCGACCCCGACGAGCTCGCGCAGGCGCTTGACGTTGGCGCGGTCGGTGACGTTGAACGTATACTTCTGAGAGGAGGTCTGGAACGGCTCCTCCGGTAGAACCTCGCCCGGCGCGCTCGGCAAACCGCGGAAGAGGCAAAAGTGACACCGCGCGACTCCCCCCGCGCCGCTTCCCGAGCGGATGACGCCAATCTTCGCCACGAACTGCGGGCGGCGCTGCCACTCCCTCTTTTCCAGCCTGTGAATGCGCACGATATCGCCTTCGCGCGCGTTCGTGAGCAAAACGTCGCGGTCGCCGAAGAACATGATCATCACGTCCTTAGCGCCCCCGCTCGCCGCGGCGAGCGCGTCGTCGTCGGCGACGGAGCCTCCGAAGCTGATGTCGCGCGCGCTCTCGTCCGTGACCCAGACCCTTTGCTTGTAGTCCGTCCCGGAACACGGCCGGGGAATGTCCACGCGCGTGATGACGCCGTAAATGTTCACCAGCTTCTGGTTCGTCACCCACGCCTGGTGCAGCGACATGTAGTGGTAGTTCGCCATGACGACCGATTCGAACCGATTCGAAGCGTCCGTCGAGGCGAGAATCTGGACGCCGGGCACCGAGGGGGTCCGCCCACGAGGCGCGGCCGGACGCGCCACCGGGGAGGGGAGTGGACCGAGGAGAGACCCGAGGGAACTGCGCGCGTGGTCGGACGCGTCGGCGGAAGGCCACGCCCGCACCGGTACCGGCGCGCGGCGCGAAAGTGCCAGTGTCGTGGCTTTTTCGCGCGAACGGGCAAACGGTCATGCCTTTCTGCCACAGTCGCTGTGTGTCTGGGTGTGTGCGTCTGTGCGACATAATAAAATAACGCGAGTCGCGTTATAATAATTATCGCCACCCACCCTTGGGCGAGACGGGCACGACAAACCCACGAGCGCGCTGCGTCTCCGAGCTCGGTTCGCGGAACCCGATCCGAGGCGCGTTCCACGGAGAGCGGGCGCGTCGAACGAGCGGTCGCGTCGCCCAGGGAACGCCGCGCGATCAGGACGCGCGTTCCGTCTCAGACGGTTAGAAAAGGCGTGTCTGGCGCTTTTATTCAACAAATCCGGCGACTGCTGACGAGATCCGCGCGAAGCGCGGGGCGGGAAGGCGCCCGGCGCTCGTTCGAGGGACGAGATCGACGAAGATGTCGCACGATGACACGCACGACGATGCGCTCTCGGAGATGTCTTCGGACGACGAGTTCTTCGACCCCGAGGGAGACGGGCCCGCTGAGATCCCTGGCCCGTCGTGGCTGACGCGCACGTTGAGCGAGGAGCGTCCGACGGGAGCGCCTTCGACGCGGGACGAGGCGGAGGGCACTCAGCGCTCGGGGACGGCCGCGAACGCCTCCCCCACGCTCCCGTCGAGCGGCTCGCTGGATGTCTCGCAGATGGTCGCGACGAAACCCGCGATGGAGGCGGACGACGAGGACGACGCGGGATCGGACGACGCGCGAGTGGGGTCGCGTCGCGCCGGGACGCCGCGTCTCTCGCCGCCGGCGTCCCCGTCCGCGTCCCCGGGGGGACCGGCGACGCCGACGACTCCCGACGTCGCCGGCGTCGCCGCGTCCCCCGAGATCCCGAGCACCGCGTTCCGCCTGAAGGACCTGGACACGGGGCGCGAGTACATCGTGGACGAGGCGGCGGCGGATGCGATGATCGGCGGCGCCGACGCCGCCGCCGACGCGGAAAAACAAAAAGCGCAAAAAGCCGCCGTGGTGCGCGACCTGCGCTCCGGGAAGGACGTCCCCGTGCGGGAGCTCGAGGACAACCTCGGGCTCTCGCCGCTGATGCGCGAGGTGAGCCTGCGGGAAAGGCAGAGCGGGGACGCCGGGAGCGGGGACGGGGACGCGCGTCCCCGCGGCGGCGGCGGGGACGGGGACGGTTCGCCCGCCCCGCGCGCGCGTTCGGAGGAGGAACCGCGTGGAGCAAAACCGTGCGGGCGGAACCCGCGCCGGTGGATGACCAAGCGGCTCGCGGAGGCGTCCGCGTACGCGAGCCGCGCTGTGCTCGAGAAGTCGGAAGCGGCGGAGCGCTCACCGCGTGGCGCAGAGACAGAGCGCAGAGACGCGGAGAGAAACGGGAGAGACCGGGACCCGTCGCGCGACGGCGCGGAGGTGATGGCACCTAAAACGGACGCGGAGAGACTCTCGGCTTCGGAAAGCGCCGCGCGCGCGAGTCTCTCCGGGCGCGCCGTGCGCGTGAGCGTGAACCGCAAGGTGTACAAGGAGTTCACGGAGTTGCGACGCGTGCAGACGCTTCGCGCGCACGAGGACGCGGTGTGGACGATGAAGTTCAACCACTCGGGGCGGTTCCTCGCCACCGCGGGGCAGGACCGCGTCGTGCGCGTCTGGGAGCTCGACCTCGTCTCCTCTGACGACTTTAAAAACGGCGCCGACGGCGAGAAAAAAAAAGGAGACGAAAAGCAAACGGAAAAAGCAAACGGCGACGCGCCGAACGGAAAACCCCGCATGTCCATCCGCGGCGCGTCCGTGTTCAAGGACTCGCCGCGGCGCGAGTACCGGGGGCACCGTGGGGACGTTCTGGACCTGTGCTGGTCGCGCACGGACTGGCTGCTGTCTTCGTCGATGGACAAGACGGTGCGCCTGTGGTACGCGGCGATGGACGAGTGCCTCCGCATCTTCTCGCACCAGGACTTCGTGACCGCCATCGACTTCCACCCCCTGAACGACAAGTACTTCCTGAGCGGCTCGCTGGACGGCAAGCTCCGGCTCTGGAGCATCCCCGACCACCACGTGGCGGACTGGGTGGACATCGGCGAGATGGTCACCGCCGCCGCCTTCAACTCGGACGGCTCGACGTGCACGGCGGGGTCGTACAAAGGCAAGTGCCACTTCTACGCCATGGACGGCGTGCGCTTCGAGTACCTGACGCACCTCGAGGTGCGACACAGCCGCGGCGGCTCGAAGAACAGCGGCAAGAAGATCACCGGCCTGGCGTTCATGCCCGGGGACGACCGCAAGCTGCTCGTCACCTCCAACGACAGCCGCGTGCGCGTGTACGACGGCTACCACCTCGCGTGCAAGTACAAGGGGCACAAGAACAACAACTCGCAGATCCGCGCCTCCTTCTCCCCGGGCGCCGAGTTCATCGTGTGCGGCTCGGAGGATGAGAACGTGTACGTGTGGAGCACCGTGAACTCGTTCGTGCCCTCCATCAACCCCATCTACACCGGCTTCCGACGGGACAAGCACAGCTCGTACGAGAGCTTCCGCGCCAACGGCGGGACGAGCGACATCACCACCGCCGCGCTCTTCGCGCCGAAGGGCGTGCGCGACGCGCGCCGGGGCGAAGCCGCCGCCGCGGTGGCCAAGGCGCGAGCCGCCGCGCAGAGCGAGATCCAAGCCTCGCGCGCCGCCGCCGCGCTGTTCCGCGGCGGGCCGCAGAGCCCGATGGACGCGGCGGCGGCGGGCGAAACGGCGCGGAACAGCGCGGCGAGCGAACGACTCGGCGACGAAGCACTCGGCGATGACGCGCTCGTTTCGGGCACTCCGCCCGGCGGCCGAACCGCCGCGGGCCGGTCCGGCGGGCGCGCGCCGAGTGCGTTGAGCGCCGCCGCCGCGTCGCGCGACGCGCGCGAGTCTCCCGGGCGACCCGGACGAGGCGGCGACGGCGACCGGGACGAGGCGGCGAAGGCGAAGGCGGAGGGCGAGCGCGCGTTCGCGGCGGCCATGGCCATCGGCCAGATCGTCGTCACCGCGGGGTACTCGGGGGAGATTTGCGTCTTCGAGAACGTCGGGTCCCCGCAGTGGCTGTGAAGCGTCGAGGAAGGGGAAGGTGAAGTGTTGTCCAGTGCTGTCCGCGCCGTACTTGTAGTCGAAAATACGAACGAGACTACCAAAAAGACACCTCCTTCACCGCCTCGCGAACGGATTGAGCGATGAGAAGAACCCGCGTCGTCGGCGCGGCGTCGTGCCCACGTCGTCGTCGCTCCACGCGTCGGAGTCGGAGGCGTCGTCGGAGGCGTCGTCGGAGGCGTCGGAGGCGTCGGACCCGCCGACGGCGCCTCGCGAAACGTTTTCCGACGCGTCCCGGAAGTCTCGTGCGGCGCCCTCCGCCTGCACCTCGCGTTTTCCCGCGAGCCGGCGCTCCAGCGCCGCGTTGGTCGCCTCCAGCGTACGCGCGTTCTCCCCGGCCGCCTCGAGCGCGCGCTTCGCCCTCGCGCGCTCGCGCTCCACTTCCGAGAGCAACTCGTGGATCGAGTCCACCAGCCGAAGCTGGTCCTCGCCGACGTCGCCGACGGTGGCTCCGCCCGTCGCGCGCGCGCCGTTCGCGCTCACGAAGTGGAAAAACCCCGAAGGCGCGCTCGAGGTCTCGTCGCCGTTCGGGGTTCCAACACCGTTCGGGGTTCCAACACCGGAAGACGCATCTCGCAAGTCCGCGGCGAGCCGCGCGGCGCGCGCGCGGGGGTCCATCTGTCTCGCCGGCGTGT
>Ga0181601_10005204_pt1 | contig 10799 bp, 2 predicted proteins | sample 041ome_8_FD_133020 | JGI IMG/M metagenome (GOLD analysis project Ga0181601, IMG submission 133020) | Coastal salt marsh microbial communities from the Groves Creek Marsh, Skidaway Island, Georgia - 041407BS metaG (megahit assembly) | ecosystem: Environmental > Aquatic > Marine > Intertidal zone... | reverse complement strand
TCTCCGCCCGAGTCCTCCTCTTCCGAGTCGCCGTCGCCGCGTCGAGACGGCGCCGCGGAGGCGGTCGATCGACCGGCGTCGGAGCCGTCCGAGCCGTACCCGTCCGCCGCCGAGCGCGAGACGAAAGACGAAGGAGGCGCGCTCGAGGTACTCGCGCCCCGCGCGCCGAACCTGGACGCGCCGAGCGCGCTTCCGACTCGGAGAGAATCCGCGTCGGGCGTCCTCGCCTCCACGAGCGCCATCACCGCCTCGGCGGCGGCGTCCAGCGGCGCCGTCGGCCCGACGCCGGCGCGCTTGTTAGCGTTGGCCGCGTTGGCCGCCTCGGCGATGGCCGTCTTGATCGCCTCAGTGGTGATGGGCGTCGACGCCGAACCTCGCGCGCCGGGGGACCCGAACGCGAGCGCGCCCGTCGGCGTTTTTACGCCGGCGCGACTGTTTTTACCGTTCACGCCGCCGAAGCGGTCCTCCCCGGTGTCCCCGTCGCGAACAGACTCTCGAGAGGACTCGTCCCCGAAGCCCGTCCCGCGAAACGACCGAGCCTTGATCCGCGCGAGTTCGGGCGAGCCCATGTTCGCGACGCTCGTGTACGTGTGCCCTTTGTCCGTGGCGTGGCGGTGCCTGACCACCCGCCCCTTGATCAGCTTCGCGATCTTCCGCAACTGCACGGTGGTGATCACCAGGTCCACGATGCCGCTCCCGCCGAAGACGCCCTCCTTGTCCGCGCACGCGCTGAACTGCTCCAAGATCACCGCCACGAACAGGTTCGCCAGCAGGAAGATGGCGATCACCACGAACGAAAAAGCGTAGAAGATGGCGCCGACGTCTCGCTCGCAGGAAAGGCTCGATTCGCCCGTCGCGGCGTCGATTCCGCTCGCCGGCGTGACGAGCGCGTCGCACCGCTGGTCGCGGAACATGTCGGAAAAGTACGACATCCAGTTCCCGGTGTAGCTCACGAAGAGCACCACGAACGCGCGCGGGAAATCGGCGAAGTTGCCGTACTCGGAGAGCGCCAGGTTTCCGAACTCGGACCCGAACGGGCCGGCGCTGTCGCCGTACAGCGAGACGCCGAGGCACGCGTAGATGAAAATCACCAGCGCGCTTAACACGCTGATGTTCACCACCGCGGGGAGCGACTGGACGAACGTCAGCGAGAGCGTGCGTAAGCCGCGCGAGATCTTGATCAGCTTCACCAGGCGCAGGAACCGCGCGACTCGGAACGCGTCCCCGAACCCCGCCTCGCGCAGAGACGGAATCGCGAAGTCGATAAACCCGACCAGCGCCACCACGAAGTCGACTCTGTACATGAAGTTGGACCAGTACATCTTCCATCCCATCGCCGCGACGAGCAGGCAGGCCTCCAGAACGTAGAAGAACGTGAAGAAGTAGTCGAACACCTCCTGCGCGGTCATCTCCGCGCTCGAGGCGTCGTGCCTGTACGCCACCATCGCCAACAGATTGAGGAAAATCACGGACGTCACCGCCGTGTCGAACGCGGGCTGCTTGCAGTAGTGGTGAATCGTCCGGCGAATCTTGGACGCGTTCTTGGGCGGCGCCAGGCGCCACCGCTCGAGGTGCGAGATCGTGGCGAGCTGCATCGCCTGCTGCCACCGTCGCTGTTCGTCAGACACCAACGTGGGCCCCCCGTTGGCGGCCATGCGGTTGAAGTTGTCCACCAGCGCGGACACGAACAGGTTGGCCCAGAACAGCATCGCCACCAGCACGACCAGCACGAAGTACGCCGCCGCCCACGAAGAGTGGTCCCGCGACGGCGCGAGGCCGTCCCCGACGCTGTCCATCGCCACGTACATGATGTCCTGCCAGTTGTCGCCCGTGCTGATCACGAACACGGAAACCATCGCCTCGGCGAAGTTGTCGAAGTTGAACTTGTTGTTCCGCCACGTCCCGCCCGCGGCGGCGCACGCCGCGCGGTCCAGGCCGCCGCCCGCGGCGCCGCTGGCGCCGGCGAGCGCGTCCGGCGCGACGGCGGCGTCCGTCGCGGCCGATACGTACGCGTCGAACGACGGAACCTCCGCGCAGAACCACATCTTCCCCTGGAACAGCTCCATGCCCATGATGGAGAGCACCGTGCCGAGCCCCAAGCCTAACACGCAGACGTGCGAGATGGCGGGCACGGACGCGATCACCGCGTTGATGACCAGCTTCAGCGACGGGAGCTTGTGTACCGACCGAAGCGGCCGCAGCGCGCGCAGCAGCCTCAGCGAGCGCAGCGCGCCCACGCTCTCGAAGGCGAGCGTGAGCAGCGACGCGGCCACCACGACGACGTCCAGGACGTTGAACGACGACCGCAGGTAGGACGCCGGGTTTTTATACACCTGGAACGCGTACATCTTCAGGAGCATCTCGAACGCGAAGAGGACGGTGAACAGCACGTCCACGATCTTGAACGCGACGTCCGCCTGAGAGCCGCTTCGCGGAAACGTGTGCGTCTCCGCGGCGAGCAAACCGCTGCTCACGCCGATGGAGAGCAAGATGAAGAGCTCGAAAAGCGGGTGCGTCGCGACGCGAAGCGCGAGGAGACGCCCGGACCCGCCCTCCAGCCCCAGAAACCCGACACCGCCGCCCCAGCCGCGCGCGCCGTCCGTCTCGTGCTTCACCGCCAACGCCTTACGGGACGCCTCGGAGTTTAAACCGCCGCCCGGCGAAGCCGCCAGCGCCGCGAACGTCTTCGCGTCATCCGCGCCGCCCGAAAACGCGTCGTTCGGGTTGGGGATCCGGAGCACGCCGAGAATCACCCGCAGGTTGGCGCGGTGCGTCCTCTGCTCGCTCTGGAACTCCTCCTCCTCGCGCCGCAAACGCACCTCGCTCTTGGGCTGGCCGTCCTCGTCCTCGTACACGATGTCCAGCTCGTCGCGCCGCCAGCGCGGCGGGCGCACGCGCGCCCACGTCACCGCGTCCGTGGAAACCTCCGACATCGCGAGAACCGCCTCGCGATCGGATCGCTCGCGCCGACGCCGCTCGAGCCGCTCGGCGAGCTCGCGCTTCATCGCCGCGAGTTTTCTCTCGTCCTCGTCGCCAAAGACGTCGCGAGCCTCTTCGTCGAGCTCGTCCATCGTCCGCGCGTTGAGTTTGCGCACGGACCCGATGCCCGTGACCGCGCCAAGGTGTCGACGCGACCGCGCGTCGAACGCGTCCATGCGCTTGCGCGCGGCGAGTTTCTCGCCGGGCGTCAGCGCGCGCTCCGTCGCCAGCGACTCGCGCGTGTGCGCGGTTTCGCCGATGGACACCAGCCACCGCCGGACGACGGCGACGTCCGCACGCGAGCGGCTCTGTTTTCGTCTCTCCGCCTTTGTAACAAGCGCCTTCTCGGCATCCTTCCGCGCCTTCTCCGCGACCGGGTCGACCGTCTTTTTAGAAAGACTGACCGCCTTTTTCGTATCGACGCGATTGTCGTTCGCGCGATTGTCAAAGTCGTCAAAGGCGTCGTCGTCAAAGGCGTCTCCGCGCGAACCGCGCGCGTCGCGCCGCTTCGCCTCAGCCTCCGCCTCCTCGAGCGCGCCCTGCGCCTCGTCCCCCTCCGCGGTGATCGAGTCGATGAGGATTCCTAAAATCAGCGAGAGTACCGCGGTGGATATGACCAGCCACGCGATCATGTACAGGCCGGACCACTCGTCCGTCGCCACTATGGTCGCGTACGCCACCTCAAACGTGTTCTCACCCGTGGACACGACGAAGAGCGTGAGCAGCGCCGATCCGACGTCTTTGAACCCGAGCCGCTCGTCGTCCAGGTCGCCCTGCCCCCCGAACAGCTGGACGCCCAGGATGGCGAAGATGATCAGCAGGAGCGCCCAGACCACGAGGAACACCCACATCGCCTGCACGCCGTTGATGGCGCTCTCGAGGATGCGCACGAACTCCTTGTTCTCGCGCAGCACGCGAAACGTGCGCACGATGCGGAAGATGCGGAAGACGCGCAGGAACGAGAGGTTCACCCCCGACCCGCTCTGCGACGCCTCGATCATGATGAGCTCGACGATGGACGACACCACGATGAACCCGTCGAGCCTGTTCCAGGAATCGCCCCAGTACCCGCCGAACCCCAGCGCGAGGTGCTTCAGGGAAAACTCCACGATGAACACGATCGTGAACGCGCTCTCGGCGTGCCTCGTCGCGTCGAGGTACCACTCCGCGGGGTCGTAGTGCGAGCTGATCATCATCAGCGAGTTGAGCGCGATGCACGCCATGATGAAGTTCTCGAAGTACGCGTGACGCACGAGCGCGCGGAACGCCACCGCGAGCTCGTTCTCGCGGTACTCAGCGTCCATCTTGGACATCGCCGCCGCGGTCTCCGAGTTGGTCACCGCGTCCCGCTGCGCGACGACGGCGGCGGCGGCGATCGCGTCGACGTCGTTGGTCTCGGCGGCGACGCGGTCGTCGTCCTGGTTCACGTCCCCGAGGGTGGCGCAGATCACGGACGTGAACAGCTGGATGATCACGAACCCGCCGATGACCACCACCACGGACGCGAACACGAAGGGCTTGGCGAAGCCGTTCGCGTCGCACATCGGCCACGTCACCTCGTTCCAGCCGTCCACCGTCATCATCTGCAGCACCACGAAGACGCCCTGCGCGAAGGTGTCGAAGCGCACGTAGTCGTCGAACGGCGCCAGGTGGCTTTCGCAGCACAGAAAAGACCGCGTGAACCCCGTGTACAACGGGTCGGTGGTCGCGGAGACGTTCGTGACGGCCGCGCGCACGACTCGGTCGCGATCGTCCCAACGACACACGTCCTCGTCGCCGGGGACGGTGACTCCCGCGACGCGCGCCGACGACTCCGCGACAGCGCGCGCCGCGCCGTCCGTGCCGTTGGCCATCCAGCCTTCGCGCAACACGTCGCACGCGCGCGGGAAGTACCCCGCGCGCGCCAAGTCGAACTCCGCCTCCGTCCTCGAGGCGCCGCCCTCCTGGAAGACGACGTCGTCGACGAGCGCCGCCTCGGCAGCGCCGCGCGGGGAAAACACGCGATCGGTCATCGTGCCGCCGAAGAACATGACGCCCATGACGGTCATCGCCACCACGAACCACAGCATGAACAGCACGACGTCCATCAGAAGCGGCAAAGACGCGCCCAGCGTCTCCAGCACGAGCCGCCCGCTCCGAAACTTGTTCAGCGCGCGCAGCGGCTGCAGCGTGCGGATGAGCCGCAGGGGGCTCAGCGCGGCGCCCGCGCTGCTGGAGATGAGATCGATCACGCCCGCCACCACCACCACGAAGTCCAGCATGTTCCAGTAGTGCCGCAGATACACGTCCGGGCCGATCAGGAAGCCCATGGCGATGATCTTGACCGCCGCCTCGAGGGTGAAGATCACGACGAACGTCGCCTGGAGCGCGGTGCTCGTCGCCGTCGGCACAATCGCGCTCGCGCCGGCGTCCATCTGCGCCTCGGGCTTCGTCAGCGCGATGAGCACGCCGTTGACCAGCACGCAGACGAAGATGAACATCTCGAAGTGTGGGTTGTTGCGCAGGTGATCGCACGCGCGCCGCAGCTCGGACGTGCGCGAGAACGTCATCAGCGAGTCCGGGCTCGCGTATACCTCCTCAAACAAACGCGCGGGCGCGGCGAATACGCGGTACAGCGCACCGAGTATGGTGCGCCTGCGCGCGCGATCCATCTTCTCGAACGCGGCCAACGCCTCTTTGTCCGCGTCTTTGTCCGCCGCGGCCTCAGCCTCGAGTTTCGCCAGGAGCTCGGCGTCCTCGGGGGACACGGAGCCCTCCTCGGAGGCCTCGGACGCGCCGTCGGACTCGGACGCGGACTCGCGCGAGCGCGCGTCGTCGTCGCGGGCGTATCGGTCCGCATCGCGCGGGTCTCCGCGCCTGCCCGGGGGGGCGGGGCGGAGACCGGACGCCGTACCCCGTCTATCGCCCGCACGGTCCATCGAGCGTCGCGGCTCGAACGCGCGCGCGCGGCCAAAACGCGAGTCGAGGCCGCGAACACCCACGCCCGCGTCTCGATTGCGACGGACGACGCACTCAAATTAACGGTACGTAGACTATGATATCGCGCGCGCGATCCGCGGAGACCGCCGGACACCCGCGCTTCGACCGGATGTACGCCCACCGCGCGCGCCGCCGCCTGCGGTGCTCGCGTCCACGCGCGCGAGCAACGGGGGTGGACGCACGCTCGTGCGCGTCGGTCTCCGATTGGTCCGCCGCGGCCATTCCTCGAGGAATCGTTTCAGTCATCACGGCGGGTTTTTCCGGCGGCGTCTTCCCGCGATCGCGATCGGGTGGAGAAGTACTTGTATGGACATTGAGAGCGGCGAAGACGTGTTTCTACTTTCGCAACTATCTCGCTCCGCGTCTGTTTCTCGCGCCTCGCCTAAGGGCGCCTCGTCGTCTCGCCCCCCTGTCGTCATCGCGGCTTGAGTGTGACGAACCTCAGCGCGAGGTACGTCGCGAGTCGCAGCGCGAGGAACACGCAGAGAAGCGCGCCGACGTTGACCCACACGGACTCGCGCAGGTCCACGAACTCGAGCTGGCCCGTGTCCTCCACCCGACACGTAGCGACGACGCGCTTGTCCTCGAACTTGTCTCGAACTTGCCTCGAACTTTCGAACGACGCGTCTTCAGTCGCCTCGAACGCGTCTTCAGTCGCCTCATTTGTCTTCAGCGCCTCGAGTTCGTGTTCGTGGCACTTAAACGCGCCGCCGTTCGGGAACTGCGTCTTGAGTAACGCGGCGTACGCGTGGTTCACGAACGAGGTGCGCTTGGTCCAGTCCAGCCACGCGGGCGTCTCGTCGAAGTAAAAGCCCCCGGTGAGCATGACCGACAACATCACCACGGACGCGACGGTCTGCGCGCGCTTCGTGGCCGGGAACGTCGCGCCTATGAACAAGCCGAGGCTGGACGCGACGAGCACGGCGAGATACGTGAGGAAGAGGTGCGCGAAGAACGCCCCGGCGGACGGTCTGAGCCCGACGAGGCCGTACGCGACGGCGACGAAGAGCGTCGGCGGCGACAGATCCAGCGGCACGTCCGCCAGCGCGCGCGCGACGAAGTACGCGGAGACGCGAACGGCGCCGCTTTGCCTTTCCTTGCAGATCACCGCGCGCTCGTCCGGGAACGTGAACAGCGACCCGAAGAGCGTCAGGAACGAGAGGAACAGGAGCTCGAAGAAGAGCGCGCCGGCGACGTCGCCGACGGCGGCGACGCCAACGCGCTCGCCCCTTTGGAACCACAGAACGCCGACCAGGAGCGCCACCACCACGACCTGCGCGATCTTGAGCGCGTCGAAAAACGCGCCGCGCCGCGCCGCCAGAGACCGCCGAAGCAACGCGCGCGTCTGCGCGCACCACGAAACCGCCCAGCGGGGAGGCGACGGCGTTTTCGGCTCTTTTTTTTTTTGTGAAAAAAGAAACTTGTCAGAAGCCGCCGACGACGTAGACGCCCGATCCGCGCCGTCCGCGTCTCCCGAGACAAGGGAGACGGTCCCGTCGCGCCCGACGCGCCCCGAGCCGCACGCCGCGCTCCGCGCGGCGAGGACGTCCACGACGCGGTCGACGTCGTCCGTGCACAGGAGCATGAACGTTTTTTGCAAGTTTTGCCGACTCGACGTCCCGTCGTCCCCGACGACGGCGACGTTCGCGCGCTCGCCCGCCCCGACGTACTCGCCGATCTCGCCGTTGCACAGGTCGACGCAAAACTCCGCCGGGTTCGTGCCGAAGTCCTGGTGCGCGTTCATGGCCGCGAAGTAGCGCTGAATCCCGCGCGCGTCGCCGTAAAACGCGCGGCGGCCGCGCGCGAGGAACAGGGTCGCGTCCAGCGCGCGGACCACCCGCGAGGACGGCTGGTGGATGGTCAAAAGGACCGTCCGACGATGGTCGACGCGTTCGGAACGAACGTCGCGGCGCCGCGCGTCGTTTTTGTCGTTCGCGTCTCCGCGAAACGTCAGGCTTCCCTTGGCGAGGTCGGCGAGCGTTCGGCATAGCCGGAGCGCGACGGTGGAATCCAAGCCGCTGGTGGGCTCGTCCAGGATGAGCACGCTCGGTTCGGTGAGCAGCTCGACGGCGACCGCGACGCGTTTGCGCTCGCCGCCGGAGACGCCGCGCCCGGGAAAGGCGAACGCGCCGCCGACGGGCGTGTCGCGCGCGCGACCCAGACCGAGCGCCTCGATGACGGCGTCCGCCGCCTCGGCTTTCGCGCGCGCCGCGGCGCGCGCGCGCGCCAAGGCGGCGAAAAGCGACGAGAATCGCTTTTCCGAAGGCTCCGAAGACTCGCGTTCGGCGTTTGGCGTTGCGTCGTCGTCGTCGGGGAGACGCAGCGCCGCGGCGTACCGCACCGTCTCCGCGACGGTCAGGGACGGGAACAAGCAGTCGTCCTGCGTCACGAACCCGACGCGCCGCGAAAGCGACTTGTCGGAACCAAACGCCGACGTTTGTCTGTCGGTTGAGGCGTCGAAAGGCGCCTCCACGAAGCGGACGTCTCCCTCGATCGCGTACTCGCCCCGCGACGTACTCAATCGCCCGGCGATCGCAGTCACCAGGCTGGTCTTCCCGGAGCCCGACGGGCCGAGAATCGCCGTCGTCTCGCCGGGAACGGCTTCGAACGAGACGTCGCGCAAGACCCGAACCATGGCGTCGGTTTTCTTTCCCTTTCTTTTCCCCGCGAGTCTCGCTTTTTCCTGAGGATCCTCGGAACCCGAGGCGCCCGTCTCCCGAGACTCCCGAGACGCCAACACGCGCGCGCCACGCACCGTGCCCTCGGCTTTTTCGACGTCGTCTCCTGACGGCTCACGGACGGCTTTCGGAGCGCCGGGCGCGCGCGCGCCGCGCGAAACCCCACACAACGGCGTGTCGCTTTTGGCCCCTCCGCCGAACGCGGGTCGAACCCACAAAGAAAGGTGGGTCACCTCCAACGCTAGGGGGGGATTGAAAGGGCGCGCGGAAGCGTCGGAGGCGGGGGGAGGCTCCGAGTCCCGCGCGGTCTCGACGCGCGCGCCCGTCGTCGGCGCGTCTCGCGCCGCGGCGATACACGTCGTTCGTTCTATTTTCGTATCCACGCTTCGACGGCGCCAAGACTTCTCTCGGTCGGCGTTTTCGCACGTCGCGCCGCCCGCCCACGTCGCCGCGCCGGCGAGCTGGGCCTCGGAGCGCTCGTCCGCCATGGTGCGCGATCGCGTCGAGGGCGAGTGGAGCGCGCGACGCGAGCGCGCGGACGCGAGTGCGCGCGAGGGAAGGCGCGTCTGGGAACAGGCAAAAAAGCGACGCCGCACGTTTTCGGTTGTCGTTTTCGCCCCTCGGCCGATCGCACTTCTGAAAATTCCGAGGCGACCTCCGCCACCGACTGGTGTGACCATCTTCCGTCGCGATGTCTTCGCGTCCATCACAAGCGGAAGGGCGCGAACCGCCGCGCGAGTCCGCGCGCCAGGAGGGCGGCCGTCGACCCTCGCGAGGCGCGGAGGCGTCGCGCGGAGAGATGGCGTCGCACGATCGGGCCGCGCGCGAGCGGGACAGGGCGCCGGTGGAGGGCACGCCCGTCGGACCGGACGCGAATCGGCTCGCCGCGACGCCTTCTCTGCCGTCGGCGTCGGATCGAAGGGGAGGCTCCCACTCGAGCCCCGGTGTTGTTCGGCGTTCCGGTCGCGCCTCCGCGCCTGACTCTTCACCGCATCCGGGCGCGCGCCGTCGCAAGCCCTCGCGCGCGGCGTCCACGTACGTGCTCGTCGACCCCGCGCGCGCGCCTCGGCGCCCGGCGCCGATGCGCGAGCCGCTCGAGGTGGGGACGGTGGTGAAGTTCTCCGGGAGCGACCGCGAGACGCGCGCGCGCTGGGGGGTCGCGCCTTACTACCTCGCGCGCGTGCACGCGGTTGTGCGCGGCGAGCGGCACGACAGTCGCAGGGCGCGCGACCGACGGCGCACCGCGAAGGACCCCGCGGACGTGGGCGACTTCGGAGCGGACGCCGCTCTCGCGGCGGATGACGAAAAAATATACTCCCTGCAGTGGTTCGTGCCGCTGGACGCGCTCGTCGCGGTGTGCCCGACGGCGAACGCGTACCTGGGCGAGGCCGCCTACCCCCTCGCGCAGGTGTGCGACGTGAAAGCGAACGAACAGGGGAGGGTCGAGCTCGCGGTCTGGCAGCCCCCCAGTTTCGACTCGACGAGTCGCGACGAGTCTCGAACGTTCGAGACGGCTCGCGGCGACGGCGAAAAGAAAACATCTGAAGAAAACGGCGCGTTGGCCTGCGTCGCGCCGCGTCTGTACGCGCGTCGGGAGTTCGCCGAGACGAACCTAGACGAAACCGAGCTGTGCCACTTCTACGACGACCGCGACCTGGACGAGGACGTCGGGGTGTCCACGCGCTCGCGGTACGTCTGGCGCTTCGCCTTCGACCCGCACGAGGGGTTCAGGCCGGACCCCAAGAAGCTGAGGCGGGACATCTGCTGCAAGATGGGCAGCGTGCACGGCACGTGCGCGTTCAACAACTTCCACGTCGCGGGGGGCGGGGGGTACGTGATGTGCGACGGGTGCGACCGCGCGCACCACCTTCTGTGCGTCGGAATCGACCCGAAGGACGTCCCGGCGCCGGAGCGCGCGCCGGGCGGCTTCCGGCCGAACCGCCCCCTCAGCGAAATCGGCGCCGTGCGGGGCGTGCGCGCGCTGCAGCACTTCGCCGAGGAGGAGAAGGGGCCCCGCGAAGAGTCGAGTGCAGGGGCGAAAGGCGTCGGAATCGCGCGCGGGGGAGACGGGGGAGACGGGGATGACTTTTCATCATCCCCAAAAAACCGAGAGGAGGAACTCGAAGATGACGAAAAAGATGGCGAAAAACGGAAAAAGCGAAG
>Ga0181601_10005203_pt1 | contig 10802 bp, 8 predicted proteins | sample 041ome_8_FD_133020 | JGI IMG/M metagenome (GOLD analysis project Ga0181601, IMG submission 133020) | Coastal salt marsh microbial communities from the Groves Creek Marsh, Skidaway Island, Georgia - 041407BS metaG (megahit assembly) | ecosystem: Environmental > Aquatic > Marine > Intertidal zone... | reverse complement strand
GTCAAAAACGTGATCGGTATTCCACGGCCGTTGCCCTATGAAATCGATTTGCAAGCGGACCCAAGCTTTGTCGAACGCGCGGCGGGATTGGGGTTGGACCCGATGTCCGCATCGACGCTGTATGTCAAAATTGGCTATGGCGCATTGTTCGCCATCGTTTTGGGCATTTTGCTGGTTCTGTCTCAATTGGCCTTGAACAGCCCTTGGGGCCGCATGATGCGCGCAATTCGCGACAATGAAACAGCGGCGCGTGCGATGGGTAAAAACGTGACAGCGCGTCATTTGCAAGTGTTTGTGTTGGGCTCTGCAATCTGTGGCATCGCGGGTGCGATGATGACGACAATGGACAGCCAGCTGACACCAGGATCGTATCAACCACTGCGCTTTACCTTTTTGATCTGGGTGATGGTGATTGTTGGCGGATCGGGAAATAACCTAGGGTCGATCTTGGGCGGGTTTCTGGTGTGGTTTTTGTGGGTTCAAGTTGAACCATTGGGTGCGGGGTTGATGAATATCATCACCATGCCAATGGCCGAAGACAGCGCAATTCGCGCTCAGCTTTTGGAAGGCGCGGCCTATATGCGGTTACTGACAATGGGGGTGTTTTTGTTGGTCATGCTGCGTTTTAGCCCAAAGGGGTTGATCCCAGAAAAGTAAAGATCTCGAATTGCTTCGCAATCCGACAAACGCGCGGGCCGTTGGCCCGCGCGTTTTTTTTGAGTATTTTTCAAAGATGAAAGCAGATATGGGTTATGCACCCAAAGCGCAGGCCTGTTTTGCCAAGTCTGTGATCGCCGCCCAATCACGCGCATCGATCAGGTTTTGGGGCGCAACCCAGCTGCCGCCCACGCACAGCGTGTTTGAGAGGCCAAGATATGTTGGGGCCGATGCAGGTGTAATGCCGCCTGTGGGGCAAAATTTGACCTGAGGCAAAGGGGCACCTATCGCTTTTAGCGCGGGCGCGCCGCCGTTTGCTTCGGCGGGAAAGAATTTTTGCACCGTATAGCCGCGTTCCATCAATCGCATAACTTCGGAGGAGGTTGCCGCACCAGGCAACAGCGGAAGGTCAGCATCTTCGCAGGCTTGCAAGATCCTATCGGTCGCCCCGGGCGAGACGCCAAATTTCGCGCCCGCTTTGACAGCGGCATCAACATCGGCAGGTGTTAAAAGCGTGCCGGCCCCAACAACGCCGCCGTCGACCGATGCCATTTCGCGGATCACGTCAAGGGCTGCAGGGGTGCGCAATGTGACCTCAAGCGCGGGCAGGCCGCCTGCGACCAACTCTTCGGCCAAGGGGCGGGCGATGGATGCGTCATGGATCACCAAAACGGGGATCACCGGGGCCAATTCGCAAACTTCGCGTGCTTTGATGGATGCGTGTTCTGGTGTCATAATAGGGTCCTTATACCACGACGCCGGCGCCATTCGACGACAGGCCAACATTCTTGCGGAACACGTCGAACAATTCACGACCGATCCCAGAATGAGAGGTCGAAAGATCAATGCTGACGCAGTCACGTGTTTCAAAATCGTCCACCAGCACATTCAATGTGCCATTGGTGGCGTCCAAGCGCACCAGATCTCCGTCGCGCAATTTTGCCAATGGACCACCGTTTGCGGCCTCGGGGCTGAAATGAATTGCAGCTGGCACTTTGCCTGACGCGCCTGACATGCGCCCATCAGTGACCAAAGCAACCTTGAGACCACGATCTTGGAGCACTGCAAGGATTGGTGTCAGAGCATGCAACTCGGGCATGCCGTTGGCGGATGGCCCTTGGAAACGGACGACGACCACAGTGTCTGTTGTGAATTCGCCCGCCTTAAAGGCGGCTTTAACCGCTTCTTGGGTGTGGAACACCCGCGCAGGAGCTTCGATCACGTGACGGTCTGGCGCAACGGCTGATATCTTGATCACACCAGTTCCTAGGTTCCCTGTCAGGTGCTTTAATCCACCTGTCTTTTTGAATGGATCGGATGCAGGGCGCAAAATCTTGTCGTTGAGCGTTTCGTTTGCGCCGTCGACAAAGGTTAATTCGCCATCGATTAATTTGGGTTCACGGCGGTACAAATCCATCCCATCGCCAATGATTGTTTTAACATCGTCATGCAACAAACCTGCGTCTAATAGTTGACCGATCATGTATCCCAGACCACCGGCTGCGTGGAAATGGTTCACATCCGCCAAACCGTTTGGATAAACCTTTGCCATCAAAGGAATAACTGAGGAAAGATCATCAAAATCTTCGAGTTCAAGGATCACACCCGCCGCCCGCGCCATCGCAGGTAAATGCAGCACCAGATTGGTTGAACCGCCTGTCGCCATCAGACCGACCAAACCATTCACAAAGGCTTTGGCATCCAAAATGTCATAGGCAGGGCGGAAATCATTACCCAAATTTGTAATTTGCATCGCGCGTTTTGCGCCATAGGCGGTTAACGCGTCGCGCAGGGGCGTATTTGGATTAACGAATGATGACCCAGGCAAATGCAGACCCATGAATTCCATCAACATCTGGTTGGTGTTTGCAGTGCCATAAAACGTACAAGTGCCGGGTGAATGGTAACTGGCCATTTCGGCGGCCATCAATGCATCACGATCACAAGCGCCAACCGCAAAGTCTTGGCGGACCTTGGCCTTTTCATCGTTTGGGATTCCTGATGGCATCGGACCGGCGGGCAAAAATACGGCAGGGATAAATCCAAAGGTTGCGGCCGCGATAATCAAGCCGGGCACGATTTTATCGCAAACGCCCAAATATACCGCTGCGTCAAACGTATTGTGCGACAGGGCTATGCCCGCGGCTAATGCGATTGTGTCGCGCGAAAACAGCGATAATTCCATGCCAGCTTGGCCTTGGGTAACGCCGTCACACATTGCAGGAACACCACCTGCAACCTGTGCTGTACCGCCGTTTTGGCGCGCAACCTCACGGATCAGGGCAGGATAGGTTTCATAGGGCTGATGCGCAGAGAGCATATCATTAAACGCCGTGACTATGCCAAGATTTGGACCACGCGTCGTTGCCATCGCATTCTTGTCCGATCCCATAGCCGCATAGGCATGGGCTTGGTTGCCACAGGTTAAATGTGCCCGTCTTGGCCCATCTGCAACGGCTGCGCGCATTTTTTCCAAATATTGACCCCGCGCTGTTTCTGAACGGTTTATAATTCGTTCGGTCACGCGCATGAGTGTTGGATTGATCGACATCGTTTGCCCTTTGATTTAACCACAGTTTTCACGCTTACCTTGTTGTATGTTAGCGCTAACGACCATCAATTAACCCAAAAGAAAATGTCATGCAAGGAATAGTTTGCTTTAGTTCTGAAATTTGCCATCTTTCCAAAATAGAAATTAGGACGTAAGGCAAACCTATGACACAGACACACACATACCCCGTCGTTCGCTTGCGCCCCACAGCCGCTGCAAAAGCCATCCGCCATGGATTTCCATGGGTTTACGATAATGAAATGGTCCTAGACCGGCGAACCAAAAAACTTGATCCTGGCGCGATTGCGATCCTAGAAGATGCCGAACGCGCGCCAATTGCATTGGTAACCGTCAATCCAAATTCCAAGATTTTCGCCCGTGTTTTGGATCGCGAGATAACTGCAAACATTGACCAAAGCTGGATGGAGCGCCGCTTGCAAACTGCGCTGTCGCTAAGGATGCGTTTGTTTGATGCACAGTTCTATCGCTTGGTCCATGCCGAGGCCGATGGGTTTCCGGGTGTTATCGTCGATCGATTTGATGATGTTGTTGTTGTGCAACCCAATGCCGCTTGGGCAGATACCATGATCAATGAATTGGTGGCTGCAATTATTGCTGTTACGGGTGTTAAAACGGTCATCAAAAACGCATCTGGGCGCGCACGAGCGCTTGAGGGGTTGGATGATGAAACCGTAGTGATGGCGGGACAAATGCCCGATGTTGCAATCCCTGTACCCATGAATGGTGCCATCTATATGGCTGATGTTGCGGGTGGTCAAAAAACGGGTTTGTTTTTTGATCAACGCCCCAATCATGAGATGGCCGCACGTGTATCAAAAAATGCGCGGGTTCTGGATGTATTTTCCCATGTTGGTGGCTTTTCCCTGGCCGCGCTTGCCGCAGGCGCATCTTCGGCACTTGCGGTTGATGGATCGCAAGCGGCGCTTGATTTGGCCGAACGCGGCGCGGCTGCGATGTCTGCATCAGACCGGTTTTCAACGCGCAAGGGGGATGCTTTTGATGTTTTAAGCGCACTGGCCGAAGAGGGCGCGCAATTCGATGTCGTCGTCTGCGATCCTCCTGCCTTTGCATCTTCAAAATCTGCACTCGATGCAGGTTTGCGTGCCTATGAACGCGTCGCGCGCCTCGCAGCTCTCTTGGTGGCTGAGGGCGGCATTTTGGTTTTATGTTCCTGTTCGCATGCTGCGGATTTGACTAAATTCCGCACCGCTTGTGTACGGGGCATTGGTCGGGCAGGTCGCCAAGCTGCGCTGTTTCACACTGGATTTGCGGGACCTGATCATCCGCTGCATCCGCAACTCGCTGAAAGTGGTTATTTGAAATCATTGTTTTTCCGCTTATGAAATTGCTCTTTGACACTTGCGTGTTGTACCCCACCGTGATGCGAACAGCGTTGATGGGGGCGTGCCGTGTGATGGGTTGGACACCGCTTTGGTCTGATCGGATATTAGAGGAATGGGCGCACTCCGCTAGAAAGCTTGGCCCCCTCGGCGAGGCGCAGGCACGTGCCGAAATTTCACTTTTGCGCACGCAATGGCCAAAGTCATGTGTCACTTATTCGCAAGGCCTAGAAGCACGTTTATACTTGCCTGACGCTGCCGATCGCCATGTTTTGGCAGCCGCGATAGCAGGAAACGCAGATAAAATTGTCACATTGAACAATAAGGATTTCCCGAAACAAACGCTCTGGGACGAAGGTGTCGATCGTATTGACCCAGATCGTTTGATGTTTGATGCAACACAAACCCATCGAACCGCGATGCGTCAAATTGCAGAGCACATTGTTGCAGACGCTCAAAACATTTCGGATGCAGAATGGACAAAACGCGCCCTGTTTAAAAAGGCGCGTCTTCCCAAATTTGCAAAAGCTATCTCTGATTGAAACGGCGACGACCCGAGGCAGGAAGGTTATCGAAAATGAAATCATCATTTTCTGTCTAAAAATATCCTCGCCGAAGGCAAGCGCAAAGCGCGAAAATTAGGCGCGCCCCAGAGGGGCGCACACTGTGATTAACCGCGTAGAATTGAACGCCCAGCATAGATCGCTGTTTCGCCCAGTTGCTCTTCGATGCGGATCAATTGGTTATATTTCGCCAACCGATCAGAGCGTGCTAAGGAACCGGTTTTGATCTGTCCGCAATTGGTCGCAACTGCCAAATCTGCAATTGTTGCATCCTCTGTTTCACCAGAACGGTGTGACATCACGTTTGTATAACGGGCACGATGCGCGATTTCTACGGCACGCAGTGTTTCTGACAAAGATCCGATTTGGTTTACTTTGACCAACATCGAATTTGCACATCCTTGCGCTATACCATCTGATAAACGAACGGGGTTAGTTACGAACAAATCGTCACCGACCAATTGAACACGATCGCCCAAGGCGTCGGTTAAGGCTTTCCATCCGTCCCAATCATCTTCGGCCATGCCGTCTTCGATTGAAATGATCGGGTAATCATTCACCAAGGCTTCGAGATAGGCGACGTTTTCCGCCGACGTCAGCGATTTACCTTCGCCTTTCAGTTCATACTTCCCATCACGGTAATATTCTGTCGACGCACAATCCAAGGCCAAATAAATATCTTCGCCTGGAACATAGCCCGCTTTTTCGATCGATTTCAGGATGAAATCCAGCGCGTCGCGGGTGGACGACAGGTTGGGGGCAAAGCCACCTTCGTCTCCGATCCCAGTTGATAAACCGGCCGCAGAAAGTTCTTTTTTCAACGTATGAAAGACTTCTGACCCCATGCGCACCGCGTCGCGGATATTTTCCGCAGACACAGGCATGATCATGAATTCTTGAATATCGATCGGATTGTCCGCATGTTCGCCACGGTTGATGATGTTCATCATAGGCAAAGGTAAAACCCGCGCCGAGGTTCCGCCAATATATCGGTAAAGCGGTTGTCCGGTAAACTCTGCCGCTGCTTTTGCCACAGCCATAGAAACCCCCAAAATCGCGTTTGCGCCGAGGCGTCCTTTGTTCGGTGTGCCATCTAATTCGATCATTGCGGCGTCGATTGCTTCTTGTTCGGTGGCGTCAAACCCGACCAAAGCGTCAGCGATTTCACCATTTACAGCTGCGACCGCTTCCAATACGCCTTTTCCCATATAACGTGATGTGTCACCGTCACGTTTTTCTACGGCCTCATGCGCACCTGTCGAAGCACCTGATGGCACAGCTGCCCGACCTAATGTGCCGTCTTCCAAGGTAACGTCGACTTCGACGGTTGGGTTGCCGCGGCTGTCCAGAATTTCGCGGGCGTGAATGTCAATTATGATGCTCATCTTAGGTGACCTTTAAAGGTTGAAATGAAATGTCAGGCGCCACTTATCATGGGGTTCGGTAAAAGAAAACAATTTTGTTACCGCTAACAGTTATGTTTGCGCAATCTGTTTGCGTAAACATGCTTTAAACGGATTTCGCACCCAGTTTGTTTTCACGCCAAAACGTGTAGAGACCCGAGCCAATGACCAAAATGATCCCAAACACTGTAATTTGGTCAAGTCGTTCGCCCAAAAACGTCATTGCTAAAATTAAAGCAAAAACCAATCTTGAATACCTAAACGGTGCCACAACCGAGGCGTCCCCGATGCGTGTCGAAATCACGATGCAAAAATAAGCCGACGTCGCAAAGAGAATTGCAAATCCGAACCACAACATTTGCTTTGTATTTAAAGGCACCAATGTGGTGTCTATCGTCAAGCTGATGATCCCCGCGGCGCCAAAAGCCAAGAACGCATAGATTGAGAGGGTAAGAGAGGGCAAATCAGATTTCATGCGCCGCGTTGCCAAGTCCCTGATTGTCAGTGATGCAACCATAAATAGGGCCAATATCGCGCCGATTTCAAATCCATCGGCACTTGGTCGAATGATTATCATGACGCCGATGAATCCTACGAAAATTGCGCTCCATCGCCGCAAGCCAACCTTTTCCTTTAGAATCAGTGCCGCACCCGCGGTCACAGCCAATGGAATGGCTTGGATAATGGAACTGAGGACAGTCAGAGGCAGCAAGACCAAGGACCAAACGAAAAATATAGATCCTATCAAATCGGCCAAAGTGCGGATAACGACATGTCTATTCCAGATTTTTGACGAATAAATCGGCGCCCCAGAGGCAAGCGCGGCAATCACCATTACAATTGCGCCACCAAAGCCTGTGATCATCATGATCTGTGCCGCGGGCACATCCGCAGATAGAAATTTAAGAAACACGTCTTCTATTGCAAATCCCGCCATTGAAACGACCATCAAAATAATGCCACGGATATTTGCGCTTTGCATGATTGGAACTCAATAATAAACTTACCTTGCCGATATGACCTGCGCCGCAGGCGGGGTCAATTGATCAATTGCCATTGCAGCAATAATTTATACCCATACCGTGCATCCACTATCACCATAGCAATCCCCAATCCGAGAGATCCAATAGAATTGATGCAACAATGATAGTTGTTCCGGTATGGAAATCCCACTTGCATAAAGCCCGCCAGTCAAATCAATCAAAGTTGTGATGGTTTGCGTAAATACACAGACCGCTAAAGGCCTTGATGGTAAATTGGTATATACATAAAAATAAGAGCGTTGGCCTTGACTGTGGGTGGGCTTTACTATCGAGTGGCGCCTATGATGACACGGACTTCTATCGATAAAAATGGCGCTGCTATCCTCGTTGGGTTTTCATTGCTTTTGGCCTTCAATCAAGTGGTCATCAAGGTGACCAATTCAGGTATTCAACCCGTATTCCAAGCCGGCCTAAGATCTGCCTTGGCGATTTTTCCATTGATCCTTTGGATGTGGTGGAAGCAGATCCCGATCTTGCCTCAAGCCCGTAATTTTTTGCCCAGCTTATTGGTGGGTGCTTTGTTCGCGGGTGAATTTGTGTGTTTGTACTCTGCGCTAGATCTCACAACCGTGGGACGGGCCAGCATATTGTTTTATTCTATGCCGATTTGGTTGGCAATTGCGGCGCATTTTCTTTTGCCAGGCGAAACCCTAAGCGGTCGCCGTGCCTTGGGATTGGTCTTGGCCATTGCGGGTGTTGCCTGGGCAGTTTTTAATCGTGATCCCGCGCGGACCCCATCGATTGCGGGGGATTTCTTGGCGCTTGGTGCCGCTATGGGGTGGGGTGCGATCGCCTTGACGGTGCGATTGTCACGCCTTTCGCGTGAGGCACCAGAAACACAGTTGTTGACACAATTGGTCATTTCGGCACCGATCCTTTTGTTGGTTGGATTGGAGAGTGATGCACCGCTTCGCGATGTGAACATTGTGTCTATCATAGGTTTAACCTTTCAAGTTTTGGCGATCGCGTTTTTCGGTTTTTTGCTTTGGTTCAAATTGGTTGCGAAATACTCGGCGTCGGGCGTTGCCTCGTTCAGTTTTTTATCCCCCGTATTTAGCGTCATTTTGGGTGCGCTTTTATTGGGGGAAACATTGCATTTTGAAATCATGATGGCGCTGGGTTTGGTGGCGATTGGATTGGTTTTTATCAACAAAAAGGCCTAGAACATGGAGTTTTGGTTTGCACGCCACGGACAAACGGAATGGAACGCAGAACGACGTTTCCAGGGGCGGTTAAATAGCCCACTTACCGAATTGGGCCGTCAACAAGCCATGGATCAGGGGGAAATCTTGCGGCGTAATGTGCCAAATTTATACGAGACTGATCTGGTCATCAGTCCGTTGGGGCGCGTTATCGAGACCGTTGAAATTGCGCTGCCTGGGATGGCCTATCGAATTGACGATGATTTGATGGAGCACGATGTCGGCCCGATTAGCGGGCTAAGTTTGGTTGAGCGTGTTGCCATAGATCCAAGGTTTGGCAGCGAAAACTCGGATGACGTTTTGGCGGCCTATTATTCAATAAAAGGCGGAGAATCCTATCCAAAATTCAGTCAGCGTATCAAACGCGCCATGGCACGGATTCAACGGCCGACTATCATTTTCGCCCATGGCATAGTCGGGTTTGAAGTGCGCGCGAATGCGTTGGGGTTGATTGGTAAAACGCGTCGCTCGCTGCGCGGAGGGCAGGGTGTGGTTTATCACATTAAGGACGGAGTGGAGCGGCGGTTAGAGCTGAAACCATCTTAGGGGCTTTGCCCCCTTGGGCCATTGGCCCAATTCCCCCAAGATATTTGTCGACAGAAAATGAACAGGAGAATAGAGGCAATTTGTCGCCGAGAGAGATGTTCAACACTTTTTGAATAGTCGCCGAGAGAATTACCGATTATAACACCGATATGATTACAGAATTTGGACATTTTGCGTTAATCCTTGCCTTTTTGGTGGCCTGCGTTCAGGCGGTCGCCCCTTTGGTCGGTGCGCACACAAATAGATACGGTTTGATGGCGCTTGCTGCCCCGGCGGCCACGGCACAGGTCACTTTATTGGCTGCATCATTTGCGGCATTGACCTATGCGTTTGTAACGTCAGATTTTACAGTGCGGTTGGTGGTCTTAAACTCGCATTCACTGAAACCGATGCTTTATAAAATCTCGGGTGTTTGGGGCAACCACGAAGGATCCATGCTTTTGTGGGTTTTGATCTTGGCCCTATTCGGTGCATTTGCTGCGTGGTTTGGAAACAACCTGCCTCAGAAATTAAAGGCTCGTGTGCTGGGCGTTCAAGGGTTGTTGGGTGTCGCGTTTTTGGCGTTTATCCTGTTTACCTCTAACCCGTTTTTACGGATGGAAATCCCGCCGTTTGATGGTCAGGATCTGAATCCGCTTTTGCAAGACCCCGGTTTGGCATTTCATCCGCCGTTTCTATACTTGGGCTATGTAGGGCTTTCGATGTCGTTTTCTTTCGCAGTCGCTGCGTTGATTGAGGGGCGCATTGATGCTGCTTGGGCGCGCTGGGTGCGCCCATGGACATTGGCGGCGTGGATGTTTTTGACCATTGGAATTGCGCTTGGATCGTGGTGGGCCTATTACGAACTGGGTTGGGGTGGATTCTGGTTCTGGGATCCTGTTGAAAACGCGTCTTTTATGCCGTGGTTGTTTGCTGCAGCGCTGCTTCATTCTGCAATCGTGGTTGAAAAGCGAGAAAGTTTGAAAAGCTGGACGATCTTATTGGCTATTCTGGCGTTTGGGTATTCCTTGTTGGGAACGTTTATCGTGCGCTCTGGGGTTATTACGTCGGTTCACGCTTTCGCAAATGATCCAGAGCGTGGTGTGTTTATCCTAGCGATTTTTGTCTTATTTGTCGGGGGGGCGTTAACGCTATTTGCTGCCCGCGCCACCGCAATGGAAGCACGGGGCGTTTTTTCATTTGTTAGTCGAGAAAGCGCATTGGTTGCGAATAATATTATATTGGCTGTTTCGTCCTTTGTTGTGTTTATCGGAACGATTTGGCCATTGATTGCTGAGTTGTTTTTTAACCGGAAATTGTCTGTTGGCGAGCCGTTTTTCAACGCAGCCTTTGCGCCGTTCATGATTGTTCTTGGGTTATTGTTGCCGATCGGTGCCATGATCCCATGGAAACGTGGGCAGATTTTCCTGACGATTGCAAAGTTGAAATGGGCGTTTGTGCTTGCTGTTGCTATGGCAGGTTTGGTTTGGACAATGC
>Ga0181601_10005183_pt1 | contig 10833 bp, 6 predicted proteins | sample 041ome_8_FD_133020 | JGI IMG/M metagenome (GOLD analysis project Ga0181601, IMG submission 133020) | Coastal salt marsh microbial communities from the Groves Creek Marsh, Skidaway Island, Georgia - 041407BS metaG (megahit assembly) | ecosystem: Environmental > Aquatic > Marine > Intertidal zone... | reverse complement strand
TACCGTGTTGTCAACTCCGCTGCATCGCGCACTCTCTCTCTCTCTCTCTCTCTCTCGCACACACACTCTTTCTCTCTCTACTAAAAACATAATTATAAAACAAGCTATCTATATCGATATCATCACATCAGAGAAAGAATGTATATATCTTCTGTTAAGGTAACTCATCGTACACACCCTCGATCCTACGAGCTCCGGCGTTTCGAGCTACGTGCGCCCAATACCTCGCCTCCTTCGGGTCTGCGTTGCACCCGTATCCTTCCAACATCATCTGAGATACCAGCGCGGCTTGGTTCGGATCGCCTCTCTTCGCTTGCTTCAAAGCGTCCATGAACCACCTGCAACACGCGTCCTCTGCTACGGAGGATAACTTCCCCGAGTGCAACGGCTCCATCGTCTCGTTTACCGCGTACGCTCGCATCGAGTGCGAGTCCGTGTGAACGTCGTTCTCCTCGTCTTCCTCGTCGCTATTCTCTTCCTCCGAGTCGGTTTCTTCCTCCGAGTCGTCGCTCATCATCGCTGCGTCCCCACCTCTCCCGTTGTTATTATCGTTGTTGCTACTATTTTTATTCTTCCTATTCGTTTTTTTCAACAGCCGCTCTTTTTGCGTCTGGTGGCAGTTGTCGCAAATGTCGTAATCTTCGCACACGTCGCAGCACCATCTTTTGCGCAAAATTGGTATCTCCCCGCATATATCGCACGAATATTGCAAAGATTTCCGTCGGATGGACGGTTCGTACATTCTTCTTTGTTCTCTCTCTCTCTATCTAAATGGGTGTGTTTAATATACACGCAGAAAAAAAACGAGTTTTGAGCGCCGAAGGTCTTACGCACACGCACCTAAAAAATTGCGAAGAGAATTTTTTTCCCCAACACCGACCTTTTCGAAGAACAAGAAGAAGAAGATCTCTCTTTCTCTCCTCTTGCGACGACGCGAGAGACGGCACGCACAAACTACCGCGAAACTACCGCGTTGTTCGTTTCTTTTTCGCACGAGAAGAGGGCTTTCCGCCACCAACACAACGAAAGCTTTTCGAGAAGAGAGTTTTCCAACAAAGTGGGGGGAGCGAGAGAAAAAAAAAACTGATATGTTTGGGGTCCTCTCTCTCGAGTCTCTCGAGTCTCGTCGTTTTGTGTCTTGATATTTTTTTCGTTTCTCGAAAGTCTCGGCTGCTCGCACAAAAAAATATTCTCTCTCTCTGCGTGTTTTTTCTCTTCTTTTTCTCCTCTGCTTTTCTTCGCGTCTCACATGGCGGATCGATCGATCTGCGACTAAAAACGCATTATTTTTTCCTTCTTCGCGGGCGAAAGAGAGAGAGAGAGAGAGAGAGAGGGAGACGGTCGATATATACACACATATACATATATATGTTTTTGTTCTTCTTTTTCGATCGCTTGATGACGACGATAAAGCGCAGACCTCTCGTTCTTTCGGTGCAGAAAACGGTGCACCTCGTTCGCGAGATTTTTCGAAACGGTTGTTACGATTGGTTTTCGTTTTGATCTCTGCTTTGAGAACGTTAACGAGAACAACAGAGAGAGAGAGAGAGAGAGAATGAGGTGGATCTTTACCGCGACGTTGATGTTATTCATTCTCGCCGGTTCGTCTTCGACGTCGGCATCCGCGCAGCGCAGCTATTACACCGGGCGCAGCGTGGACAGATCTTTCGTCGTGTGCGAGTACGCGTTTTCTCGAGACGAATGCGTGCGAAACGCTTTTTTGGCTCGCGGGAACGACGATGATGTTGTCGATAACAATCGAACGGCGATAAAGTCGTTTGGGACGCTCGGTCGATTTGGTTCCATGGGAGAACGCAATGGCGAGGATGAAGATCACGCGGCGCGGTGGTGCTCGACAGGCACGTCGGGGGTGACGTTTTCGTCGAAAACGAAAGAGTACGTGACCTCCTCGAGAATGGAATCAAACGCGACGTCGCAAGACGTCGTATTCTTCGACGCTAAATCGCGCGCGAGAGAAGCGAAGGCTTTTAGCGTCGAGTTTTGGATCACTCCGCATTTAATAAAACTCGCTGGTTTCACCGGTCCGCATTACACTCCTTTCTTCACGCTCGAAACGCCGAAAAAGAACGAGACGTTCAATCCGTACGCCTGGACGAGCCCGTACGATTGCTCGGACGAGTTTGATTTTGCGCTGTATATCGGGACGGATTTTAGCGTCGGGTTTCGGTCGCGCGAGCCAATTGCAATCTCCTCAAAGTTGATGGCAGAAACGTGCGCTTCGGTAATTACAAAATCGAACGCGTTAGTGGAAGACGCCGTAAATCACTTTGTTCTGACGGCATCGTTTTCGGACGAGGAAAATGCGCTCGGTGAAAATCGAATCTCGTGTTACGCGAACGGGACGAAAATCGTAGATGAAGTCATCGGCGATGTTTTGGTCAATAGCGCCGGTAGAATGAAGTTCCCATTCGCGAGCGCGTGGCGAGAGACGTCCGCGCCATATTTCGGAAGCGCGAGCGCGAACAATAACGAGTACGACTCGAGCGGCGACAACTGGGAATGGACGAACACCATTCATGCGTTTGCCATGTACGATAAAAAAATGAGCGACGAAGACATCACGCGCAACTATCTCGCTGGATTACCAAACGCGGCTCCACTGGTTGTTGATGTGAATATTACGATTAATGAAGACGTGAAAGAGGCTGAAATTGTGCTTCAATACACAGATGATGATTATTACAACGCGACGATGGTATCGTCGTCGGGGAGTAGCGCAATCAACGATACTATTTCATCGGTTAAGTATTCCTTTTCGATACTCACTTTACCCGAGGTAGGTGTTCTGAAAGCCATACCAATAGAGGCTATCAACAACGATGAAAACAACAAAAATAACTGCGGCGATGGAGGTAACAACAGTATGCAAACTACCGAGGCGATACCGGTCACGCACGTTCCATTCCGGTGTTTCGGCAACGCGGTATTTTATACGCCAGAGCCAAATGACCATTCGAAGATAGACGACACGTTAGAAATATACGCAAACTTTACATTCAAGGTGACGGAAACTTCCATACTGAATGAATTTGAAACAATCGACTCGCCAAACGAAGGTTTGGTTTCAGTTTTCGTTTCGCCCGTGAACGACGCTCCATTGGGCGTCTTTCAGGTTGTCGAGTATTTCGGACGCGAAGAAGGAAAAGCGTTTCAAATCGAATTTCGAGACGATAATGATGAGCGCGCGTCAAAAATCGAGGTGTCACATATTCCATCGATAGGAAAGGTTTTCGTGTCGAAAGCCTCTTCCTCTGTGGAGAATACGAAGGCGTTGAATGTTGGAGATATCGTCGATGTCACATCAGAAGGCGCAACGCTGACGTATCGATTAGATGCCGACGATGGCGACAGAGTAAACGTCGTTCCTTCGTTTAGCACAGATAAAAAATATCTCACAGATTCCTTCGCGTATTACGTGTACGATATATACGACGAAAAAGCGATAAACGAAACCAAAGTGGAGTTTCGCGTGCAATCGCCCTTTCAGCCAATGCTTCCTTCTTCCTTTTCTTCGGTAAAGGAAACTACAGAAAACGCACCTCTTGAGTTTACCATCGACATTGTACGATTGGACTGTCAAAAAAATGCGACAGAGGCCATCGCTGAAAGTTTGCCTACAAATGGAACGGTATATTTGATACATCCACCAGTAATCACGTCTTCTTCAGTCGTGTCAGAGGAAGAGAGAAGAAAGACGCCGTTGAAAGAAAACGACGTCGTTCGTCTGGAGCACACGTACAGAACTTCGATACAAGAAGAAAGAGAAGGACAAAATGGCACGGAGCAATGCGTCGCGTTTACAAAATTATTGTTCGTTCCGGATGATTTCTACTTTAATGCGCCAAATGTTGATATTTTTGGTGACCCGGTGAGTACGACCCGATACGCTTCCCTTCATCCCCTGCGACCTTTTTTCTCGGCGAGTGTGAGAGATATTTTAGATGGATGGATGGTTGCATCTGTATTGAACGTATCGTTTATAGTCGCAGCGAACATTCCGCACGCGCCCGCAAAGTTCCGGAACGTTACCGTCGAAACGAGTGCGTCTGATCTTCCTCTATCTCCTTCGTACTTACTCCGTGTCGACTCGAACGAAACGTATGTCAATGATTCATCGTCAACGCTTCTTCTGCCGAATGGAGGGTACTTAAAGTTTCGCAAAGCGTTTGAATACGATTTGTCCCCAGATTACGACGCGGCATTTGGTGTTGCGGTGACGATAAAATCGATAAACCCCAGGAATGATGCCTTTCTTGCCAACCTCAGCTTGGCCTTTCCGCCTGAACGAGAAGACGCGGTGAAATCGAACATCTCTTCGATTGTCGTCACGAAATGGTTGCGGAACCAGATCAAAATTGCCGGTCCACCGAGCGCAGTTCGCGACATCCTCTTCAATTACGTCCTGTACGACGCGAAAACGATGAAAAAAACACCCAGAGTCGTAAGCGACACGCTTGAACTCACGCTTGAGTATGGTTTCGTGAAACTGTACAACGCGAAGAAAGTGAACGAGACCATCAACGCGAAATATGATTGGAAGCACGATTCGTGCAGGAACCACCAACCACCAACAAGTACAACGGCGAGCATCATCAAACCGTGCACGCGCATCGCGCACGTGAATATCGAAGCTATCGCGTACCCGACCTCGTACGACTCTCTGATAGAGGTCGCCTCCCCGAAAGCCTCCAACGCCATCTCCAAAAAATCCTTGTTTATCTCCGGCCTCTTTCAAGGCGCCGTAGCAGGCCTCCTTTTACTAGCTCTCTGGAAATACTTCATCAAAAACGTTTTACGTGCCATCGAACGCTTGTTCTGTTGTCTCTTCTGCTGCCGTCTGCGTCTTCCGCCGTCTGCGTCCGAACGAAGAAGACAAAGACGAAGACGCCGCCGCGCGCGAAAAGAAGGAGCGGGAGAAGAAGAAGAAGAAGAAGAAGAAGAAGAAGAAGAAGACTTTCACTCGGACTCTGCGGTGATCGTAGCGATGCCGCGATGATGCGATTGAAAAGAATTTATTTATTTATGCGTTCAGCTCTCGAAGAGTTAACAGTTTTAACGACAATAGTATTATACGCGCCTCGAATATGTTTTTGTCTCTCTGTTCTTCGTTTCCTCGTATTTTTCGCGAAAAAAATATCTTAATTCTCTCCTCTGTCTTTTTGGGAAGACCCTCACCCTCCGAATACGAGAAGGGAGGAAATTGAGTTGATGAGAAAAGAAAAAAAATCTTCAGTTAGAAGGCACGTGCGTAAAAGCGTGTTCAGTAATTCAAACATAAGAAAAAAAGTCTTCCACCATGGTTAAGGTGCGTTACCGCTGAATTCTAGCGCTTTTAAACGCGCGCGCGACCTTCGCGTTCCCCCGGTTCGAAGGGAATTACGAGAAAATTTTGTACCGCGTTTTTTTCTCTGCCTCTCTCTTCGTTTCGTGCATTTCTCTTGAGCACTTTAGCAGCAATTTTTCCTATCGAAATCTGGCTCGATACTGACCGATGCGACCTCTCAATCTCAACAGTTTACCATCGACGACATGCGTCGTCAAATGGACAAAGTCAAAAACATTCGTAACATGTCTGTTATTGCCCACGTCGATCACGTAAGTTTCATTTATTTTAGAAATTTTCCGCTTAATCATCGCCGCCGCACCCTCTTTTGTGGGCGAGAAATAAAATGGGTTTTACGATATATTCTTTTTGCTTTTCGTCTCTCTCTCTTTCCCGGTCCCACGAGACTCGAGAGAAACTGACTCTTTGTCCTTCTTCTTCTTCATCTGAAATAACAACAGGGCAAATCCACGCTCACGGATTCCTTGGTCGCGGCGGCTGGTATCATCGCGCAAGAAAACGCCGGTGATGCGCGTTTGACGGATACTCGTCAAGACGAGCAAGATCGTTGCATCACGATCAAATCTACCGGTATCTCTTTGTTTTACAAAGTTTCCGATGAAGATTTGGCGCGCATCCCGAAGAATGTCCCGAGAGATGGCAACGACTACTTGATCAACTTGATTGATTCCCCGGGCCACGTTGATTTTTCTTCTGAAGTTACCGCCGCCTTGCGTATTACCGACGGCGCCTTGGTCGTCGTCGATTGCGTCGAAGGCGTTTGCGTGCAAACGGAAACTGTGTTGAGACAAGCGTTGGGTGAGCGTATTAAACCGGTAATGACGGTGAATAAGCTCGACAGATGCTTTTTGGAACTCATGTTGGATGGCGAAGAAGCGTACCAAAACTTTTGCAGAGTTATTGAAAACGCGAACATTGTCATGGCGACGTACACTGACGAAGCCTTGGGCGATGTCACCGTCTCTCCGGAGAAGGGTACCGTCTGCTTTTCCGCTGGTTTGCACAACTGGGCGTTTACGTTGACCGTCTTCGCCAAGATGTACGCCGCGAAGTTCGGCATTGAGCAAGACCGCATGATGGGCAAGCTCTGGGGCGACAACTTCTTCGACCCGAAGGAGAAGAAATGGACGAACAAGCACACTGGCGCCAAGACTTGCATGAGAGCCTTCGTTCAGTTTTGCTACGAGCCTATCAGACGTGTTATTGATGCCGCCATGAACGACAACAAGGATGTTTTGTTCCCGATGCTTGAAAAGTTGCAAGTCAAGGACAAGTTGAAGCCGGCTGACTTGGACTTGATGGGCAAACCGCTCATGAAGAGAGTCATGCAAACGTGGTTGCCGGCCGACGTTGCGTTGCTTGAGATGATTATCTACTATTTGCCGTCGCCGCAAACTGCGCAAAAGTACCGTGCGGACACTTTGTATGAAGGCCCGCTCGATGACAAGTACGCCGAAGGTATCCGCAACTGCGACTCCAAGGGTCCGCTCATGTTGTACATCTCCAAGATGATCCCGACCGCGGATAAGGGTCGATTTTTGGCGTTCGGTCGTGTCTTCTCCGGTACCGTCAGAACTGGCCAAAAGGTTCGAATCTTAGGCCCGAACTACGTGCCGGGTGAAAAGAAAGATTTGTACATCAAGTCTATCCAAAGAACCGTCTTGTGCATGGGTCGTCGTCAAGACTCTATCGATGATGTCCCGGCTGGTAACACCGTCGCGTGCGTTGGTTTGGATCAATTCATCCAAAAGAACGCCACGATTACGGATGAATCCGAAGTTGAAGCGCACACCATCAAGGCTATGAAGTTCTCTGTCTCGCCGGTTGTTCGCGTCGCGGTTGAATGCAAGAACTCCCAAGATTTACCGAAATTGGTCGAAGGCTTGAAGAGATTGTCCAAGTCTGACCCGATGGTCCAATGCTCGATCGAAGAGTCAGGCGAACACATTGTTGCTGGCGCCGGTGAATTGCACTTGGAAATTTGCTTGAAGGATTTGCAAGAAGATTTCATGGGCGGCGCGGAGATTCGCATCTCTGATCCGGTTGTTTCCTTCAGAGAAACTGTTTACGCCACTTCCGACCACATGGTCATGTCCAAGTCCCCGAACAAGCACAACCGTTTGTACTTCCAAGCTACGCCATTGGAAGACGGATTATCCGAGGCTATTGACAATGGCGAAGTCACTCCGAGAGATGAAGTCAAGGCGAGAGGTCGCTACTTAGCGGAAAAGTTCAACTGGGATAAAGATTTGTCCAAGAAGATTTGGTGCTTTGGTCCGGACACCACTGGTCCGAACTTGATTGTCGACATGTGTAAAGGGGTTCAGTACGTCAACGAAATTAAGGATTCGTGCGTCGCTGCCTTCCAATGGGCGACGAAAGAAGGTGTCATGGCGGAAGAAAACATGCGCGGCATCAAGTTTGAAATTCACGACGTCGTCTTGCACGCGGATGCCATCCACAGAGGTGGTGGCCAAATCATCCCGACGTGCCGTAGAGTCTTGTACGCTGCGTGCCTTACTGCGCAGCCGCGCTTATTGGAGCCGGTGTATTTGGTTGAAATCCAAGCGCCGGAGCAAGCGTTGGGTGGTATCTACTCCACCGTTACGCAAAAGAGAGGTATGGTTGTCGAAGAAACGCAACGCCCGGGCACGCCGATCTACAACATCAAGGCGTACTTGCCAGTCATGGAATCCTTCGGTTTTACTGGTACCTTGCGTGCCGCGACTGGCGGCCAAGCCTTCCCGCAGTGTGTGTTTGATCACTGGGACATGTTGGGTTCCGATCCGCTCGACGCTACCACCCAAGCTGGTAAGATCATCGGCGACATCCGTAAGAGAAAAGGTCTCAAGGACGCCATCCCGCCGTTGGGTGAGTACGAAGACAGACTCTAAACGACGACGACTGTGTCTTCTGGTAAAATAGTACCACATTAGAGAGAGGAAGTATACTGGGAGAGAGAGTGAGTGTGTGTGAGTGGGAGGAAAATCACACTACAGAAAGATAATTTTAATAATTATAAAATTAATACAAACTTATTGAAGTGAGACGCTGCTTTCGCGAGCGCCGCTCTCTGCCTTACCGCTACGAAGCGCGGGGCAGCTGCCGTTGTTTTTCATCTTTTCTTCGCTTAGCTGACGCCGCGCGATAGCTAACTTCACGCTCAATTCTTCCTCGTGCCGCTCAATCTCTCGTAAGTGCTTTATGAGAGCGTGTATCTTATGCTCTTTGTCGTTTTTTGGTGTTGCTCTTGATGTGTTTCTCTTTGCAGTTCTGCCGTTAGAGAAAGAGAACAAGAAAACTTTCGTCCAGGCGCGAAAGGCTAAACGAACGAGGAATACAACGAAGGATTCCAGTCGCTCAAAGAACAGAGCACTACTCATAAGAAATGATTTTGATACTACTTTTGTTGCTTATTGAATTACATACGGTGTGACTGATTGGTTAATTATATCTATCTGTCTATGATTATATAAATATATTGACTTTTGATGAGTGATGTTGACTTTTTTTGACTTTCGTCTTTTCTTCACTTCGTGATGTATTTCTGCAAACTCGCGAACAAGTCAAACTTTTGAAAGCCAAAGTAGCCTCCGAAAACCAAAGCGTCGCGCATTAACACTTCGTCCGCTTCGCACGCGTGGTGATCTCTCCAGAGCTCTAAGACTAAGCACGCTTCGTAGTGTACCAAAGCGCCGGCGACGACCATGATATGAAAAATGTTGTGACCGCACCCAAACACGTCGAATCTCCCGGGCCAATACTTCTCTGGAATTTTCAACGCGTAACAATACGCTCCAGAGCAGTAACAGAAACCCATGAGTAATTCTAACCAAAATCCGTGCCAAATTGGGGTCGGTACGACTTTCCAAACGAAGAAAACGTTATGAAACCAAGGAAAGAAACCAAACGATGCCAACGCGGTGAACAGCGCCGCTCGAACCGGGGTCCACGAAGGCTTTTGAAACCTCGGTAAAATCGTCGGTATTAAAGCCGCCACTCCTAGGCACGTCACGCACGACAAATAAAAGTCTCTCAATTCCGGCAAACAATAGAACGAATAGTAAACGACCGGGTAAAATGACGCGACGATCAAAATCGCAATCCCGAGATAATCCATTTTCCACATCCGCCTGGACACTTGTGCAGAAATGTTGCAACACGTGTGACAACACGTGGAACATCCCAAACATAATATGGCGCCCAATAAAAAAACGCGCATGGGCCATCGAGGGACTTTATTTAACCTCTCTACGTCTTTTGGGATTTCGTCCAGAACGTTTTGCACCTCTCTCAAAGCTTCGGTGACCTTTGCAAACGCTTGATCGTCGTCGTCTTTTTTTTCGCTCCCGTCCTCTTCTCGTTTTTGTTTTCGTTGTTGTTGGTACTTCTTCTTTTGCTTGTTATACGATTGATGTTTCTGCAACGACCTTCTCGCCTCTTCTATAAACATCGCCGTTTCTCTCTTCAGTTCTTTAAAGGGTCTATCTTCCTCTCGTCGCAAATGGTCGCGCAAATTTTTTGATGCGCTTAATATCGAGTCAATCGAACGTTCCATCTCTTTCGTTTCGATATCTTCATCAGCGAAAGAAATCGATGAGGACGAATGCGCTTTCTCTTCGTCCTTGTTATTATAATAATTATTATGATTTGTATAACTATCACTCATGCGGCTAATCTTCTCCCTCACGAAGCTCTTTCTCGCCTCTCTCAATCCTTCGTCTACCATTATGACTTTATCGCGCCATCTTTGCGTCATTTGTAATCCCAACACTCTCTCCGCGCTCGCTCCGGTCACCCACGTCTCCGGTATCATCTGCACTCGCTCCGGCTCTTTCACGTTGACTAAAAACGTAAAGAAGAAAATCATGCCAATCAAGTGCGTCCAAATATTTGTCGTTTCGTTATGTTTCTTAAAGATCGATCTGAACGCGTCCCAGAACGTATTCCTTGTCCGATATCCGCTCAAGATGTACGTGTTGTGAATGGCGTACAACGGCGCGTCCGTTTTCTTACACGTCGGGCAATCCGCGCACAGCCATTTTCGGTATCTCTCTTCCGGGCACGGCATCGCGTACGGACCGAAGAAAAACGGTTCGTGTTCTTCTTCAAAATGCTCGTCGTGGTCTCGCTGTAAAGATTTCTGCGTTTCAATCTCGTGCGCCGATTGTTCTTCGTTTCCCAGACGACGACGACCACTGCGACGAGTAGAAGTGGTTTTTGTTTTTTCTCCCTCTCCTTTTTTATTTTTTTGTTTCTTCTTCTCGTCAACAACAACTTTTTCGTCGTCGTCGTCTTTCCGTCGTCGAGCAGCGGCGGAAGAAGTCCTCTGTCTCGTCGTCGCCATGATGGTATCGACGACGAAGAAGAACAACACCAGTTCTTCTCACGCAAAGAGAGAGAGAAACACAAAGACAAAAAAGCCCCCTCTCACCAGAGATGTGTAACTTTAAACGAAACTCTTTTCG
>Ga0181601_10005175_pt1 | contig 10841 bp, 7 predicted proteins | sample 041ome_8_FD_133020 | JGI IMG/M metagenome (GOLD analysis project Ga0181601, IMG submission 133020) | Coastal salt marsh microbial communities from the Groves Creek Marsh, Skidaway Island, Georgia - 041407BS metaG (megahit assembly) | ecosystem: Environmental > Aquatic > Marine > Intertidal zone... | reverse complement strand
TGGGCGAGTGGGCGGACGAGCTGAGCGAGACTGGCTCGATACCCATGGACGAGAAGGACGTCGAGAAGTGGCGGTCGTACGGCGAGCTGGTGTACGACGAGAGCGCCGCGTTCGAGACGCTGTTCTAGATTTCTTTTTTTTTATACCAAGAAAAAAAGGTACGTGACTAACCGCCGGTACGCGGCGCGTCGTCCGTCGTCGAGAGCACCGAGAGCACTCTTCGTCGCTTGATCTTTGTCGTGCCACCCGCCTTACCTTCTTTGATCTCTCGAGACTCGTTCACGTATCGTCGTACCGCCTCACCTTATCTCGACGACTCCGAAGAGGGCGCGCCGTCGTCGTCGAAGCTCAGCGTCGAGCGCAGACTCTCCTGCGACCGCCGAAGCGTCTCCAGCTCATCCATCGGCTCGTTCGGTTCGACTTCCTCAGCTTCCTTCGCCTGCACGTCCACCACGTCCTCGCCCGAGGCCATGCGCTCCAGGCCCTTCAGCTTGAAGAACGAGTTGGACTTTTTGTTACCCCCACCGGTACTCCTCAACTCCGCCGCCGCCGTCGCGGCGCGCGCCGCTTTCGCAACCTCGGCATCCGACGCGCCGCCGATCATAAGCGACTCCACCGCCGTCACCGCTCTGGCGAGCGCTTCGTCCTCCTCCGCGAGTTCTTTGCTCTTCTCCGCTTCTTTGAGCTGCAAAGAAAGCTCCTCGTACTTCTTCATCAGCTCCTGTCGCCGCCCGCTGAACTGCGACGGGAACAACGCCGGGAAGTACCGCTGGATGAAGGAAAAAATCAGCACGTGTCCCACGGGGGTGAGCGGGATGATGAGGATGATGATGAACGGCACAAACGTGAAGATGTCCAGCGTCGTGCGGCGAATGGTCTGCACTTCCCGGGGGCGCAAGGTAGAGCCCATCACCGCTCGGCCGAAGAATCGCGCGGAGGCGCTTATGTCCCCACCGAGCATCTTCACGCCGCGTGCCATGAACTCGGCGCCTTCCTTCGCTTTTTCAAGCGATTCGCTCGTCGTGCGGCTGACGCGCTCGCCTAAAACGCTCGGCGACAGCGACGATAACCCGTCGCCGTCGTTTAGACCGAGCCGAGATTTTAAATCGGGAATGTCGGTAGCGAGCTCGGTGAGGTCGTCGTCCTCGATGCTCGCGGAGTCGCCGGTGTCCACCATCCAGGCGAGTTTCCGCAAACCCGCGTCCATCGCACTGAACTCAGCCGCTAAAAGCTCCACCTCGTCCGCGCGGTCGGGGGTCTCCAGCGACGGCGCCTCGCACGCCTCCTCCTCTAACTGCGCCAAGATGCGTTCCATCTCGAGTTGCAGCGTGCGCGTCGCAAAGACGCGCCGCAAATCGCGCACTTCGTCGTCTCTTTCGCGGATGGATTTCGCTAACCGCACGCGCGATAACGAGTCTTTGCCTTGACCCATCACCTTGTCCCTTTCGTTGGAAGCGTCGGACAAAGCCTTGTCGCAATCCTGCACTTCCACGGTGAGCGACAAGACGCGCGCGTTGCGCGATTCGGCCACCGATCGCGCGTACGGGAGATCCGCGATTCTAGGATCGAGGTCCGCGACGCCGTCCATCCCGCCGTTTAAACGCACCCACACGCCCTTCGTGTACTCCGCAGCTGATGCCGCGGCGCTTAAAGGTTTCTCGCGCAACTTGGAAACGCCGGTGTTGATGAGCCCGCGCGCGGATTTGGCTCGCGAACCCACCCGCTCGACGGTTTTCACGACGGGCCGCGGAAGCTTATCGATACCCTTGCCCGTGTCGTTTGAATTTTGTTCCAGACGCGACCGCGCCTCCGCGATCGCGTCGTTCGCCTGTTCCAGCGTAGAGTACGCCAAAGTGTCGCGCGTCAACATCGCGGCGCGTTTTGTCAAAGCCGCGACGCACGCGTTCACCTTGGCGTCGATTGTTCGCTCCGCGGAGGAGGAAGCCGCCGCGTCGCCTAAACCGAAGACGTCCCCTCCTTCTTCTTTGGTCGCCGCGAACAGCGTCGCTCTTTGTCTGTCCAGCCGCGCGATCTGTTCTTCCACGTCCATGATCTCCTCGACGACGTCCTCGACGGCGTCCGCCGCGTCGGCGAGCGCCGACGCCGACTCGGGCGCCGCGGCGTCGACGACGATCTTCGCCAGCGCCGTCGTTTTTTCCGGGACGGGCCGCTCCGTCGTCTCCTCAGCCTCCAGCACCGCGAAGTACAGACGTTTGCGCGCGACCAGGGCTTTCAGACGGGACGCGCGGCTGGCGGCGTCCACCTCGGCGTCCTCCTCGGTGGCGATGGACGAAGGCCGATCCGCGCCGCGCGACGGATCGGGCGGCATCGGGGAGCGCGCGGCTGATTTCTTCGCGGAGCCGTGCCCGTCGCCGCCGATCGCCGCGCGCGGCGTGACGCGCGATCGCGTCCGCTCGCGTCGGCTCACGCCGCGCGACGGCGCGATCGCGCCGCGCGCCACCGCCGGCGCGACGTCCCGCGCGCGGAGACGCGACAACGATTGCGGGGAGGACAGAAGCCTCGCGGCGCTCTGGCATGACGCGGAGCGCCCCGAGGGGGCGCGGGGCGCGCACGCGCGGGGGAGCGCGCGGCGCGCGGACGCGCGATCCGCGCGGGACTCGACCGCTGCGCTTCCGATCCACGCGCGGGGCGCGCCCACGGTGGCCATCGCGAGACGCCTCGGCCTGGCGAGCCCCGCGCGCGACGCGTCGAGCGCTCGAAAATGCCTCGGTCGGATGCCGGATGCGCGGCAATCCGGGGAGACGCGCGGATTCGCCGCGAGCGACGGCGCGCGCGATGTCTCTTTCCTCGAGTCCTCGCGCGCGAGCTGCTGTCGCGACGAGACGCGTGCGGTTGACGCTCGCTCACGAAACGCGACCTTCGAAGCCGGCGGTGGTCCTGCCGCTCGATGGGTGTGACCCGATCCTTCGGGACGAGGCGCGGGCCACGTTCTCACCGACGTGGACGGCGGCCCAATCCGAACTTCTCGCCGTCCCCGGGTCTGCGAACCCAAAACGCGCTCGGCGCGCGGTTGGTTTCGAAGCCCTCGGGCGTCGAGGGCCATTTTCATTTTCACGCGAGAGGAGCGTCTGACTTGACGAACGCCCCTTATAAAACGAGGCGCGAACGCGCTCGCGCCGCGCGCGCTGCGACGATGGCGGCTCGGTCGACCCGCGTCGGCGGGCGTAACCCCGAGCTCGCGGGCCAAGCCGCGTGGGTGGCGACGGAGAAAGTGGTGCGTCGAGGCTCGCCACGCGACGCGCTGAGAGACAACAGCGCGACGAACGACGACGTGACGCGAAACTCATTATATGTGCGATCTGACTGACACCACACACGCGCCCCCCCTCGGTGGTCCTTCCTTTTCACGCACAAAAACGCGTCCGTCATCAGAACGCCGAGCTGTTCACGCTCACCTACGGCGCGCTCGTGCGTCAGGTCCTGCACGACTGCGAGGACCGCGTGGTGGAGGCGAACAAGAAGCTCGACGAGATGGGACACGCCATGGGGTGTCGTCTTGTGGAAGATTTTCTCGCCAAGACCAACGCGCGGAAGTGTTTGTCGTTTAAAGAGAGCGCCGAGACCGTCGCGCTCGTGGGGTTCAAGATGTTTCTGAATTTAGAGTGCTGTTTAGAAAACTGGAACGACGACGAGACGCAGTGCGACGTTCGGTTCGAGCACTTGGATCCGTTCGTCGCGTTCGTCGAGGTTCCCGATCGGTACAAAGGCGATGACGAACAATCGAAATTAAAGTACTGCCAAGTTTTGTGCGGCGCCGCGAGGGGCGCGCTGGAGAGCGTCGGGGTTCGTGTGGAGTGTCACTTCGTGAAGGACGCGCTGGTGGGGGACCCGAGCGAGGGGTTCGTGATGCGGCTCGAGTTCACGGAGAACGTGGAGGATGAGTACCCGTTCGAGGACTGACGATGTGTGTGTGTGGAGTTTTCGAAAATAAAATCGAGAGTAGTATCTGAATACGTTCGTTCGTAGTGTTCCTTCCTCGTCTTCTCAGATCCACCCCCACTTCTCCCGTAGCTGGCTCGGGACGAACATGCGCACGAGCCCCTCCCCCCAGACGATCGGGGAGATGATCTTCACGGCGCCTTTCAACAAGTTAGCACCCTTCAAAATGCGCGCGGGCGTCGGCAAAGGCGTCATCAACCGCGTCACGCCAAAGAGCGCGACGGAGAAGAAGTGAGAGACCAACGTCAAAGGGTTGGTTTCTAACCCGCCGAGCAGCGCGATCGGACCGGCGGACATGCTCCCGCCTAGTCTTAAGTACTCGAAGCACGCTTTGCGCATCTCCTCCATGGAAGAATCACCAGAGGCGCAGAACACTTTGTACAGCGCGTTCGCTAAAGTGTTGATGGTGAGCGCGGGCCTCGTTCGGTGCGCGTAAAACGCGTCGACGCGTTTTTCGACAGCCGCGAAGTCGGTGAAGTCGGGAAGCGGGCTCAGCATGCCCTTCATCGTGCACACGTCGGAGAACGCGACGGTCATGCCCCCGCCCGTTAACGGGTGGCGCATGTTGAACGCGTCCCCGAGCAACACCGCGCCCGGCGTGCGGGACGGTTGCGCCGGCATGGTCTTGTTCCGCATCGACTTGAACGCTCCGTTCTTCACGGCGAGCCGCAGCGGCTCGCGCAGCTTCTCGGGAACCTGCGGCACGATCTTCGTGAGCACGTACTCCGCCATGGCGCCCGATGCCACCGACGGCATGTCCACGTGCGCGGGGATGTCCACCAGACACCGCACTTCGCACGAAGAGATGGGGTAGAACAGCACGGGGCTCGGGTCGCCGAGCACGACGTGGCCGTGCCCCGGGCGCGGAAGCAACGTGTTTGGATCGCCGTCCAGGATGATGCCGACGAACGTGCTCGGGTGGTCTAACACGCGCTCCGAGCGAGGCGTGAGCTTCTTGCGGAACGCGCTGAAGTACCCGTCGCACACCACCGTGAGCGGCGCAAAAAAATCCTGCGTGGTTTCGTCTCCGACGGCGACGCGCACGCCGGCGACGGTTTCGCCTTCGCGCCACTCCTCGCCCGAGGACGCGAGAAGTTTCTTCACCGTGGCTTGGCGGCAATCAACCTCCGGCCGAGCCATCGCGGCGGAACGCAGCCTCATGACGAATCGCCCGTTGTGGAAGGAGCGTCCAGCGACGTCGTCCCCTTTACCCTCCAACGGGTACCCCACGAGCGCTTCGCCGTCGTCTTTGTACATCGCGTAGCCGTACACCTTCTGCGCGTCGATGTCATCCACGCAGTGCGCTAACCCGAGCTCCTTCAGTTTCAAGTAGCCGCCCGGCTGCAGGAGCTCGCCGACGATGCGCACGGGCTCAGACAGGTCGCGCTCGAGGAGCAACACTCTTCGGCCCTCCTTACCGAGCGCGTACGCCAAAGACGCGCCCGCGACGCCGGCGCCCACCACGATCACGTCCCACTGTGTAGTGGGCGCGCGAGAAGGCGAATTCGATTTGAGAATCACAAACACGGTCAGCGTCGAAACGCACACGTCGATAAACGCGATCGACGCCGAGCGCCGCGCGTCGAATCGATCGAGGACGGAAACTGACGACTCCGCCGTCGCGCGTCCGTGACGTCACCGCGGCCGCGACGCGCGCGCGCGTCGGCGTCGATCGTCGCAGCCGCGGAGGATTTCGGGGGGGTCGCCGATCGCGAGAACGCTTCGAGAGCGGCGCGAAGCGGGGTGCGCGGGAGATCGGAGACGCACCTCGGACGCGGCGCCGGCGGACGCGGTCGCTTCGCCACCTCGGCCCATCTTCGCGCGTTCGCGTGCCTCGTGACTCGGTCAGCCAACGACCGGGGCGATGCGACTCTCGAACGACGACCGGCGTCGAGAGGCGCGGGGCTGGACGCGCGACGATACGAGGCACGCGTGCGGGTGTTCCGATGCGCTGGTCGGAAACGCGTCGGGCTTTACGCGTCTGCGGCGGAGACGCGCGCGCGACGAGTGCGGGGGGCAACCGTTCAAGCGACAAGTGTTTGTTTTCCCTCCGAAAACCGAGATTTTGGATCACGCGCTTCTCGTCTCAAGCGCTCTGCCGTCGTAGATGCGGAGTCTCGCCTGGGTCCCTCACACTCGGTAGCGCCGAATGTTCGCCTCGCGACTCGCCTCGCTCGTGCCGCGGGTCTCGAGCGCGTTCCGCGTCCACCGCCGACGCTCGGTCCACCCCGCTCGCGCCACTCGCGCCAGAACACGCGTGCGTCCCCGCGGGAGTCGTCGACCCGGACACGGAGGCGTCCTTCCGTCGGGTGCCCTTTTCTTCCGAGACCGCCGCGACCGCGTCCGGTCCGCCTCCCGCCTGACCGCGCGCCCCCGATCCTCCGGCCGCGCCCCCCGACTCGCTGCCCCTCGCGACGCAGGCGACGACCGCGATGGCGTCCGCCGTCGTCGTGCCGCGCGCGCGCGTGGTGCCCCACCGCGTCGGCGAGCGCGTCCGCGTCAAGGGATTCGAGTTGACCGAGCACTTCTTCACCGTGCCCCTCGATCACTTTTCGGACGCGTCTGGCTCCGCGGAGACAAAGGTTATCGAGGTTTTCGCGCGCGAGGTCGTGGCGGCGAGCAAGGTGAGCGACCCTTCGTTCGACCGCTCAGCGCTGCCCGCGCTGCTCTTCCTGCAGGGCGGCCCCGGGTTCGAAGCCGCGCGGCCGACCGAGGCGGGCGGGTGGCTCGCGGAAGCCGCCAAGCAGTTCCGCGTGTTCCTGCTCGACCAGCGAGGCACCGGTCGGTCGACGCGCGTCACGAACGAGATGCTCGAACGCGCGTTCGGTGTGTTATCGGAGGAATCGAAGGACGACGAGACAGACTCTGAATCGTGTTCGACGACGAAGTTAGTCGCGAACTACGTCTCTAAACATCGCGCCGACGCCATCGTCGCCGACGCCGAGTGCGTGCGTTTCACGATTCTCGGCGCGGACAAAAAGTGGACCCTCCTCGGGCAAAGTTTCGGCGGGTTCTGCATCGCGCGGTACCTTTCGGTTTCTCCTGAGGGCGTAAGGGAGGCTTTGTTCACCGGTGGTCTGCCGCCTTTAATACGCGACAACGACGATCCCGCGTACGGTACGTACGTAAAGCTCCTGGAACGAGTCAAACGACAAAACGAAAAGTACTACGAACGGTTTCCGGGTGACGTGCGACGCGTCATGGAAGTCGCGCGCTTCGTTCACGCGTCGGATGAAAAAATCGTCACCCCCGGCGGTTCCACGCTTTCCCTGCGCGGATTACAGTCGCTGGGCTTCTCCAACCTCGGCGTCGCGGGTGGGTTCGAGAAGTTACACTACCTGTTCGAGACGGCGTGGGAGGGCGACGACGAAACGAAAACGTTGAGCTACGCGTTTTTGAAGGGTGTAGATGACGCGCACGCGTTCGACACCAACCCCCTATACGCGGTGGCGCACGAGAGCATCTACTGCAACGGCGCCGGGGTTAAAAGCGCATGGGCCGCGGAGCGGGCGTTAGTTGCGTACAACGCGGCGAACGACGGGCTGTTTGACCCTGAAAAGGCGCTTACTCGTTCCGGCGACGAATCCTCTGACGAAAAAAAAGAAGCGAAGATGTACTTCACGGGCGAGATGGTGTTCCCGTTTATGTTCGACGAGTTCAAACGTCTGCGCCCGCTGAAAGGCGTCGCGCAGAAGTTGAGCGAAAAGACAGACTGGCATGCGTTATACTGCGCTGATACGCTCAACGAAAACGCCGTGCCTGTGGCGTGCGCGTCGTACGTCGAAGACGCGTTCGTGGACTGGGACCTGGCGGGCGCGACGGCGCGCGAAATTCGCGGCGCGCGCGTGTGGAGCACGAGCGAGTACATGCACTCGGGCATACGAGAGGATGGCGGTACGATCTTCACGAAGCTCCTCGAGTTGGCGAGAGACGAGGACCCGCTGAGGTGATCGTCAGTGGTAGAGACGGTCGTATCTCTGTAGGAGTGGAGAGTGGAGAGTTTGTCTGCGTCTTCTAAACGTCTACGGCTACGTGTGTCTGATGATCGGGCTTTCGTTTTTTTTTCGCCGTTCGGCTCCCGACGCGTCGTTTATGAGTGCCATCGGCGTTCGAGCGGGTCTCCGGTCGATCGTCTCGGCGACTGCCCGCGCGGGACGCGGCGTCTGCGCCCGCGCGCGTTTTCTCGGTCGCGTCTCGCGCGTCTCGCGCGTCACCCGAACAGCCTCCACTTCCCCTTCCGCTCCGCGCGCCTCGCCTCCTCCGCGGCGCGCTCCTCCGCCTCCCGCATCTCGCGCGCCTTGTGTTCCTTCTCCAGCTTGTCGTAGTGACTCGACGCGCTGAACGACGTCGCGGCGAACCAGCCCCCGGTGACGACCGTCGTGGCGAACAGAGCGCCGGTGAACGTCTTGAACGCCACGTCCGCCGCCCGACTACCCAGAGTCTTGGTGGACATCGTCGACGCGCGCGCACGCGCCCCGCGGTGTGGCGTCGCGCGGACTCGTTTCGGCCCGACAGGTCGCCACGTGGCTCGCGCACGCGTCACCGCGCGCTTCATCGGCGACGCGTCGATTGACCGGAACGGCTTCACCGGGTCTGGCGCGATGAGAGAAAAGAAGAACGACGAATCTTCCGTTCCGAGTATGGAAGTAGTCTACCGTAGCGGCGTCGTCACAATCGCCCTCTCGACCGGTTCACGGGTGGTCTTCGCCTCTCTTGTCGTGGCACGCGACCCCCCTCCGAACCCCTCCTCGCGCACGCGTCCCCTCGCGTCGGCGGCGGTTTCCCCTCACCGTTTGGCCGTGAAGCGCGAGATCGTACCCCACCCCGCCGCGAAAAGCATCGTCATCAATCAATCAATCAATCAAATCAATCAGTCGCATCACCAGTCGTCCCCGTCCGAGTCGCTGCCGAAGGCGTCGTCCGCCATGCCCACCTTGGGCAAATCGCCCGGACCGCCGGACCCCCCCCCCAGCGACGCGCTCGACGCCGTCTTCCCGATCTGCATGTGCTTGAACTTCTCGTCCACGTTGATCGCCACGCCCCCAACCTCCTCCGTCTCGTTTTCGCCCGCGCGTCCTTCGCGCCACGCCTTGGCCGCTTCGCGCTCCTTCGCCCGCGCTTCTTTGCCCGTGGCGAACGCGAACGCGTTCCCAGCTTCGAGCTCTTGTAACGCGCGCTTGATCTGCGCGACGATGAACGAGTCGCGGTCGGTGTAGAAGGAAGTGGACCGACCGGTCATCCCGGCGCGTCCGGTTCTTCCTACGCGGTGGACGTAATCTTCAAACGCGCGGGGCAAGTCGAGGTTCACGACGTGCGCGATGCCTTTGACGTCTAGCCCGCGCGCGGCGACGTCCGTCGCCACGAGCACGGAACACCGTCCTGTTTTGTAATCCTCCAACGCAGCTTCGCGCTCGCCTTGCGACCGCCCGCCGTGGAACGCCGCCGCGGTGACGCCCTCGGCGTTGAGCAGTTCCATGATCTCGTCCGCGCGCGCTTTGCGTTCGACGAAAACAATGGTCATCGGCAACGCGCCGCCGAACTTCTCCGCCTCCGCCTTCTCTTCGAGCAGGAGCTCGCACAGGCGGTCGACTTTCTGAGCATCCACGAGCTTCTCTAAGTGTTGCGCGACGTTCGCGGTGGGGACCGACACGGCGCCCACCTTGACCTTCACCGGTTTGTTCAGGTAATCCGCCGCCAGAGTCTCGACTTCCACCGGCATCGTCGCGCTGAACAGTAACGTTTGGTGCGGCTTCGGAAGATTCATCATCACTTCGCGGATCTGCGGTTCGAAGCCCATGTCTAACATGCGGTCCGCTTCGTCTAAAACGACCACGGATACACGGGCGAGGTTGGTGTTCCCTTGGTGTAAGTGGTCGATCAGACGGCCGGGCGTCGCGACGCAAACCTCGACGCCGCCGCGCAAGTCGCTTCTTTGTTCGGACATGTTCGTGCCGCCCACGACGATGGTGGTCTTAAACCCTTTGCTGGAACGCGAAAAGATCTTCGCCTCCTTCTCGATCTGCTGCGCGAGCTCTCTGGTGGGCGCCATGACGATGGCGATCGGGCCGTCGCCTCTTCGGATCTCCGGTTGGTTCAAACAGTGCTGGATCATGGGGATGGAAAACGCCGCCGTTTTGCCACTACCAGTCTCGGCGCACCCGAGCACGTCGCGGCCGGAGCAGATGATGGGAATCGCCTGCGCCTGAATGGGCGTCGGCTTCTCGTACTCGTGGAACTTGATGTCCAGCATGATCTTAGACGATAAGTTCATGTCCTCGAAGGACTCGATCGGGGGCGGGGCTTCGCTCTCGCCGGGCAAAATCTCGACGATCACGTCCATGCGACGGCGGATCTCCTCCACCTGAGGATCGATGGAGAAAGAATTACGTGAAACGTGTCGTCAGCGCTCCGGTTCGTCGCTCGCGTAAAAAAGGAAAAAGCACCGGCGCCGACTGCTGGACTGTCGAAGAAACCTCGGACCTGAGCGGGCGCCACGGCGCTTAGGAAAACGGATGATGTCCGACGCTCGCGGGGACGCGTCGGGGCGTCGGGGACGCCGCGGGGACGTGTCGCCGCTTCGGCTCCGCCAGACTCGGGTCGTTCGGGCGTTTCGCGCGCGCGCGCGGTTCGCGTCGGGGGTTGGCGCCCGAGGGAGGACGGGAGAGATGACGCGCGACGCACCTGGTTCACGGACAGCGCTTGGACCCTCGCGGAGGGCTTCCAGTCCGCGAAGACGGCCGCGGGGGGCCTGCCGCCGCCGCCTCCGCCTCCGCCGCCGCCGCCGCGGCGATCGTCGTAGCGGTCGCCGCCTCCGCCGCGGCGATCGTCGTAGCGGTCGCCGCCTCCCCGCCGGTCATCGTACCCGCCTCTGTCGTAGCCCC
>Ga0181601_10005173_pt1 | contig 10847 bp, 9 predicted proteins | sample 041ome_8_FD_133020 | JGI IMG/M metagenome (GOLD analysis project Ga0181601, IMG submission 133020) | Coastal salt marsh microbial communities from the Groves Creek Marsh, Skidaway Island, Georgia - 041407BS metaG (megahit assembly) | ecosystem: Environmental > Aquatic > Marine > Intertidal zone... | reverse complement strand
TAATAGAATTTGTTGATGTTTGAGCAGTAGCGTCAAATCTTAGACCTGTGTCAATCATTTGATCTAACGGATCCCATGTGATTGGTGCCGCGGCTACTGATAATACTTTTGATAAGAAGTTTACTTTTGCTAACCCTAAAGGCATATTTTTTACTCCTTAACTAAAGTTCTTGTTTAGTGAAGCGTAATAGTTACTACCATCATAAAATACCGTTAGGATATCAATAGCATTATTGGTTGCTGTTAATGCATTCTCACCACCTGCAAACTTCATTGTGCTTGTTAGTGTATAAGTTGCTCCTGCTGGTTGTTTTATAATAAATGTAATAGTTTGTCCTGCGGCGGCATTACTAAATGCGTTCATAGTAATATTGCCCGTTAATGCAATTTCTTGAATATTGCCATTAGCGTAGTCTGGTGTTAATGTTCCATTTGTGCTTCCGCCTGTGTAAATTGTTTCTTTGTATTGTGAAAAATTTACGTTGCTAATTGTGTATCCGCCACCTGAAAGATTTCCGCCTAAAGATGGATTAGTATCTGCACTAACACTTGCAATACCACCACTTGGTTTTGCTTCAACTATAAATTTACTTGTTCCTGAATTATATACTAAAATATAATCATTGGCGTTTCCAGTTAAATCAACATCACTTAAATTGCCAATAGATTCACTTGTGATATTTTCTAATTTATCTGTGTTTAAATTGCTGAAATTGGAATCCCCTTCAGCACTCGTCAAAGCACTACCTTTAACGCTTCTTAATACTATTGTTGACATCTTTAAACCCCTTCTAAGTTGATACTAACAATAGAGGGTGCCAGTGCGACACCCTCTATATAATTTCACTATGCTAATGATACTGACAAGTTTGAACTTGAAATTTGGAACGTATCTCCAGATTCAATAGTTTTAGAAGTGGTTACTGCGCCCCAAAAAAGAACATTCCCTGAAGTTGACGCATCAATAATTGCTACGTGAGTGATTGTGCCCCAGTTAGCAGTAGCGGCATCAAATGTAATTGTTGCTGAAGTTGATGCAGTACCACTTGAAGCGGCGCTGAATGTAGCGGCTTTACGTGCATAACTACCACCTGATACTTCATCAGTTAGTGTTCCTGCTTCTAAGTTAGTAGCGGCACTTCCTGAAGTGTTTGTGAATAGTCCTACATAAAGACTTGCTGGTTGTGAGTATGATGATCCACCTAACACGTGGTCCAATACTTTATTTTCTAAATAATTACTTGCGGCTGACATAGTTGTTCTCCTTGTTAAATTAAACCGTTGTCTGTTTTTACTTGACAGACAACTTGGAGTTGCCTGTGTCTATAGTATTTATCTTTTGAAATTTTAAAACGTCAAAAAACGTCAAAAAACGTCAAAAAAAGATTATAAGTCGTATCCATAAACAGTAGTAGTTGAACTTCCAGTGATAAGTCCTCTGTTTGCTACTGAATTAAACGCTGTTATAACCTGATAAGGTAATCCGCCCATTGAATTTGAACTTGCAACATCTATTGTAGTGTCAATTGAAATTGCACCACCACTAACTGTACAAGTTGCTGGAACTGAGACTGTTGCTTCGCCTGCTTGTGGAACTGGGAGGTATGCATAACGTTGCACACTTATATCAACTAATGCACCTGATGTTCCGTCATATTCACCACACCATACTACAGGAACTTGTGTATAAACACAAGTGGTGTTTGGTGGTGTTGGCGGTGGTTCAGTATCATTGTCTTGCAATGTAATTGTTATATCATTGGTGCTTAAACTACAATAATCAATGTATGCAGTATCAAATACCACTGTAAATGTTTGATCCCCAGTGTATGCACCATCATCTGTAGTATTAATTGTAAGTGTAGCACTATTGCTGTTTACAGTAACATTCCCTGTTAATGCAGTACTAATTCTACCAGTTGCATCACCTGTTATTTCATAATCAACTGTGGCTCCGTTGCTAAGTCCTGTAGTAGCAAGTGTTACAACAACACTACTTCCTTCAACAATAGACGAATTATTAGCACTAACGCTGTAGGTAAAATCAGGTGAAGCCTTCCAAGTAACAGTCTGACTTTGTCCACCTATAACGATTGTAGCAGTAATATCACTTGCTAAATTTGTTACACTTGCAACTGATAAAGTGCCTGTGCCATTGGTTACAGTAACATTCCCTTCTAAAGGAACAGTAATTTGTTCTGCTGTGACGCCACTAATAGTGTAAGGATATTGAAAATCTGGAATGTCAAAAATACAAGCAACATCACTGGTATGACAATTATGTCCAACTGTGATTGTTACACTTGTTCCTTCACAAACTGTGTTAGCCGCACCACCAGGAGTTGTTACAATACTATTGCTTGTAGACCCTGATTCTAAAGCAGGTTTCTTAGCGGCAGTTAATAGTGCATCAACTTCTGCATCTGCTGGATATAATTCTGCTGTGACTTCACCAGTGTCAGCATTTCTTGAAAATAACCAATTTAATAATCCTGTTGCGGCTACAGGTAATAACAAATCTTTTAAGTTTGCACCAAATTCTTTATCATCTTCTGTTTTTAAAGTTTGGTTAACAAGTTTGCTTGGGATACCTGTTCTTCTACTTCTTTCATATCTGTTGATATCTGAATAATCATATACGTTGTCGTCATATTCAAGAGCAGTAATTGACAAAACAATATTGCCTTCATCGTCATCTTCTTCTGCTATTGAAATAATTCTAAATAGTTTTGCACTCCATTGATATACTAACGAAGTAACATCAATAATATCACCTGCATTGATTCCTAATGAACTAAAGTCTGTTCTAAATTCAATAATTTTATCAACACGTGATTGTTTTAATTCTGTTAATCCAATTTGTTCCGCTTGAGCACTATCATTAATTAAATCCGTTTTAATAACAAGTGTGTTATCCTGTTCGTTTGGAAACCTGTCTGACACGGGAAGAGCAATACTTACATAGTCTCTTTCATCAACCAAATCACCGTGGGGGAATTCAACCTGAACGGCGTTGTATAATTCATTTACGCCTGATCCACTAACATTGATACTTCCAATAATATTGCTATCATTAAAACTTTTAACGGATGTTCCTGCCCTGTTAATTACAACCGCCCAAAGTCCTTGTTGAATATCAAAAGTTACCCAGGATGCCGCCGCACTTGCGATGGCTTCCATATTTTCAATAACTGGGAGAGCAGTATCTACTACACCATTAATTGTAAATTGATTTGCTTTTATACTACTTGCCATATTATGTTACCTTTACCACTACTAATCCATCACCGCCGTATCCTGGACGATTAACGGTAGCATCAAATGAAACGTATTTTGATGCTCCGCCACCGCCGCCCCCAGTTCCTGGCTCTGCGTCTGTTCTGGCATCACCCACATTCTGTACATTTGATGATGCATAAAATCTATTTGAACTTGATGTTGCCCCTGGAATAAATCGTTGTACATAACTGTAATTTGCTGGACGAGTCCATTGAATATATCCGCTACTTGCATTCATAAGAGCACCGTACAGGTAGTTACTGTCAACAACAATTTGATTGTCAGCACATCCAGCACCACCACCATGTTTAGGATCTTGTTCTTGATATTCATTGTCGCCATAGATAATACGTGCACCACGGCTTCCACCACCGCCACCACCATAATAGATATTGCTACCTTCAATATTGCTGGCAGTTCCATCGCCGCCTACGTTCCAAGTTCTTTGGCTACCAACAGTTATATGGTTGGACATATCTGAATTATATTCATCCTTAGGATAAGCAGTTGTAGTAATATTATAACCTGTTGCATTCGCACCACCACCTGCTGGGCCTACTAACCAATAATCATTTCTATTTGGAGCCGCATATGGATATGCTAATACATTACTAATTCCTTGCCAACTTGATGTAATTCTACCACCTGAATTTCCTGCAGTTGTAACACCATTGATAATAGTTCTACCACTATCACCACCTTGGCTTTCAAGTCTAACAACATAACTGTTGCCATACCAAGAAGTTGTGTTGTAATATGAACTTGTTGGATCCAAGTTTTTAAATAATGCATTTGCATCATCTCTTGTTGAAACTTTTGTTATTGCACCACCACCACCACCAGCAGTTAATCCAAATGCAACCGTGTCACTACCGTTAGCACCATTAACAGGATCATATGTTCCACCTCTAAAATTATATGAATTCACATATCCTAATACTGCTGGTACTCCGCCTGTGCCAACTTGAATATAATATTGTTGTGCTGAAAGTGGAACAGTTGTATCAATGACGGCTCCGCCACCACCTCCGCCACCACCAGCGCCTCCACCGCCTCCTCCTACGAGAAGAACTCTAACATCACCATACTTAACATATTCATATGGTGGAGTCCAGTATTGGCTTGCACTAAAGACTGTTGTTTCACTAATTAGTCCACCTACAGCACCTAACAGTCCAAACTGTTGGCTAATTTGAAGTGTACCATCTTTGTATTGTTTGTATGTTGCTGTTCCATCACCACTATAATCATCTGTTGGGTAAAAGCGTAGTGTTGAATATACAGCATTACATTGGCTTTGTGTTCCTGTAAAACTATATGTTGTTAATGCACCGCTTGGATATGTTCCTTCTACAAGAAATTCACCAATGCTACTTTCAAATATTATTGTATATTGTGTTGTTGGCGTTGCACCTGCATCTGTAATTTGTGGAGTGTTTGAACTAAAGATTGCATTTGCTCTATTGCTGAAAAAACTTCTATCCAACGTCATATTGCTAACTTCTTCGTCAACAATGTTAGCAACCGCTTGTTGGTATTTTGTCTGTGTATTGCTTTGTGCTGTTGTTACTGCGTATTGAACATTATATATAGAAGCATAGTCAGCACCTGCTTGAAAAGACATCTGTCCATTTTCTAAGATATGATTAATTTCACTGCGTGTTCCTGTAATTGTTAATACGCCAGTACCACTGTTAAAACTAATAGATCCGCTATAACTGCTTATGCCTGTGCTTGACGCTGTTGCATTTACAAACTTAGCGGCTGATTCCAATGCACTTATTTGCATGGTATAAGTGCCACTGCCATCTGTGCTATCATCAGTGATAAGTGGAGCAATACTGCTTTGCATTGCTGTTAATGTATCTTCTGCGTAGTAATACACACCTCTGACACCACCTAAATAAACAGTATTAACACTTCTTAGTGTTTGTAATTTAGTTGCTGTTTCAGCGTTTGTGTCATTGGTTGCATAGTAGGTTAAAATAAAGTCAGGATCATTATTAATGTCACTTGTTAACTGTAAAGTGTTTAAATCACTGTTAATTTGTGTATCTGTGCCTGTAATAGTGTAAACTTTAGTTGTATTATTAAAAGAAGTTGTTGCACTACCACTACTGCTTAACGTAGTTACAGCGGCAGTGATGTTTGGTGTAACTGTTACAGTCCAGGTTACATTACTTGTGCCAGGATCATATACATTTGGTGTATTGGTAATAGTTTCTGTTGCACCACCTGTATAAACGAATTCTAAAGGATTAGTTAATGCTTCTACTTCTGTAATATTAGTTGTAACAGTATAACTGTATTCAACTCCTAATGCAATAATAGTAACAGTATAAACAAATGTTCCAAAGTATGTATTAGGTAAATTAACACTTGGTTGTCTAACAGTTTGCCAAATGCCTTCACTATTGATTCCATCAATTTGATAAACACCACTGCTTACTTCAACCACTGTGCTATCAACAGGTACAGTTGCCCAAGTTACAGTTGTGCCAGAGAGGTTGCTTACATCTATCTTTAGTTTAACATTGGCAGTATCATATTGAATTACTTCTGTGATATTAATACCAATAGGCACCAAATGACTTGTTCCTTCAAACACGTTAATGTTTTGATTTTGTGGTGCGGCTCTATCAAATGTTACACCAGGTGTTCTATTGTCATTAAACGTTACAGGAATTGTGCTGTAACCATTTAGTTCTGATAAATTTTGCATTATGTCCAAATCTCCGTAGAACTAATACCTGCACCGTATCTATTAGATTGCATATAATCATTTAAACAATCGCCAGGTAGTGTCATACTATTTTCTAATTCAAATTTCCATTCGCCAATGCCTTTAACATCATTTTCTGGTGAATATTGAATTTTAACAATAGCAAAAATTAAATCATTCATTTGATGCTGACTTCCCCAATCAGGAAATAAACTGTATGCGGCTTGCAAACCATTGTTTACAAAACCATCTAACGGAACTGGTGACTGGCTATTACCATTAAAGCAATACACACTCATCAATCCATTAACACTTGTCATTTCGCCACCTTCTGTGTCAGTAAGTTTGCTTACTGTGGTGCCGTCTGATTGAAAGTTTACTAATAATCCATCTCTAAAGACACGTTTGAACGTGAAAGAACTCTGTATTCCATCACTTAGTTTAACACCTGTTTTTTCTGATAGTGTCATACATAACCAAAGTGTTTTATTGTCATTTGCCAATTGTGCGTCTGTGATTATCCCACCAAGACTTGCTCTACCATATACTACTGGAACTTTTGCTTCTGTGTTTGGCGGAAGTTGAATTCTAACACCTGGATCTGGTGACTGTTGATTGTTTTTTCTGTTGATTGAACTAACAACCCTGTTTAATGCGTAGGCTGTAATTGCAGTTCTGGCTAAGGTGCTACCTAATCCGTCACCACCTAAGAAACCTAATGCTTTCTTGCCAAAGCCTACAATATTATCTATAAAACTCATTCTTACGCTCCAAAGTTGATATTTGCACCACTCAAGTTAGGCACCCTATCCATACTAATGTCTGTTGGATATAATCTCTTATGATCCAACGGATTGGTTCTTCTGCCTGACAATTTGTTTTGCATTAATTCAATGTAACTTGAACAAATCAAACTAATTGTGTTTGTGCTTGTTCTTGATACAGCGTCGTATTCTTCTTCTAAACTGTAATTGTTAATTCTTCCAAAAAATCTTCCTGTTGGATTGCCTGATATAGGAAGTATTTCGCCTGATGTTTTATCTACAATAGCACGATATATTTTAATATCGCAATCTTTAATATCACTGTAAATAATTTCTTGAATGCTTGAAGTGGGTATTCCACTTAGTGTTACAGTAATACTATCACCACTACTGCGTAATTCATTTGTTGATGCACTTACGTTAACCAACTTACCTAAACCACTGTAGGTATCGCCTGTGTAAGTAATATCAACATAGTAGTCACTAAACTTTAAGACTTGGCTTGATGCTGTTCCTGGATTTGTTCTGTAATTCTGAACATCAATCCTAACCAGCAATGCTGTTTCAATGTTGTTGTATGTACTTAAATTAATAGGCATTATGAAAAATACTCCACGAATACAAAAGGACCGCTCCAACCAATTTGATCTCTTGCAATAAATGACATCTGTGGAAATGATGCACATTGAACTGTCCATTCACAAGCATCACCTACCCTTAGTGTTTGTGTGCCTGACGACTCATTAAGCAGTGGACGGTTTAGTGTAATAACTGTTTGATTAAATGCAACATCTGCCGCTACACTATAACATTTACCTACACTACCTAATTGGATAATGTCGCCTGCTCTAAAATGATAGCCGCTTGTTAATGTTGGGGCACTTGTAATTGTAACTGTGTTGCCTGAACTTGGAACTGTTACAGAAATATTTCCACTTGTGCTTGTATGACTACCTTGATAATCAAACATCCAACTTAGTCCTGAGTTAGCAAAATTAATTGTGTTAGTTTCTAATCTGTCTGCTTCTGCTAATGAAACATTTTGTCTATAGTCTGTCCATCGCGGGCCATCTGGAAGTCTAACAGTAAAAGTCCAAACATTGCCACCTCTACTTACTTGTCTAACTGTGTTATCTCTTGCAGTTGTTGAAGCAACAATAGGCATCCTGTTAATTTCCATTGAAGTCGCGTTGTTTATAATCCATTGAAATGACATTTATCTTCTCCCTGGCACTGAACGTGCTCCTTGTGTTGCTACTGCATGAATAAACTGTGGATCTCTTGCAACCATCTGTTTGAAACTTGAAGCATCAACAGCATTAATATTATATGTTACATTGCTTCCGCCTAAGCCTGAAAGTGGAGTAACTGTCGCTGGACCCGCCACCAACTCAGGACCGCGTTCCCCTGTAACGCCAAAAGTTCCTGCAGGAATCATTCCGCCGTTTGCAAAAAAGCCGCTGAATATTTTACCAAGAGTGCTTCCACCGCCACTACTTCCACCAAGACTAAAAATGTTTCCAATCAACTGTTGAATTTGACTTCTTAATATTGTTTCAAGTATGTCTGCAACTAAATCTCTAAATTGGAATTTACCTGTCTTAGCAAAATTAACAAGAGCGTCTTCCATTGAACTTGTTGCTTTATTGAATATTTTTTCTGCTTGTTTAGCGGCATTGGTAGCATTATCAAGATATTCATCAAATGCATTTTTCCAACCATATGCAAATGAACGTTGTGTTTCACGTTGTTGTTCAGCAATATCTTTAAGTTTTTCAAATGTTTTAGTAGCATTATCTTCAAGTGTTTTAATTTCAGCAATATAAGCATCTGTAGTGATTAATCCATCTTCCCACTTTTCTTTAACTTTTCTAATTGCTTCAACTAACTCGTCGCCAATCTGTTCTTTAATGTCTAAGACTTCACCTTCAAACTTACTTAGATTTAATTTTTCAAGTTGTGTGTTAGCATCACGGATCTTTTCATCCATATCAGCAAAAAAGTCACGTCTACTATTAATAACATCAATAAGTGCTAATTCTTGTTCTTGTTCTTTTCTAATTTTTTCACGTAATTTTAATTGTGCTTCTAATCCACTTACTGATTCGTTATATAATTTTGTAACAAGTCCAATTTGTTTTTCAATTTCTTCTGCTTGGACTTTTGCTTTATCAGTATCTTTTTGTTTTAATTCTGTTAACTGTTGTTGCAGTGGACGAATTGTATCATAGTAGCGTTTTTCAAATGAATTTAATTCGCGTTGTATGTTTGCTTTGTCTTCAGTTAATTTTAATAATTCTGTTTCTTGGTTGATTGTTAATTGTAAATCTTCAACACCTTGTTGATATGTTTTAAAATAATCAATTGAACTTTTTGTTACAGCATCTTGTTTTGTCTTTAGGTCCTCTAACATCTTAGTATAGTTAGGTCCTGCAGGAGCATCAGGCGCTGTTAGCGGTCCTTGTGGAATTCCATCAGTGGATTTAGATAATTTTTCTATATCCGTCTGTAACTTTTCTATATTATCTGAAGCATCGTCAGTCATGCTTTCAATGGTAGCAACTACACCTGCCGCCGCCGCAACACCCGCGATTACTTTAACTAAACCTACACCAGTTACACCTTGAAGAATTGCTGTTGCTGTTGAGACACCCACTATGCTTTTTCTTAAGGTGTTTAACGCACTAATTATAGCAACAATTTTGCCTACGCTCCATGCCGCAAACATTCCGCCAAGCAATGCAATTAGGTATTTTATATTATCAGCAATAAATTTGATAGCAACGCCTAATCCTTGCCCTATTGATGTCATTAATTCAGCGTTTTTATCAATGAATCCGCTTATGTTTCTTACTGCTTCTGCTAACGAATCGTTAAATCCGCCCTGTCCAATTTGATCCGCGGCATTGCCAATAGCATCTTCTAAGTTTGAAAATGCCTGTGACAGATTATTTGTTCTTGCGGCGCTGGATCCGCCAAATGTTTCAGCAAGTCCTTCTTCAAGTGCTTTAAGAATAATTTGAGCACCTTCACTTGTCTTGCCTAACTCTGAAATTTCTAATCTACTAATACCAATTTTATCAGCAAGAATTGTGAATACAGGGATACCTCTATCTGCAAGTCTGTTTAGTTCTTCAAGTCCTAAACCACCTGCACTTGTTCTTGCATATAAGTCTGTGATTGCTTGTAAAGCACCCACTGAATCTGCAGATACTGATGCAACATCAGCAAATAATCTTAATTGATCAATTGTAGGGTCAAGTCCTGCCGCTTTTAATTTAATAACAGAAGCAGTTAAATCTTCAACTGTAAAGATACTTTGTGTAGCAAATGTTTTGATTTGTTCAAATGCTTTTGCACCTTGTTCAACATCTTTGAATAAGATACCTAATGTAGTTCTTAAGTCTTGGAATCTTGAAGCAATATCAGTAATTGCTTTTAAACTAAATGCACCTGCAAGTGTTCCAGCAACGCCTGCGATTGTACCTCTTAGACTATTTAAAGAGTCTTGTGCTCCTTTTGTATCTACTGCTACTTTATATCTTAAATCAGCCATGCCCTACTTCCTTAATATACTACGTGCAATTCTTTTTCTAATAAATTGTTCCGTAGGTTCGCTCATACCCTTTGGCGCTTGAGGACTTTTGCCTTTGTCCAGTGGCACGGCATAGTTGTAATTTGCGTTAATTGTTTTACCTTGAAGGCGTGTTTTGCGACGAGCATTACCTGAACGAATAGGTGTAATACCTTTCCAATAATTATATGCTTCGTTTGCTAATCTATCAAAACGAGCATTAATCTTTCCAATGCTTGGACCCATTCTATTCTTTACGACTGTTACTGCCATGCTTTTGCTCCTTAACGGCGGTTACCATTGCTTGTAAGTCTTCAGTTGAATAATCCTTTTTACTTACAGGAACGTTGGTTCCACCCTCTTTTTTATTTCTGAGATATGTTTCATAGTCTATTGCTAATGTAGCACACCTCATATCTAAACTGTCCCCAAACTTCATAAATTGCGATGGTAATAACCCATACCTTCTCGCAACTGACTCAAGCAATAGTAAGTTAGAAACCTCAGG
>Ga0181601_10005166_pt1 | contig 10853 bp, 7 predicted proteins | sample 041ome_8_FD_133020 | JGI IMG/M metagenome (GOLD analysis project Ga0181601, IMG submission 133020) | Coastal salt marsh microbial communities from the Groves Creek Marsh, Skidaway Island, Georgia - 041407BS metaG (megahit assembly) | ecosystem: Environmental > Aquatic > Marine > Intertidal zone... | reverse complement strand
TGAATCTGCACAATCAGGTCTCCGATCCCACGGCCGCGGACTTCGGGCATCCCCATGCCTCGCATGCGGATCGCAGCATCGCTCTGCGTCCCGGTCGGAATCTCCAGGGGCTGCGGGCCTTTCAGCGTGGGTACGTCGATCGTCGCTCCGAGGGCCGCCTGACTAAACGTGATCGGCACTTCACAGACCAGGTCGCGGCCATGTCGCGTCAGGAATGGATGGTCTTCCACCTGGATCACGCAGTAGCAATCACCGGGAGGACCGCCATTGCCCCCCGGCTCCCCCTCGCCTGCGAGCCGAACCCGCACGTCTTCGTCGACGCCCGCAGGGATCGTGACCTTCCGCTCGACCTGCTCCTCAACCAGACCCGCACCACGGCAGGACGGACACTTGTCGCGAACAAGTTTCCCGGCTCCGCGGCAGGCAGGACAGGTGGTCTGCATGCGAAACACACCGGCCGACTGAAGCACCTGCCCCTGGCCACCGCAGTAGTCGCAGTTTTGCGGGCTCGTGCCAGGCTTGGCCCCCGATCCGTCACAGGTGCCGCAGGCTTCGTGCCTGACGAAGCTCACCGTTCGTGTGGCTCCTTCAGCAGCCTCTGCCAGGGAGAGAGTCAGTTCGCAGAAGACATCCTTGCCCTTCCGAGGCCGCGAGCCTCGGCGACGTCCGCCACCGCCAAAGGCTTCGCCAAAGATTCCCCCACCAAACAGCTCTCCGAAAGCATCGAAGATGTCTCCCATGTCGTTGAAGTCATGGGTGCCACCCTGGAGCCCAGCGTGCCCGTAACGGTCATACCGCTCCCGCAGCGAACTGTCCGAGAGGACTTCAAAGGCCCGTGCGGCCTCCTTAAACAGGCCGGCGGCCTCCTCGTCACCAGGATTGCGGTCTGGGTGAAACCGCATGGCCAGCTTGCGATAAGCCGTGGTGATCTCACCCGAACTGGCGCGTCGCTCCACGCCAAGCACTTCGTAGTAGTCCCGCTCCTGCGGCATGGCGTCCGCTCTCTCCGGCGCCGCTGCGATGGGCGCCTCAACGAGTCATACGCGACAGCTGACCACTGTCACCCTTGGGCACTCAGGCAAGGAGGCCGGCCGGCAAGTCCCGGCACGGCCTCCCGCTGTTCCTGTTTCTCCAAATCGGCTCAGCGAACGCTGCCTTCGATTCGGTGCTTCTTGAGGTCTTCCTTCTCCAGGTTCGTCACCAGCGCCTCGGTGGTCAGCATCAAACCGGAGATGCTTGCCGCGTTGGTCAACGCCACTCGGACAACCTTGACTGGGTCGATGATGCCCGCCTTGAGCATGTCGACATAGCCACCACTGTTGGCGTCGTAGCCGACAGTCAGATCCTTCTGCGACACCTCGTCGGCCACCACCGAGCCATCGATACCGGCGTTGCCGGCGATCTGACGGATCGGAGCTTCCAGGGCTCTCAGGATGATCCGCACGCCAGTCCGCTCATCACCCTTGGCCTGAGAAGCAGCCTTCTCAACGGCCTCGCGGCAGCGGACCAGCGCCACACCACCACCAGGCACGATGCCCTCTTCGACAGCTGCGCGGGTCGCGTGCAGAGCATCTTCAACGCGGGCCTTCTTCTGCTTCATCTCGGCTTCGGTGCCAGCACCGACAGAGATGATGGCCACGCCACCAGTTAGCTTCGCCAGCCGCTCTTGGAGCTTCTCGCGGTCGTACTCGCTCTCGGTGCCCTCAATCTGGGTGCGGATCTGCTGCACGCGAGCCTGCACCTCTGACGAATCTCCGCCACCTTCAACGATCGTGGTCTCGTTCTTGTCGACCGTGATTGTCTTGGCAGTTCCGAGCTGCGACAGCTCAACGTTCTCAAGCTTGATGCCGAGGTCTTCGCTCAGCAGCGTGCCACCGGTGAGGGTGGCAATGTCGCCGAGCATCGCCTTGCGGCGGTCGCCAAAGCCAGGAGCCTTCGCCACGCAGACGTTCAGCACGCCACGCAGCTTGTTGACCACCAGAGCGGTGAGGGCATCGCCATCGACATCCTCAGCGATGATCAGCAGTGGCTTGCCAGCCTGAGCAACCTTCTCAAGCACGGGCACGAGGTCCCGTAGGTTTGAGATCTTCTTCTCGTGGATCAGGATCAGAGCGTCGGTGTACTCGCAGTCCATCTCTGCTGGGCGATTGATGAAGTATGGCGACACGTAGCCCTTGTCAAACTGCATGCCGTCGACAAACCGCACAGTGGTGTCGGTCGTCTTGCCTTCCTCAACCGTGATCACGCCGTCCTTACCAACCTTCTGCAGCGCCTCAGCGAGCAGATCACCGATGGTGCGGTCGTTGTTGGCACTGATCGAGCCAACCTGGGCGACCTCTTCGGGACGATCGACCTTCTTGGCGAACTCCAGCAGCCGATTCACAGCAGCCGCTACACCCTTCTCAATCCCGCGACGGACAGCCATTGGGTTGCTGCCAGCAGCCACCATCTTGGTGCCTTCGCGGAAGATCTCACGAGCGAGAACTGTCGCCGTTGTCGTGCCGTCGCCGGCCAGATCAGAAGTCTTGCTCGCCACCTCGTTGACGAGCTTGGCACCCATGTTCTCGAAGCGGTCTTCGAGATCAACTTCCTTACTGACTGTCACGCCGTCCTTCGTGACGGTCGGACCGCCGAACGACTTGTCGATGATCACGTTGTGGCCAGCAGGCCCCATCGTCACCGCCACGGCATCGGCGAGCTTTTCCACGCCCTTGAGCAGTTTGCCACGGGCGGTGTCTTCAAAGAGCAGTTGCTTGGGCACGTGTTCGTCTCCTCGTGTCGGGCCGAACGACCGGCCCTAAATGGTGTGTTGGAGTTGGAGTTGCTGTTGGACTGCCGTGGATCAGTTCATCACCTTCGCAAGGATGTCACCCTCGCGAAGAATCTTCACTTCATGGCCGTCGATCTCGATATCACTGCCGGAGTACTTGCCGTAGATCACTTCGTCACCGATCGCAAGCATCATCTCGGCTCGCTGCCCGTTCTCGAGCATGCGGCCTGGGCCCAGAGCCGTCACGTGACCACGCTGCGGCTTCTCCTTTGCCGAATCGGGCAGCACGATGCCTCCAGCGGTCTTCTCTTCAGCCTCGACGGGAGTCACGACAATACGATCATCGAGCGGACGAATCTTGAGGTTCTTCATGAATCAGGTCTCCGAAAAGGGTTGTTGAGTTCTCAGGAAAACAGCCATGGGTCAGCCGGGCTTACATCATGCCTGGCATGCCACCCATGCCGCCCATACCTGGCATGCCGCCCATGCCACCCATGCCTGGCATGCCGCCGCCCATGCCACCACCCATACCGTGGTGGTCATGGCCTTCGCCGCCAGCTTCTTCCTCGTCCTTCGGCACCTCTGTGACGAGAGACTCGGTGGTGAGCAGCAGGGCAGACACACTCGCTGCATTCGCCAGAGCAGTACGAACCACTTTGGCGGGATCGATCACACCGGCTGCCACGAGATCGCAGTAGGTGTCGTTGTCGGCGTTGTAGCCTTCGTTCTTCCCCTTCAGCTGTCGCACGCGGTTTACCACCACCGGGCCATCAACGCCCGCATTCTCAGCGATTGCCTCAAGCGGATACCGCAGGGAGTTCTTGACGATGGCCACGCCGAGCTTCTCATCACCCGTGACAGAGACCTTCTCAAGAGCCTTCTCGCTCCGCAGCAGGGCAACGCCACCACCAGGCACCACGCCTTCGGCCAGAGCCGCCTGCACAGCACTCTTCGCATCGTCGATGAGGGCCTTCCGCTCCTTCATCTCCGTCTCGGTGGCTGCACCGACGTTGATCTGAGCCACACCACCGGCGATCTTGGCGAGACGCTCTTGCAGCTTCTCACGGTCGTAGTCGCTGTCGGTGGCATCGATCTCCTGACGGATCTGGGCCGCACGGCCTTCGATTGCAGACTTCGTGCCAGCACCACTGACGATCGTCGTGTTGTCAGACGCGATGATCACCTTCTTGGCTCGGCCGAGGTCGCTGAGCTTGACGGAGTCGAGCTGTATGCCGAGGTCCTTGTAGATCGCCTGACCACCGGTCAGCACAGCCAGGTCTCCCATAATCGCCTTACGACGATCGCCGTAACCGGGAGCCTTGATCGCCACCGACTGCAGGATTCCCCGCAGCTTGTTAACGACCAGTGTCGCCAGAGCCTCGCCCTCGACGTCTTCAGCAATCAGCACCAGCGGCTTGCCGGCCTTGCTGACAGCCTCAAGAAGAGGCACGAGATTCTTCGCGCTGGAGATCTTCTCCTCAAAAATGAGGATGTACGGATCCTCATACTCGCACACCTGCGAATCGGCATCAGTGACGAAGTGGGGGGAGAGGAAACCACGGTCAAACTGCATGCCTTCGACCACGTCGACAGTCGTCTCTGACTGCTTGCCTTCCTCGACGGTGATCACACCATCTTTGCCAACCTTCAGGAATGCTTCAGAGAGCACGTTCCCGATCGTCGGGTCGTTATTGCCCGCGATTGTGGCGATCTGCTGCAGTTCCTTCTTGTTCTTCTCGTTGATCGGCGTCGCCTGAGCCAGGATCGCATCGCCGACAGCCTGAACGGCCTTGTGAATGCCACGGGAAAGTGCCATCGGGTCAGCACCCGCAGCGATCATCTTCAGGCCCTCACGGAAAATCGCTTCCGAGAGCACCGTTGCCGTGGTGGTGCCGTCACCAGCAACGTCGTTGGTCTTGCTGGCGGCTTCCTTGACCAGCTGGGCGCCAAGATTCTCGTAGGGATCTTCGAGATCGATGTCCTCGGCGACGGTCACGCCGTCCTTGGTCACCTTCGGCGATCCCCAGCCCTTGTCGAGCACGGCGTTGCGGCCACGCGGACCGAGCGTGCTCTTCACCGCACGGGCGAGTTTGGAAACGCCTTCCAGCAGCGGCTGCCGGGCGTCGTCGTCAAAGACCATTTGCTTCGCCACGAATGTCTCCTTCCAAGAGATGGTGTCGCGGGATGTGGGTATGGCAGGTGAATGCGTTGCCACACCCCATGAGCAACCCGCGTGCCGAGCAGCGACCGCCCGGCAAGAAAGATCCAAAAAATGTGAAAAACACGTTATTTCTCAGCAGGCCCAGCCAGGGGAGCCCCCTTCCGGAAACCGGGGCTGACAGAGGCACCCTGCCGTTTTGGCAACCGTGATCGAACGGCTGTCAGGGCACCCAGGAGACCGATTCGTCGATGTTTCGCACGAACGCTGCCAGCAGGTCTGCCGTGCGATCGACGTCGTCGAGCGACACGGTCTCCACCGCGGAATGCATGTAGCGATTTGGCACGCTGACGAGCCCGGTCGCAACGCCGCCGCGGGTGGTCTGGAGCACATTAGCGTCGGTCGGAGTCGCCCGCCCGATGGCCCCGAGCTGAACCGGAATCGACGACTCCTTGGCCGCAGCAAGCAGCCTGTCCACAACGTGGGGGTTCATATTCGGGCCGCGGTAGACCACCGGCCCCTTCCCGAGGCTGACATCCCCCTCGGTCTTCTTGTCGATCGTGGGACAGTCGGTGGCATGGGTCACATCGACAGCAATGCCCACATGGGGGTCGACGGTGTGGGCACTCGTTTTTGCCCCGCGGAGGCCGATTTCCTCCTGCACGCTCGACGACACAAATAGGCCACACCGCAGCGGTCCTGCCGCGGCTCGGCGGAAGCCCTCAAGCACGGTCCAGAGGCCAACTTTGTCGTCCATTGCCACAGCGGCTGCCAAATTGTTCCGCAGCACCTGACTCTTGAGATCAAAGGTCAGGCAGTCGCCTACCCGCACGACGCTCTCGGCGTCCGCCTTGTCGCTGGCCCCGATGTCGACCCAGAGGTCCTTCATCTTGGGGACCGCCTTCCGCTCTTCGTCGCTCAGCAGGTGGATCGGCTTGCGGGAAATCACCCCCGGAACCGGCCCGGTGGCCGTCCAGACCACCACATGCGACCCCACCAGCTGCATCGGGTCCCAACCGCCAATCGGCTGCACCCAGAGAAAGCCGTCCGCATCGATGTGCTGCACGATCAGACCGATCTGGTCGCAGTGGCCCACCAGCAACACCCGCGGGCTCGTTCCGGTGTTCTTGCCGCCGATCACGTTGCCGTGGGCATCTGAGGTGACGCTGTCGGCAATGTCGGAGAGATACTCACGAACCAGTTCCTGGACGGGGCGTTCGTAGCCGGAAGGGCTCGGGGTCTCGAGCAGCCGGAAGAGAAAGTCGCGGGCGGCAGCATCCATGGCAGGGCTTTCCGAAGGGAGAAGTGTGGTGCGAAACTGAGGTCACCGTACGGGCCTTCGCCAGACCGTGCAAGCACCGGCCCCGCCTCTCACGCCCCCGGATTGAACGGCTGTCGCTGACGATTACGATGCAGGTTTCACCCGTATGTCAGGAGCAACTTTTCACATGACCGAGCCCGTGCGGATTGGCGTTGTCGGCCTCGGCACGGTGGGCTCAGGGGTGATGCAGCTGCTCTCGTCATCGGCAGACCATATCGCCCGACACGCTGGGCGTCAGATCATTGTCGAGCGGGCGGTGGTGGCAAATCCAGCCAAAGACCGTGGCCTCGACTATCCCGCCGAGCGAATCTCCAACGATATCAGCGACATTAGCAACGATCCGTCGATCTCCGTCGGCGTGCTGCTGGTGGGAGGCCTTGAGCCGGCTCGCAGTATGGCGATCGAGCTACTGGAGAACGGCAAGGATCTCGTCACGGCCAACAAGGCCTTACTGGCCGAACACGGCCCGGAGCTGTTCGCCCTCGCGCGCGCCCGTGGTCGAGCGATTGCCTTTGAGGCAGCCGTCGCGGGGGGCATCCCGATTGTCGCGGCAATCGGGGAGTGCCTCGCAGCCAACCGGATTGAAAGCATCCGTGGCATCCTCAACGGCACGAGCAACTTCATCCTCACCCGTATGGAAGAAGACGGCCTCGACTACGCCGACGCCCTCGCCCTCGCCCAGGCCAAAGGGTTTGCCGAGGCGGATCCCTCGATGGATGTCGACGGCACCGACGCCACCCAAAAGCTGGCGATCCTCGCACACCTCGCCTTCGGCGTGTGGGTGCCTTGGAAGGACATCCCACGCGTCGGCGTCGACACTCTCGACATCGGCCTGCTGCAGGATGCCGCCGAACTGGGCTACCGCATCCGTTTGGTCGCCATCGCAACCCGCTGCCAGGGTGTGCTCTCGATGCGGGTCGCCCCCGCGCTCGTCCGCATCGGCACTCCCCTGGCCGAGACCCGCGGCGCATTTAACGCCGTCAGCATCGTCGGAGACGCAGTCGGTCCGATGTTCTTCCATGGCCTTGGGGCAGGGCAGATGCCCACGGCCTCTGCTGTAGTTGCAGACATCATCGATACGGTCGTTGGCCGTGCCGCGATCACGTTCCGCACCACCGGCGTCCTGTCGGAAGAGAGCCCAGACCTGACGATCGGCGGCGACACCCAGGAATGTCACTTCCTGCGAATCTGTGTTCGTGATCGGCCCGGGGTGCTCGCATCGATCACCGGCATTCTTGGTGAACATGGCATCTCGATCGCGTCGATGCTGCAACGGGCTGGCTCCGGAGAGACAGACGAAGCAGTCTCTCTTGTGATCATGACCCACCGCAGTTCCACCACAGCAATGGCCGAGGCTGTGGCCACGATCGACGAACTGCCGGCGGCACTCGAGAAGAGCGTCTGCCTAACGGTGCTCGACCAGAGTAGGCTCGACGACGCGAGCCCTGCCGCCTAGTCGACCCTTTTGATTCGCTTGTGTACGTGAATCTTCCTGGGAAGCACACTCCCAACCAGAGCCGTGACATGAAGTACCTCCTCCTGATTCCTGATGGTGCCGCCGACGAACCCCAGGCGTCGCTCGATGGCCGCACGCCACTGGAAGCTGCCCACACGCCGGCGATGGATGCGCTCGCGGCTCGTGGCCGCGTCGGTCGAGCTGACCATGTTCCCCCGTCACTGCCACCGGGCTCGGAGGTGGCCTGCATGAGCCTGGTTGGCTACGACCCACTGACGTACTTCACCGGCCGCGCTCCGATCGAAGCGGCAGCGCAGGGGATTCGCCTTGGTCCAGATGATTGGGCCGTTCGCTGCAACCTCGTCACGATCGGCGAGCAGGACGGCCAGCCAGTAATGGAAGACTTCACCGCGGGTCATGTGTCGAGTGAAGAGGCTCGCGAACTGCTTACGGCTGTTCAGGCAGGACTTGCTGAGGAGTTCCCGGAGCTGGCACATGCCTGGCAGTTCGTGCCTGGCGTGAGCTATCGCAACCTGCTGCTTTACCGGGGAACCGCGGAGCAGACCCCGCCACTCGGCGGCGACCTCCGCACCGTGCCTCCGCACGACCTGATGGATAAGTTGGTCGCCGACGCCTTTCCACGTGGCACCGGCAGCCGGCTCTTCTCAGCAGTGATGGCTGCCAGCTGCCGCTGGCTGGCCGACCACCCGATCAACAAGGCCCGACTCGTTGCCGGCCAACGCCCGGCAACGCATGTCTGGCTGTGGGGTGCAGGCAAGGCACCAGCGATGCCGGCATTTGTCGAGCACTACGGCGTGTCTGCCACGATGATCACCGGCGTCGATCTGCTCCGTGGCCTGGCCTCGTTGGCAGGCTGGAAGCGACGCGAGGTCAGCGGGGCCACCGGCTATCTCGACACCGACTACGCAGCCAAGGGGCGGGCGGCGATCGAGGAACTTGCCACGTCTGACCTGGTCTGCGTGCACGTGGAGGCTCCTGACGAAGCGAGCCATCAGGGCGACACCGCCGAGAAGGTCACCGCGATTGAGCGGATCGATCAGCTGATCATCGCTCCGCTGCTCGACCACCTGGCGGGCCTGAGCGAGCATCGCGTGCTGATCTGCCCTGACCACCCCACGTTCCTCTCCACCAAGACCCACTCCCGTGGTGGCGTGCCGTTTGTCATGGCCGGCACCGGCATCACTGCCGATTCGGCAGCCAGCTACGGTGAGTCGGCCGCAGCCTCCGGCAGCATGGTCGATCCGGGCTGGCGGCTGATGGGCGAGTTTCTCGGTACGAGCCCCGCAGGAGGCTGACCTATGGCCCTCGTTGTTCAGAAGTTTGGTGGCACAAGTGTTGCCGACCCCAGCAAGATCTTGGCGGCAGCCAGGAAGGCGGTGGCGCGTCATCAGGCGGGCGATCAGGTGGTGATGGTGGTCAGCGCCATGGGCAAACAGACCGACGCCCTGGTGCGGCTTGCTGAAGAGATCACCGATCGTCCGAGCGCTCGCGAGATGGACATGCTGCTCTCGACTGGCGAGCAGGTGACTGTGGCACTGATGGCAATGGCCGCCCACTCACTCGGCGTGGAGGCGGTGAGCCTGGCTGGTGCTCAGATCGGCATCCGTACCGACAGCTCCCACACGCGTGCCCGCATCCGTTCCATCTCCACCGACACCATCCGTGGGCATCTCGACCGCGGTGCGATCGTGATTGCTGCGGGCTTCCAAGGCATCGACCAGCACGGCAATATCACCACGCTCGGCCGGGGCGGCTCCGACACCACCGCCGTGGCTTTGGCAGCCGTGCTCGATGCCGATCTCTGTGAAATCTACACCGACGTCGATGGGATCTACACAACAGATCCACGGATTCTGCCAGCCGCCAGCCGACTGCCGACCATTGCCTACGACGAGATGCTCGAGATGGCGAGTCTCGGTGCTGGCGTCATGCACGCACGGTCGATCGAGTTTGCCAAGAAGTTCGGCGTCAAGGTGCTGGTGCGTTCGAGCTTTCAAGACGGACCTGGCACCCTGATCGCGCCGGCCACGATGGCAGCAGGGCGTACCGTGTCGGGGGTCGTACTCGCCCGCAACGAGTCGCGGCTAACGATCGAAGGCGTGCCGGATGAGCCAGGTTCAAGTCATCGCGTTGTCTCGGGACTGACGTCGGCCGGGATCGCTGTCGACATGATCGTGCAGAACCTCGCCCAGGACGGCCGGGCCGACATCTCCTGCACAGTCGCGAGCAGTGATGTCCAACAGGCGCTCGAAGTCGCCCGCCGCGTCGCCGGTGAGATTGGAGCTGCAGGCGTGTCATGCCAGGAAGGCCTCGCCAAAGTCTCGGCGGTTGGCATGGGCATGGAGTCTGAACAGGGTGTTGCGGGAAAGATGTTTGCCTCGCTCGCCGCTAAGCAGATCAACGTGCAGATGATCACCACCAGTGAGATCAAGATTTCGGCGTTGGTGGAGCGTGCTGATGCCGATCGGGCCGTGCAGGCCGTGCACACGACCTTTGGGCTCGAACTGGCAGCGACCGGCAGCGACAGCGACCTCGATACGGCCACCTTGGAACGCACACCCGTCAGCCCTCTGGAAGTGGTGCAGCGGCTTGAGGGCATGGAAGACCTGGCCATCGAAGACTGCCAGCTTGATGAGTCGCAAGCCTTGGTGACCTTTGTCGACCTGCCCGACACGCCGGGTGTCGCTGCGGAAGTGTTTGAAGAGATTGGTAAGGCCGGTCTGCTCGTGGACATGATCGTGCAGAGCGAGCCTCGGAATGGCAAAGCCGAACTCAGTTTCACCGTCGCCTCGGAAAACCGAGAACTGGCAGCCACCACCGCCCGCACCATCGCTGAAGCCCGTGGTGCGCGGGTGGCCGACATCCCCCACGTTGCCAAGCTCTCGATCACCGGCGTGGGCATTCGCAGCCACTCAGCGATCGCGGAGAGCCTCTTTCAGCCACTCGCTGAAGCCGGCATCAACATCGATCTGGTGAGCACGAGCGAAGTGCGGCTCAACGTGGTCGTGGCTTCAGAGCAGGGTGAAGAGGCGATCGCGATTCTGCGTCAGGCCCTCGGCCTCGCTGAAGAATAATCCTGCGGCGACCAGCAGTGCCGCTCGTCGTGCATGCCGGCTGACTCGACTAT
>Ga0181601_10005165_pt1 | contig 10854 bp, 11 predicted proteins | sample 041ome_8_FD_133020 | JGI IMG/M metagenome (GOLD analysis project Ga0181601, IMG submission 133020) | Coastal salt marsh microbial communities from the Groves Creek Marsh, Skidaway Island, Georgia - 041407BS metaG (megahit assembly) | ecosystem: Environmental > Aquatic > Marine > Intertidal zone... | reverse complement strand
GCAGGAGGAGAAGTAATCTTTTCAGAAAGCGGTGAGTCTTCTGAGTCAGCTGATATTGTGATTGCAATTTATGGGGAAGACCCTTATGCAGAATTTCAAGGAGATAGAGAAAATCTTGATTTCATACCTAAGGGGTTCGATACTAATAGCCTTTTGAAATTTAAAAATATGGATATACCAGTTGTGTCAGTATTTTTATCTGGTCGTCCTATGTGGACTAATCCTGAGATTAATAATTCAGATTCATTTATAGCTGCATGGTTGCCTGGAAGTGAAGGAGGTGGTATTGCAGACATGCTTTTTAAAACAGATAATTCTTATGACTTTAAAGGAAAATTATCTTTTACATGGCCATCATCTGCATTAGTATCAGAAAAAAAAGAGATATTGTTTAATCTTGGATATGGTCTAACATATGAAAGCAATGATCAGCTTGCTTTATTATCTGAAAATTCAGGACTTGAAAATTCTGATATTGCTTCAACAGGTATTTATTTCAGCAAAGGAGCCTCTGTGCCTCCATGGGACTTATGGTTAATCTCAGGAGAACTTGAGAAACAAGTTGCAAGTTTTCCAACATCTGTAGGAGGACTCATAGTCAGTAAAACTGATCATTTAGCTCAAGAAGATGCATTGAGAATTAATTGGACACAAGGAGATGAGACTCGATATCAACCTTCAAATGAAGGTGATTATTTTAGAATTTCTTCCATTGAACCTGATAATATGACAAGACAATCTAATGGAGCTATGAAGCTTGCATTTTTTGCAAAGTCATACTCAGGATCAACAGAAACAATCAAAATTGGTCAGTGTGATAACAAAAGCGAATGTGACAACACGATAGAATTAGAGGTTAGTAACGATTGGAAAGAATATATGATTAGCTTAAAAGATTTTGAAAATCTTGGAATAGATATGTCTAATATTACTTCTGCCTTTTTAGTTAAAGCCAAGTCAGGCACGGATATTGGCTTAAGTAACATTCGTTTAGAATAAGATCTAAATCACTAATTAATTTTCTTAACTTGAATAAAAACCAAAAAAAATGTATAATTCAAAAATAGCTGGATTAGGTAAATATCTGCCTGATAACGTTGTAACCAATGATGATCTTTCTAAGATTATGGACACAACTGATGAATGGATCATAGAAAGAACAGGAATTAAAGAAAGAAGGCACATAAAAAAAGGTGATGGTGATACAACTGCTAGCATGGGAGTTAAAGCTGCAAAAATTGCAATTGAAAGAGCTGGAATTGATAAAAATGATATTGAATTAATTCTTTTTGCAACTCTTAGTCCAGATTATTATTTCCCTGGAAGTGGAGTGCTAGTTCAAGAACTTTTAGATATCCCTACATGTCCAGCAATGGATATTAGAAATCAATGTTCTGGTTTTATATATGCTATTTCTACTGCAGATCAATTTATAAAATCTGGCATGTATAAAAATATATTAGTTATTGGTTCCGAGAACCACTCTGGTGGATTAGACATGACAACAAGAGGTAGAGGAGTTTCGGTAATTTTTGGAGATGGTGCTGGTGCTGCAATCATTTCTCGTGAGGATGACCTTACTAAGGGTATTTTATCCTCTCATCTTCATTCAGAAGGTAAACATGCAGAGGAATTATCTTTAATTGGCCCTAGTACTAACAGATGGGTTCCTGAGATTATTGACGCTAATGATCCTGAGGATATTTCATACTATCCATATATGAATGGTCAATTAGTTTTTAAAAATGCTGTAGTTAGATTTTCAGAAGTTATTATGGAAGGTTTAAATCATAATAATTTGAGTCCAGACAAAATTGATATGTTGATACCTCACCAAGCTAATCTGAGAATATCTCAGTTTGTTCAAAAGAAATTTGGTCTTTCTGAAGATCAGGTTTATAACAATATTCAAAAATATGGAAATACTACTGCAGGTTCAATTCCAATTGCACTTACTGAGGCTTGGGAAGATTCAAAAATAAATGAAGGAGATATTGTAGTGTTGGCAGCGTTTGGTTCTGGTTTTACCTGGGGAAGTACAATTATAAGGTGGTAATTTTGAATTTAAACTTATTTAAAATTTAATATTATGTCTGTAAAAAAAATTCTTTTAGTCTTAGCATTAGTTCTAGTATACTCTGGACTTAATTATGCTTTCTTGTCTAATAATAGTTATGATTCTATGAAAGATTATATTGAATCAACAAAGAATGAGTTTAGTTATGAGATTGAAGATATTATTTATGAAGACGAATGGACAGGATTTCACATTAAGATGATCTCAGGAGAGTGGCTAGATAAGAAAAAGGTAGAAGATGTTGAATGGTCGCATTATGTTGATATAGTTATACCAAAGGAAACTCAAACTGAAACTGGAATAATGTTTATTGATTCTGGAGTCACAGATGAAACTTATTTCAGACTTGATTCTATATCTTTAGATTATGCTTTAAAAACAAAATCTATAATTGTAAATATTCATAATATTCCTGCACAACCTATAAATTTCCTTGCCTCAGATCAAGAATCCTTTTATGAGGATGATCTTATTGCTTATTCTTGGAGTCAATTTTTAGAAAGAGGTGCAAAAAAAGAAGATATTGAGTGGTTGCCAAGATTGCCAATGACAAGAGCTGTAGTTAGATCAATGGATTTAGCACAAGAAATAGCCCTACAAAATAACAAAGAATTAAGTGACTTTGTAGTATCTGGTGCTTCAAAAAGAGGATGGACAGCATGGACAACTGCTGCAGTTGATGATAGGGTTGTGGGGGTTGTACCAATGGTAATTGATATGCTTAATTTAGTTCCTTCATTTGAAAATCACTACAGAAGTTACGGGGAGTTCTCTCCTGCTGTTCAAGACTATGTAAATTATAATATACAGGACTGGATGGGAACAGATGAATTTAAAGTACTAATGAGTTATATTGAGCCATATTCTTTTTTAGAGAAATTTACCATGCCAAAATATATAATTAATGCTGGGTCTGATGAGTTCTTTTCTACTGATTCTTGGAGGTTCTATTATGATGAACTTCCAGAGAATAAATTGATCAGATATGTCCCTAATGCAAATCACTCACTAAATGGAAGATATTTAAATAAAGATTTAATTAGTTTCTTCAACAGAATAGTTAATAATATTGATTTACCGGATCTTAATTGGGAATTAATAGATGACAACCTAGAAGTTTTTTTAGATTATGATGGCGAATACTCAGTTTCAATTTGGAGAGCATTTAATAAAGAAGGAAGAGATTTTAGACTTTGGCAAGAAGGGGAGCTTTGGAAGGAATCTAAAATTGATGTAAATGATGATAATATTTATAATATAGAATTAGATAATCAATCTGATGGTTATCAAGCAATTATGGTTGAATTTAATCTTGATCAAGACTCACAATTTCCACTTAAAATTTCAACTGGTCCGTATGTAATACCTGATTCATATCCATATGAAAAATATCAACCATTGAAATAGAATTTCATGTCATAATTAAAACAAGATTATCATAAAAAAAAAAATTTGAATCGTATAATAATTTTTATATCTTTCGATTCTCAATTATTGAAAATATTAGAAAAATGAAAAAAATATTATTTGCATTAATCCTTTCTGTAATCGTAGGTTCAACTACCACAAATTATACTTATGCCGCGACTACTATTAATAGTACAGTTACTATTCAGGATTCACAAGATGAACCAATGATGGAAAATTCTGAAGCATCTGCTGGTTTCACACAAGAATTAAAGAAGCGTTTTATTGAAGGTGGTCCAGGTTTCATGGGAATTGTCCTTATATGTTTAATTTTAGGATTAGCAATCTCAATTGAAAGAATTATCTATCTTAATTTATCTACAACAAATTCAAATAAACTTACAGATGATGTTGAAGAAGCGCTAAAATCAGGTGGTGTTGAAGCTGCTAAAGAAGTTTGTAGAAACACTAAAGGACCTGTTGCATCAATTTTTTATCAAGGTCTTGATAGAGCAAAAGATGGAGTTGAAAGTGCAGAAAAAGCTGTTATATCATATGGTGGAGTTCAGATGGGACAACTTGAAAAAAATGTTTCATGGATTTCTCTATTCATCGCATTAGCTCCTATGCTTGGTTTCATGGGTACAGTTATTGGTATGATTAATGCTTTTGATAGAATTGAAGCTGCTGGTGATATGCAACCTTCTCTTGTAGCAGGGGGTATTAAAATAGCTCTTTTAACAACAGTTTTTGGACTTATAGTTGCAATTATATTACAAGTCTTTTACAACTACATAGTTGCTAAAATTGATTCAATAGTTAATGATATGGAAGATGCATCAATTACTTTAATTGATATTCTTTCTGCTCAAAAAAAATAATTTATTATGAATCTAGAAAAATTAACTAGAATTGGGTGTATCGCCCTAGGAGTACTTGGTTTAATTTTCTTAGCAATTGTTTTTGCTAGTGGAGATGACTCTATTAAAATGGCTGCAGCATCTGGTAATTATGGTGTTATAACTCCAATAATCTTGCTGAGCCAAATAACTCTTTTTATTGCTGTTATTGTCACTTTAGTTTTTTCACTTAGAGCAATTGCCAAAGATAAATCAAAGATGAAAAATGCACTTAAATCTGCGGGGCTATTTCTTATCGTTGTTGTTATCGCATTTGTTCTTTCAAGTGGAGTTGAAACTCCAATGAGAGATGGTAAGGTGCTTTCTGCAATGGGTTCAAGATTAGTTGGAACTGGAATTAGGGTATTCTTTATCTTATCAATAGTTGCTGTTGGTTTAATGGTTTTTCCAGGAACAAAAAAAATATTTAAAAAGTAAATTATGGCTAAAAGAAAAGCTCCAGAAGTCAATGCGGGATCAATGGCGGACATTGCCTTTTTACTTTTGATTTTCTTTTTGGTAACTACAACTATTGAGACTGATAGTGGTATTAATAGGAAGCTTCCTCCAATGGAAGATCAAATTGATCCACCTATAATCAGAGAAAAAAATATTTTCACAGTTGTTGTTAATAAGAATAATCAACTTCTAGTTGAAGAATCACTTACTGATATTAAGGACCTAAGAGGTCTAGCTATGGATTTTCTTGATAATGGTGGAGGTTCAGGAGAAGAGGCATGTGATTATTGCCAGGGAGAGAGAGACCCTAGATCATCAGATAACCCTGACAAAGCAATTATTTCATTAAAGAATGACAGGGAGACTGAATATAAAGTTTATATAGCTGTTCAAAATGAACTTGTGGCAGCTTACAATGAACTCAGAAATAGAGAGTTTGCTAGATTAAACCCAAACCTCGGAATTTCATATGTTGAGGCTGATTTAATCTATAGTGATCCAAGAACATCATCTGATGATAAAGCTAGTTTAAAAGAAAAATTAGATGTGGTAAAACTGTTATACCCTCAAAAGTTATCTGAGGCTGAACCAAGTAAAGTAAATTAAAAATGGCAAAATTTAACAAAAAGAAAAGTGGAGATCTTCCTGCTATATCAACTGCATCGTTGCCTGATATCGTATTCATGCTGTTATTCTTCTTTATGGTAGCGACTGTTATGCGTGACAGCACATTGATGGTGCAAAATACTCTACCTGCTGCTGACCAAGTTCAAAAATTAGATAAAAAGGACAGAGTAATATACATTTATGCTGGAAAGCCCTCTAGTAGATATGTCGATACTTATGGTACCCAGGCAAGAATTCAATTAAATGACAAATTTGGATCAGTTGAAGAAGTTGGTGCATTTGTTCTAGCTGAGAGAGCTGCTAAGCGAGAAGAACTTCAAAATGTTCTTACGACCGCTTTAAAAGTTGATAGTGATACAAAGATGGGTATTATCAGTGATATAAAGCAAGAGCTTCGTAAAGTTAATGCTCTTAAGCTAAACTATACAACTAGAGTTGGAGACTACACTCAAAATTTTAATTAGAAAAAAGTTTTTCTTACTTTTTTCCTTATTATTTTTTATTCAATCAAGTTTTTCACAATCTGATAAAATAAAGGAGTCCTACAGAGAAGATCAATTCTATTTTGGATCAAGTTATTTTATTCAAACAGAATCATTAGAGGACTTCAAACAAAATGGTTTCTCAGGTAATTTTCAATTTGGGTTTATTAGAGACTTTCCTATTAATAAAACATCCACAAAGGCAGTTGGTATAGGCCTTGGATTTGAAAGAAATTTTTTTACTTCTAATATTCAGCCCTCTGAAATTGATGATAATATCGATTATAGAGTAGTTGTAAGTAGGTTTCTTGAATCTAAAAATAAAATTTCTTTTTCTTCAATTGTTCTTCCAATAGAATATAGATGGAGGAAGTCTTCAATTGATGAATATAAGTTTTGGAGAATTTATTCAGGATTAAAATTCAAGAAAAATTTTCCATTATATTCGAATCCTTCATATGGATCTGAAATTACAATTGATGAAATAGAGGACTGGACAACTTCTCTTTATATTAATGCTGGTTATAATACTTGGAACATTTCTTTAGAATATGACCTAAATCCAATACTAAAAAATAAAAAAACTACAGATGGTAATAATTTAAATATTAGTTTTTTTAGGCTTGGTCTTGTTTTCTACTTATTATAGTTCTTTCCTCAGTCTTGCAACTGGCAAATCGAGTTGTTCTCTATATTTAGATACGGTTCTTCTTGCAACTTTATAACCCTTTTCAGATAGTCCCTTTGATAATTCAATATCTGATAGAGGCTTAGCTTTATCTTCATCATCTATAATCTGTTTCAACGTCTTCTTTATCTCTATAGTTGAAATGTCTTCTCCATCTTTATTCTTCATACCCTCGGAAAAATAACTTTTCAATAATTTAATTCCATAAGGTGTATCAATATATTTGCTGTTAGCAACTCTAGAGATTGTTGATATATCCATATTAATTTTTTCAGCTATATCTTTTAGAATCATTGGTTTTAAATCAGACTCTTCACCCGATAAAAAATAGTCATTTTGAAAAGTCACAATTGCATCTACTGTTTGAAACAATGTTTGATATCTCTGTTCAACAGCTTCAATAAACCATTTGGCTGAGTCAAGCTTTTGTTTTAAAAATTGCATGGCTTGATTTTGTGACTTTGATTTATTAGGATCATTTTTATATCCTTCTAATATATTTTTATATGAGTTAGAAAGCCTTAACTCAGGAGAATTTCTCTTATTTAATTCCACAATAAGTTCTCCTTCTTCAATTTTTAAAATGAAATCGGGGATTATCGTATTATTAGAGAATTCGCTACTAATAGATCCTCCAGGTTTAGGATTTAACTTTGAAATTTCATCAATTGCTTCTTTTAAGTCATTATCAGACAAATTTAGTTTTTCTGATAGCTTAGAGAATTTCTTTTTTGAGAACAACTCAAACTCAGACTCAATTATTTTTATTGAGTTTAGTATTGACTCTTTCTGATTAGTTTTTTTATTAAGTTGAATCAAAAGACACTCCTGCAAAGATCTCGCCCCAACTCCTGGCGGATCTAAATCTTGAATTTTTTTTAAGACAGATATAACATCATCTCTATTCGTTATAATATTTTGGGTAAAGGCTAAATCATCAATTATATCATCAACTTCTCTTCTTAGATAACCACTCTCATCAATACTACCAATCAAGAATTCACATAATGGTTTTTCTTTGTCATTTAGAATTAGATTTCGTGATTGATTATCTAAATATTGATGAAAACTTGGCGATGATTTAGTTTGAAAATTATTATTTTCTTCATTTGTTGAGTAAAAATTTTGACTAAAGTCATCGTTTTCGTCTGAGAGATAGTCATCAACATTAACATCTTCACTTTGAATCTCTGAGTCAAAATCATTAGAATCAGTATCCAATGATTCACTCCCATGCTCAAGTGCTGGATTCTCCTCAATCTCATTTTTAACTTTTTGTTCTAATTCAGCAGTGGTTAGTTGTATCAGCTTCATTAGCTGAATTTGCTGTGGCGAAAGCTTTTGAGATAACTTTAATTGTAGTTTTTGATTAAGCATATTATGCATGAATACTTAAACAAAAGTAAGAAAAGAATTAATTCTTATTAAAATGAGGCATTTTTTGGTGTTCGAGGATAGGGTATTACATCCCTAATATTTTGCATTCCAGTGCAAAACATTATTAGTCTTTCAAATCCAAGTCCAAAACCACTATGTGGAACCGTCCCATATTTTCTTAGATCTAAGTACCACCATAACTCTTTTTCATCAATTCCCATTTCATTAATTCTTTTTTGAAGAATATCTAATCTTTCCTCTCTTTGGGAACCTCCAATTATTTCTCCAATTCCTGGGAATAAGACATCCATTGCCCTAACTGTTTTTTCATCATCATTAAGTCTCATGTAAAATGCCTTTATTTTAGCTGGATAATCGTAAATAACTACTGGTGATTTAAAGTGCTTCTCTACAAGAAATCTTTCATGTTCACTTTGAAAATCACAACCCCATTCAGTAATTAAATAATTGAATTTTTTCTTTTTATTATAGTTCGAGTTTTTAAGTATTTCAAAAGCATCAGAATATGAGATTCTAGTAAATTCATTATTTATGGTAAAGTTGATTTTCTCTATAAGGCTTAGTTCATCTCTTTCATTTTTTGGTTTTTGACTTTGTTCCTTAATAAGTCTTTCATCAAGAAATTTTAAATCTTCTTTACATGAATCCATTATATATTTAAGAACATATTTTAAGAAAGATTCAGCTAATTGCATATTATCATTTAGATCATAAAATGCCATTTCAGGTTCAATCATCCAAAATTCTGATGCGTGTCTCGAAGTATTAGAATTCTCAGCTCTAAATGTTGGTCCAAAAGTATAAACATCACCAAGACCTAGTGCATATGTCTCAGCTTCTAATTGACCTGATACTGTTAGGCTCGTTTTCTTTCCAAAAAAATCTTCAGAATAGTCAACTTCATTTTTCTCTTTTTGCTTATTATTTAAAGTTGTTACTTGAAACATTTCTCCGGCTCCTTCAGCATCACTAGATGTAATAATTGGGGTATGAACATAGTTAAATCCTTTTTCATTAAAGAATTGATGGACTCCGAATGCAAGTTTTGATCTAACCCTCATCACAGCACTAAATGTTGAGGTTCTTATTCTCAAGTGGGCTTGTTCCCTTAAAAATTCGAAACTATGCTTCTTTGGTTGAATAGGATATTTATCAGGGTCAGATTCTCCAAGAATTTCTATATCTATAATTTCAATCTCAAAAGTTTGGCCTTTCCCTATGCTTTCAATTAAAGTTCCTTGAATTTTAAGAGAGGAACCAACATTTATTTTCTTAATTATTTTATTATCTGAGTTAGAGTCAGTAATAACACATTGAATATTCTGAATAGTTGAACCATCATTTAATTCAATGAAACGATTACCTCTAAATGCTCTTACCCAGCCAGCTACAATAATTTTACTATTGTAATTAGGAGAGCTGTATATGTCTTTTATCTTTATTAAGTCCATGTGCTATAAAGTCAGAATATCTTTCTCCTTAAGAGTGAACATTTCATCAACTTTTTTAATGTACTTATCAGTTAACTCTTGAGAGTCTATTTCAAGATTAGATTTCAAATCTTCTGATATATCAAGTGCTTTAATTTTATTATTAGCATCTTTTCTTGAATTTCGGATACTTACCTTAGCTGATTCAGATTCTGATTTTGCAATTTTTGTAAGTTCTACCCTTCTCTCTTCTGTTAAAGGAGGAATATTGATCAATAATGATTCACCATTGTTAACAGGATTTAGCCCCAAATTAGAATTAATGATACTTTTTTCAATTTCTTCAAGCATATCTTTCTCCCATGGTTGAATAGATATTGTTTGTGCATTTGGAGTGCTCACTGAAGCAACCTGATTTAAAGGTGTCATATTACCATAATATTCAACTGAAACACCTTTTAACATTATTGGATTTGCCTTCCCAGCTCTAATTTTTGCTAATTCTGTTTCCAAGTGACTTATAGCTGACATCATATTTAGCTCTGCACTGTCAATTATTTCTTGATTATTCTCCATAATTTAAGTTATTTAGACACTTTAGTCCCAATTTTTTCACCCATTACAACTTTTGTTAAATTACCTTTAGTATTCATGTCAAATACAATAATTGGTAGTTCATTTTCTTTGCTCAAAGTAAATGCAGTTGTATCCATTATTTTTAAACCTTTTTTTATAGTTTCTTCAAACGAAATATTATCAAATTTAATAGCTTCTTTATTTTTTTCTGGATCTTCATTGTATATTCCATCAACCCTTGTCCCTTTTAGGATAACTTCTGCATTAATCTCAATTGCTCTTAAAACTGCAGCAGAATCAGTTGTAAAATACGGGTTACCAGTTCCTGATGCAAAAATAACAACACGACCCTTTTCTAAATGTCTGGTTGCTTTTCTTTTGATAAATGGCTCAGCTATCGACTCCATTTTTATTGCTGACTGAAGTCTTGTCGGAATATCTATATTTTCGAGCGCATTTTGAAGTGCAAGACCATTAATTACCGTTGCTAACATCCCCATATAATCAGCCTGGACTCTATCTATCCCATCCTCTGATCCAGTCAATCCTCGAAAGATATTACCACCACCAATTACAATTGCAATTTCTACACCTTGTTCATGAATTTGCTTAATCTCTTTTGCATAAACCACAAGTCTATCATTATCAATGCCATATGAATTCTTTCCAAGAAGAGCCTCTCCGCTAAGTTTTAAAAGTATACGATTATATTTCATTTCACAGGGATAACACAAATATAATATTAAGTTTTAACATCTATATTAATATCCATTGCATTAAGAACACAAAAATCACCAATTTTAGTTCTTCT
>Ga0181601_10005163_pt1 | contig 10856 bp, 10 predicted proteins | sample 041ome_8_FD_133020 | JGI IMG/M metagenome (GOLD analysis project Ga0181601, IMG submission 133020) | Coastal salt marsh microbial communities from the Groves Creek Marsh, Skidaway Island, Georgia - 041407BS metaG (megahit assembly) | ecosystem: Environmental > Aquatic > Marine > Intertidal zone... | reverse complement strand
AGGATATACTATTATAATTCTTTAATTACAATAGTTAAAAAGGCAATAAATTTTAGTTTTTTAAATGTTTTCAGTAATTTTTCCAGGCCAGGGTTCACAATTAGTTGGAATGGGACAAGAGTTTTACGATAAATATGATCTTGTAAAAAAACTGTTTAAAAAAGCTGATGAAATACTTCAATCACCTTTATCGAAGCTAATATTAGAGGGGCCAAAAGATAAATTAGACCTAACTGTTAATACTCAACCAGCTATTTTTCTGGTTAGTTACTCTATTTTTAATATTATTAAAAATGAATTTAATATTGATCTAAATAAAGCCAGATATTTTGCCGGACATTCCTTAGGAGAATATTCCGCACTATGTAGCGCTGGATATTTAAGTTTTGAAGATACAATTAGAATTTTAAAAATCCGAGCTGAAGCAATGCAAAATGCAGTTCCAAAAGGTGAGGGTGGAATGATTGCAGTTTTAGGCTCAACTGTAGAAATAGTTGAAAAAATTTTAAAAGATAATGAAAATGAATTTAAAATCCAAATAGCAAATGATAATTCTGAAGGACAACTAGTGCTTAGCGGCAAAATACATGATATTGAAAAACTTACAGTTATTTTAAAATCAAATAATATTAAAAATATAAAATTACCTGTAAGTGCTCCTTTTCATTGTAGCCTAATGAATAAAGCAACAACCATTATGAGTTCTGAAATTTCAAAACTTAATTTTCAACAGTCTCATATAAGTTTAATTTCCAATGTAACAGCTAATGAAATTATAAATATCAATGAATTGAAAGAATTATTAATAAAACAAATCGAAAATAGAGTTAGATGGAGAGAGATTGTAATTAATATGATTAATAGTGATGTAAATCATTTTATAGAAATTGGACCAGGCAAAGTTTTATCAGGATTAGTTAAAAGGATTAATAAAGAAGTTATGATAAACACAATAAACAATGAGAGTGATATTGAAAGTCTTAAAATATGAATGATTTAAAAAATAAAAATATTATTGTTACAGGAGCATCTGGAGGTATTGGTAATTCAATTGTTAAGAAATTATATGATGTTGGAGCAAATGTCTTAGCCTCAGGGACAAGAATAGAAAAATTAGAAGAGCTAAGAAAGATTTATAATAATATTAAAATTTTAAATTTTGATATAGCTCAAAGTGACAAAATCGAAGAATTTATTGATACAGCAACAGATTATCTTGGTGGTAGCTTGGATTGCTTAATTAATAATGCAGGAATTACTCAAGATAATTTAGCAATAAGAATGAGTATTGAAGAATGGAAAAAAGTCATAGATATAAATCTTACCTCAACATTTTTAATGAGTAAATTTGCAATTAAAAAGATGTTAAAAAACAAATCTGGAAAAATTGTCAATATTACCTCAGTAGTAGGTCACACTGGAAATATTGGTCAGGCAAACTATACAGCTTCCAAGGCTGGTATAGTAGCAATGTCCAAAAGTTTTGCTATTGAATATGCAAAAAAAAACATAAATGTTAATTGTATTTCCCCAGGATTTATAAAAACAGTAATGACAGATAAAATCGACGAAAAATTTAAAGAGGCAATAATCTCAAAGATCCCCTCCGCAAGATTTGGAGAGCCTGAGGATATCGCTAATGCTGTACTTTTTTTAATATCTAAACAATCGGACTATATTAATGGCGAAACACTGCATGTTAATGGTGGTATGTATATGGCTTGACAAAAAAAGTTTTTAAACTATTAAGATTTTATAACAAAAGGATCAATATGTCAGAAGATGTATCAAGCAAAGTAAAAAAAATTGTTGCAGACCACTTAGGTATAGACGAGTCAAAAGTTACTGAAGAATCAAGTTTTATTGACGATCTAGGTGCTGATAGTTTAGATACTGTTGAGTTAGTAATGGCTTTTGAAGAAGAATTCGGATCAGAGATTTCTGATAGTGAAGCTGAGAAAATTTTAACAGTAGGTGATGCGGTAAAATTTATTGAAGGAAAAGCAAACTAGAATTTTTAATGTCCAGTCAAAAAGATGGGGTAATGGTAATCTTATCATCTCCATCTGGAGCTGGTAAGACAACTCTTGTCAATCTATTATCAGAATTAAATAATTTTGATATTTCAATATCTCACACAACTCGTCAGCCAAGACCTAACGAAAAACAAAATAAAGACTATTATTTTGTTAATGAAAGTGAATTTAAAAGATTAATTAATAATCAAGAATTTCTTGAGTATGCTAAAGTTTTTAATAACTTTTATGGAACAACAAGAACACCTGTTATTGATAAACTCAACAAAGGTAAAAATGTTCTCTTTGATATCGATTGGCAGGGAGCAGATCAAATTAAAAATAAAAAATTAGATTATAAATTAATTACTTTTTTTATATTACCACCTAGTAGAGAAACTCTTTACAAAAGACTTACCAGTAGAGACATGAAAGATAAGCTAATTGCGAATGAAAGAATGAAACAATTTAGTCGTGATGTATTACACTGGATTAATTATGATTATGTTGTTATAAACGATGATCTTGAAACTTGTTATTCAAGAATTCATAATTTAATAGAGGCCGAGATTAAACAAGGTTCAAAAGATTATGATGAAGATTTTATTAGAAGGCATGTTGAAAAATTAACTAACTAATTTTTCGTATTCTGAAGTTAGATTATAATAAACGTCTAAATCTAAATTTTGAGGTCTTAAGTTTAAATCTATTTTAAGTTTTTCTTTAATTTTATCATTTCCATTAAAAATTTTATTGAACGGTTTCCTTAGCATTTTTCTTCTTTGATTAAAAAAGATTCTGGTTATTTTTTCTAAATTATTAGGGTTATTAATATTAATAATGTTATTTTTGGGTGAAAAATAAAGCAAACTACTCTCAATTTTAGGTTTTGGAAAAAAACTATCAGGACTTATATCACATACTTTCTTAATTTTTAATTTCCAATTAGCTAAAATTGTTAGTCTTCCATATTCAGAGGTATTAAACTTTGCCAAGATTCTATCTGCAACCTCTTTTTGAAACATTAAAATAAGCTCTTCAAACCAAAATTTATTTTTATCAAGATTAAGAATCCATTTACTGAGAATTTCTGTAGAAATGTTATAAGGAAGATTTCCAAATACTACAAACTTTTCATTAAGTATATCTTTTTCATTTATATCCAAAACATCTTTATTAATAACTTCTATCTGATTAATATACTTTTCTTTTAGCGAATTTGATAAATTAACGTCTTTTTCAATTACTATAACTTTTTTTGGTTTTTTTTTGAGTATAGCTTTAGTTAGGTTTCCCGTACCAGGTCCAATTTCTAATATGTTTTTATTTTCTATGGATCCAGACTCAACAATTTTATTAATGATATTCTCATCAATTAAAAAATTTTGACCTAAACTTTTTTTAGGTTTAATCACTTATTATCTAAAAATTCTAAAGCTCTAATTAAGCTTAAGGGATTTGATAAATTTTTTCCTACCATATTTTCATTCGGACCATGATCTGGAGAAACTCTTAAAAAAGGTAAACCTATTGTTACATTTATTGCATTATATTCAAACAAAGTCTTAATCGGGGTTAAAACCTGGTCGTGGTACATGCCAACAATGACATCAAATTTTTTTCTATTGTATTTTAAAAAAATAGTATCAGCAGGCATTGGTCCTTCAATATTTATTTTTTTTTTTCTTAAATTATCAATAGTAGGTTTAATAATTTTTTCATCCTCATTATAAGCATCAACACTTTCACAATGAGGGTTTAGACCAGTTATGGCAATTTTTGGTTTAATTCCAATTACTTTTTTATAAAAATTTTCAATTAATAATATTTTTTCTTTTATAATTTTTTTATTTATATTTTTTGAAACCAATTTTAATGGCAAATGTGTTGTTATTGGACTTACGGATAAAGATTTGCTAAATATGAGCATAGCAATTTTTTTTATACCAAACTGTTTTGCAATATATTCTGTAACGCCTAAATATTTTTTATTTAGAAAATATTTTTTATTGATAGGTCCATTTATAAGTTTATTTGTAATATTTTTTTTGAGAATTTTAAAAGCTACTTTAAAACATTCATCAATATACATTCTAGATTCGTTTGAGACTTTATTAAATTTATCGTGATATTTATATTCTACATTAACAATATTAACTATATTATTGTTTAGTTTTAAATTATTAATATTATCAGGATCAATTAAATTTATTTTTTTTTTAAATGCTAAATATTTCATTTGTTTACTAAATAAATCTGCTGAAATAATTAAAATTATAGGACTTTTAAATCTTTTAAATTTAATTGATTTTAAAAAAATCTCTGAAAAAATACTGTTAGGTTCACCTGCAACAACTAAAATTGGTTTATTTTTCATTAATTATATAATTCATTTTAGCTTTGTTGAAATAAATATTAGAAAAAATATTTAATTGCTGCATCTTTTCAAAATCCATCATTTTTTTTAATTCTACTTTTTTATCAAAATTAATTTTTTGGACTCGTTTGTCTTCAACCTTTAGAATGATATAATTATTTCCTATTTGAATAACATTAGTATACTCACCAATTTGAATGTTTTTTAGGTTTTCAAAGATAGTTTGTGATAAATTGTTTTCATCAATCCAATCAATCTTACCACCAAAATTTGAACTTTGAGAGATACTGTAAATATTTGCTGTATTATTAAACCCAATATCATTGATACTATTTTTAATTTTATTTATTTGGTCATTAAGATCTATATCTATTTTTTTTTCAAATACTATTTCAGATAGGAGATATTGGTTTTTTGTTTCATTACTTTTTTTATTTAATTTATTTTCTAAATCTATTTTATTTATGATTATTTGATCCTTATATTTCAGGTAAATTAAATCATTCCAATAGACTTCAATTTTAAGTTTTTGTTTAATTTCTGCTTCTGTATAGTTACTTAATTTTTTTAAAGCTAAGTTAAATTCCTTATCATTTTGAAATCCAATTTTTTTATATAAATTTTCAAATACCTCGTCTATTAAAGGGTTTTTTTTATTTAAATCAAAAAACTTCAGTAACTCTTTCTTTTTAATTGCCTCAGTAATTAAGTTTTTTTTTGCAATTTTTCTTAATTGCTCATCATTCAAATTTTGAAGATTATTATTTAGAATTTTTAAATACTCACTTTCCTTATTTATGTCATAATTTGTTATCAATTCATCTTCTATCATTGCTTCAATTGATATATCAGAATTTGATAAAAGAGGTGAGATAGACAGAAATAAAAAAATTAAAATAAATTGGAAAAATTTAAGAATCATTTTTTTAAATTAGGGCTACTTGTTTCTCCAAAAGGTATAATTGTAAGCTTCACAAATATGCTTTCCTCCGGTTTTATTTCTCTATCATCATAATAAGCTTTATTATACTCTAATGATGCTGCTAAGCAGTCATTTTTATATTCATAAATTAGATTATAGTATTCAGTCAGATTTGTAGTTTTATTTTCTCTTGTTGAAAATGATAGATTATTAGAATCATTAAAATTATATTTTACGGAAGACAATAGATAAGAATTTTTTTGGTCTGTATCATTTTCATTTAAATAATCAAATGTAGTTATTAAATTATTAATATTAACTTGTGTGATTAAATTTTCATAATTAATTGTATTCAAGTCACTTTTCGTAGAAATATTATATTTTGTAGTTAAAATTTCATTGGGAGAAAAAATAATTTCACTAAAAAAATTTGATGTTTTTTGACCTAATTGGTTCATTCTAGGTAAGTTTTTATTTTCTTTAAATCTTAAATTATTAGCTACATTTATTGACAATAACTCTCTAGAATCTTTTAAATTTTGTATTGAATATTCATTTCCATAAGTTAAAGATATTCCCCCTTCAACAGTTTCTTTTGTAGGCAATCTGTCTAACAAAAAAATATTGTTTGAATCAAGCCTATATTCTTTATTACTTATATTTTTTTCGTTATTAGGAGCAATTTTTAAGGATAATTTTGGTTTTAATATTTTTTGATAATTCTCATTTTTTTTTAACATAGGTAATGATGAATTGAATTGAAATAAACTAGAAAAATAGACATTGCTATCATTTTTATAATCCAAGGAATTATTTGCATCAGAATTTGAATTCTTTATCAAAAACTCATAATTATTATAAAATCCCTTTTTAGTAATTTTTGGGCTTGATGTGTATGTTAGGTCATTAATGTTTATTTTTTCTGATATATTAGTATCATAATTTTTGAAGTAACTATCTGATGTTAATTTCAAGCTTCCATTTAAATTTGTATTAAAATTTTTAGAAAATTTTACCTTAGGTAAAATGTATTCAAATCTATCACTCTTGTTTTTAGTAAGGTTTTCATATACAATTAAATCTGAACTTATAGAAAAATCTTCTGAATAACTCTCAATATTAATTGAAGACTCCAATACATCCGGGTTGTCAATAAGAATAGATTTTATATTATTACTCTTTAAGTAAGTATCATCATTTGTTTGCTGAATCTTTATTTTTAAGTTATTTTCTGAGATATTATTAAAATTAAATTTTCTATCAAAATCATAGAAAAAATGACTTTTATTATTTTTATTTTTTTCAGTTAGAATACTAAAATCTGAAACTTGTTTACTATCTTTATTAACTTGCCTAAATTCTGATTGTAAGAGGATTTTATCAGTGTCATAAAAACGAGGTATAATCGTTATATCTTTATTTTCCTGCAAAACATGAAAATATGGAACACTTAAAAAAGAACTGCCATTAGGAGAATTTTTTAAAGTTGGAATTAAAAATCCAGATTTTCTTTTTACAGTTGGATCTGGATGAAAAAATTTTGGAAAGTAAACCACTGGAAAATCGTAAATTTTTAACCAGGCATCTGAATAGTTTATAGTTTTATTTTTTTTATCGTGCACTATTTTATTTGCAGATAATTGCCAAGGTGGACAAGTGTCATTTTTTTTACATAATGTGAATACTGCTTTTGATAATTCAGTATTTTCTAAAAATTGAGAATTATTAGTATCTAGCAGAATACTTTTTCCTTTTAATCGGGGCTCATTATTTTTATTAAAACTCTGATTATTTAAATTGATTTCTATATCTTTACCAATTAATTTATTTTTATTAAAATTTACATAAGCTAAATTAACATTATATTGATTTTGATTTATATCTGTAAGGCTTACGTTTTTTATTTTAATAATATTAGTACTACGATTATATTCAAAGAGATCTGATATAAATATATTGTTGAACACATCTTTTATTATTGTTTTAGTATCTGATTTTATTATTTCATTATTTAAATCGTATAATATTTTTTCAGAATTTATTTTAATATTTTTAATTGTATTAAAAATTTCTACATTTCCTTCTGCAATTAATATTGACTTTATTTCATCGTATTGAATTTTATCAGATTGTATTTCTAAATTTTTTGAATTTAAAAAGGTCTTAGAGTTAAAAGACTTTAAAATCCTTAGAGATTTATTATATTCAAATTTGAGTCCTTCAATTCTTATAGTATTGTCACTTGAAAAAGCAGTACCGTTATTTGCAATAATCATATCTCCATTGTTTGAAATTTTTAAATCAATAACATTAAATTTAAATTGCTCAGCTAGAGCTGAAATATTATTAATTAAAATTGATACAAAAAAAATTATAATTAAATTATTTTTCATTAACTGATACTAGTCCAATGAGTGTTAAAATAGCTATTAGTATAATTGGGGTAAAAACAGAGACATTGACCGGTAATTTACCAGTATTCCCCAATGATCCAATCATATAATTTAAATAATATATTACTACAGATAAAAATATCCCCATTACTAAATAAAAAAATGGTGAGATATTTCGATTAACATTAAGCATTATAATAGATGCTAGAATTGTCATTAAAGAATAAAAAAAAGGATTAGAAATTAATTTCATTAAGTGAAAATTTATTTCATCTGATGAATAGCCAAGTTTTTCATAATCACTTTTTAATCTAATTAATTCAGTTATATTTAGTGTCATTATGTTAGAAAATAAATTATTAATTTTTTTTTGATCAAAACTTGTCTTTAAATGAATAATATCTTCTAATGTTTCTGTTACATTATTCATAGTAACTGTGGGATTAAAAATATCCCATTGATCTTTATCAATATTTATTTTTTCAGATTGAATAGTTTTTAGTAAATTAAAATCTTTATCAAATATGTTAATAATAACCTCATTTAAATACTCGTTATTAATAGACACGGCTTTAATAATCATTATTTTGTCGTCAATTTCATCTTTTAGCCATAAACCACTATCATTTACTGCAGCTAAGTACTTATTGTCTTCTGAATAATTATTTTTAAAATCCGTGTAAAAAAATTTTAATTTGGAAGAAAAATTGTAATAAAATGTGTTTATAATTACTCCTATAAAAAAAGATGATATAAACAATACTGTGAGCAATTTTAAATTACTTAATCCAGAGTTTTTAAACAATAAAAGTTCATCTTTCTTGAAAAGTTCATAAAAAAAAAACTGAGCAGATATCAAAAAAATAAATGGAAATATTTCAAATAAAGTAATTGGTGCATTCAATAATGTCAAAAAATAAGGAATAAAAATGTTACCATTGTTATTTTTAAAAAAAGAAATTTCTTCAAATACTCCTAGCACTACACTCATACTAAAAAAAATTAAACTTATTAAAAAAAATTTTTTGATAAATTTGTTAACAATATACTTTTGATAAACTTTAAACATATTTTAACCTTTTTTTTAAATGACTGTAAATAAATATAAAAGATATTATTGGTAGCAGCAGGTAAACATAAGTAGCATAATTTGATGATGTGGAGTACCGAAGTGATCCTTCAGACAAGATTAAAAATAGAAAACAAAAAAAAATAACTATAAATTTATTTTTTTTATAACCAACATTATTTTTAGATAGTACAATTAAAAAACAACTTAAAGCAGAAATTACAGGTATGTATAATGGTTTGTAAAAGCGCTTTAATAACTCTTGTTTAATTTCTTTTTCTATAGATTTTTCACATTTAGTTAACACAAAGTAATTTAAATTATATTGATTAAAATGTGGAAAAAAACATCTTAATAGTGCTATTGAGGGTTGCTCTTGTATTTTAGGTACCAATATTGTATTTGAAGAAAAATCAGACAGATTAAAATCTATTTGACTAAATTTAAATGCATTAATTTCTTTTTTATTTTTATTGATTATTTGACCGTTGAATAATCTGAAAGTTTTATAAATTGAACTATTATCAATAAAGCCATTTTTTGCATAAATTATTTTTTTGTTAGTTTTTGATGAGTCATCTATAAATATATTCTCAAAGTTTCCTTGCATATCTTTTGAATTTATAAAAATGGTTAACCCGTCAACTACATTTATAAACTTTCCATTTTTTATTAGAGAAGTAAAATAATCAATCTTAGAATCTTTTAATTGTTCTCGACCTTTCAATTGTGAATAAGGCGAAATATAAGAGCTGATAATTATTTGAATTAAGGTTAAAATAAAAGAAATTAGTATAATTTTATTAGCAAATTCATTTTTACCAATTCCATTAGTCCAAAAAACAATTAATTCATTTTTTGTATCATAATTGGTAATAACATATACAAGAGTTATAAAAAAAATAAATGGAATAAGACGATTTACAATTTTAGGAAAATTAAAAATAGAATATAAAAAATAAGTTTTAAGTCCATGTCCATCTTCAATAACATAATCCAAGTAATTTACTGCTTGAAGAGTCCATACAATAATCCCAATTGATAAACACATTAATAGAAAAAATCCGCATATATCTTTAGTGAGTTTTCGAAATATTAATTTATTCATTGAAAATAATTTATATATAAATATATAGCACTCTAATAACAAACTTAATAAATAAAATTTATGCCAACTAAAATAAATCTTATCAATAAGCCTAATAAAAATTACTTTGATATTTATACTTTTTTTTGTGATCTAAATAATAAATCTTTATTTTTTGACAAATTATTCTCTAAAACTGAAAATGATTTAATAAATCAATTTATAAAAAAAAAAACTTCTGATAATGAATTTGAAATTTTTAATTTAAATTCAGAAAAAAAAGTCATTATTATTTTTCTTAAAAAAAAATTAATTAAATCAGAATCAGAAATATTAGGTGCTAAATTTTATGATTTAATCAAATCAAATAAACTAAATAAGACATATTTAAATCTAGAGGAAAATTTTAAAATTTTAGATAAGGATATTTCAGTTCATTTTTTACATGGATTTAGTTTAAAATCTTATGAATTTAATTTTTATAAAACTCAAAAAAACAATGAACTCATAACACTAAATGTTTATTTAAAAAAAAATAAATTATTAGTAAATAAACTTTCTCATTTCCATGCAATAGAAATTGGCACGAATTTTGCTAGAGATTTGGTTTCGGAACCACCTAATGTTTTAAATCCAAAAGAGTATGTTTTGAGACTTTTGAAATTAAAAAAATATGGAATCAAAGTTTCAGTTTACAATGAAATAAAATTGAAAAAAATGGGAATGCATTCATTACTTGGTGTTGGTAGAGGTAGTGCTAATGAGTCTTTTTTAGTTACACTAGAATGGTACGGGCAAAAAAATAGAAAATCCCCACCGCTATCTTTTGTTGGTAAAGGAGTCTGTTTTGACACAGGAGGCATTTCTTTAAAACCTGCAAAATTTATGGAGGAAATGAAATATGATATGGCTGGCTCTGCAGTAGTAGCGGGGTTAATTCAAAGTTTAGCTATTAGAAAAGCAAAAGTGAATGCTATTGGTGTAGTGGGTCTT
>Ga0181601_10005162_pt1 | contig 10856 bp, 5 predicted proteins | sample 041ome_8_FD_133020 | JGI IMG/M metagenome (GOLD analysis project Ga0181601, IMG submission 133020) | Coastal salt marsh microbial communities from the Groves Creek Marsh, Skidaway Island, Georgia - 041407BS metaG (megahit assembly) | ecosystem: Environmental > Aquatic > Marine > Intertidal zone... | reverse complement strand
TACGAGCCCTCCTCGCGGGTCAGGTTCCACAGGATCACGGTCTTGTCGCGGGAAGACGACAGGAGGATGTCCGAGTTGTCGATGGGGGTCGCGATGGAGGTGACCCAGCCCTCGTGCCTGCGATGAGAAGACGACGAAAACACGGTCAGCGAGTGGTGGCGCTCGGTGTGGTCGCGTGGACAACCCGGAGGAGGAGGCGCGCAGAGGCGTTCGGCGAGCCACGCGAACGCGCGCGCGCGCGTCCCACGCCACGTGAGGCGTCGCGTGGGCCGCGCCGCGCCGTTCCCGACCCGTGGGGATCGGTTTTTTCGCGGCCCGCGGAACGAGAAAAATGCCGCCGGCTCGGGTCGGGCCGGCGGAGCAACGACGCGCGGCGGGCGGGAGACGCACCCCTTGAGGGTACCGCGGAGGTTAAGCGTTTCGGCCATGGTTTTTAGCTAGTGACTAGGTGCGACGGCAACGGTGTGCGTCGGAAAAGGGTGATGGACGGGCGTCGACGCCGCCTGAAGTTCGATCCCAACGCGGTAGGGTTTTCGGAGAAACCGACACGTGCTGCCGCGCCAACAAAGAACCGCACCTTTTCGACGTCTGAGGAGACTCTCACAGTCCGAGTCACCTCGGAGTGGGTGCGGCGAGGCAGTGGTCGTGCCGCGGGGAGGTGATACGCGGCAGGGAGAGGCCCACCGCGTGGCGGTGCGCGGACGTCGGAAACCGCGGCGCGGTAGGCTCGGACGACAGGTGCCGAGCCGCGCGTGGGAGACGACGGGTGCCCACGAGGGGGGGGCAGGGGAGGAATAAAGATGGCCAACATAGCGTTGTCGGTCGTGGGGAACGCGTTGCTGCTCTTCCTAATACTCGGACTGGTACGTCGCGGCTCCGACGCGCCTCATCGCCCTCGAGTCGACCCCGCGTTTACGCACGCTTCAGCCTTGGCGTTCGTCTGACCCGCTCCCCGTTCGCCCTCCTTCCTCTTCAACTCCAGGCTGCGCAGGTGGACGTCCTCGAGTTCAAGCAGCGGTTCCGCAAGCCCACGGGCATCGTCATCGGCTTAGTGTGCCAGTTCGTGTTCCTGCCGCTCATGGGGTTCACCAGCATCCGTTTGTTCTACCGCGGCGACCCCGTGCACGGCATTCCCCTGCTCGTCACGGTGTGCTCCCCCGGGGGCTCGTACAGCAACTGGTGGTGCTCGTTGTTCAACTCGGATCTGCCGCTGTCCATGGCCATGACCAGCGCCAGCTCGTTGTTCGCGGTGGCGACGTTGCCGATAAACGTGCTCATCTACCTCAAGCTGAGCTACCCGTCGGAGGAGAGCGCGGTGAGCCTGGACTGGGGGGGGCTGTTCACCAGCCTCGCGGTGGTGGTCGCCGGCATACTCGGCGGATTGATCCTGGGGCAAAACAAACCGGCGTGGCGACCGGGGCTGCACGTCGCCGGAAACGCCGCCGGCGTCTCGCTGGTGTTGGTGGGTTTTTTCTTCTCCTCCAACAGCAGCGCGCCCATCTGGGCGCGCACGGATCACTTCTACGCCGGCGTCGCCATGCCGTGCGTCTTCGGCTTGCTGATCAGCCTGGCGTTCGCGTGGGCGTGCGGGTTGCCGAAGCCGCACTGCCTGTCGGTGACGATCGAGACGTGCTACCAGAACACCGCCATCCCGCTCGCCGTGATCCTGAGCAGCTTCAGCAACGACGACGCGGACCTGTGCGCGAGCCTGGGCATGACGCCCAGGCGCGTCTGGGCGGAGCGCGCCGGCGCGGGCGCGTCCACGAGCGACCTCCTGCCCGCGTGCGACGTGCTGGGCATGGCCACCGGCATCCCCACGTTTTACCAGGTGATCCAGATCGCGTCGCTCGCCTGCGTGTGCCTGGCGGGCTGGAAGGCGGGCTGGACCTACGCGCCGCCGAAGCACGGCTTTTACCGCGTGCTGTCCCGCAACTACCAGCCGGGCGCCGTGGCGGAGGAGCCGGACCGACTGCGGCACGAGGAGGAGGACGAGAAGGAGGGGTGCATCCCCGTGCGGCGGTGGTGCGCAGGGCGCGCCGGAGGAGGAGAAGGCGAAGGCGCGCGGGAGACGAGCCTCCCCGGGGGAGGCTCGTCCGGAAACGAAGAGAGACGCCGCGACGAACGACGCGGCGTCCGGTCCCCGAGCGGGGCGGTCGAGCTCGCGGAGGTGCGCGTCGAGACGGAACCGGAAGAGAGGGGAGAGACGTAATACATAAAAACACCCGTCCTAGCTGGAAGGAAGACGCTCGGCCTCGTCGAACGAGCCCGCGATGTCGTCGATGGTCGCGTCGACGTCTTCGATCGAGACGGTTTCCTCCTCCTTCCCGCCGAAAACGTGCTTGACGAGCTCCGCCGCCATCGGCACCGCGCTCAGCGCCACCACCGCCGCCATCGCCAGCGCGAAGTTCTCCTCCACCCAGGGGAGCTGCCCGAAGAAGTACCCCAGGCCCATGAAGCTCCCGACCCACGTCGCGCCGCCCAGCACGTTGAACGCGATGAACTTTTTGTATTGCATGTTGGCGACGCCGGCGACGAACGGCGCGAACGTGCGCACGACGACGAAGAAACGCGCCAACACGACAGTTTTCCCACCGTGCGTCTGGTAAAACGCCTTCGTTTTGTCGATGTACGACGGTTTAAAAACCGAGGGGTACCGCGCAATCACGCGCGCGCCGATCCACGACCCGAGCGCGTAGTTCACGGTGTCGCCCAGCACGGCGGCGCAAAACAAAAGGCACGCCGCGAAGGGGAAGTTCAGGACGCCGCCCGCGCCCAGCGCGCCCGCGGCGAAGAGCAAAGAGTCGCCGGGCAGGAAGGGCGCGATGACCAGCCCTGTTTCGCAGAAGATCACCGCGAAGAGCGCACCGTACGCCAAGACACCGCGCTCCGCGAAGAGCGCGAGCAGACGCTCGTCCACGTGGAGCGCGAAATCGAGGAGCGACGCGAGGAATGAGGCGTCCGCGGCGCTCGCCGCCGACGCCGCCGCCGCCGCCGCGCCGGGGAACGCGGCGGCGGCGGCGACGGCCGCTACCGTCGCCGCGGCGACGCGACCGAGACGCGCGAGGGGGACGGAACCGCGAGCAGCGCGTGTCGCTCGCGATCGGTCGAGCGTGCGCGTTCCGCGATCAGGCGTGTCGTTCGGCGCTTCCGTGAAACTGTTCGCGCGGAACCGAGCGCCGACGGGCGCTCCGAAGCCGACGCTTCTCGATCGCGCGAGGCGCCCCGGACGGGCAGCCTCGCCGGCGCGGCGCGTCGGCGCGGCACCGAAGAACCCGCGTCCGAGTCGGTCGCCGCGTGACCTCGCGACCGCGCGCGGGGATGGACCCGCGCGCGTGCCGCGACACCGCGACCCGAGACGCGCGGGGGCGTGGCACGCCGACAGCGGACGCGCCGCTGGTGTCGCCGACGCCATCGCCCCTCACGATACTCTCTGTTTTTTCACGCGTTTTTTCACGCCGCCGACGAGCGCCCTTTCGACGCGCGAGGCTACGACGATGTCACGCGCGCGTCTCCGCGCGGGACAGCCCACTCGTACTCGTGACGATCGAAGTACCGCGCGAGCCGATGGGTGGCTCGGCGTCTCCTCACGGGCGACTCGGGGTGTGCGTCGAGCTCTCGTCGTCAGCGGAGAACCTGAAAACGAGAGGTTTTCGGCACGGGTTTTCGGGATCCGCCTGAGATGCTTTCGCAACTGCAGAACATTCGCTTTTGCGCCCCAAATGCAGTTTGAAAACGCGGGAGAAAAGACAACTGGCACGAAACGGTGGTTTCGATCGGGCAACGACGCGCACCACAGATCCGCGCGCACGACCGTGGCCGGCACATCGCGCCCCGACCGGAACGGGGTTCCGTCCCTACGGTCGGAGGGCCATGACGTGCCTCGCCGGTTTCGTGCCGTTCGCATCGGCGACCGCGTCTTGGCACCGGCGCGATGAGGACGCGACGTCGGTGTGCCTACTGCGGCAGAGGCTCGCGTTGGTGCCCACAGCGGTGGACGCGCGATCCGCGCGACGCACGGCGCGCGTCCGCCCGGTCGCCCGCGCGCGCGCCGGCGCCGCGCGGGGCGGCGGCCGCGGCTCGGCGCGCGCGCAGGGCGGGAAGCGCGGCAAGCCCATCCAGAGCCCCCCCGCGCGGACCCGGAAGAACGCGAAGCCTCCCCCCCCCGATCCGGGCGCCGGCGTGCGCCCCGCGGGCGCGCGCGCGCGCGCGAGCGTCAAGGCCGTGGCCACCGGCACGCCGTTCGCAGACCTACGCGGTGGCCCGCTGCTCTCGCCCGCGGCGCGGCGGGACCCGGAGAAGGCCAGGGAGGAGCGCCGCGCGCTCTGGGAGAGGCTCGGCGCGAACTCTCGCGCGGGGACCGGGTTCGCGCACCTGCTCGAGACGGCCGCGCCGCTTTCTCCCGGCGACGCCGACGCCGAGAGTTCCGAGCGTTCCGAGACCGCGAAACGCCGCGGGTCCGGTCGCGGGGCCTCCGGGACGCGCCAGCGCGGGTCCTCGCGCGCGACCCTGCGTTTGGGGTTCACCGCGCACAGGGAGAAGTACGCGAAGGCTCTGCGGCTGGAGCTGGAGGAGGAGATGGCGCGCGCCGAGGAGCGGCTCGAGGCGTGGCCGAAGGAGCGCCTCGGGAAGGAGGGGTACGCGCTGTTCGGGCTCCGGGGCTTGCACGACGGGACTCTGCAGCGCGACGCGGTGGTCCGCGTGCTCGTTCCGCGCGGAGGCGCGCTCGCGCCGCCGCCGCCGGCCGTCGCGGGCGCCGCGAACGAAGGCGAAGGCGTCGACGCGGAAAAAACAAAATTTCCGAAACGCGCCTTCGCGCTTGGGGCCGAGCTCCCGTTCCACCGGTTCGGGCAGGGTGACATGGTGTCCCTGGTGGAGGGCGACGAGCACGACCCCTCGGGCAAAGCCTCCGTGACCGGCGTGGTGGTGGAGCGCGCCATGCACTTCCTGAAGATCGCCGTGGACGAGGAGGACGAAGCGCTCGTGCTCGGCGCCGGGAAACTCAGGCTGGACCTCTCCGCCAACACCGTGTCGCACGATCGCGCGCTCGCCGCGCTCGCGGCGTTCTCGGAGTGCGGGGGCATGCCCGGCTACGACGCCGAGCCGAGCACCGGCACGCGCCGAAGCACCTCCGAGTACGCGCCGCTGCAGAGGGCGGCCATAGGCATCCCGGACGGCGACCCGAAGACCGCGCGCGACGCGCGCGCCAGCGTCGCAGCGCTGGCGGCGGCGCCGCCGCCGTGGGCGGGCAAGGACGCTTCGGGCGCTGTGCGTCGCGCCGTGAACGGGACACGCGCGTCGACGCTGAACGACAGCCAGCGCACTGCCGTGCGCCGCGCGCTGACGCGCACGCTTTCCGTGTGGCAGGGCCCACCGGGCACGGGCAAGACGCGCGCGCTCACCGCGTTCGTGGAGTCGGCTGTTTTCTTCGCGCTCGAGGAACGCGCGTCGACGCGTGAAGGCACGAAAAAAAACAAAACCGGAACGAAAACGAAAACACCAAACGCCTCCGCCGGGCCCGTCGCGTTGGCGTGCGCGGCTTCGAACGTCGCCGTGGACAACATCGTGGCCGGGTTGATTTCGAGCGACACGCGCGTGGGCGCCGAGCGCCGGCCTCTGCGCGTGGTCCGGCTCGGGTCGCCGGCGAAGGTGCAGGCGAGCCTCGAGGCGTCCACGCTCGGCGCGCAGGCGGCTCTGACCCCGCTCGGGCGCAAGGCGGCGGCGATGCGCGCCGAGGCGCGCGGCGACTACACCAGCCGCGGCGCGGCGACGCGGAGGCTTGCGTTTCAGCTGGAGACGCAAGCCGCGCACGCCGTGCTGCGCGCCGCGGACGTGGTCTGCGCCACCTGCGTCGGCGCCGGGGACGACCTGCTGGAGGGGTTCACGTTCCGAGTGGCGTGCGTGGACGAAGCCGCGCAGTGCCCCGAGCCGGCGGCGCTCATCCCGGTGTCGAAGGCGTTGACGTGCGTGCTCGTCGGCGACGCCGCGCAGCTCCCGCCCACGGTCACCAGCATGGACGCGCTGCACGCCGGCCTCGGCGTCTCGCTGTTCGAGCGCATGGAGCGCCTGGGCGTCGCGCCCGACCTCCTGGACAGGCAGTACCGCATGCACCCCGCGCTGGCGGAGTTCCCGTCGGCCAGGTTCTACGGCGGGCGCGTCGCGTCCGACCCCGCCCCCGCCGACCGACCGCCGCCGCCGGGCGCGCCCTGGGCCCGAGCTTGCGACGCCGGCTCGAACAAAAACGCGCGACCGCGCTCGAACGAAAACGCGTGGTCCCCGTACCCCGTGCTGTTCGTGGAGGTGGACGGCGGCCGCGAGACGCGCGAGAAGGACGGGCTCAGCGTCAGCAACCCGGCTGAGGCGCGCGCGGCGGTGGCGGCGGCGGCGGCGCTGCTGGAGGCGTCCGCGAACGGAGACGCGTCGAATCGAATCGCGAATCTCGCGAGCGATATCGGGATCATCGCTCCGTACGCCGCGCAGGTGCGGCGCGTGCGTGAGCTCTGGACGGAGCGGTCCGAGCTTTTGTCGCGCCGTCCGTCTCGAGGCGCGAGCGTAGTCTCGAGCGGCGACCCGCTGGGCGGGCTGGAGGTGCACTCGGTGGACGGGTTCCAGGGCCGGGAGAAGGAGGTGATCGTGCTGTGCACGACGCGCGCCAACGACGGCGGCAATCTGGGTTTTGTGCGCGACGACCGCCGAATGAACGTCGCCATGACGCGCGCGCGGCGGGGGTTGATCGTGCTGGGGAACCGCGCCACCTTAGCCGCCGACCCGACGTGGCGGGAGTGGTTGGCGTGGATCGACGCGCGCGGTCTCGCGACGCGGTCGTCCGACTTTTTCGACGTCGTCGACGCCGGGGTCGACGTGCACGAATGACGATGAGGATCGTCATGACGTCGTTTCTGAAGGTACTTTCGTAGAAGACTACGAAAGTAGTACCGCACCCGCGCATTGTAGTCTCGTGCGAGCTGTATATGAAAACGTGCTCGTAAGGTACTCTCGTACGAAGTATATAGAAAGTACGAAAGTATTCTTTTTTGTTTTTTTGTGGACTATCAAGCGCGCGTGGCTTCGCGTCGTTCGGCGCGCCACCCCGCGGCTGGCTCTACTTCGCCTCCGGCGCCGCTCTCGGGACGGGCATGCACAGCCACATGCGCTCCTGCTCGGCGTCCCCCTCCCAGTCCACCACCACGTCCAGCGAGAGCGCGTCCTCGAACGGCAGCGCGACGGCTCGGTCGTCGCCCTCCTGCCAGAACAGCGCGCGGGGTTCCCCCCGCGCCTCCTCCTCGGGCGAACGCCCGCCCGTGACCACGAACTTGAACTTGAACTGCGAGCTCTGCGGCAGACCCACGGTGCAACTCCAGGTTTTCGTCTCCACGCGGTACTCCATCGGGACACCGAGCGCGCCGTCCCACGCGCCGAGCTCGGGCAAATCGCCGCACACCACCACGCCCTCGCCGAACTGCGGCTGCACGTTCACGGAGAAGCGCACGGGCACCAAAGCGGGCGCGACGCGTTTTTCGGAAGCCGCGGAGCTTCCGCCTCGGCCCGCGTCCGCGCTCGCGTCTCGCCCGCCGCCTCCGGAAGACACGCTGTTGTTGCGCAGGGCAACACCGACGTCGCCCGCGTCACCGCCTCGGGTTTGTCCGGAAAAGCCTTGGACGTCGTCGTACTGCGCGACGTCGTACTTATCGAAGCGCAAGTCGTAAAACTCCTCGAGCAGAGCGTCTTTTTTACGCTTGGCCACGTTCGCGGTTTGGTACTCCTGCGCCAGGCTCGCCTCCATCTCCGCCGTCTCGTGCAGCATCAGGTCGCGCTCGATCTCCACCAGGCGCTGCAGGATGCGCGCCGAGCGCGCGGCGACGGGGTAGTCGCGCACGCGAACCGCGCTCGCCTCCTGGTCGATGAAGCGCTGGCGCGTCGACGCGAGGTGGGGCAAGTAATCCGGCTCGCCCGGGTTACTGAAGCTGCCGTGCGCCTGGTTCGGGCTCGCGCCCACGGGCTCGTGGTACACGTTCGTCGCTTGCTGCTGGCCGTGCGCGGTCGCCTGGTCGTACTTGTACTGGCCGTGCTCGTGCGACGCCTGGTTGGGGTCGAACACCGCGCGGAGCGCGGGGGAACGCGTGCGCTCTGTTCGCTTCGGGGGGAAAGATGTCTTGGGCGCGCGCGCGCGGCGGGGCAGGCCGCGAGCCGCGGGGGCGCTGCGGGGCGCGAGCGCGCGGATGCACGTGAGCGTGGCCATCGGCGGGTCGAGTCGGGGGGCGGCGAGGGGCACGCGCGGCGCTCGAGTGCCTCGCCGACGGGGCGCTCGCGGCCAGATGTCGAGAACGGGAAAATCCGAGTCAACCATGACCGCGGAAAAGTCGTACAAGTGTCTGATTCGCCACGCGGTTTCTCCGAACGTTCCACCGCGAGTCGCGGCGGTTGGGGCTCGAGGGTAGGGGAGGACCGCGGCGACGGATCGCGCGACGCACGCGGTACGAGCTCCCCGAGATGACGCGTGTCGTCTCCTCGCGATACCGCGCCGTCGCGGCCGTAGATTCGACCGCCATCACCCGGCGACCTGGGGAGCCGGGTGATGGCGGGCGCATCTTTCGGGAACACGCGAGGCTGACGAGGCACGACGGCAGGGATGACGCTTTTCAGGTTGTTGCTTTTCTCCTTTGAGGAGGAAATCGCCTAAAATGCATCTTAGTCGCCGACCCCCAACACTTGCAGCCCCCCACTCGACGGTCAGATGCGATACGGGGACCGCGAGCGCGACGATGCCGAGCCCGTGGGGGGTGTTGGGACGACCCCGGACGAACCCGACAGGGACGCGGCAGAGGACGCCGATGCGCGCGCGAGGGACGCCTCGGGATTGACGACCGACGTTTCGAGAGATGGCGAAGCGCGAGAGGCGCTCCGGGCGTACCGCGCGCTGCCGACGCTTCACTCGTACCTCGGCGAGGTCGGGGACGTGCGCGGCGGCGCGGCCGCGCATGCCGACCTCGAGCGCCTCGCGAACGGGGACGTCGCGGGGACGGGGACGGGGACGGGGACGCTCCGAAGCCGCGCGGTGCGCGTCCCGGTGCTGGCGATGTACGACCACGTGTTGTTTCCGGGGGACACGCTGCCTCTTTTCGTGGACGGGAGAACCGACCCGGATCGCGCCGAGATGGTGGCGCTCGCGAACGCCGCGCCGCCGCCGCTCACGGGTTTCTTCGGGGTGGTGTGCATCGCGGGGTGGCTTGAGTCGGAAAACGAATCCGATGACACGGCGAGATCTCTGCGCCCGACGCGTCCCATGGTGGGCACGCTGGCGCAGATTCGCCGCGTCGCCGGCGCCGACGCGAATGGCGCGGGCGCCCACGAAAACGGCTCGACGCGGCTCGTGGCGCGGGGCCGCGCGCGGTTCGCGGTCAAAGACCCGTGGTCCCTGATCGGCCCCCAGGTCTCGCCGCACGGCGTGCATTTAAACGTCGAGGTGGAGCTCCTCAGCGACGCGGCTGAGCGCCCAAAGCTGCGCCGGGTCTTCGGCGACGCGCCCAGTCGCGCGCGCGGCGCGGGGCGGCGGACGCGCGCGCCGCCGCGGCTGGGTCTGACCCCGCACTCGGCGGCGACGTACGCTTTGTTCGACCCGCACGCGCTCGCGCGGCGGCTCCGCGCGTCCCCCGCGCTCGCGGTGGCGCTGGGATGCCGCGCGCCGAGCGACGATCCGTCAAACGACGAGAACAAGCGCGCACTCGAGACGGAGTTACCGCTCGACCCGTCCGCGTTGTCGCACCGCGTCGCGTCGCGCGCGCCGGTTTCGCTCGCGACGCGGTACGCGTTGCTGTGCGCGGACACGGTGGTGGACCGCCTGCGCCTGGAGCTGAAGCTGTTCGGCGTCTTTTCCGATTTTTCACTAAAAAAAAAGGATGGCGAGAAGGATGACGAGACAAAAAAACGACAAAAAAACAAAGAAAGCATCTGCTTGTCCTGCTCTTCGTGCTCCGCGCCGCTCAGCGCTCTGGCGTCGCTGGTGGCGATGTCGGACGAAGGCGCGGGGGGCGCGTACTGCAACCCGGCGGGGCTGGTGCACGACGTGCTGACGGTCGGAGAGGTTTTCCCGAACGCGGTCGCGCTGGAGGGCGAGCCCAGCGCGGAGTTCTCGTGGTTCCCCGGGTTCGCGTGGACCGTCGCCGTGTGCGTGCGGTGTCGCCAGCACCTGGGGTGGCAGTTCACGCCGGAGGCGCCGACTTTTTCCAAGTCGGCGCCGCCGGAGGCGACGACGACGCGAACGGGAAGCGGGGTCCCGCGTTCGCGGTTCTTCGGGTTGACGCGCGCGCGCGTTCGCGCGGACGGGTTCGAGAGCCTGGAGTCCCTGTGCGACATCGCGGACACGCCGTACGCGCAGCAGGTGCGGTCGCTCGAGGCGGCGGACGAGTGGGACGCGTAGGTGTAGGTTTACGTTTACAATTGTAGGCGCGACACTCTCCGAAACGGCGTCGCGAACGAACGTCGCGGTCGTCTTTTTTCTCCGGGCGCATCCTCTCACGTGATTCTCGGGACCTCCCACGACTTTCGTCGGTCGCGCCTGCAATCGATCGTCCGCGTGCACAGCCGAGGGCGCGCGGGTGCGCGGCGCGATGGGGTCCGCGCTGGATGAGGCCGAGCGCGCGCTCGTCACCGGGTCGTGGTCCAAGGCGTCCGACGCGGCGGCGACGGCGCGCCGCGTCGCGCGGACCGCGCCCGACCGGGTCGCCGCCGAGTGCGTGTGGGTGCAGGCGGAGTACAAGCTCGGGCGGCTCGGGGGGACGCACGAGGGGGACGCGCGGCGGGTCACGGGCGTGGGCGGCGACCCGCTCGAGCCGCAGACGCTCCTGCTGTGGTCGCGGCTG
>Ga0181601_10005153_pt1 | contig 10865 bp, 8 predicted proteins | sample 041ome_8_FD_133020 | JGI IMG/M metagenome (GOLD analysis project Ga0181601, IMG submission 133020) | Coastal salt marsh microbial communities from the Groves Creek Marsh, Skidaway Island, Georgia - 041407BS metaG (megahit assembly) | ecosystem: Environmental > Aquatic > Marine > Intertidal zone... | reverse complement strand
GAGCCCGTTTCACTCGGCGCAATGCTTTCTAGAGCAATAATCTCTGCTCCTTGAGCTTTCATAAGCGCTATCGCCTCCTCTGTCACTTGATCTACCTGATCAAAATCTCCATAAGAAGCCTTATACCAACCAATACGTTTACCTTTTAACCCATCCTTCTTTAGATAAGGAGTGTAATCCCTGAGCAGGCGTCCCTCACTAGCTAATGTTTTAGCATCATTCGGATCTACTCCTACTAGGGCTCCGAGAGCGATTGTAGCATCAGTAAGTGTTCTCGCCATAGGTCCAGGAGTATCTTGAGTAAAAGAAATAGGAACAACTCCTGTTCTAGAAATAAGTCCAACAGTAGGTTTAATTCCTACGATACCATTGTTATTGGAAGGACAAACAATGGATCCATTGGTCTCTGTTCCAATAGCTAAAACTGTTAGGTTAGCAGAAACTGCAACCCCTGACCCTGAACTTGAACCACAAGGGTTCCTTGTTAATACATAAGGATTCTTAGTTTGTCCAAGCACCCCACTCCATCCACTAGTAGAATGTTGCCCTCTAAAATTAGCCCATTCACTAAGATTGGCTTTTCCTAAAATAACAGCGCCTGAGGCTCTTAATTGCTTTACTAAAAAACTATCCTCAAGAGGATATGAGTCTTTTAGAGCTCTAGAACCTGCTGTAGTGGGCATCTGATCTGCCGTATCAATATTGTCTTTCAAGAGTACCGGTATTCCGTATAGCGGTCCACGCTCACTTTCGTTTAATTGATCTAAGGCTTTTGCAATAAGAACAGCCTCAGGATTAACGGTTATAACTGCATTCAACCCTGGTCCATTGCTATCGATTTGATCGATTCGTTCAATATAGGACTTGATCACCTGTTCAACCGTAAACGAATGAGTCTTATAGCCCTCTTGCAAGGCTTCAATTGTTGTTTCTAAATAGCTAAAGTCATTGTAATCAACAGTTGTTTCTTTTGGTTGACAAGCAACAAACAAAAAAAATAGAATCATTAAGATGGACGTAGGTTTCATAGCAAACTTTTTCTTTTAAAAATACAAAAACTATTGGTTACTGTTTAAGTGATAAAAACTATTTGTGAATGGGATTAAACGTTTCTCTTTTAAAAATCGAGGACATCAAAAACCGTATTATGCCAGTTAAAGCTATAAACTTAATGAACATCCTATTTAATCGATTGCTAACTACTACTTCATAAAAAAATTGCAATTTAGGATAACGCATCATTCGTTAAGGCAAGAGCTCAAAATCAATAGTGGGAGGGCCTTCTTGAGATTGTTCAAAATTGGTATCGACTATTGTATGCTCATTAAAAAATCCACAATGCATCAAATAAAAGCGATTGGTTGCTATCCCTGCTTTGTAATCCAAACGGTATTCGCGTCTCCCTATATCATCAGTGGTAAAGGTGGCCTTTTTAAGTTCATGCCAATTACCATCGATAGCTCTAGCCCATAGACGATGAAAAAAAGCCTTTCTGGTTTGATACCCTTGTTCAGGATTAAAATTTTCAAGAAATGAATAGGGATGTGTATAATACGTAGTGGTTTTGGGGCGTAAAAAACTAGCAATGAGTTTCCACTGATTTACCTCAGGATCTTTAAAATAGGCCGTGTATATGGTATTGCCCGCTCCATCAGGTACGACCGAATTTAAAAAGCTATAGCTTACCCCTGCTTTCCATGGATACACTAAATAACTTTGTCCACCTGAGCCCTCATTACCAAATTCACCGATATGAACATCTGCTCCTGCCTTTACTAATTTGATGCGTTGATCTTCTGGAATATCATTTGGATTCTGAGTGTTATAAGGACTCCAAACAGAAAACAAAATTCTGCGTTCTGTTGTGGAATTAACTTGAATTCCAAAATAGCCTTCACCAAAGCCATTTGCCATGGCGTAAGTACCTAGCTGATCAAAACCTATAGGCACTTCAAGCTCAGAATACATCCATGTGATGGAGGTGTTTTCTGGAAATTTATAAGAAAGATGTACTGATGGCCCTCTACGCCCCCAATAAAATCGATTATTAGAATTCTCTTTGACATAAGTTAAATCCAAAAGTTCCTTGGAATAAAGTTGGAGATTGGAAAGTTCTGGAAATGTAGCATCAGTTTCTAAACCCTGAAGACTGATCGCATTATAACCAACAGTAAGAGTGTGTACTCCTAAATTGATTTCACGCGCTGAAGGAGCAACCTCCACATCAAAAAAGTTTCCATTTATAGCAGCGCGGTATCTTAAAGGAGTTAGAGGAGCTCTAATTGGAAAGGTAAGTTGAACCTCAACTGCCTGGTTAGCATAAAAATACACCGTGAGCTCCTTAGCTTTTCCTGTCCATGAAGCAACTCCTTCTGATCGTATAGAAAGATCACCAACACCCGAGGTCGTATATGAATTTCCACCGAGTGGAATGAGCTCGTTATAGGTATATTCCTGTGAATTTTTAACCTCGTCAGTAAGCGTTGACTGACAGGCGCTGAAAATAATGAAACTAATAAGAACGAGGTACTTCATCTTACCATTAAAATTTGGATTCAACAACTAAAGTTACAAAACCATAGAATATAGGAGTAAAAACAAAACAACTAGTTTTAAAAGGAATAGTTTTACCTTTGGCCAAAACATCAAAATTATGAGTTTAGCTAAAGAACTTGAAAAAAGAGCAAACAATTGCTGCGAATTATGTGGATCATCGGAGAACTTATCTGCGTATGAGGTCCCCTCATCTCCTAAATCTGGAATAGATGCTTCAATTTTAGCTTGTAAGACCTGTATTGATGATTTTGATGCTGAAACAAAAAATGCAAATCACTGGAGGTGTTTAAACGATGCTATGTGGAGTACCGTTCCTGCAGTTCAAGTAATGGCCTGGAGATTGCTTCAACGAGTTGAGGAAGATTGGACAAGAGAATTACTTGAGATGATGTATATGGAGGACGACACCAGAAATTGGGCAGAAGCTGCTGGTGACGGAGAAGAAAAAGCGGATGCTGTGATTCATAGAGATGTTAATGGTGTTCCACTAGCTGCTGGAGATGCTGTTTTACTTATTAAAGATTTAAAGGTTAAGGGATCAAGTATGGTTGCTAAACAAGGGACTGCTGTAAGACGAATTTCATTAGATCCAGAAAACGAAAAATACATTGAAGGAAAAGTTGATGGACAACAAATTGTTATCATTACTGACTATGTGAAAAAAATATAATGGTTGACTGGTACTCAAATAAAAAGGGCCAATAGGCCCTTTTTATATAGGTATAAGCGCTACTATTACGCTCCGTGAAGCCATGTTTTTTTAGCGAGTAACGCTTCTTCTGATTCCACATTATTTTCATCTGGGACACAGCAATCAACTGGACATACTGAGGCACATTGTGGTTCTTCATGAAATCCTTTGCATTCTGTACACTTGTCTGATACAATAAAATAAAATTCATCGGATAATGGTTCGTTCAATTCATCAGCATCTACTTGATTTCCAGATCCTGGAACAGCAACGATACCACTTAGGGCTGTTTCATCTGAATAAGACCATTCGCTATCTGGTTCATAAATGGCATGATTTGGACACTCTGAAATACAAGCATCACAATTAATACATTCCTCGGTAATAATTATAGCCATGGTGAGAATTTTAAATCGTTTTAAACTAAACTAACTAATATATTAACATCAAATTGTGACTTTTATCATTTAGAATGATTCTATATACAATTACATTTGTTTAGTTAACTCATACATTTTTTAGGAGACTTTAATGTAACCAAACATAATAGGGGTAACAGAAATTCATTAAATTTGTATGTTATTTTGAAACAAAATAACTAAAAAAATTAAGCTAATTTATTCCTCTAAAACTACTATATGAAAAATGATACCCCCCTACAGATTGAGGAATTAGAAGCCGTAGTCATTCGATTTGTAGGAGACTCTGGAGATGGAATGCAATTGACAGGGACTCAGTTTTCTGATACTTCAGCTCTTTTTGGAAATGATATTGCAACGTTTCCAAATTATCCAGCAGAAATAAGAGCCCCACAGGGTAGTTTGTATGGAGTTTCTGGATTTCAAGTACACATTGGCAGTTATGAAGTTAACACCCCTGGTGATAATTTAGACCTATTAGTTGCCATGAACCCAGCAGGATTAAAGACTAACCTCCACGCTGTTAAGCCAGGTCATACTATTATTGCTGATGTTGATTCATTTACCAAGAAGAATTTAGAAAAAGCTCACTACACCTCAAATCCACTTCAAGATGGATCTTTGGAGAATTACAGAGTCATTGAGGTAAAAATGACCTCGTTAACCAAAGAAGCCCTTAAAGAGATTACGGGCTTAGACAATAAAAGTATTACCCGTTCAAAAAATATGTTTGCGTTGGGTATGGTGTATTGGATGTATCATCGATCTACCGATCATACCATCAATTTTTTTAAAAATAAGTTTAAAACAAAACCAGAGCTCATTGAGGCTAATACCAAAGTGTTAAATGCTGGCTACAATTATGCCAATACCCTTGAACTTATTCCAAATGCCTATAAAGTGGCCCCTGCAAAGATGCAGAAAGGTACCTACAGGATCATTATGGGAAATACAGCGTTAGCCTGGGGATTTTTAGCAGCTGCAGAAAAAGCCGGATTAGAACTCTTCTTAGGATCTTATCCGATCACTCCTGCCTCTGATATATTACATGAATTAGCAAAACATCGTCATTTTGGTGTAAACACTTTTCAAGCAGAAGATGAAATCGCAGGAATCACTTCAGCTATTGGCGCTTCCTTTGCTGGAAAATTAGCTATCACTACAACCTCTGGACCGGGTCTTGCTCTTAAAGGAGAAGCCCTTGGATTAGCCATGATGACCGAACTTCCTATAGTAGTTGTTGATGTTCAACGTGGCGGACCTTCTACAGGATTGCCTACCAAAACAGAACAATCTGATTTGCTACAATCCATGTATGGAAGAAATGGAGAAAGTCCTGTTATTGTTATTGCTGCTAGTACTCCTGCTAATTGTTTTGATTTTGCATATGAAGCCTCCAGATTAGCTTTAGAGCATATGACTCCTGTTGTACTCCTTAGCGATGGCTATATTGCTAATGGATCAGCACCATGGAAAATTAAATCTGTCGATGAAATGGATGAAATCAAACCTCCAATAGTGAACGAAGACACTCAAGATTGGCATCCCTATTCTCGAGATGAAAAATCACTTGCACGAACCTGGGCTATCCCCGGAACCAAAGGGTTAGAGCATCGTTTAGGAGGTTTAGAAAAAGATGCGGTATCTGGTGATGTTTCCTATGTCCCTGAAAATCATGAAGCAATGACAATAACCAGAGCTGAAAAAATCAAACGTGTAGAAAATTACATTCCACTACTCGAGTCAAAATTTGCTGAACAAGGTGATCTTTTAGTGATCGGTTGGGGTGGTACCTACGGAACGATTTATTCTGCAGTGAAAAAATTAGCTAGTTCAAGATATGATTCCATTGGCTTTGCGCATTTTAATTATATTAATCCGATGCCTAAAAACACAGCTGAGGTCTTGAGTAAGTTTAAGAAAATTTTAGTCTGTGAACTTAATAATGGTCAATTTGCAAGTATTCTCAAAATAAATTTTCCAGGGTTCAAATTTGAACAATTTAATAAAATTCAAGGATTACCTTTTGGCAAGTCGGAATTGGAAGAAGTATTCATTAAACACTTATCTTAACTATGGAATCAAAGACTATTAAATATGATTACAAAGATTTTGTAAGTGATCAAGAAGTAAGGTGGTGTCCTGGATGTGATGACTACGTCATATTAAGGGCTATGCAAAAAGCACTCCCTGAAATCGGCATTCGTAGAGAAGATATTGTGTTTATTTCTGGGATTGGATGCTCTTCTCGATTTCCTTATTATATGAATACGTATGGAATGCATTCTATTCACGGAAGAGCTCCTGCAATTGCAACAGGAGTAAAGCTTGCGAATCCTAGTTTAAGCGTATGGGTAATAACTGGAGATGGAGATGCTATGGCAATTGGGGGTAATCATTTCATACATATGCTTAGAAGAAATGTTGATTTAAATGTCATATTGTTCAATAATGAAATTTATGGACTTACAAAAGGACAGTTTTCTCCCACTTCAATCGTTGGTCAAAAAACAAAATCTTCTCCCTATGGAAATGAACAACCTCCATTTTCAGCAGGAGAATTAGCCTTAGGAGCAGGAGCCCGTTTTTATGCTCGTATCGCTGGAAATAGTCCAAAAGAAATGACTCAATTATTTATTGAAGCGGAACAATTCAAAGGAACATCGCTCATTGAAGTACTACAAAACTGTGTGATTTTTAATGATGGTTGTTTCTCCGGGATCACTGACAAGAATGTTAAAGAAGATCGACAGCTCTATGTAAGACATGGACAGCCAATGATCTTTGGGAAAGAAAAGAACAAAGGGATTATTCTTAAGGGGTTACAACTTGAAGTGGTCACCATCGGCGAACATGGAATAACAGAAGAAGATATTTTGATTCATGATGAAACAGTACAAGATCCTACACTGCATCAAATGCTCGTTCGCCTATCCTATCCTACTGTTACTGGAATTATTAGAGCCGTTAAGGACGTGACCTTTGAAGAACGTATTGAAGAAGTAAATAAACAAGTGAAAGCACACTCTAAATTTAAAACAGCTGATGACCTATTCTTTTCTGGAGACACCTATGAAGTCAGTTAATAGATTAAGGTAGGACGCTATTTAAGTCTTTATAGTTGTTGACATCATATGATAATGGGCGCTAACTGCTCCTATATAAATAAAGTAACAAAAAAACCGCTCTCCTGTTAAGGGGCATTGAAAATTTAGTGACAAAAGAGTAACTTTTTGTACCGTAACACATTGCAGAAAACTACAAGGACTTGTTTCGTTTTGGAAACAGTCATCTAGAACTTGAAAACTACTCATAAAAAAGACCTCAATAGAGGTCTTTTTCTTTTATCCCGTTAAGCAATTATAGACTACAGCTCATATCTTTGCCACAACACATGGGAGATTTAATTTTTCCTTCACAAGAAGGACATCTAGATACCTGAACTTCGCGTCCATCTGCTGTAGTAATGGTATCGTTAACTAAAGGTTCGTTACATGTTGCACAGGTGGCATTAACAGCCATCCCACACACATCACATTTATAAGTTGCCATACTATTTTTTTTCTAAGATAACTATTTAAAAGATAAATTAAACGATTTAGTGATCTAAATCAACTAACACTTGTTATTCTTGTAAATAAGCTATTTAGCTCTCTATAATGGTATATAGCTGAACTTTAATTTTGAATTTGAGTTAATTAGGGTCTATATTAAGTCTGGAACATATTAAGATCCGTGCTGTGCAAAAGACTTAAAATCATTTGGGGTAATCGAAGATCTTGTATACTATCCGTCAACTGAGTAGTACGTATGACCCTATTGGAACTATATCAAATACCGAAAGTATTGGGAAGATCAACTGCTTTGATAATACCCATGCAATGCTTGTAAGTATTGAACAAAAAAACCCATCTTAAGAAGGGTTTTAATTGTTAACTATATAAGTTTTATTGATTTTATACAAAAATCATAATCAAAAGAAGTACTGCTCCTGCTAATGAAAAGTAGACTCCCTTCTTAAAGACAGAGGTAGAAGGCATAAACATCCAAAATGAGGAGATCGCAAAAAAGAGGAGTGATACTCCAAAAAAGATATTAAAATAATACAAAGGACTGTCTACCGTAGCTTTATGTAAGTGTTCTAATTTGTCAAGAACAAGTGGTAATTCAGCTTTTTCATAGGATACCGCACCTGTAACTGTATGGTAGGTTCCCGTCTTGTTAAAATAAACTATCCCTTCTTGTATGTTATCTACTGAAACTTTTGTTTTTAAAACTGAACCAATATCCTTGGGATTCAAATTTGAATCAATGGTTGTTTCAATTAGCTTTACTTTCTTAAAGGTATTAGTGTTTCTATAAATCATTATAATTCCACTAAGACCATAGACAGCCATTATACCTGCCAGAAAAAAACCTAAATAACGATGGTAAATTCTTATTTTATTAGAGGTATTTCGAGAATTAAGTTTCATAATGTTGTTTGTGTGTTTTTATTTTATAGGATTAGACACTCCATAGGTCAAAAGGTTTAATCCTGCTTTAATTGAAGTACCACCCCCTGATAGGCTTGTAATTCAGCTACTCCCTTTTCTAGTGTAAACGTATCATAATTATTGATTAAAATAGCTGAAACTTCCTTTAATTCACTGATATCGATTTGACTGACTTCTTTACTAAAATTCAAAAGAACCACTACCTCATCTTCTTGATTGAATCTTCTAAAAGCATAGATTTGCTCATGATCTGGATCAATGAGTTGATAATCTCCATAGGTTAAAACTGGTGTTGAGGTTCTAAGAGCTGTCATCTTTTTAAAATGAGAAAGAATCGAATGCTCATCTGATGCTTCTTTAGCTACATTTATAAACGATTTGTTTTCATTGATAGAAAGCCAAGGAGTACCTGAGGTAAAACCGGCTTGAGGAGAATTATCCCACTGCATAGGAGTTCGTCCGTTATCTCGAGAGAATTGCTTAAGTTCTTCTAAATAAACGTTTTCATCTCCACCTTGATTTATGTGCTTAGTATAGCCATTGATAGCGGCTATATCATTGTATTGAGAAATACGATCAAAATAGATATTGGTCATTCCCAATTCATCTCCATAATACACGTATGGAGTTCCTCTCATAGAAAGAAGAAAGGTATTAAGCATCTTAGTTGCAGGGGTTCTAAAGGGTTCAGAGTCATCAGCAAAACGCGATACTAAACGCGCTTGATCATGGTTTGATAAGAAAATGGAAAGCCATCCTTTTTCTGAAAATTCTTGATCCCATTTACTAAAGATATTTTTCAAAAGGGATAACTTATAATCTGTTCTTTTGGGGAGATCGACAGCATCGAATGCATAAGCCATACTCAATTCCTCTCGATCAGCATCTACAAGTTCATGGGCTTCTTTAAAATTTCTACCCGCTCCCTCAGCAACACTCATTACATTGTATTTGGAAAACACTTCTGAATTCATCAATTTTAAATAATCGTGTATCCCTTCCTGCATAGCATAATACTGAATGAAATTTGTGTCTAAATCCTCAGGAAATTCGGGGTAACTCATATCTTTTGCAGCAAATTGAAAGGCATCCAATCGAAACCCATCAACTCCTTTTTCTGCCCAAAATTTTAAAATAGCAATCACCTCTTCTTGAACTTTAGGATTAGACCAATTTAAATCAGGTTGTTGTTTTGCGAAATAATGCAAATAATAGGCATTTGTGATCGAATCATAGGCCCATGCATCTCCTTTTGCATCAAAAAGACTGTACCTATGGTTTGGTTTTCCTTTTTCTGCTGGCCACCAATGATAATAGTCTCTATAGGGGTTGTCTCTGGATGAACGAGATGCTTTAAACCATGGATGCTCGGAAGAGGAATGATTCACTACAATATCCATGACTAGTTTTAAATCTCTCTTATGCATTTCTGATAAGAGTAGATCAAAATCTTCCATCGTACCAAACTCGGTTGAAATTGCTCGGTAGTCACTTACATCATAACCATTGTCATAATTTGGAGATTCATAGATAGGATTGAGCCAAATTGCAGTAACCCCTAGCGATTTTATATAATCTAATTTTTCAATAATACCTTTTAAATCTCCTACACCATCACCATCGGTATCTTTAAAAGAGCGAGGATAAATTTGATAAACAATGGCTTCCTTCCACCATTTTCTTTCTTGAGTTTCTTTAACTTCAGGTGAAGAACTACAGGATAAAATTGTAGCTGTAAGTAGTGCCAATAAAATTTTTGAATACATAGCATGTTCTTTTAACTAAACAAATATAAGCATCTTATTGTGCAAGACGTGTTTCATTTAGTACCATAGAACTAAAATATGTGACAATATATTTTTAAAACTAGTATAGACAGAAGCGTTGTTTACCAATTCACGTTGTTGATCACGACTGTTGATTGTAGTTCATTCATCAGATGATACAATCCAAAAAACGTACGATTCATATAAATAAAGTGTTTAGAACCTCGGTTACCATTCATCTTTCTTAAGGTCTTATCTTCACTTAGTTGATGACTCAATCTATTGATATCACTCCAAAACTGTTGATCGGAAAAGTTAAACGTCTTTGACCCAAATGGACGCGTAAATACCGTTAATAAGTCTTTAAAAATAGCAGTAATAAAGTGTCTAGTATCCGACGAATCATCTGCTCTTAATAATTCTAATTTATACAAATAAGAAGAGAATAATGCTTCATTTTCAATAACTTCAGGATGTATTAACTCAAAATAGGGTTCATAAAACTCAGTTGGAATTTCTTTAATACATCCAAAATCTAAGGGAACTAAATTTCCGTCAGTCGTTACAAGAAAATTCCCTGGATGAGGATCCGCATGAACTTTTTTTAACTGATGTATTTGAAACATATAAAAATCCCATAAGGATTGAGCTAAAGCGCTTCGTTGTTCCTTATTAAGATTTAATTTATGAAGCTCGCTTAAATGTACCCCTTCCATCCAATCCATAGTAAGTATTCTGTCAGAGGAATAGGCTTTATAGTAGGTTGGAAATTTTAAATTTTCAATATGACTACATGAAGAACTCATAAAAATACTTTGTTCTAACTCTAAGGTGTAATTAGTTTCTTCTAGTAATTTATCAGCAACTTCATCAAAATATGGCTTAGCATCTTTTAAGTTAATATTAAAGAGTCGTGCAGCAAAAGGTTTAACAAGTT
>Ga0181601_10005142_pt1 | contig 10884 bp, 6 predicted proteins | sample 041ome_8_FD_133020 | JGI IMG/M metagenome (GOLD analysis project Ga0181601, IMG submission 133020) | Coastal salt marsh microbial communities from the Groves Creek Marsh, Skidaway Island, Georgia - 041407BS metaG (megahit assembly) | ecosystem: Environmental > Aquatic > Marine > Intertidal zone... | reverse complement strand
GAGAGGAAAACCCTGAAATTGATAACATTTATATGACTGCCACTCAGATGATGACCGGTAGTGGTGGTTGGCCCCTGAACGTAGTTTGTCTTCCCAATGGCAAGCCCATATATGGAGGTACTTATCACACCAAAGCGCAATGGATTGAGGTTCTTAATAAAATTCAAAAGGTCTACGAAAGCGATAAGGCAGAGTTAGTCAAACTTGCAGACCAGGTTATGAGTGGAATTCAAGAAATAAATCGTTTTACATACGAGGAAGAGCTCCCAGTGATCGCCCTTGAAACCTTACATAATGAAATGAAAATTTGGTCTGGACGTTGGGATTCTATACATGTTGGCGAAAACACAAGACAAAAGTTTATCATCCCGGTAAAGTTCAATTATATCCAACAATACCAGTATTTGAACAATGACAATCAAATTAAAAATTATTTCGAAAAAGCACTCCAAAATATAGCTAACAGTGGCATAGTAGATCATTTGGAAGGAGGATTTTACAGATATACTGTCGATTCAGCGTGGAAAATTCCACATTTTGAAAAAATGCTATATGACAATGCGCTTTTACTTGAGTTGTATGCAAATGCCTACAAAGAATTTAAAAATCCGCTTTTTAAGTCAACAGTTTACCAAACCTATGATTTCCTTCAAAAAAGAATGAATAACTCTAAAGGTGCCTTTTTTTCAGCCATAGACGCAGACAATAACCAAGGTGAAGGTCGTTATTATATTTTTAATAAGGAAGAAATTGAAATGGTTGGAGGCGATGACATTTCATTACTTAAAGAATTTTATCAGATTAACTTTGATAATCCCTTCAAAAATAGATTTTTTCATCTTAGAAAAATTGGTGATGTCGAAGGATTGGCAAACAAATATGGAATACAGATTTCACAATTAAGAATCAAGATACGCTCTTGGGAAAAACAATTTGAGTCCTTAAAAGAACAAAGAGAATTTCCTTTAGTTGATAATAAAATCATTACGTCTTGGAATGCCCTAGCCATTTCAGGACTAGTAAGTGCCTATGAAGCATTTGGAGATGATGTGTTTTTAAATAAAGCCGAGGAAGCCTATTTTTTTATTTGTAACAACCTATTTATAAAAGGAAAGTTAATGCATACTTTTCAATCAAATGAAGCCAAGCTTGAAGGGAACTTAGAAGATTATGCCTTTATGATCAAAGCTTTGTTAAGCCTGTACCAAAATACAGGGAAAACACAGTATTTAGAACAAGCAGACAAACTAACCAAATCAGTTATAAAGTACTTTAAAGCTGTCGATAATCCATATTTCACTTTCACTGAAAATCCGGTTATGTTTTCAGATATTATTACTTTAAGTGATAGCACTTTGCCTTCAGCGAATGCCATCATGGCTGAAAATTTATGGATTATGGGGCAACTTCTTGAAAGTAAACAATACAATGATATGGCCGAAAATATGTTGGATGGAATCTCATCATATTTTTCTGATGGGGATAGCAGTGATTATAGTCAATGGGCTCAACTTATTCTAAAAGAAACGCTTTCTTACAAAGAGGTCATTATAGTTGGACCACAAGCAAAAGAGGTAAATAAAAAAATAAAACAACATTATTTGCCAAACACCTTATTTCAATTAAGTGAAATTGAAAGTGATTTACCTTTACTTAAAGACCGTTTTTTTGATGATAAAACACTTGTTTATGTATGTGAAAATAAAGTTTGTATGCGACCAACAAAAAATTTTGAAGAGGCAATCAATCAAATCAAGGGTTTGAAAAATGCTGAGGATAATGTGATTCAAGCTGATTTCCCCTTTAATTACGAATACTAACTACTTATAATTTTTTAAAAATTTGAATTTAACTAAATTAATTTTATTGCTATTTCTCCTGAACTGCTGTTCATGCTCCTATGATAAGCCAAAACCTTTTATAGATGCGCTAAAATTACAAACGTATGTTGAGCAGTTTAATGCGTATGATGAAGAACTATATTCGAATATTCCTAATAAAGAAGCTTATGATTTTTTAAAAAATAATATTCCTCTTTTTGAGTGCCCAGATATTGATTTTGAAAGGACTTATTACTTTAGATGGTGGACCTATCGTAAACATATAAAACAAACACCCGATGGTTATGTAATTACTGAATTTTTGCCTGATGTAGATTGGTCAGGAAAGCACAATACAATTAGTTGTCCTGCTGCTCACCATTACTATGAGGGACGCTGGCTTCATAATTTTAAATTTCTTGATGATTATTCGTACTTCTGGTTTAGAAAAGGGGGGGATCCACGTCTTTACAGTTTTTGGGTTGCAGATGCAATGTATAGTAGATTTCTAGTAACCTTAGACAGTAAACCACTTTTGGACTTACTACCTGATTTAATTGAAAATTATGAAGCATGGGAATCCGGATGGGATTGGTATGGACATCACATTGGAAAAAGAAAAAACGGTCTATTTTATACTCTTGATGACAGAGATGGAGGTGAGTTTTCTGTGGGAGGTCATGGTTTTCGACCAAGCTTAAATAGTTTCATGTTTGGAGATGCTGTAGCCATTTCCAAAATTGCAAAAATGGCTGGAAAGCCAGATATTGAAAAAAAATTCATCAATAAAGCAGATAAAATTAAAAACTTGGTTCAAAATAAATTGTGGGATAAAGAGGCTAATTTTTTTAAAGTCCTATCCACAGACATGGTTGAGAAAGACATAGAAGAAGTCAGTTCATTGCTCAGTGATGCTAGAGAGCTCTATGGATATACGCCATGGTATTTTAATATGCCTGATAAAGGTTATGAAAAAGCATGGGAATTTTTAATGGATAAAGATGGTTTTTATGCGCCATATGGACCAACTTATTTAGAGCAAAGACATCCAAAATTTGAAATATCGTACCAAGGACATGAATGTTTATGGAATGGACCAAGCTGGCCATTAGCAACATGTAATGTGTTAACGTCTCTTGCAAATCTTCTTAACAATTATGATCAAAATATAATTAGTGAAGGTGATTATTTTGAATTACTTAAGATTTACACAAATTCACATAAATTAATAAGAGATGATGAAAAAGTAGTTCCTTGGATTGATGAAAATTTGAATCCATACACAGGAGATTGGATAGCACGAACACGTCTAAAATCATGGGAAAATGGCACCTGGAGTGAAGAAAAAGGGGGGAAAGAAAGGGGGAAAGACTACAACCATTCAACATATAATGACTTAATAATTACCGGTTTGATGGGTTTGAGACCTCGTAACGACAATATTATTGAGTTAAATCCTCTTATTCCAAAAAACATGTGGGATTATTTTTGTCTTGACAATGTTCTTTATCACAATAAAATTTTAACCATTGTTTGGGATAAATATGGGGATAAATATAATAGAGGAAAAGGCTTTATGTTATTTGTAGATGGTAAATTAATGTCTCACAGAGAAACTATAGGAAAAATAAAAATTAGTTATTGAATGATACATTTTGATCTAGATAAATTTATAAATCATAAGTCTTAAAATGAAATATTATTTCTAAGTCCAAGAGCTAAATTTTTGAATAATGAATTTCTGACGACTTTTTAAGATATTCAGCTGCTACCTCAGGGGTAATATCTCTTTGAGGTTCTGCAAACATCTCATATCCCACCATAAATTTCTTAATATCTGCAGATCGAAGTAAAGGTGGATAAAAACACATATGAAAACACCAGTGTTTATTGTTTTGCCCATTGGTTGGTGCTTGATGAATCCCAGCTGAATAAGGGAATGATATTTCAAATAAATTATCGTATCTAATTGTAAGTTCTTTTAATATTTGGGCGTAATCATTAACTTCTTCATTAGTAAATTCTAAAATAGAAACAACATGTCTTTTGGGGATAATAATTGTCTCAAAAGGCCAAATTGCCCAGAAAGGAACTAAAGCAACAAAACTTGAATTTTTAAAGATTACACGATCTTCTATCTTTAGTTCTTGTTTTAAATATTCTCCCAACAAACTAAATCCATTTTGATCCCAATATCTTTTTTGTTGAATATCTTTTTTCTTTGCCTCTGTAGGGATTGATTCTTGTGCCCATATTTGTCCATGAGGATGTGGGTTAGAACACCCCATAATTAAGCCTTTGTTTTCAAAAATTTGTACATAATTGATATTTGATTTTTCACCTAATAATTGATATTCATTTTGCCAAACTTTAATAATTTTTTCAATGGAATTTACATTCAAAATTGGTAAAGTTGCTTTATGATTATCAGAATAACAAATCACTCTACAAATACCTGACTCACTCTTTGCCTCAAAAAGACCATCTTGATATACCTGTATTGGCTCATTCTTTAGTGCGCTAAAATCATTATTAAAAACATATACGTCATTATATAATGGATTTTTTTCACCATTATTTCTTTCATTCCCTGGACACAAGTAACAATTAGGATCATAAGATAGTTTGCTGTTAGTTAAAGGCTTATCTTTTTTACCATCCCATGGACGGGCTAAACGATGAGGAGATACAAGCGTCCATTCACCAGTCAGGATATTCTTCCTTCTATGAGATGTATTTTGCAAATTCATTCATACAAAATTTGCCCTACCAACACCATCTGATATTTCGACCTCTAGTGAGACAAGATTATGATTAAATTTACTCTTATACTCTTTAGAGGCCACACTTAAAAATTTATTTATGAATTTTTTTTCAACAAAATTTATTGTGGATCCACCAAAGCCACCACCCATCATTCGGCTTCCAACAACATAAGGTAAATCTTTTGTCAATTCAACTAGAAAATCTAGCTCAGAAGAACTCACTTCATACTTTTTAGACAATCCATCATGGGATTCATACATTAATTCACCAAACTTTACTATCTCTCTTTTTTTTAAATGAGTTACTGATTTTAATACCCTTGCATTTTCTTGAGAAACAAAAACTGCTCTTTTATAAAGTTTATCAGTTAAATCATCTTTTAATTCATCAATAATATTTTCAGGCACTTCAACTAGATAATTGTAACCAGAATGATGTTTTTGTATAATTTCAAGAGCTTGTTCACACTCCTTTCTTCGAAGATTATATTCACTTTCAGAAAGATTATGCTTTACGTTTGAATTAAGCAGAATAATTGAGTAGTCATCAAATTCAAATTGAAAAAATTCAAATTTTAATGTTGCACAATTTAATAGAATAAGTTTTTGAGCTTTACCTTTAATTATAGAAAATTGGTCCATAATTCCACAATTATTTTTAACAAAATTGTGCTCTGCTTTAACAGATATATCAATAAGGTCGAGATCGCTTAAATTTAAATTAAATAATTGATTTAATCCCTCAGCAACACCACATTCTAAAGCGGCTGAGGATGCTATTCCTGCACCTTCAGGCAGACTACTAGTAATTTTACAATTGAAACCTTTTAATTTACCAGGTCTTATTTTATGAATCCCATGAATAACACCTAATATATAATTCTCCCAATGATTAGAACTTATTTTTATAGGCTTCTGAACGTTAAATGAAAAAGATCCGAAACCCTCTGAAATAATTGTACATTGATTATTTTGTGTCTTAGTAAATTTAAGAATTATGTTGTGATTTATAGCTCCAGGAAATACATAACCACCATTATAATCTAGGTGCTCACCAATAAGATTTATTCTCCCAGGAGATTTAATTACAATGCTATCTGTCGTGTAATTGGAATTCATCTAATTTGTTGGATGCTTCTCTAAAATTTAATTCTTTATGTTATTTTCAAATGAACAGGATGAAGCATAGAAGACTTTCATATAACAAAATATAAACAGATTAAAATTCAAGACTAATATAAATGTTTTTTTTACATTTATTTAAAATAAAAATATTTATTTACAGATAATATTTATTCTAGAGATTTTAAAGGTATTTGGGAATTGGGGATGGAAACTCTTATCATACAAAACAAAAGAGATGGCTGAAAAACAAACCTTTAAACAAGATGAAAATTTTAATAAGAACTATTTTCCCTCTTATAAAAACCGTTACATTTTTTAGACGTAAGAAACAGTTGTATATAACGGTTAAATTAAAGTTTTAAAATATAATAAACGTAAAAAAAACAATTATATTTAGGGTGATAATATTTAAACATTCAAAATATTTATTATCACAATAAGTAAAACATATAATAATGCTCAAAACTTAAAAAAATATCTTTTAACACCTGCTCCATTTACAAGTGTTTATATAAAACATGAATTTTATTAGTCTAAAATAAATTTTATTAGTGATGGTTCAATTTCTAATAAATTAATAAAGAGTGGATATAAAGGGAGGATAAAAAATTCCCAATTACAGGTGGACTATAATTTTTAAAGTAATTAATTAAACTAAAATATGATGAGAAATGCTATAAAATTTTTTTTAGGACTAATTCTAATGAGTGGGTGTAATGGCCCCAAAATCGAATTAAAAATCGCCCAAGTTTTTTCGAATCACATGGTCCTTCAGCAGGGCCAGTCTAATGCAGTTTGGGGGAATGCAGCACCTAATACTGAAATAACCTTGACTTCATCTTGGGGAGAGGAAATAATTGTTAAGTCAGATTCTTTTGGTCATTGGACTCTTTTACTTCCAACTCCTCGATTTAACAAAGATGAACCTTCTAAAAACTACTCTATCCATGTAACAGACGGAGATTCAAAAATCGATATAAGTGACGTGCTCATAGGTGAAGTGTGGTTAGCTTCTGGTCAGTCAAATATGGAATGGAGTATGAATGAGTGTGAAGGTTGTGTTATTAATCAAACTGAGGAAATAAAGAATTCAAATAATCCATCTATTAGAATGTTTTCGGTTCCCAAAGATTTGACAAATCAATCATTAAAACATACAAAATGGTTATCTGCCAATCAAAAAAATACTGGTAATTTTAGTGCAACTGCGTACTATTTTGCAAAAAAACTTCATGATGAATTAAAGGTTCCAATTGGAATTATTAATTCAAGTTGGGGTGGAACAAGAATTGAGTCATGGATTAGCTCTAAAAAACTAAATCGTTTAGATGAAACCAAAAGTTTTATTCCTGAAGATTATACTTTTCTGGGATATCAAGATTATATCAGAAAACGAAATGATTCCTTAATTGGGGAATTAAATACTAAGTATGGTTTCAGTAATTTTAATGTCCCACAACCAAAAATTTTAATGGGGACGGGACTCCCTGTTAAAGAAAAATTGTTTAATCAGTTTCTTAAAAAATGGGAGGATCTTAATCTAGGTGACGACGCATTCAAAGATCCTGAATTTGATGACGATTCATGGGAAAAATGGACTCCTGGTTTGCACACTTACGGAGGTTTAAAATCTATGGGGCGGTTTGAGTCAGTCTTTGATGAGTCGGATCCGTTATTATCTGATGGGGTGATCTGGTTCAGAACCACAATAGAGATTAATGATATCTCAAAAGACTATATTTTACAAGTAGAAAAAGGTATTGATGATATCGATCAAACATATTTCAACGGTAAGCTCATTGGAAACACTTTAGGGTGGAATCTTGAGAGAAAATATATCATCCCTAAAAGACTTTTAAGAAATGGGAAAAATTTAATTGCTTTTAGAATTTCGGATACAGGTGGCGGAGGCGGCTTTAATAGTCAGGTAAGAATTTTTAATGAACAGGATTCAATAGTATTACCTTTTGAGAAATTTAAATTCAAACACCATGGATTTATTCTTAATGGGATGAGTTTAATAGTTCACAATTATTCTAATGATCAATTAGTTGAACTTCCTGAAGAAGTCAGAAAAGACATTTTTCCTAAACCATTTTCAAATATGCAGAATCAATTTTCTGCTTTGTATGAATGTATGCTTTTACCGATAATCCCTTATGGCATAAAGGGTTTTATTTGGTATCAGGGAGAATCTAATGTGCAGAATCATAGTGACTATACAAATTTGTTATCAGCATTGATTGATGATTGGAGGTCATCCTGGGGTTCAAATTTACCATTTTATTTTGCTCAAATTGCCCCTTTTATATATAATGAAAGTCTAAATTCTCAAGCTCTTCGTGAATCTCAAAGGAAAGTTCTCGAAAAAGTTGAGAAGACGGGTATGGCGGTTTTACTGGATATTGGTGAAGAGCTTGATATCCACCCAGAAAACAAAAAGGATGTAGGTGAAAGACTCTCATTTCATGCTTTGAAAAACGAATATGGTATGGATATTATTACAAGCGGACCACTTTATCGTGAGCACCTGAGTCGTGAGAATTATATAGAAGTTTCTTTTGATCATTCTAACAAAGGTCTTATTTCTAAGGGAGATTTAATAGGATTTGAGGTTGCTGGCTCTGATGGAATATTTTATCCAGCCATTGCAAGTATTTTTAATAATAAGGTAAGGGCTTTTTCAAATGAGGTGTCTAAGCCTATACACATAAGATATGGCTGGAAAAATTGGTTTGTAGGCACCCTATATAATACTGAGGGCTTGCCTGCCTCATCTTTTTCAAGTCAATGATAGAGACATATGTTGGATTTAATAAGCCAAAGGAATATGAAAAAACAAATAATTTATTTCACTCTGATATTAGGAACATTCACAGCCTGTAACATGAAACAAAAACAAGTTTTTATTCACAAGTCTGCATACGGTTCAACAACTGAGGGTTTAGCAGTAGATAAGTATGTGCTGTCGAATCAGCAAGGCATGGAGATAAGTATAATCAATTATGGAGGGATTATTACATCATGGACTGCCAAAGATAAAAATGGAGATTATGAAGACATTGTGCTTGGATTTAATGAATTATCTGAGTATGAAAAAGCTTCACCTTATTTCGGAGCAATTATTGGCCGTTTTGGAAATCGGATAGCTAAAGGAAAGTTTAGTATCGAAGGTAAAGAATATACCCTAGCAGTGAATAATGGAGAGAATCATCTTCATGGTGGGTTAAAAGGATTTGATAAAGTGGTTTGGAATGCAAGTACGAGTATAACAGATTCTTCCGCTTCCTTAATCTTGACTTATTTAAGTGCAGATATGGAAGAAGGATATCCAGGTAATTTAGAGGTAGAGGTGATTTATACTCTAAATAACAAAGATGAGTTGAGCGTTACTTATAAAGCAATAACAGATAAAACCACTATTGTTAATCTTACACAGCACTCTTATTTTAACTTATCGGCTAATTTTAATAGCACAATCTTGAATCATGAGCTTGTTCTTAATTCAGATTCTTTTTTACCAGTTGACAATACGTTAATTCCTATGGGAGAATTTAGAAATGTGGCCAATACCCCATTTGACTTTAGATTTCCAAAAATTATTGGACTGCAAATTGACGAAGAAGACCCTCAATTAAAAAATGGCTTTGGTTATGATCATTGCTGGGTTTTGAATGAACAAGAGAAGGGCGTTCGTTTTGTAGCTTCGGCCTTTGAACCAGAATCAAGAAGATTTCTTGAGGTTTTTTCAGATGAGCCAGGGATTCAATTTTACTCTGGTAATTTTTTAGATGGAACACTTCCGAGCAAGAATAATGGCAGGTATGAATTTCGGTCAGGGTTTTGCCTGGAAACCCAGCATTATCCCAATAGTCCTAATCAAAACAATTTCCCAAGTGTAATACTTAGGCCACAAGAAGAATATAAATCAAAAACCATATTTAAATTATCAGTGAAATAAAATTTATGAAAGCGTTTAAAGTTTATCATGTTATCCTAATCCTAATAGTATTTTCATTTACAGGATGTCGTTATGACAACCAAGATGAGGTTTTCATGATTTCATATTTTAAAAATAATGGTGAGGATGGACTCCATTTAGCTTATAGTTATGACGGATTGAAATGGAAGGCATTAAATGGTGATAAATCTATATTGACTCCTGAACTAAGTAAAGATAAACTCATGCGTGATCCATGCATCATTATGGGTCCAGACGGAAAATTCCATATGGTATGGACAGTTAGTTGGGAAGAAAAGGGGATAGGGTATGCAAATTCTTCTGATTTAATTAATTGGTCTGAACAAAAATTTATTCCAGTAATGGAACATGAGAAAACAACAAAAAACTCATGGGCACCAGAGCTCTTTTATGATCAAGAACTAAAGCAGTATATAATTTTTTGGGCGAGTACTGTGACAAATAAATTTTCAGAAACCGAGAACCAAGCAGAGGAAAGTTGGAATCATAGAATTTATTTTACTACTACCAAAGACTTTGAGGTATTCAAGGAGACTAAGATTTTTGTCGAGCCAGGATTTAATGTGATCGATGCTACAATTTCTCAAAACAGCAGCGATTATTTTATGATAATTAAAGACGAAACTTTACTTCCTGAAGCAAAGAAAAATCTAAAAATCCTTTTTTCAAAAGATCTTTACAACTGGGATGTTACCATATCTGAACCGATTTCCAAAAGTTGGGTTGAAGGTCCAACCATTACTAAAATAGAGGATGATTGGGTTGTTTATTTTGATCAATATAAAGAACAAAAATTCGGAGCAATTAAGTCAAAGAACTTGAATAGCTGGGAAGATATTTCGAATGAAGTAGTTTTTCCTGAAGGAATAAGGCATGGAACAGTTTTTAAAGTTAAAAAAAGTATTTTATCGAGATTGATCAGTCTTTAATATTTAAGCAATATTACGGATTATGATTTTGGAGAAAAGTCGAACTCTTTTCGACACTATGGAGCTATATTCTTTCTATACTTAGAGAATTTGATGTTATTAACCTTTTAAACTACTCGTGGGATCACTTAAATAAACTATTCGTTTTTAAGATGTAGTTATGTGGTTTGCTGATAATATTAAACCATTTTACAATGGTACTTTTCCTATTTGGTCAAAAATCCAATCTGAGCTAAAGTGAAATCACTAAAATTCCATCATTT
>Ga0181601_10005136_pt1 | contig 10891 bp, 2 predicted proteins | sample 041ome_8_FD_133020 | JGI IMG/M metagenome (GOLD analysis project Ga0181601, IMG submission 133020) | Coastal salt marsh microbial communities from the Groves Creek Marsh, Skidaway Island, Georgia - 041407BS metaG (megahit assembly) | ecosystem: Environmental > Aquatic > Marine > Intertidal zone... | reverse complement strand
CCCGCGGCGCGCTTCGCGCGCGCGCCGCCGGCCGCGCGGCGGCGGTGCCTGCTCTCTGCACGCGCAGCCTCGACGAGCGCCTCCGTGGACGTCGGCACTCCCCCGCACGTCGCGCTGGTGACGTTCGAGCGATCCCCCGGCCAGAAGCCCGAGCTCGGCCTGGTTGAGAACGGCCACTGGCTGTGGACGCTGGACGTGGACGGCACGCGGTACCCAAGAGGCATGCTGGACGTCATCGAGAGATGGCACGACGCCGCGTCCGGCGGGCGCACCAGCGATGAAATGCTCGAGACAGAACGCAAGGGCGACCCGGTCCCCGTGGCGTCGGTGACTCTGCTCGCGCCCATCCCGGATCCCCCGTCCATCGTGTGCGTGGGCAAAAACTACCTCGAGCACATCGGCGAGGTGGATTCTTCGTTGCCGGGGATCTCCGCGGCGGGCGCGGCCCCGCCCGAGTACCCCATCATCTTCACCAAGGCCCCCACGAGCGTCGTCGGACCCGGGGCGTCGATCACGATCCCGCCGGGGGTCTCGGACGCGATCGACTACGAAGGCGAGCTCGGCGTGATCGTCGGCCGACGGACGCCTCCCGGCGCGATCGTCGACGAAACCTCCGCCTGGGACGCGGTGTTCGGGTTCACGATCATCAACGACGTCACGGCGAGAGACGTGCAGAAGCAGCACCAGCAGTGGTACCTGGGCAAATCGTTCGACACGTTCTGCCCGATGGGGCCTTGGATCGTCCCGAAAAATGCGCTGCGATCGGATGCCGACGCGTCTCCAAACGCCGACGCGTCGCCGGCGGCGATTGTGAAGCGCGGCGTCGCGCTCGGCACCGTCGTGAACGGCGAGCGGAGGCAGGCGAGCGACACGTCCGCGATGCTGTTCGACGTGCCCGCGCTGCTGCAGGTGGTGAATCGCGCGATGACGCTCCGCGCCGGGGACGTCATCGCCACGGGGACGCCCGCGGGCGTCGGCGCGGGGATGGATCCCCGGGGATTCCTCCGAAGCGGGGACGCGTGCGAGGTCACCGTCCAGGGCGTGGGCGTCTTGAGAAACCCGGTGGAGTGAGACGGAGTCTTTCGACTTTCGAGAAGGCAGTCGCTTTCGTGAAAGCGAGCGACGCGTCCGCGGTACCACTGCCGTAGTATGTATTAAGAGCTAATACTAAGAGCTACGTTACATGTCTACTTCGAGTTGTTCCCCGGCGCGTTCTGTATCGAGGCGAGGATGTCCAGCTCGCTCGCCGAGCGCTGGATGAAGGATTTCAGAAAGTCATCCGACGTCGTCGGGTTGGCGTTGAACTCGCTCATCAGCCGCGACAGGTCCGAGGAGTACTGCCTGCGCGGCCCGGAACCCACCGGGTCCAGGTACCCCAAGCTGGGGACGCGACCGTGCATCCCGAACAAACCAGGCGCGTTGGGGTCGATGGACGCGCCGCCGGGGCCGCCGGAACCGCCGGGGCTTTGGGAAACGTTTCCCGAACCGGGCGCGCCGTTTCCCAAAGCCCCGGGGCCGGGCCCGTACGCGCCAGAGTTGAGCGAGACGGGAGGGAACATGGAGAGCGCGCCGGAGCCGTGGTATCCGGCCGGTCCGTGGGGCCCGTGGGGTCCTTGGGGTCCCGGGGGTCCTTGCCCCGCGTGGGGGTACCCGTGCGCGTGCGCGGCGTGCAGGTAGTGGCCCGGCGCGGGCCCGGCGTGGGGGTGGTGCGCGTGGGAACCGTCACTCACCCCGGGCCCCGGGGTGAGTGAGTTCCCCGGGGCTGAGTGACCAGAAAACTCGGAGGAGGCGTGCGCGTGCAGACGCTCCTGGTGGTGCGCCTGCTGCCACGCCAGCGCCTGCGCGTACTGGATGTGCGCCTGCGAGTACCCAGCAGTCTGCCCGCCCGCGGCGGCGACCGCCGCCGCCGCGGCCACCGCCGCGTCGTACGGCCGACCGCCGCCGGAAACGCCTCCCGGGGGGGGCATCGCGCCGCCGCGCTCGCCCGGCGAAGGATCGGCGGCGTTTCCGACGCTCTTCTCGCCTCTCACCGCCACCGCCACCGGGATGGTGCGCGGCGACGCGCCCGGGTGCGGCGGGAACCCGCCGCCGGGGTGCTGCGCGTGCCGCATCATCTGCGCCGCCGCCGCCGCCGCCGCCGCCGCCGCGCCGCCGCCCTTCCTGGGGAGCGCGCCCGAGTCGAGCTCGGCGTCGGTGGGGATGGCGAGCGGCGTGCCTCGCGGGTACCCCGTGGGCGACACCGAGGGCGGCCCCTCGAAGATCTGCGCGAGCTGCGTGGCGGTGACGCCAAACTTGGAGAGCTCCTCTTCGTCCAGCAGCCACTCCGCGGCTTGCCTCTTCTCGCGCTTGCAAAACATCGCGTTCACCGCGTCGTGGTCCACGCGCACGCGCCCGTCCGTGGCGACGTGGAACAGGACGCGGAAAAAAGGCTCGACCCTCGCGTTTTCGTACCAGTAGCCCCCCTCGGCGAAGGTCTCGCCGTACGTCTCGACGAGAAACCGGTCGAAGGCTTTGCGGTACCCCAAACCGTCGCGCGCGATGAACGCGTTGCTCCCGCCCGCGCGCAGAATCGCAGTCGTGAACCGCGCGATCGTGCGCCGGCGGTCGGCGCGTTTCGGGTTTTTCGTCTTGACCGGCGGTTTCCCCGCGCTCGTCGTCTGCGACGACGGCGCCGCCGACACGGGGGGGGAGGGCGCAGACTTTTCGGCGATCGCCGGCTCCGGCTTCGCGTCGTTCGCGTCGTTCGCCTCCTCCGCCGCGACGCCGGAGACGGAGGGCGCCGCGCCAAACCCGGGGGGAGCCTCTTCCGAGGCTGCTGCTGCCTCTTTGGAGTCTTTGGAGAGGCGGCCCGTCTCCGACCCCGGCTCCGTTTTAACCGGTTTAACCGCCGGACAGACGAACGACTCGTCGTTCGGAACCGGCGCGGAACCGGCGGCGCCGCTTTTTTGAGACTCGGGCGTCGACGAAACCCCGTTCGCGCGCGGCGCAAAACGCGCGTTGGCGTTTTGCGCCTCCCGCGCCTCCCGCGCCTGCTGGTGCGCCTGGTTCCGGGCGAGCTGCATCTCCTGCCGCTCTGCCGTGCGCCGCACAGCCGCCGCGGGCAGGTGCGTCTCCGTGTTCTCCAGGAGCCGCCCCTCGCGGCTCGGGTGTAGGGACCCGAGGGACCCGAGGGACCCGGACCCGTTTGGAATCCCGGCGCCCGGCTCGGGAGCGCTGTGCACGCGCAGGCGCGACCGCGCGTCTCCGCCGCCTCGGCGCGCGTGCAGGTCGCGCTGCTCCGCCTCCTCTATGTCCCGCGCGCGCCGCCTCAGCGCCTCGGCGACGGACAAACCCGGGCTCTGCCCGCGGAGCGCGCCGCCGAGGACGGCCCGGGGCGCGTCCCTCCGCTCGTCGAGAGCTCCGCCGCCGCGCGCGACGGCGTCCCCGAGAAACGGGCCGAGCGTGTTCATCACATCGGAGGTTCCCAGGCTCAGAAACGCGCGCTCACGCGCGTACGGGTCTTCCGCCGCCGAAGAGCCGCCGCCGGGATCGCCGTGCGTTCCTTTGTGTGCGCTCGCCGCGAGCGAGCTCGCCGCGTCTCGCGCGGCGCGCGCGTCGAGCGGCACAGCCTCCGCCAGCGCCGTCATCTCCGCCGCCGTCGACGGGAGGCCCTCGAACTTCTGCTCGAGCGGCGCGTCGGGCGTGTCTGTGCCACCGAGCAGACTCGAGATGAACTCTACGGTACTCTGCCGGCTGATGATCTGCTCGTGCGCGGCGCGCCGGCGCGCGACAGTCGCGGCGGTCGCGTCCGCGTCGCCGGCGTCGCGATCATCCGCCTGTCGTTTTACGTCGCGTCGCGTCGGTCGCGCGCGTTCGGCGGTCGGGAGAGAGAGACGGGTGAGACGACGGGTGGGTGGGACCTTTCGACGCGCGCGCGCGCGTCACGGAGAGGTGAGAGAACGTGCGAGTCGTGTCGTCGCGTCCTCGCGTCGCGCCCACCTCGGTTCGCGCGGCGCGAGCGCGGCGCGCCCGGCGAGATCGATTTCGATTTCGACGAACGCGAGCTCGCTCGGACACGCCGAGAGTAGGGTTGGGTTCTTTGTTTGGACGACGACGAAAGCGACAATCACCGGAGCGCCGGAAGACGAGGGGTGACGCTCGAGGCGACGAGCTTCGGATCGCGCCGGCGCGATGTGGGCGTTGATGTCTCACTGTGATCGATGCGCGGACGCACCTTTCGTTTCAAATCGCCCCCGTCGGAGGCCATCGTCCCCGGAACGCGCTTCACTCCGGCGGTTCGAGGAAAGCGCGTCTCCGCAAATAAATCGTCGTGGCTCGCGAGCGCGAGTCACGCCGGTGGTACGCGCGCGCGTCGACGCGAGGACGACGAGGTCCCGAAAACGCGCGGCCGTATGTTCAAGCGAGTGTCTGGCACACGAAGCGTCGATTCCTGAGATGCTCTGTGGGTCGCCGCGATCGCTCCCGCGCGCGCGCGCGTGTGGCACTCGGACTGCCTTCGCGGAGTGCCTTCGGGGTGCCTTCCGAGTGCCTTCGCGCGCATCTCGATCAACTCTATTATCCACTGCAGGCCGGCTCCGACGAATTCCAATTTTCCCTTCGACCTTCGAAGTCGACAGGTCGGAACCGAACCACACGCGGGCGAAAAAAAAAACTTCACGAGCGAAACGAAAAATCGCTGTTGCGCTCTCGGAGGCGATGTACGTATCGGTGTCGGAACTGCTGAGCAGAAGCAGGCGCCACGAGACGCGCGGCGCGGGTATCGGCGGCGTCGACCGGCGTTCTCGCTCGTGCGGAGCGACAGGCGTCGGCTCGGGTGCTCTAACCTCGGTCGCGGGCGTCGCGACCGATTCGGGGGCGCGCTCCCCGGCCGATTGCGCGGGCGAACAAAACCACGCTTTTTCCTGTTTTGGCATCGCGTGAGGCACCATGGCGGACCCGAGGCACGAGTACATCGCGGGCAAGGTACGTGGTTTTCACACGCGCGTCACCGCGCTTGATGCGCCTTTGGACGAGCGCGCGCGTCGTTTCGCGTCAGCGCCCGTCGCCGACGCGTCGCCGGGCGCGTTTCCGGCGCGTTTCCGGCACAAATGCGTCTTTCCGTCGTTCCGCGCGAACGCGCGCGATCGGCATCGACCGAGACGCGATCGTCCGTCCCCGCGAGACTTCGAGACTGACCTCCGCGATCAAAACCCCAAAACCCCCGCCGTACCCATCGACAGGTGGCGCAATCGTTCGGCATACCGCCGGAGGAAGCCGAGCAGGGCCTACAGTGCGTCCCCGCGCGAACCGTCGCGCGGTGCCCCCGAACCGTGCTTCCGTCGAACATCTGAACGTGTCAAACGAGGACTCGCGCCCGCGTCGCGGACACGACCCCTCCTTCTCTCTCCGCTGACGATTCCCGTCTCTCCTCGTGACCGCACTCCACGACAGGACGCACGACGCGGCGGTGCGGCGGTTTTACGAGCCGACCGGCGCGAAGACGCTGCTCTTCTACTACCAGTCGGAAGAGGCGGACGCGCCGCCGACGACGCGACAGATCAATTCGGGCGACTCGGCGGCGCCGCGCGGCGACGCGCCCGCCCGGCGGCTGGTGGTGACGGACGGCGCGAACGCCGCGCTGGATCCGAGCTCGCACGCGCTGTACTTCGTTCGCGTCAACGACAAGGGCGTCGGCGAGAAGGGGTGCGAGCAGGATGTTTTGGCGGGTGAGATCCGCGGCGGCGCGCTGGAATCGTTCCGCGCGCTCATCTCGAACCTGTACGCGCCCGTGCTCAAGTCGCAGCACTCCGCTACCTGGGGCAAGGCGCGGGAGGAGAGCGCCAAGGAGTTTGTGCGCGGCGTCGCCAAGTTCGGCGCGACGCTCGCCGAGGCGGCGCACTCGCTGCAGGGCGGCGTCGAGCTCGCCAGGCCGCCGACGAAGTACGCGGGCATGGAGACGCGCGCGTCGGCGTTCGCGGACGCCGCGCTGGACAAAGCCATCGCCGGGGACATGGAGCGCGTGTTGGAGGACTGGTGCGAGAAGACGGAACACTTGCTGGACGCCGGCGCGGCGGAAGAGGCGAGCTCGGGCGGCCGGCGCGATTCCGAAGAGAGTGGCCCGGATACCGAGCTCGAGTACTGGCGCTCGCGCATGGCCAAGTTCAACTCGGTGATGGAGCAGCTGAAGAGCCGCGAGTGTCGCTGCGTTTTGGGCGTGTGCGGCGCGGCTCGGTCCGCGGCGCACAAGCGCTGGAAGCTGATCGACATGCGCGTCACGGACGCGGCGAACGAGTCCAAGGACAACGTCAAGTACCTGACGACGCTGGAAAAGGCGCTCGAGCCGATGTACGTGGGCGACGTGCGCAAGATTTTGGACGGCGTCCCCGCGTTGATGAACTCCGTGAAGATGATGTACGCGGTGTGCCGGTACTTCCACCAGCGCGAGCGCATGACGCGCTTGTTCCACAAAATCACCAACCGCATGATTCACGTGTGTAAGGAGTTTTTGAACGAGCCCGGGACGCTGTGGAACCAACCCAAAGCGTCGCTGTTGACCAACTTGCGACTGGTCGTCGAGCTCAGGGATCGGTACCGCGCCGAGTTCTCCGCGGTGCGGAGCAAGTTGCGCGAGAACCCGTCCAACCGCCAGTTCGACTTCGACGAGGAGCGCGCGTTCGGGAAGTTCGACCTGTTCGCGAAGCGGCTGCACAAGCTGGTGGACATGTTCACCACCATCGTGCAGTTCACGCAGCTCGCCGAGCACAGGATGGACGGCATGGAGGGCGTGATCCGGCGGTTTTTCGTCGTCGCCGAGGAGTTCAAGCGCAAGCCGTACGACCTGCTGGACTTCTCCAAGAACCAGTACGATCGCGACTTCCTCGAGTTCAACGTGAACATCCACGACCTGGAGACCAAGCTGCAGAACTTCATCGACAGCTCGTTCGAGAACATCTCCAGCACGGAGCAGGCGCTCGCCATGCTGCGGCAGTTCCAATCCGTCCTGAAGCGGGACGCGCTGAAGAAGGACCTTGACGACAAGTACGTGGTGATTTTCCAAAACTACGCGCTGGACCTCGACGCGGTGCAGAAGATCTACGAGAAGCACAAGCACTCGCCCGCGTTGCCGCGCAACGCGCCGCCCGTCGCGGGCGACATCATGTGGTCCCGGCAACTGCTGCGGCGCATCGAGGAGCCCATGCGCAAATTCGCCGCCAACGAGATGATCATGCGCACCAAGGAGAGCAAGCGCACGGTGAAGACGTACAACACGGTGGCGAAGGCGCTGGTGGCGTTCGAGACGCTGTGGCTCCGGGCGTGGCGCAAGTCCATCGAGGACTCCAAGGCGGGGCTGCAGGCGACGCTCATCGTGCGCCACCCCGAGACGGGCAACTTGCTGGTCAACTTTGACAAGGAGATCATGCAGCTCATGCGCGAGACCAAGTACCTGCAGCGGATGGGCGTCGACGTCCCGGAGAGCGCCAAGATGGTGCTCCTGCAGGAGGAGAAGTTCAAGCACTACTACAACCAGCTCTCCTACGCGCTGCGCGAGTACGATCGCGTCATCGCGACAGCGGCGCCGGTGACCAAGGACATGCTGGGCCCGCACCTGCGCGACTTGGAGAACCGCCTGCAGCCCGGGATGTACTCGTTGACGTGGACGTCGATGAACATCGACGGGTACCTGAACCGGATCCACGACGGGCTGTCGCGCCTCGAGGAGCTCATCGCGAAGATGAACGACGTCCTCGAGAACCGCGTCGAGGCGAATCTGAAACACGTCGCCCGGACGCTCTTCGTGAACCTCCCCGCCGAGCAGAGCTACACGTACGAGGAGTTTCTCTCGAAGCAGGCGCGCTACATCAAGAAGCAGACGGAGGCGATTGCCGTGCGCAACGTCGAGATCGAGCGCGGCGTGCGCGACTTGTGCGCCTTGGTGGCCAACGCGCCGCGCGAAAACGCGGAGGAGGCGTTGGAGAAGGCGGTCGTCGACGAGTTCACCGCGCACTACGCGAAGCTGATGTACCAGGCGATCCTGACGGCGACGCGCGCGTCGTTCCTGGCGATGAAAAAAAGGCTGGGCTCGCGGTCGAGCGGGGGCTTTTTGTACGTCGAGCGGCCCATCTTCGGGGTGGACGTCGAGCTGACGGTGCCGAAGGTGTCCATGAACCCGTCGCTGGAGGAGATCCAGGGTGCCATCAACAGCACGGCGAAGAAGGTACTGCGCGCCTCCGAGTCGCTGCGCATGTGGGGCGCCGCCGGGCTGGAGTCGGTGGAGAACTTCTACCACTGGATCGCCAGCGACAAGGAGATTGTCAAGTCGGTGTTGCTCTTGACGGGCTCCGTCGAGGGCACCAAGGCGCAGGTGATGGAGTACATCGACACGTTCAAGAAGTTTGACTTTCTGTACCTCACGGACTTGCAGAGCGAGTACGCGGCGTTCATGGCCACCGAGCCCAGCCTGGAGGCGTTCGAGAACGAGCTCAAGAAGTACATGGCTGTCGAGGAGGAGATTGCCAAGATTGCGCCCGTGCACAACATCGGCGCCATGAGCCTCGAGACGCAGCCGATGAAGAACTCGCTCAAATCCGAGGCGGCGACGTGGAAGAAGCAGTTCGCCAAAAACTTGCACACGCAGGGTCTCGAGCGGCTTCGCGCGATCCACGACTACATGCGCGAGACGACGCTCAAGCTGAACCGCGCCATCGAGGACCTGGAGGATGTGCGCGTCGCGATGGGCGTGCTGCGCGAGATTCGCCATCGCGAAGCCGAGATTGACGCCGTCTTGACCCCCATCGAGGACGTCTACGCGCTCCTGTCGCGGTACCAGGTGCGCGTGCCGAAGGAAGAGACGGACACCGTGAGCGAGCTGCGGTTCGGCTGGGGCAAGATGAAAACGCTGGCGATTTCGGTGAACGATAACCTCTCCCGCTTACAAGTGGGGTTCAAACGCGACCTGATCAAGGAGGTGAAGGCGTTTGTCGTCGACGCCGCCGAGTTCCGGGACGACTGGGACGCAAACGGCCCGGCGGTGCCGGGCTTGAGCCCGGTGGAAGCGGTGGACCGCTTGAAGAAGTTCACGCAGATGTTCGAGGTGCGCGCGCGCAAGTGGCGCAACTACTGCTCAGGCGAGGAGCTCTTCGGGCTGCCCGTCACCTCCTACCCCGAGATGGAGCGCACGGAGAAGGAGATCGGCATGCTCACGCGTCTGTACGACTTGTACACGAACGTGCTCTCCACCATCGACAACTACGCCGACATCCTGTGGACGGACGTGGTGGCGAACATCGACCAGATGTCCGAGCAGGTGAGCCAGTTCCAGGCGCAGTGCAAGAAGCTGCCCAAGGCGCTGCGCGACTGGCCTGCGTACACGGACTGCCGCAAGAAGATCGACGACTTCCTCGAGATTCTGCCGCTCCTTCAGGCGCTCTCCAGCCCGGACATGCGCGACCGGCACTGGGCCGAGCTCGGCCGCGTTACCGGCGTCGAGTTCAACTTAGCGGAGGACACGTTCAAGCTGCAGGATTTGCTCGGCGCCAACATGTTGAGGGTGACGGAGGAAATCGAAGACCTCGCGACGGGCGCGATCAAGGAGGCGCAGGTGGAGACCAAGCTGGGAATCATCGACGAGGACTGGGCGGACCAGGAGTTTGTCTTCGGGCCGTACAAGTCGAGGGGGAACGTCATCCTCTCGATGGCGCCCACCGCCGAGCTCATCGAGAAGCTGGAGGATGCGCAGATGGCGCTCGGGTCGATGGCGACGAACCGGTACAGCGCGCCGTTCAAAGAAGACGTCGCGGGCTGGATCGCGAAGTTAAGCACCGTGTCCGAGATCGTCGAGGGGTGGCTGATCGTGCAGAACATGTGGATGTACATGGAGGCGGTTTTCTCCGGCGGGGACATCGTCAAGCAGCTCCCGCTGGAGGCGAAGCGCTTCAACAACATCGACAAGACGTTCATGAAAGCCGTCGCCGGCGCCGTGGACGAGGCGAACGTCGTGGCGGTGTGCTGCGGCTCGGAGACGATGCTCAACACGCTGCCGCACCTCACGGAACAGCTCGAGCTGTGCCAAAAGAGCCTCACCGCGTTTCTGGACACGAAGCGCGCGGAGTTCCCGCGCTTCTACTTTGTCTCCGACCCCACGCTGCTGGAGATTTTGTCGCTCGGGAGCGACCCGCAGGCGGTGACGCCGCACTTCCAGAGCGGTTTGTTCGACTCGCTCACTGAGGTGACGTTCGACAAGGTGGACAAGACGAAGATGCTGGAGATGTTCTCGCAGCAAAACGAGTGCGTGAAGTTCGTGAAGGAGGTGGACGGCCTATTAGAGCCCAACCCGGTGATGGCCGTGGGGAACATCGAGGTGTGGCTGCAGAGCCTGGTGGACGGCATGCAGGAGGCGATTCGGTCCATCATCAAGATGGCGAACAGCGCGGTGTTCGAGCAGGAGCTGGAGCAGTTCGTCTTCGGACACCCGGCGCAGATCGCTCTGCTGGGCGTGCAGTTCCTTTGGACCGCGGACATGCAGGGCGCGCTGACGGTCGCGCGCAAGGACAAGACCGCGATGAGCAAGGCGAACAAGAAAGCCGACGCGTTGCTGAAGGAGATGATCACCATCACGCAGAGGCCGTCGCTCGGCAAGAACGAGCGCAAGAACCTGGAGACGGTGATCACCGTGCACGTGCACCAGCGCGACACGAGCGACGAGCTCACGCGGAAGCGCGTCCGCGACCCGAGCGACTTCGAGTGGATGAAGCAGTGCCGCTTCTACTGGCGAGACGAGCTCAACACGGTCATCATCTCCATCTGCGACGTGGACTTTGAGTACTCCTACGAGTACCTCGGCGTGAAGGAGCGCCTGGTGATCACGCCGCTCACCGACATCTGCTACGTCACGCTGTCGCAGGCGCTCGGGATG
>Ga0181601_10005131_pt1 | contig 10895 bp, 3 predicted proteins | sample 041ome_8_FD_133020 | JGI IMG/M metagenome (GOLD analysis project Ga0181601, IMG submission 133020) | Coastal salt marsh microbial communities from the Groves Creek Marsh, Skidaway Island, Georgia - 041407BS metaG (megahit assembly) | ecosystem: Environmental > Aquatic > Marine > Intertidal zone... | reverse complement strand
TGGCAGTGCGGTTCGCGTCCCAGGGGGCGAGTAAAGGGAGGTACGTCCCGCCGCATCGAAGCACGTAGGCGAACCCCTCAGGCGCGGTGGGCAATCTCAGCGCGTCGTATCGATCGGAGCGAAGCACCGGCAATCGATCATCCGCGCGGGGGTCTAAACCGCCGTTTGCGTCGTCGTCGCCGCGCGTCGCGCTCTCCGCGCCGAACAGTCCGAACCGCTGGAACCGCGCGAAGTGCGCAAAGTGTGGGGCGATTTCGAGCTCCATCGTCGTCGACGTGCGGTTGCGGCCGTCAAAGGCGAACCTGCGAAGCGTCCGCCGACGCGCCTCGGAAGGCACACCGCCCCCGCCGCCCGTGATCTCGAAATCCAAAACGCCGTGCAGGCCGTTCCGGACGCCGGCGTCCGCCAACGCTCGCGAAATCGCCTCGTCTCGCGCGTCGCCCGAGCCGGTGTCGCCGTCGACGACGTCGTTCCTCGCATCGTATCGGGACGCGGCGTCGTCCTCTTCGAGCAAGGCGGCGATATCCACGGTGAGCAAAGTGCATCCCGGGCGAGCGGTGACCTCGGCGTGGAGCACGCGAGCGTTCCCGGGCTGCAGTGACGCGAAATCGCCAACCACGTCGCGCATGCGCGCCGTCGCCTCGACGGGACCTTCCTCGGTTTTGTACCACGCGCGCATCGAAACATCTCTCGTATGAAGCGATGGTTCCGTGACGCGCTGCGCAGATGAATTGCCTGCCGCTGCGCACGCGCGGATCTCGTTGATGGAGGCGTGAATCGAATGCGTGTACAGTATATCATCGTCCTCACGGTCGCCGCATCGAGGCATCGCGTGCACGCGACGGCACAGCACGCAGAAGAGCGAGGCGCCGCCACGAAGTTCGCACTGGAACGGTTCCTCAGCAACCATGTGCTCGGCGCAGAGGTTCAGGCCTTCAGCGAGCACGTCGCTGCTCTTGACGGGCTCGCCGCAGCCTTGAGCGCGACACACTGACACGTCACGCGCTGAGGCGAACGGTTCATGAAGAGCCGCGAATGCATTCTCGCGCCCCGTGCCATCTCGGACATTGCGCGACAGCGGCACAAACGCGTACCGCGCGTCGTCCAGGCTCAGATGGCGATCTCGCGGACGCATTTCGAACCGAGAAGGATCCAGCTCGAAATCTTCTGGCTGCCAGTGACCCTTTCGGGCCCGAGGCAAACCGGACTTGGTCGCCTCGACCCACAACATCTCTTGCATCTCTTCGTCTATTCCGCCAGGAGCGTCCTCAAAAAGGATTCTTGCATGGATGGACCACGCGTTCGCCGCGTGCAGTGCGCACAAGTACGCGAGCGATAGCGCAACGGCACAATTCGTCGTCTGCTCGCGCGCGAACGTGACCAAGTATTCAATCGCGCGAGGGTCGATGACGACCAGCCCAGCTACAGCCATGGCCACAGCCGCCGCTGCCGCGCGCGCGGCACGCGGCACGCCAGGGCTCGGCGTCACCGCGCAGGCGCATGCGGCGACGATACCCCAAGCCGGGAGCCACGCATAGACTGCGATGCTCGTGACAGCGTGAGTCGGGATACCGAGGATGTTCCCTCCGGTGACCAGAGCACACGCCGCGGCGCTCGTCGCGGCGTACGACGCTGCGACTTCGAAAGCCGCCTTCTCGGCACCGTTTCTGACGTTTTCGTTGAACTCGCGCAAGCCCTTAGGGCTCGCCGAAAACCCCTCCGCCAGCCTCCCGGGCACCATCACCGACGCCACGAGGCACACCATCGAGAGTGCCATGCGTAAGATCGACGGCGCGTCGAACGCGTCGAAAGCGTCATCGAAGCGTGTAAGACACGCGTGCGCCGCCGCTCCGACGATCAACGACAAGGCGAGTGGAATCACGCATTTCGCAGTTCCTCTCAATCTTCCGGCGACGCGGCGCATCATCCAAGGTGTTGACTCGAGCTCGGTCTCCTTCCCGAGCTGAGCCTGCTCGCCGAAATACACGCGCCACATGAACTCCAGCCCCGAGACCGCGGCGTCGTGCTGCAACAAGAACGCAAACGCGAACGGCGCGGCGACGACGATTGGCAAAACCACGGTGTAAAACGTGGAGGTATCGCCGCAGTCGCGATGGAAATCGCGTCGCATCGTGTCCGGATACAACGCGTACGCGTCGCGGTTCAGATACGACACCGTCAACACGAACGCGGCGTTGATCACGGATTGCGCGGTCAAGAACGCGCCGTTCCCGCCGCCGAAGGCGACGTTGAAGAAGGTCGGGCTCAGCAATATCATCAGCGTTTGCCCCTGCGTGAATCCGTGGTACAGACGCCAGGGCGACCCCATCAACATCGAAGCTATCGTCGGGACGCGGTTGAACATCTTCAGAGCGTGTCGCACTAGCAACGGCACGTACTGCGGAACGCGCAGCCGACGAGACAGTCGCGCGGCGTTCGACGCGGCGCCGACGCGGGAAGTCGAGCGCCTCCGATGTTCGCCGCGCGCCGCGTCTTTTTCTGATTGGCGCGCCAGGCCCGCTTCGGGGACACCCGGGAACGCGTTCAGGAACCACAGCGCGACGGCGTCGATGACGACGCAAAGGGCGATGAATACCCACCGGTGTGTCAGGAGTTTCACCTCCGCGACGCTCCGGGTCTCGTACGCCTTGAACGACGCGATGGCTTTCAAGGTGAGCGCGTACTCCAGAAGCAAGATCGCCCCGAACCACGCTCGGTACCCCACGACTTTATTCGCGCTCGGGGGCGCGACGTACCCCCGAAGCGCGTTCGGCGCCGGTATCGGTTTCTCGCCGACCGTCTCTCGCGTCATCTCGGGAAACGTCCCGACCCCGACGACGTCGTCGCCGCGAGCGTCGGAAGCGACACGCCTCCGCGTCATGGGAGTTAACCTCGGCGAGACCGAACGCGCGGTGTGCGTTTCCGCGCGGGGAAGCGGGACCGGACAGGCGGGGGGCAGGGGTACGCGCTCGACGCGGAGCGCTGATCGATCCCAAAGGTTCGACCGGCGCGTCCGTCCGGACGACGCGCACCTGGAGTGTGGCCGGCCGCGGCAGGTCTTTCCCGTGTAGAACGCGCGAACGTCTTGCGATGTAGAACCATTGTTGAACCCATCCGTGCGTGTACCGGTGCTCGTATGAGCAAACAGTTTGTGGCGACATCCGCGAAAGAGCCGACGCGAACAAAAAGCGACGCTGCTGACGCGACTTTCGGATCTGAACCACCGTGCTCGAATGCGAAACGCTCACGCAGCGCTCGTGGCTCGCAGTGCTCGCCGCTCTCGCGCCGCTCCAGTCTTTTCTTTCCCGCGTGTCGGTTCGCGACCCACGCGCGGAACCGCCAGTTCCCCGTCGCGCCGACGTCGAACCGTCCCCTCGCTCGTCCGCGCCCATGGCAGGTTCGCTCGCGCGCGCGGCACCCCCGCGGGTCGCGCCTCGCGCCACCCCAGCCCCCTCCGCCGCGCGCCGCTCGCGACGCTCGGCGCAGGCCCCCACGTCATCGTCGACGTCGCTTCGCGCTCGCGCCAAGCCCGGCGGCGACGACGCCGACGGCGCGACATCGCGCGCGGAGGACGCGCAGCTGTGGATCGATGCCTGGCGAGAGACTCTGCGCGACGCGACCACGGCGAGCGCGTCGGAGGCGCGCGCCGAGCGGGAATCGGACGATGCGCTCTCGGAGACCGCTCGCGCGTCGAGCGCTGTTCACGACGAGACGACGTCATCGAGACGCGCGAAGGCGGACGTCGCGAAGACCGCGCTCATGCGCGCGGCGCGTCTGACCGACCGGGGCTTGCGCGTGGAGAGCGCGGAAGCGCGCGCGGCGCTGAACGAGCGCGTCTCGGCGCTGGAGGCGACGTATACGCGAGGCGACGACGACGACGACGACGACGACGACGACGAAAACGCCGACGCGAGCCTCGGGCTCGTCGGCGCATGGCGCTTAGTCTACACGGACGCGCTCGAGACGCTCGCCGCGCTACGCGTCGTCGACGCGACGCCGGGGGTCACCGCGGGGCGCCTCACGCAGACCATCGCGGTGAAACAAAAAACGAAAGACGACCCGAACGGAGTTCGGGACGACGAAAAACGCATCCGCGCTCCCCAATCGCCGGTACTCGTCGCGCGCACCGTTTTGGAAGTTTCGGCGCCGTTGGTAAACGCGAGCGCGTTCGTTTCCTCTGAGCTTTCGTTCGCGACGCCGCGACGAGCGCAAACGCGCACCATACAGGCTGGCCTCGATACGTGCGAAGTGGTGGACACGGTATCGCAGTACGTCTCTCCTCCCGTGTCCGTGCGCGTGCTGGGCGTGGACATAGACACGAGCGCCGCCGCGGAGTCGATCGCCGATCCGGCGCGTTTACTCGTGAAGGACGCCGTCGCGGCGCTCGGCGACGCCGTCGCTCGGACGGCGGCGGCGCTGAAAGGCGCCGACGAAGAAACCGGTTTCTCGAAAATTGTCGCGGCGCCCGTACCTTCGTCGTTTCCGGGCGCACACGCGTGGATGCTCACCACGTACGTGGACGAGGACACGCGCGTCGCCAGAGGAGAGGGGGGTTCCGTGTACCTGTTCGAGAAGATTCGGTAGCGGCGCGAGTAGTACTCGTTTCAAGTACGTCGCTCCTTTCGAAAGTAGTCTACCGTATAGATACTTTCACTCGTCCACCGTTCGCCTCGCGCCCGGGTCGAACCTGAGCTCGGGGGGGACGCGCGCGTCGTCGCCGCTGAGCGCCGCGGCGGCCACGATGGCGCCGAGCATGCCGTGGTACACCAGCCCGCGCGCGCCGAGCCCGCCCACGTACCACCAGTTTTTTTTTTTGTGTGTGTCAGCGTCGACGGCGTCGTCGCTCGCGGCGGAGATGCGTCCGACCAGCGGCAACGACCCCAGGTTCGACCTCGGCGGGTTCGCGCGGACGCCGTATCGTACCACGTCAACGCGCCACGCGCCGTTTTCAAGCGCGAGCGGGGGGTACGCCGCGGAGGCGCTCGCCACGAGCTCGCGCGCGGCGGCGGAGGCGCGAGACGCGATTTCGAGACGCGAATAAGTCACTCGGTCCGTCGGCTTTGGCGTCGGAGCTCGCGGCGCGTGTTCTTTTTCGTCGTCTTCGATGTTCCCGAGCGGCACCTCACCCGCGCGCCGCGCGTCGGCGACGGACGCGCCGTACTCCTTCGTGGTCCCGACCAGCAGCCGCTCGGGCCCGAGCGGCGCGATGTACGGCGACCCGAGAACGCCGGGCGCGTCGTCGGGCCAGCCGTTTTCTTTCCCGTCTCCGACGGGCACGAGCTCCACGACGTGCCCCCCCTGCAGCTGCGTGGGCAAGACGTCGCCCTGGAGTTCTTGAACCGACCCCGCGGCGGCGCCGCACGCGATGACCACGGCGTCGTACGCGCCCGGCTCGTTGAGCGCGGGGTCCCCCGCGATGGACGCCACGGTTCGAATCTCCATCGTCGCAGAGCACCCCTCCGGCGTCTCGCCGGAGGACGCGAGAAGCCGCGCGGCGTCCCACAGTGACGCGAGGTACCGCGTCGTGTCCAGCACCAGGCCCTCGGGTATGTGCAGCGCGGAGGTCACGGGAGCGTTTTTCTCTCTCCGGCGCTTCGCCGAAGCCGCCTTCCTATCCGCGCGAGTCAAAGGACGCGCGAGGAGCGACGCGTCGTCGTCGTCGTCGTCGTCGTCGACTTCGAGCGAACGTCGAGACGGTCGCTTCTTTGTCGCCTCGAGCACCTCCGGCGGCACGTCCATCCCCGGGATCAGCCTCCTCAGCTCCTCCGCGGAGACTGTCACACCCCTTCCCCCCGCCTCGAACGACGCGGGAGCGTGCTTCGCGAGGTCGCGCGCCTGCTTCAGCGACCGCGCGGGACGACACACACCCGCGCGGCGCGCGATGGCGCGCCCGCGGGTTTCGCGCGGAGAAACCGTCGGGCGCGTTTTCTTTTTTTCTTCGCCGTTCACCTCGTCGCGTTCCGCCGTGGCTTCCATCGCCGTCGCTTCCATCGCGCGCTCGGCGTTCTCCGCCGCCTCGACCAGCTCGAGCGTCGCGGCGACACCCTCCGTGCCTCGCCATATGATCTTTCCGCGAGGCGTGTACGGGTGCAACAAGCCCGCGGCCACCCCGGAGGCGCCGCCGGCGACGCGTTTCTCGTCGATGAGCGTCACGCGCACCGGCGCCACCATCCTGTCGTTCCCGTCGGCGGTCGCCTCGGCGTGCGCGTCCGCCACCTGGCGGAACACGTGATACGCCGTGGCGACCCCCGCGAAGCCGGCGCCGACGATGGCGATGCGCCTCGCGTTCGCCTCCCCAGCGGTCGACGCCTCGTTCCCGTCGTCGCGCGACTCGCGCGCGGAGCGACAACGCGAGCCTCGCCGCCGCGTCCCGACGAGATGCCGCTCTTTTTCGCCCGACGAGCCGGGCACTTCGCATCCGGGGCGTCCCGAGGCGGCGAGGCCGCGGCGACGACACGCGCCGAGCGGCCGCGGCACCGCGGCTGACGCCGACGGCGTCGGCGCGAGCGATGACATCCCCGCCGCGAGGCGCGCGCGACGAGATGTGGTCGCCTCGACGTCTGGTTCGTTTCGTCTCGGAAGCGCTGGTCGAGTTTCGTCGTTGGATCTGTCCGAAACGCGCCGACAAACCCCACTGCGAGTCTTCGCTATCCAGTTTTTGCCTCCAGCGTCTTCGCCATCTCGGGCACAGCGCCCGAGCGCGGCGTGCGTCGCACCTCGGATCGCGTCTGGGAGTGACCGCCGGAGGAGAGCCGGTCATAGGGCGAGGCGTTTGGGGGCTGGTGAGTGACGGGGCTCCCAGGTGGGTGAGGCGGTGCGGGTGAGGAATTTCCGTTAACAGCGCGACTGCAGGAAGGGAAGCGTCGGGACCAAGATGGCGCGCGTCGCGCCCCAGCCCGTGGGTTGGTCTGCGTCCGTGGCGTCGACCCGCGGGCTCGGCGTGACGCGCTTTCGGACAAGCACCGCCGCGCCGTCCACCGCCGCGCCGCTCGTGGTCGTGCCCGTGGCGTACCACGCGCGTTCGTCTCGGCGCGGCCGCCGCGCCAACCGCAAGCCCCGCCTGTCCCCGGACGACCGAGTGGAGTCGGCGGTGACGGTGCGCGTCCGCCGGGATTGCCCCGGGGACACGCGCGTGGGCATGCTCGGGGACGGCGCCGGGGGCGTGCTGGGCAAGTGGGACACCAGCAAGGTGGCGCCGATGCGTCGCTCGAGGGAGGACCCCGCGCTGTGGGAGTGGGTTCTGGCGGTGCCCATCGGCGCGACGCTGGAGTTCAAGCTGGTCACCGTCGACCCCGGCGACGCCGTCGTGCGCTGGTCGCCGGGCGCCGCGATCCGCGTCGACGTGCCTCGCGGTTGCGCGGGCGTGGACGTGGACATCGACTGGCCCGCGCCCAGAGCTAACGCGGCGGTCGCCGGAACCGCGGACCGCGCCGGCGCGATCTTGTCGGTGCGGCAGAGGGCGACGGTGGAGAAGCCGCTGCACGAGTATCGCGTCGAGACGGGCGGCGCGTGGCTCGCGTACGGAAACAAGTCGACCGACGACGACGACGACGAGACGGAGGCGGAGGAGAGGACGGAAACGAATGGCGGAACGGCGGCGCAAGAGCACGATGCCAAGGACGCGCTCGGACGTCACAACGCGCGGTCCGACGAGGAATCGAATGAATCTTCCTCGCGCGTGGTGGTTGACGCCCTGGACGCGGTGGACCTGGACGCGGAGGGCACCGCGGAGCGGCACACCGCGGGTCTCTTCGTGCGCGCGGACGTCTCCGCGGACGAAAACGATGCGCGTTTCGTGAGCGCGGACGAAAACGAAACAGACGCGTTTCTCTCCGTCGACGAGTCGTCGGACGACGACGAAGCGGAGGAGACGGAGACGGAAGAGACTGAGCCGTCGACCTCCGCCTCGACCTCCGCCTCGACCTCCGCCTCCGACGTTTCCGACGCGAAGGAGACGCGCGAGGCTCGTCGCGCCGCGGGGTACGTCGTCGGCTCGCACCTCGAGAACATGTCCGGCGGCAAGAAAACCGAGCTCGTGGTGAACGCCGCGGACTCACGGCGGCGCGGCATCCGCGTCGGCGTCGTGGAGGACGGGCGGCTGGTGGAGACGTGGTACGAGGACAGCGCCGGGCCGGGCGAGGGCATGCGCGTGGGCGACGTGTATCTGGGAGTCGTGGCGAAGGTGATCGGGGGAATGCAGGGCGTGCTGGTGGACGTCACCGGGAAGGGCCCGCCGTACTCGCTCATGCAGAAGGGCGTCGACGAGCCCGCGCTCGCCTGGCGCGAGGCGGACGCCGGGTACGAACGCGACGTCGAGCTGGAACGGAGAGAAATCGAGCGCGCGCGAAAAGGTGAGGCGGCGACGAGCGCGACGAGCGCGGCGAGCGCGGCGGACGTCGACGAAAACAACGCGGATGAAGCATCTTCTCCTTCTCCCTCCCTTGGTCTCCCTTCGGGACCGAAAGAAGACGCGCAATCCGCCGCCTCCGACGCGCGCCTCGCGCGCCTCGAGCGCAAGGCGGCGGCGAGCGCCATAGGCTCGCGCGCCGGCGGGCGCTGGGCGGACGCCTGGGCCGAGGGCGTGGGCGTGAGCGACAGCTTCGACGGCGAGAGCGTCGCCGCGCCGAGCTCGGCCGAGACGGTGGCGGCGTCGCTGGAGACGTTCGCGGAGGAGCGAACGGAGACGGACGGGGGCGTTGGCGTCGCGACGACGAAAACGACGACTAAAACGTCCGTCACTGAGACGCGAGAGGAGACGCGCGTGCCGCCGCCGTTCGCCTGGGCGCCGTGGCGCCGCGGCGGCGGCGCGTCGCGCGCGGCGGAGGCGTTGAACGACGACGCGGACTCGAGCGGAGAAGCTTCTCCGGCTCTGGATTCCTCGGCTCTGAGTGCGAGCTTTAACGCTACGAGCGCGTCGAGCCGCGCTTCTCTGACCGCGGCGGAGCGCCGCGGCGGCCGGGGTGTCGTGGACGACTGGGTTCCGGGCATGCCCGTCGTCGTGCAGGTCACGCGGCTGGGCAGCGGGCACAAAGGCCCTCGCGTGACGGCGCGTCCCACGCTTCCAGGAAGAAACGTGGTTTTGTGTCCCGACGGCGAGGGGGTCTACGTGAGCCGCAAACTCGCCGGCGCCGCGCGCGCGTACGTCAAGTCCGTGGGCGCGGAGGTGGCTCCCCCCGACTGCGCGCTGATCATGCGCACGGAGGCTGCCGGCGTTTCCAAGGAGGTGCTCGCCACGGACATCACCTCGCTCGCCGCGGACTGGCACGAGGTGAAGCGGCGCGCGGAGATGGCGGTGGCGGCGTCTGGCGAGCACGGCCGCTCGCCGATGCCCAGACGGTTACTGGACGCCGCCACCACGGAGCAGATTCTCGTGCGCGACTTGTTCGGCGAAAGAGTCGCGAGGCTGGTGGTGGACTCCAAGAAAGCGCGCGACGCCATCGTGGAGGACCTGAGAAAGACGGGCGCGACCGAGGAGACGGTTAAAAAGGTGGAGCTGTGGCAACCGCCGGAGGCGAGCGAGAACGAGGACCACGAAAAAAAAAACGGCGCTTTTACACCCCCGGAGGTTTGGGACGCGCTTTGTTTGCGCGACGCGATCGCGTCCGCGGAGGAGGAGCGCGTTTTTCTGAAGGACGAAAATTTACCCGGAGCGCATCTGGTGATTCAGCAGACCGAGGCGTTGACGGCGGTGGACGTCAACGCCGGCCGAGCCGCGTTTGTCAACGACGGGAACACCGAGAGCGTCGCGTTCGCGGTGAACGTCGCGGCGGCGGCGGAGTTAGCCGCGCAGCTGCGGCTTCGAGACGTCGGAGGGCTGGTCATGATCGACTTCATCGACATGACCAAGCGGAAGCACAGGCGTTTAGTGGAGGCGGCGTTTCTAGACGCCGCGAAACACGACCGCGCGCAGGTCACGTTCCTGCCCATCTCGCCCCTCGGCGTCATGGAGGTGGCGCGCGAGCGCCTGCAGGGGAACCACGCCGGACGCTTCGTGGTGGCGGACGAGAAGGGCATGCCCGTGGACCCCGACCGACCCGGCGGCGGCCCGCGGCGCGTGCGCGGCCCCCGGCCGCCGCCCTGGGTCCGAGGACGAGGACCCAAGGACGGTGTTCACAATACGCCGAACGCGGCGACGCGCGATGAACGCGCGCGCGCGAGCGACGGAGAATACTCCGACGCCGAGAGAGCGGGCGCGTACGACTCTGGAAACGCGCGCGGGTTCCGGGGTTTTCGGGAATCGAGCCGCCGTCGCGAGCGCGGCAATCGAGGCGCCGTCGCGAACCACTCGGGGTCGTTCTACGGCGGCGCGCGGCGAGGCCGGGGCGGCGGTAAGGCGCGAGGCGGTCAGAAACACGCGGGGTCCGGCGATGGGGCGTGAGCGCGGCGAGAAGGCGGTGAGTGGCGCGGTGAGTGGAACTAGAACGTCGAGTGTTCGGTACGGTACGGTTTAACCCCGTGCCGGTTCCGTGGTAGACGGGCGGGTCGTCACTCGCGAATGTGAAGATTGGTCACCATTTCATAAGTGTGTTTCTCCAGTTCCCAGAAAACGCGCGCTCGCGCGGATCGGACGGCACGTCGCGCGGTCGGCGTCGCGCGCCATTCGCGGGGTGCGCGGGGGTTCCGAGCGCCAGGGAGGCGAGCGGACTAAGTTGGTGGCGTCCGGATCGGTGGCGGGCGCGCGCGATCGCCGCGATCGAGGCGACGCGTCGCGTGGGCACCGCTTCGAGGAAACGACGTTCGCGATGGCGGGTGCCCGAAAGGACCGCCGATCGCGCTTGTCGGGCGACTCGGGCGACACCCCGAGCGGCGAACGTTTGGGGAACGACGTGGCGGGCACGGTGGTCTCCGGCACGGACTGGGAGACCCCCGAGGTGCTCGCGGCGATGAACGACACG
>Ga0181601_10005125_pt1 | contig 10902 bp, 10 predicted proteins | sample 041ome_8_FD_133020 | JGI IMG/M metagenome (GOLD analysis project Ga0181601, IMG submission 133020) | Coastal salt marsh microbial communities from the Groves Creek Marsh, Skidaway Island, Georgia - 041407BS metaG (megahit assembly) | ecosystem: Environmental > Aquatic > Marine > Intertidal zone... | reverse complement strand
TAATAACAAAAATAGTAATCTAAAAATTAATGATTATGATAATTTAAATGTTTCAAATCAGGTAAGTAAAATTATCTTTAGTTATATTGAATATATCAATAGAAATATTTGGAAAAAGTAAATAATTAATTGAAAAAAAAAATAATTATAATTACACCAAATTTTTACCCAGAAAATTTTCCAATTAATAATATTGCAAATATACTTAGTAAAGATTATGAAATAGAGGTATTAACTAATTTACCAAGTTACAGAATTAATAAATTCTATGAAGGATATAATATATTTGGACCTTACAAAGAAGAAAAAAATAGTATTCGTATTTTCAGAGTTTTTACCTTCCCAAGACTATCTGACAAAAAAATATTTATTTTATTTCATTATGTTGTCTATTTTATTTCAATGCTATTATTTTGTTTTTTCTACTTTTTAAAAAATCGAAATAAAATAAATTATATCCTAACTTATTCTTTATCTCCAACTTTTACAGCTTTATTTGGAATATTGGGCTCAAAAATAAGTGGCACAAAACATTTTAATTGGGTACAAGATATTTGGCCTGAGGCTATCATTTCTTCCTCTAATAAAAAAAAAAGTATTATTTATGAAATTATAAAAATTTTTCAAGAATATCTCTTCGATAAGTCTGAGTTGATTGCCCAATCAATTAGTATGAAAAATTATTTCGAAAAAAAATATAAAAAAAAAATATATCAATTAAATAATATTCCTAGAAATTTATTTCAAGATAATCAAATTAAAAAAAATAATATAAATGGCAAGATAACATTTTCATATTTTGGTAATATAGGTAAGGCTCAAAGACTTGATTATTTTTTAGATTTATTTATGAAAATTGAAAGTGAAAACTTTGAAGTTAATATTTTTGGCTCTGGCTCAGAAAAAAAAGAATTAATGAATAAATATACTAGTAAAAAAATTAAGTGGCATGGTTATTTGAATGAGAGATCTATTTTAGACGAATATAATAAAACTAACTATTTCCTATTACCAATAGAAGCTACTGGCAGACAAAAATATATTTTACCTGGAAAATTTTCTAGCTATTTGTTTTTTTGTAGACCAATTATAGGTTTTTCTAATAGAGATAGTGTTTTAGAGGAGTATATAAAAAATAATAAACTTGGTGAATTTATAGATATTGGAGCAGAAGTAAAAATTAATACTAGAATAATCAAAAATTTATTAAATAATAATATAGATTATTATGAAACACATTATGCTAATGCAAAAAATTTTTATATTAAAAATTTTTCCACTAGCTCTATTACTAAACAAATTAAAAAAATTTTTATATAATGAAATTATCCTATGAAAAAATCAAAAAATTACTTGATTACTGGAATTACAGGTTTTGTTGGAATAAATATTTTAAAAAAATATATAAATAAAAAAAATATAAAAATTTTTTACACATATAGAAATAAAAATTTACCTATAAAAGGGAACAATACTTTTGGCATAAAAATAAATTTAGAAAATATAAATGAGTTAGATAAGTTAAAAGATATATTAAAAAAAATTGATATCATTATACATTGTGCGAATCTTGCTCATAATAAATATTCTAAAAGAAAAATTGAGTTGATAAATTATTTTGCTAGCACATATCTGGCAAAGTTAGCAAAAAATTATAATGTAAAAAAATTTATTTTTTTAAGCACTGCAAAAATAAATATGAATTATGATAAAACTATAAATAATGAAAATGATATCTCATATAACATAAAAAATGATTTTTACACCTATATAAAATATAAAACAGAAAAAAAACTAATTAATATATTTAAAAATTCAAATGTAAATTGGATAATTTTAAGACCAGCCCTATTGTATGGAAAATATGTGAAAGGAAATTTTGAAAAACTTCAAAAATTAACAAGATTACCATTTTTAGTGCCTCTACCTTTTTTAAAAGCAGTTAATAAAAAATCTCTATGTTCTATAAAAAATTTAATAGATTCTATAGATAAGATATTGTCTGTAGAAACTAAAAATAATACTTTTCTAATTTGCGATAATACTCAATACTCTTTAAAAGATATTTTGACTCAGATCTATAGAAAGAAAAATAAAAAAATTTATTTATTTTCTTTAAATTTAATTTGGATCAGACTTTTTTTTATCTTATTAAACAAGAAGAATATTTATGATAGCATGTTTTCAACAATGATACTAAGCAATTCTAAAATTAAAAATAATTTAAATATTAAACTTAATCATAATTTATATAATACTTTTTTTTGATGAAGAGGTTAATAGATCTATCATTTTCACTAATTCTATTAATAATTTTCTTTCCAATAATTATTTTAATATCATTCATGATTATTATAATTTATCAATCAAACCCGTTACATTTATCAAAAAGAATAGGAGTAAACTCAAAAATATTTCTTATGCCAAAATTTATAACAATGAAAAAAAATACTCCACAAATTGCAACTCATTTATTAAAAAATTCAGATAAATATGTCACTAAATTAGGAAAATTTTTGAGAAAAACCAGCCTAGATGAATTACCACAATTATGTTTAGTGTTATCAGGACACATGTCTTTAGTTGGTCCAAGACCAGCTCTATATAATCAACACTATTTAATAAAAAAAAGAAAAAAATATCAAATAGACAAAATAAAACCTGGTATAACTGGTTACGCTCAAGTAAATGGAAGAGATAATATTTCTTTAAAAAATAAAATTAAATTAGATAATTATTATTCAAAAAATATGAGTTTAAAGCTTGATTTTAAAATTATGCTCATAACTATAATTAAAATATTTACCATTAAAAATATTTCACATTAGCTTCTTATGAATCAAATATTTAATAATTTGTTAAATCTAAATAGAGCCTACAAGATAAGCATTTTATTATTATCAGATATAATTATTTCATTAGTATCAATTTGGATAACTTTCAATTTAATTTCTCTAAAAATTGTCAAGTTTTATGAAATTGATTTTGAAGTTTATCTATTATTATCTTTTACGTATATATTAATACAATTAATATTTAAATCTTATTTAAAATTATCAAGGTTTTTTAGTTTAGCATCTATTTTCAAATTGGCCAAAAATTTTTTGATTTATCTTTTAATATTAATTTTTTACAAGATTTTTTTATATAAGGGAGCACTAATACCAACTTCAAATTTATTCATATACTTAATTATTTTTTTTCTATCAATCTTATTAAAAAACTCACTACTTTATAACTTGTACAACTATTTATTTTATAAAAATGATGTTAAACAAAAAAGAGTTATTTTATTTGGTTTTAATCAAACTACTCAAAATTATATCAAAAATACTAAAAATTATAATTTTATAATCAAGGGAATTTTTAATGAAAATTTAAATTTTTATAACAAAACAAATAATAAATTTGAATTAATTGATTTCAATAATTTTGGTTCAATTTATTTAAAGTATAAAATCACGGATGTATTAATTTCAGACATAAGTAGTTATAGAAATAGAATTTATTACTACAAAAAATTTTTAAAATACAATGTGCGTGTTATTTTTTTAAATGATGTCAATAACTATTTAAATTTAAATAATAAAACATTTAATTACAGACCTGACTTTGATCAGCTAATAAGCCATACTCTAAAAAAATTTGATGAAGAAGGCATAATTTTTAAAAATATCAGAAATAAAATTATTTTAGTTGCTGGAGGTGCGGGGAGTATTGGAGAAAATCTAGTTACAAGATTAATTAAACACAAACCTAATAAAATTATAGTTGTTGATAAAGATGAATTTGAAATTTTTAAATTAAAAAAAAATTTAGCTCACAATAGAAATGTTATTTATAAACTTATTGATACTACTCATTATGCATTTCTTAACAAAATTTTTGAGCAATATAAACCCGATTATGTTTTTAATGCTGCAGCTTATAAACATGTTAATATTGTTGAAGAAAATTTAAATTTTGCTTTGTTTAATAATATTAAAACTGCAATGAATATATGTAAACTTTCTGCAAAACATCATGTTAAAAAAAACTTATTAATAAGTACTGATAAAGCAGTCAAACCATCAAATATTATGGGTTTGAGTAAAAAATTATGCGAAAAAATTTATTTAGAATTTTCAAAAAAAAAACAAAACACAATTCTTATTGTTAGATTTGGCAATGTGGTTGGTTCTAGAGGCTCTGTAATACCATTTTTTCAAAACTTAATAGAAAAAAGACTCCCATTACCTCTGACAAGCAAACAAGCAACAAGATATTTAATGAGCATTAAAGAAGCTTGTGATTTAATTATTAAGACTTCAATTATCGGAAAAAACTCAGGAATATATATGTTGGATATGGGTAATCCAGTAAACATCTATGATTTAACTTATAAATTAATAAAATTTAATGGTCTGAGCATTAAGAGCAAACAAAATCCACATGGTGACATTGAAATAAAATTTACAGGTTTAAATAAAGGTGAAAAATTACATGAAAAATTAAGTTATAATTCCAATTTAATAAATACAAATTATAAAAAAATAATGCTTTGCAATGAAAAAAATGATTTTGAGCTTAATCTTTCAAAAATTGATGATTTTATCAAAAATCTAGAAAAAGTTAAAAACTTTGATGTATTAAAAAAAGAATTGAAAAAAATTTTTATAAAAAAAATTTTCTAAAATAATTTGATTTTAAGAATAAAATAATTGAACTTATTAAAATTCCAAATACTAGTCCTGCAAAAATTATTTCAATATTTGTAAAAATATTGTTTTTTTTTTGTACGCCATTTAATGAAGTAAATTTTAAATTATCACTAATTATATTAAAATTTTCTAAGTATAATTTTATTGTTTTAGTTGTAATCTCTTTATTAATGTAATTTAAATAATTTATATTGTCGCTAATATCACTTAAGTTATAATTTGGAAAGTTTACCATTTCAATTTGACTTAGTTTAAAATTTAGAGTCTCTAATATGTAGTCATTTAAATCAGCATTAATTATTTCTAAAATATTATCTATTTCAATTAAATTATGTGTAGATGAAAATTTTATTGATACATTTGATTTATCAGTAAAAATATCTTTATCTATTAAATCTACATCAATATTGTTCATATAATTGATTAGAAATCTCTCTAATAGTGCGGTCGTATTTAAATCAAGATTTATTTCTTTAATATTAAAATTAGTTGGAGAATTTATTTTAATAGAGTAGGTATACAGTTTATCTTTTATTAGCTTATTATAAAAAAAAGACAGTCCAATGGATAATATTAGAATCATCAATATGTAAATAAAATTTTTTGCAATAAGATCAGAAAAAATTTTATTTATTGTAATATAATTTTTTTTAGTTTTCATAAAACTTATTTTCTAGTACTATTAAAAGTTAAGTTTAACAATAATTTTATTAATAGAAACTAAATAATTCAATCAAAATGTATACTTTAGTTTTAGGTGGACTGGGATTTATTGGGTTAAATTATATTAATCAAAATATAAAAAAAAATAAAATTATCTGTGTTGATAATTTGAGTTATTCGGCAAATATTCAAGAGCTAAATTCATTAAATAAAAATAAAAATTTTTATTTTATAAAATCTAATATTTCAAATAAAAAAATTTTGTTAGATATTTTTGAAAAATACAAAATAAAATCTATAATCAATTTTGCAGCAGAAACACATGTTGATAACTCAATAGTAAATCCTCAAATTTTTTTGAAAAGAAATATTCAAGATTTTGTAAGTTTCTTAATAAATTTGACTGAAATATCAAAAAATAAAAAAATAAAAATTAAATATTTGCATATAAGTACAGATGAAGTTTATGGATCTTTGAAAATCAATCAAAACAAATTTAAAGAAAGTAATAAGTTCTATCCAAATAGCCCGTATTCAGCTTCTAAAGCAAGTGCTGAGAATTTTCTGAGGGCTTGGGGACAAACTTATGGGCTAAACTACATAATTGTTAATCCATCTAATAATTTTGGACCATATCAAGATAAAGAAAAATTTATTCCAACCATAATTAATTCACTTTTAAAAAAAAAACAGATTCCAATCTATGGAGATGGATCAAATATCAGAGATTGGTTATTTGTAAAAGATCATTGTAAAATAATAAATCAAATACTTCTCAAAGGAAAAAATATGGAGTCTTATAATATTGGGGGTAACAATGAATGGACAAATCTAAATTTAGTAAAAAAAATCTGTGAGATTTTTAATTCTATAAATCCTGATTTTGATCATTTAAAATTAATTAGTTTTGTAAAAGACAGACCAGGTCATGATTTTAGATATGGAATTAATAATTTAAAAATAAAAAAATTGATTGGTGCTAAATTATTAAAAAGTAAATTTGAGGAAAATTTAAAAGAAACTATTAATTGGTATTTAAATAATAAAAAGATATTTTTTAAAAATAAAATGAAAAAGAGCGTGTTTGGATAATTATAATCAATTATGAAAAAAATTAGGTTTAATTCTCCATATATTACCAATAATGAACTCAAGTATATTAAAGATGTCTTTAAAGAAAATAAATTTTATGGAGTAGGAAAATATACAGAAAAGTCAGAAAGAATTATAAAAAAAATATTATCAAAACAAAATGTTCTACTAACTGACAGCTGTACTTCTGCACTTGAAATTGTTGCACTTATTTTAAAAAAAAAAAGTGATGATGAAGTGATTATGCCATCTTACACGTTTACTTCTACAGCTTCTGCATTCTTAAAAGCAGGTTTTAATATTAAATTTGCTGATATAAATGCCAATGATGGAATGATCAATCCTGAAGAAATTCAAAAAAAAATTAATGACAAAACAAGAGCTATAGTTGCTGTTCATTATGCTGGTAATATTGCTCAAATTGAGGCTATTAAAAAAATTTGCAATAAGAATAAAATATCTCTTGTTGAAGATGCCGCTCAAAGTTTCAATAGCTTTTTAAAAAATAAAGCAGTTGGAACATTTGGTGATTTTGGCTGTTATTCTTTTCATGAAACAAAAAATCTACATGCGGGAATGTCTGGAGCTATATTTATAAAAAAAACTACTGATTTTATAAGAGCAATTCATATCAGGGAAAGAGGAACAAATAGAAGTGATGTTATTAAAGGTTTGAGTAAAAAATATTCATGGGTTGAAATAGGAGGCAGTTACTATCCTACAGAATTACAAGCTGCTTTTTTATATGCGCAGCTTAAAAATTTAAAGAAAAATACTCAAAAAAGGAAAATTTTATACAACAGGTATTTTAAACAATTAGGAAATTTAAAAAATGAAAAAAAAATTTTTTTTAATCAATTTTATAAAAATTACAAAAGTAATTTTCACGCCTTTTTTATATTAGTTAAAGATATAGTTGAAAAAGATAGCTTGATAGATTTTCTAATTAAAAAAAAAATATATTCATATATTGGATATGTTCCTTTACATACATCAAAAATTGGATTTAAACATAATTTCAATAAGTTTAATTTACCAAATACAAAATTATTTTCAGAAAATGTCATAAGATTACCAATGCACAATAACATGACGATTAAGGATGTTAATTTTGTATGTAAAAATATAAAAAAATTTTATGAAACCAAATATTAATTTTAAACAAGCTGTAGAAATTTATCAAAAAAAATTTTTTAATGATAAATATTTTAAAAGAAACATATTTAAAATAGAAACACATATAGAATCTTTAAAAGATTGGTCTGAAATTTCTAGTTTAAAGGATCTAAAAAAAATTTTTTTAAAAAAACAAAAAAAAAATATTATGAAAACCAAAAAAATTAATTTTAAAAATACAAAAAATTGGATTAGAGATGACAAAACTGGTAATATACATCATGCTTCAAAAAACTTTTTTTCTATAGAGTTTGTAAGGGTATTAGGAACAAAAAATAGAGAGGTTGTAGGTAAAAGCTGGGATCAACCTCTAATAAAAGAAAAAAATAAGAATGGAGGTATTCTTGGTATAATCAGAAAAAAAATAAATAATATTCCCTATTATCTAGTTGATTTTAAAGCTGAACCAGGAAATCCTGACGGTATTCAAATAAGCCCATGTTTGCAAGCAACATATAGTAACATAAATCAGTTTCATGGAGGAAGAAAACCTTTTTTTTCAAAAATTTTCTTGAATCCAAAAAAATATGGTTTTCAAATTTTATTTGAACAACTCATGTCTGAAGATGGAGGAAGGTTCTATAAAAAAAAAAATAAAGGTATGTTAATTGAATGTCCTGAAACAAAAAATATAAAGCTTAGAAAAAATTTTTATTGGTTAACTCTTTTTCAAATTAAATACTTAATCAAAAATAAGTCATGGGTAAATCCACATGTAAGAAGTATTATTTCTCATTTATGAAATCTTTATCTTTAAATATAGCTTGTTTAGGAGCAGGCAATCATGCAATACGAAATACTTTACCTGTTTTATCAAATATAGATAATTTTAAATTAGTCGGAATTTATAAAAGAGATTTTCAAAGTGATTTAGAGAATTTAAAAAAATTTAAATGTAAAGTTTCAGACGATGTAGATGAAATACTTAAAATAAAAAATTTAGATGCCGTATATATTTCAAGTAAACCAAGTCTCCATTTTACTTTAGCTAAAAAATCTTTGTCAATGAACAAGCATGTTATTGTTGAAAAACCAGCTGTTACAAATTTTTTTCAAGCTAAAGAGTTATACGCATTAGCAAGTAAAAAAAAATTAGTCATAATGGAGGGATTTATGTATAAATTTCATCGTCAATTTAAAGAAATTTTAAATATATTAAAAAAAAATAATAAAAAAAAACTTCTAAAAATTTCATCAACTTTTGGTTTTCCTCATTTAGAATACTCTAATTATAGATATAATCCCAAAGCTGGTGGAGGAGCATTGCTTGACGCTGGTACATATGTTATTTCATCTATAAGAGCTTTGTCCAAAAATGAAGTTGAACTTACAAAATCAAAAATTGAAAAAAAAAATTTTAAAGTAGATGTTACAGGTTTTGCAGATTTTAAGTCTAATGATGGATGTAAATTTAAAACAAAATGGTATTTTGGAGATAGATATAAAAATGAAATTTCTTTGAAATACAAGGAATTAATAGTTATTATTAAAAGAGCATTTTCAAAACCAAATAATCTTGTTACGGAAATTAAATTTTACAAACATAGAAAGCTAATAAAAATAAAAAAAATTAAAAAAGATAACCATTTTAAAAATATGTTTAATTATTTTTACAACAGCTGTTATAATTCTAATTTAAGACTCAAAGAAAGTTTTGAATTATTACAGCAAGCAAAAATATTAAATATGATAATAAAAAAAAATAAAAGTTTTGTTAAAGTTTAATATACAACCTAAAAATTTTTATATTATACTCACTTAACTTTTTGATATTTTCAACTAATTTAATTTAATTTTTTTTTAAAACATATATCAAGATTATTATGTCTTATAAAAAAAATATTTTTTTGACAATCTCAGGTTATCTATTTTTATTAATTCCATTTTTTTTAATAACAGGTCCTTTTCTAAGTGATCTAGCATTAAGCATAATTGTAATTTTGACATTAGTTTATGCCTACCAAAATAGTATGTTTAGAATATTTAAAAATAAATATTTTATAATATTTTCAATATTTTATTTATACTTGATAATCAATAGCTTGTTTCAAAATCAAAACTTTGACTCAATTAAAATTTCTTTTACTTATTTAAGATTTGGAATTTTTTTTATAGCTGTAATTTATATAATAAAAAATGATAATTTAGTTTTAAAAAAATTATATTATTTATTTTTTTTTATATTTTCTGCGTTAATTTTAGATGGGTTTTTTCAATTTTTTTATGAAAAAAATATTCTTGGCTATCCATTAAGTGTGGGCCCAAGAGTCAGTAGTTTTTTTGATGATGAATTAATTTTGGGTAGCTATATGTCTAGATTATTTCCAATTTTTTTTGGTTTAGTAATTTATTTTGAAAAAGAAATCAGTAAGTTTCAATATATTATATGTTGCATGATTTTTATATTTTCAGAAATTTTAATTTATCTAAGTGGTGAAAGAGCTGCATTTTTTTATATGAATTTGAGTGCTATTTTTATCCTTATTGCTTTAAAAAATTATAGAAAACTCAGATTAACAACATTTTTAATTTCTTTAATTTTAATTTTTTCAATTTCAATCTTATTTCCCAATACTAAGCAAAGAGTTTTTAATCAAACATTTGAGCAAATGGGTCTTAGTAGTGATAAAAAATTAGTATTATTTTCTATCCAACATAATGAAATATTTAAAGCAGCCTATAATATATTTAAAGATAACATTTATTTTGGAGTAGGAGTTAAAAACTTTAGATATGAATGTAAATTAGATAAATATAATACTTCAAATTTTTCCTGCAGTACTCATCCACATAATTCTTACTTACAATTATTGTCTGAACTTGGTTTAATTGGTTTTTTTTTTGGTATTTTTGTATTAATTTTATTTTCTAAAACTATTATAAATCATTTTATATTTAAATTTAAAAATAAAATTTATTATGATGATTTTCAAGTTTGTTTATTAGCATCAATATTGATATCTCTTTGGCCTTTAGTGCCCACAGGAAACATATTTAATAATTGGTTGAATATAGTTTATTATTACCCAGTTGGTATTTTTTTGTGGAGTTTAAGCAAAAACAAGAAACTATAAGAATTTACTTAAAAAATTCAAAAAATTAAAACAAAAATATATTGCAAATTAATTATTTTGTTATATCAATCACATGCCTGGTGATTATTGCGAAAGTGTAATACCCGATCCCATTCCGAACTCGGAAGTCAAGCCTTTCTGCGCCAATGGTACTTTGTCTTAAGACATGGAAGAGTAGGACATTGCCAGGCATATCT
>Ga0181601_10005123_pt1 | contig 10906 bp, 8 predicted proteins | sample 041ome_8_FD_133020 | JGI IMG/M metagenome (GOLD analysis project Ga0181601, IMG submission 133020) | Coastal salt marsh microbial communities from the Groves Creek Marsh, Skidaway Island, Georgia - 041407BS metaG (megahit assembly) | ecosystem: Environmental > Aquatic > Marine > Intertidal zone... | reverse complement strand
GTTGGAGTGATGTTGGTAATTGAGGCTGTTCAGCGCTTTATTGAACCACAACCGATTAAAGGTGGTTTGGTGATTTGGTTTGCGTTATTAGGAATTATTGTTAATGGGTTGTCGGTCTTGATGATTAAGAAAGATGCTCATGTAAATATGAACATGAAATCGGCGTATTTACATCTGTTTACCGACATGTTAGCTTCTGTAGCAGTCCTCATAGGTGGGGTGTTCATGTATTATTTTAATTGGTTTTGGATCGATGCGTTTCTTACGTTAAGTATTGCTATATACCTCATCGTCATCAGCTATAATTTGTTGGTTGATTCTGTAAAAATATTAATGTTATTTACTCCAAAAGATATTGACATTAACAGGATAGAGGAAGACATTAAAACAATAGAATTAGTCAATAATGTTCATCACGTACACGTATGGCAACTCAATGAAGAGGAAGTTCACTTAGAGGCTCATATTGATTTTGATCAAGATATTTCGCTAAAGGATTTTGGAACTAAACTCAAAGAAATAGAATTGATGTTATTGCATAGGTACAAAATCAATCATGTGACCCTTCAGCCTGAACATGGTTTTGAAGAAGAAAAACCCTTAATAGTGCAAGATTAATGGAGCTGAAAATTAAAAAATTTGAGGAACTTACTACAGATGAACTCTATCAACTTCTTTGCTTAAGAGCAGAAGTTTTTGTGGTCGAACAAGATTGTGTGTATCAAGATGTGGACTGTAAAGATCAAAAAGCGATTCATCTATTAGGGTATATTGACCAACAATTGGTAGCCTATGCCCGATTATTTAAAGCAGGTGATTATTTTGACATGGCTTCGATAGGTAGAGTAGTGGTTAAAAAATCTTATAGAAGAACAAGTCTTGGAAAAGAACTTATGACTGCTGCTATAAAAGCCACAACAACTATTTTTAACACTGCTACTATAGTGATATCCGCTCAAGAGTACTTGACTAACTTTTATTCGGAATTTGGTTTTAAAGCTATTGGAGAAAGCTATTTAGAGGATGGTATACCTCATGTTAGGATGATCAGAAATTAATTCTTTTATTGTGTTGTTTCTGCTACAGCAATTTTAGAATCAGCAGTTCCATAATAGAGCATCCATCGCTCATTAAAATAAATTAACCCCTCGACAAAACATACTTCATTAACCTCTCCAACACGTTCATAATCTTTATCGGGTTTTATAAAATAACTACTACTTCGATCGATTAGTTTGATCGGATTGTCCTTGTCAAATAAAGCTTGTCCTGCCGCATAAGTGAATTTTGGCAATTGAGGATCATTATTATTTGCCGCATTGGAAGCATTGTAAATAAGCTGAATCCCTTGATCGGTATATAGCGCAAATGGACCGGGTTCAACCAATCGTGAATCAAAATAGCCAGGTCTAGGATGTAATACAGAAATCTTTTGATGATTTTCAGCATTTTCAATGACATTCCATTGGATTAAATCGGTTGAAGTAGCCACAAATAAATCAGTATCTCCAAAATACATCCAGTACGATCCGTTTATTTTTTTTGCGATAAAATCACTTCCGACTTGTTGGGCCACAATAGCTCCAGATTTTGACCACATATCGATGTACTTATCATCTTTAAAGATAGGTCCGTGCTTTTGCCAATGGTAGAGGTCTTTAGAAGAAGCAACGAACAACCGAGCGGTAGTTCCATCATAGGAAGTATAGGTAAGAATATAACGACCATCATCTGCTTTAACGATTCTTGGATCTTCAACGCCGCCTGGCCATTCATAGGGCTTTAAATCGTCCATATCAGGATAAAAAACAGGAGCTGCTTCTTTTTTAAAGTGTATTCCATCGGAAGAAATAGCCATTCCTATACGAGATGTCATCATCGAATCTTGAGCTCTATATAAAAGATGAACCTTCCCATCTTTAACAACAGCAGTAGGGTTCAGTACGTTTTTTTCTTCAAAAAACACCGGTTCTTTTCGAATAGGATCTTCAAAAGAAAGGGTTGAACTAGGCCTTAAAATAGGATTGACGTTATCTATTTTTTCAAATGGCCCCAGTTGCCAGTTTACCCCCACTTCTTTTTCTTGACTGCAAGAACTGAGTAAAAGACCAACTAAACCAAGGCAATAGTTACTAAGATGTTTCATCATATAGTTGTTTTAAAAGTTGATTCATCTGTGCTTCAAGTTTTTGAAGCTCAGGTAGTTTTGCGCCAAGATAAATGAACATCAGTAGCTTTCCTTGTTGAAGCCATTCGTGTTCTTGTGCTCGTAATGCTTCCCGCAAGAGTCGTTTGATTCGATTGCGATTGACCGCTAAAGGATGCTTCTTTTTAGGAACAGAAACACCAAACTCTGAGGATTGATCCTTATCAATTGACAGATACCTCAAGTGAAGCGAACCGCTGTTAAGTCGTTTCCCTTGCTCAAAAAGAAGCCCTATTTTTTTCTTACTTTTTAATCTTGAGGTAGCTGCTATTGATAAACCCATTAGTCTTCTGATGAATAGGTATTATTTTCTAAATCGATATCCGCCATAAGACCAGAAGGATCGATTTGAATCCCTTTAATGGAAGAAAGCGGTTTGTCGATGGTTAACTTATAGCTTGGGTATGCCCATGGCCAATTCTTTTTCACTGTTCTTGGAATCGCAGGATAAGGATTTTCTTTTTCACCATACATCATACGCAGGGGGATATAAAAACTTTCAGAACTTCCATCGGTATAGACCACTAATAAATCGATAGGCATCGGCATTAAGCCTTTTCGCTCTAAGCTGATTACAGTTCCATTATCAGTTGCTGTTACAGCAGAAATCGCATAATCAATCGTATTGGTAGTTTTCGTCCAATCGGTTAAATACCAATCAAGCTCTAGATCAGATACTTTTTCTGCAACACGTTTGATATCATTAGGCGTCGGATGTTTGAATTTAAATTCATTGAAGTAACGCTGAATGGTTTCCATTAATTGATCTTGACCAATGATATACCCTAGTTGTGATAAGAATATAGAACCTTTAGAATAAGCGGAGATACTATAGGCGAAATTCAAATCATAACGATCAGAATGAGTTGTTTGTGGCTGTTCTTTTCCAGAATTAACCAATGCTCTATACCCTCGATATGAACCTTCAAAAGGATTTTCTTTGTTTTGATTCATGATTTGGTTCATAGCAAGAGAAGAAATAAAGGAAGTAAATCCTTCATCCATCCACGAGTTTTTAGTTTCATTACTTGCTAAGATATGTTGGAACCAAGAGTGTGCCATTTCATGCGCCATCACTCCCACTAAAGAACCAAAATTGCGACCTCCAGTGATCAGGGTGCTCATCGCATATTCCATACCGCCATCACCTCCTTGAATAACCGAGTATTGCTCATATGGATATGGACCGACATTAGAGCTATAAAAGCGCATGGCTTCTTCTGTTTTTGGTTGTAATTTTTTCCAATTTTCAATGATTTCTTCATCGTTTTTATACAAGAAATGAAGGGTAGGTCCATCCTCCATTTTTCGAATATCATGAATGTATTCAGGGTCTGCTGCCCACATGAAATCATGAACCATAGGCGCTTTAAAGTGCCAGGTTAATTTTTTGCCTTTAGGTTTTATTTTGATACCAGGATCTTGATAACCATGTCCAATCTCATTAGGATTTTGTAGATAGCCCGTACCGCCTAAGGTATAGTTTTTATCAATAGTGATTTTAACATCAAAATCACCCCAAACCCCTTGAAACTCTCTTGCGATATAGGGTGTTGCGTGCCACCCTTCAAAGTCATATTCCGCTAACTTAGGATACCATTGAGACATAGACATTGCTACCCCCTCCCTAGAGTTTCTTCCGGAACGTCTTATCTGCTCTGGTAATTGTCCAGAGAACTCTAAGTCAAAAGTGGTCGACGCACCCGGCATTAAGGGTTGTTGAAGCAAAATTTTAGCAATGGTGCCTTCTTCAGTTACCGAAACCTCTAGACCGTCTTGTTTGACATTTGAAAGGTGAAGATAGCCTATTTGATCAGGTGTTAAGGAGGCTATTCTGCTCTTTTTATCCTCTGTAATCATTCTTCCGTCTGGATCAGCAATGTTTTGAAGTCGAATATCCATTTCGCTTCCAGGTTGAAACGCATTGTAATACAGATGGACATAAACTTTATTTAAAACATCGGGTGAATTATTAGTATAGACCAGGTGTTGCGTACCCGAATAAGTAAAGTCTTTTACATTGACATCAACATCTATGGTATAGTCTACCTTTTGTTGCCAATAACCGCTCTGTTGAGCTAAGGAAACAGCGCTAATGCTTAATAAAATCGCTAAGGATTTGAGGGTTTTATTGATCATAATGTTTGAGTTTAAATTTTTTAGTTGTTACAAGATCTGCCAGTTTAAGTGCCTGATAGGCGTTGATGATTCTTCCGCTTTTGGAAAGGGACTCAAAGGGGACTAGCGTTTCATTTTCACTACTGACATCAATGACGTCCCTATTGATTTTGGTACCGGAAAGCATCAAGATTTTTTTAAGTTCAGAAGCCTTAAGGCTTGGATATCTAGACCACACTAGGGCAGCTACCCCAGAAACAACAGGAGCCGCCATAGAAGTTCCACTTTCAAATTCATATGTATGAGAAGGAAAGGTTGAATAGATTTCATCTCCTGGAGCAAAAAGATCTACGTTTTGAACTCCAATATTAGAAAAGGTAGCCACAAGATGTTCATCTAAGTGAGGAGCTACCGCTCCAACAGAAATAACGTTGTTCACGAATTCTTTGTCTTTTCCCTGATGATCATTAGGATAGTTAGGGTTTTTTTCAAAAAGGTCAATATTTTTACTGTCATTTCCTGCCGCATGAACGATAAGCACATCATGTTGTTCCGCATACTGAAGAGCCTCATAGACCCATTCTTTATTTGGAGAATAGCGCTTTCCAAAGCTACAGTTGATAATTTTAGCACCATTATCTACCGCGTAGCGAATACCAAGAGCGATATCTTTATCGTACTCATCGGCATTAGATACGGAGCGAATACTCATTAGTTTTACACGATCACCTATCCCAAAGCTTCCTAAATTATTTTCACGATTAGCTCCAATAATTCCGGCGACATGTGTTCCATGCGATTCTTCTTCAACACGATTTTTTGGATTACCATTTCCATAGGGAACATCAAGCAGATTATAAGGATCATCCCCAACAACTGCTCTTCCATCAAAATTTACATTATAACTATAAGCAACCTGATCTTCAAAATAGCGGATACCACCCTCCAATTCTTTTACAACTTCTTCCACCGAAGGCGCAAAACCAAGCATTTGTTTTAATAGACTAATATGGCCCTTGAGCATGATCTTATCAGTTTCAAAGCCTTCGAGATCTTCCAGGGAATACACCGCTAACGAGCTTGCTTCTTTAAAGGCTTTGTCAGCTTCATTTACAGCAATGACAAGCCCCTTGTAGCGGTCTCTGTTTTGAATGGCTTCAGCAAGGGCTTTTTCAACCTCTTTTTTTACCTTGTTTTGAAGTGTTTCATCGCCGATCTTATGAGTTAAGATTCTAGTGTTTTCTAATTGTTCTTGATAGGATTCACCTAAAAAATTATAGCCGTGAATATCATCGATATATCCGTTATGATCATCATCAATACCATTGTTTGGAATCTCATCTTCATTTACCCATAAAACACCTTCAAAATCTTCATGAGCCAAATCTATCCCAGAATCGAGTACAGCAACTATAATTTCATTTGAGGGTTTATCAGCACTAAAATCATAGGCTTTGGAGAGGCTAATACCAGGAATAGAATCCGTGAACGGATCCGCAAATCGCCATTGCTTTTTTTCTAATTCACTAAGCGCCTCTTTTTTTGGACTTAACGTATAGCTGTCGATGACAAATTCAGGAATAAGCAAACTTTTACAAGAAGCGAGTAGAAAAAGACTCGCAATGCTCATCGATTTAAAAAATGGTCGCATCATAAAGGTATAATTTAGAGAGAATTAAAAGTAATGATTTTATCAGAACGAACCCCTTTGGCGGTTTCTTTAAGCGAACAAAGTTCATGATGGGCATCATGTTCAAAAAAGAGCAGCCAATTTTCATTTTGAGCCAAAGCTAAAATATTCTTTTTTTCAGTTAGGCTTAGCAGCGGCCTCGTATCATATCCCATGATATAGGGCACAGGTATATGTCCTAGAGTTGGGATTAAGTCCGCAGTATAGAGGAGTTTATGACCTTTGTAGTCAATTAAGGGCAAAAGTTGTTTTTCGGTATGACCATCTACCACAAGCACCTCGAATCCGAATGGTGTCGATTGAATAAGTCCCTCTTGATCGATCTTTAAAAAGTTAAGCTGTTCACTTTCTTGAATAGGAATTAAATTTTCAGACAAGAAGGAAGCTTTTTCACGATCATTGGGATGTATAGCCCAATTCCAATGCTTTTCATTACTCCAATAGCGGGCATTTTTAAAGGTAGGTTCGTATCCTGTTCGATCTTTATTCCATTTAATGGCTCCACCGCAATGATCAAAATGAAGATGTGTTAGTATCACATCAGTGATTTCATCTTCTGAAAATCCATGAGCCCTAATAGAACCAAGTAAGCTATGATTACCCCATAAATGGTAGTATCCAAAAAACGTATCCGATTGTTTATCACCCATACCCGTATCGATTAAAATCAATCGATTTTGGTGTTCAATCAGCAAACAACGGGCAGCTACATCAATTCTATTGTCAGCATCAGCAGGGTTAGTTCGTTGCCAAATAGTTTTAGGAACAACCCCAAACATGGCCCCACCATCTAACTTAAAATTACCGCTTTCAATAGGATAAATATTCATCGTATCTTTGTGTCGTCTGTGTTTGTGATGTGAAATTAAACATTTCAATTAGGAAATAGACAAGGATAACACAATTTTAAGAGATAGCGAAGAATATTTTGTTACCTTGAAATTGAAATTTATTTAAGATTTATGGTTGAATTAGCAGGAATTATTGTTTTAGGAATAATCGCTCAATGGGTGGCATGGAGAATGAAACTTCCAGCCATTTTACCGCTGATCATCATCGGACTTTTAGTAGGACCTTTTTCCACTTTTTACACCGCTGATGGAACTAAGCTTATTGAGCCCGTCTGGAATGGTTCTATGGGACTATTTCCAGGAGAGATGATCTATTATATCGTATCGCTTTCCATCAGCATTATTCTTTTTGAAGGAGGTCTGACGCTAAAACGCTCTGAACTCTCTAATGTAGGACCGGTCATTTCTAAGTTGATTACTCTAGGATCTATGGTTACTTTTTTTGGTGCTGGATTTGCCTCTCATTATATTTTTGATTTTAGCTGGCCCATCTCCTTATTATTCTCTTCGTTGATCATTGTTACAGGACCTACGGTTATCACCCCTATACTTCGAAACATTCCACTTCGCAAAGAGGTTTCTGCGGTATTAAAATGGGAGGGTATTTTAATCGACCCTATAGGAGCGTTGGTGGCGGTACTGGTCTATGAGTTTATCAGTATTGAAACAGGGGCAGGGTTTACCAAAACAGCCTTAATTGCTTTTGGAGAAATCTTACTTTTTGGAATTTCTTTCGGATTTACCTTTGCTCACGCTTTGGGATTTGCAATTAAACGTAGATGGATACCTCATTACTTGCTCAATGTTGTTACTCTCTCTATGGTCTTATTGGTGTTTGTTGGATCAGACATTTTTGCTCATGAATCTGGGTTATTAGCGGTGGTTATCATGGGAATGGTATTGGGTAATATCGACCTCCCCAATATTAAAGAACTACTGTATTTTAAAGAGTCGTTAAGTGTGTTATTAATCTCGTTCCTGTTCATTTTATTAGCAGCAACTATTAATATAGAGGATTTGCTTTTAGTTTATAACCTTAAAACAGCGATGCTTTTCGGCGCAGTAGTACTACTAATTAGACCTCTTGGAGTCTTTTTGAGTTCAAAAGGATCGAGTTTAAAATTTAATGAACGCTTCTTTATCTCTTGGGTAGGTCCACGAGGTATTGTTGCTGCAGGTATTGCTTCTCTTTTTGGATCTAAATTAGTAGCTGCCGGTGAACCAGGCGCAGAATACATCACTCCACTTGTATTTGTAATTGTACTAGGAACGGTTCTTTTGAATGCAACAACAGCTCGCATTGTAGCGAAATGGTCTAAGGTTTACCTGGACCGATCAGAAGGAATCCTGATTGTTGGGGCCTCTAAAACTTCGCAGTTAATCGCTCAATACCTACAAGAAAACGACCGCCATGTGGTTATTGTGGATAATAACGAAATCAATGTACGAAAAGCAGCAGATCGAGGGCTAGATGCTTTTAAAGGCAACATATTTTCAGACAGCATTACCGATAATATTGAATTGAATGACGTTGGTTTTTTATTGGCGTTTACAGGTAATGAAGAAATTAATGATTTTGCCCTCGCTAAATTTAAAAACAGTTTTGGAGAAAATGGAACTTTTAGATTGATGCACGCCAACGAAAAGGGAAATGACTTAAGTGAGCGCGCAGATCAATTATTCTCCTGTTATGATGACTTTGCTTCTTTCGAAGAAGTAGCATTTAAGTATCCAAAAATCAATGAAGTAAGCTTTAAAACACTAGAAGAATACCGCTATTTAATCAAGATGGCTACTACGGATAAAGATGTAGCCCCTGTTTTTATAAAAGCTCCTGAAGGAGAACTTCATATGCTTCATCAAATAGATTTAGAACAACTAGAACAACTAGAGGGTTATGCGCTGGTTTATATTGGTAAACCAGATATTAAATAGGATGTAGTTTTTACCTATATTTGCAGCCATGAAAAATATCAGAAACTTCTGTATTATTGCCCATATTGACCACGGTAAGAGCACCTTGGCCGATCGGCTATTGGATTTTACGGGCTCTGTCACTGAGCGAGAACGACAAAACCAATTATTAGACAATATGGATTTGGAGCGAGAACGAGGAATTACCATTAAGAGCCACGCGATCCAAATGGAATATACCTACAAGGGAGAAACCTATATTCTCAACCTTATCGACACTCCTGGTCACGTTGATTTTTCTTATGAGGTTTCAAGATCAATTGCAGCCTGTGAAGGCGCTTTATTAGTTGTTGATGCAGCGCAAAGCATTCAAGCACAAACCATATCAAATCTTTATTTAGCCTTAGAATCTGATTTAGAAATCATTCCGGTGCTCAATAAAATTGATTTACCCTCAGCGAACCCCGAAGAAGTCACCGATGATATCGTTGACTTAATTGGATGTGATCCTGATGAAGTAATTCCTGCCTCAGCTAAGTCAGGAATTGGCATCGAAGCGATCCTTGAGGCGATCATTGAGCGTGTGCCGCCACCTTCTGGTGACCCTCAAGCTCCTTTAAGAGCGTTAATAAGTGACTCGGTTTATAATTCCTGTAGAGGAGTTGAAACATATTTTAGGGTTTACGACGGATCGATTAAAAAGGGACAACAAATCAAATTTGTTCACACCAATAAGACCTATAATGTGGATGAGATAGGAACGTTAAAACTCACCCAGCACTCCAAACAAGAGATTAAAGCGGGGGATGTTGGTTATTTGATTACTGGGATTAAAGAAGCCAAAGAAGTTAAAGTAGGGGACACCATCACGGACTCTAAGCATCCTACCGATAAAGTGATATCGGGATTTGAGGATGTAAAGCCAATGGTGTTTGCTGGAATCTATCCTGTGGATACAGAGGACTATGAAGAACTTAGAGCTTCAATGGAAAAGCTTCAGCTCAATGATGCTTCCTTGGTGTTTACCCCAGAGAGTTCTGCGGCCTTAGGTTTTGGTTTTCGATGTGGATTTTTGGGAATGCTTCACATGGAAATTATTCAAGAGCGTTTGGAACGTGAATTTGAAATGACGGTGATCACAACAGTGCCAAACGTGTCTTATCACGCTTTTACCAAAAAAGACACCAACACGCCTGTAATTGTTAATAACCCGTCTGATCTACCTGATCCTTCCTACCTTGATCGAGTTGAAGAACCCTATATAAAAGCCACGATTATTACTAAGGCTGATTTTGTCGGTAATGTGATGTCGCTTTGTATTGAAAAAAGAGGACAAATTACCAATCAAACCTATTTGACAACTGATCGAGTAGAATTAAGCTTTGATATGCCGTTGGCTGAAATCGTTTTCGATTTTTATGACCGTTTAAAAACAGTATCAAAGGGATACGCCTCTTTTGATTATACTCCTATTGGAATGCGATCATCTAAATTGGTTCGAGTAGATATCTTGCTTAACGCCCAAACAGTTGACGCGCTTTCGGCACTGATTCATTTTGACAATGCCGAATCAATAGGTAGAAGAATGTGTGAAAAATTAAGAGAATTAATACCAAGACAGCAGTTTGATATTCCAATCCAAGCGGCTATTGGAGCAAAAATAATCTCTAGAGAAACCATTAAAGCACTTCGAAAAGATGTTACCGCTAAATGTTATGGAGGGGATATTTCTAGAAAGCGAAAGCTTCTTGAAAAACAAAAGAAGGGAAAGAAACGGATGCGCCAAATAGGGAATGTTGAAATACCTCAACAGGCATTTATGGCGGTACTTAAGCTTAACGATTAATTTCAAAGACTCATGAACTTATCATGGTTAAAATAGGAGACATAGAACTTACTGATTTTCCGCTGTTGCTAGCTCCGATGGAAGACGTAAGTGACCCACCCTTTAGAGCCTTGTGCAAAGAACAAGGGGCTGACGTTGTTTACACCGAATTTATATCCTCCGAGGGATTGATTAGAGATGCCGAAAAAAGCACCATGAAGCTCGATATTTACCCTAAAGAACGCCCTGTAGGCATTCAAATATTCGGAGCAAACCTTGATTCGATGCTTGAAGCTATTGAT
>Ga0181601_10005122_pt1 | contig 10906 bp, 13 predicted proteins | sample 041ome_8_FD_133020 | JGI IMG/M metagenome (GOLD analysis project Ga0181601, IMG submission 133020) | Coastal salt marsh microbial communities from the Groves Creek Marsh, Skidaway Island, Georgia - 041407BS metaG (megahit assembly) | ecosystem: Environmental > Aquatic > Marine > Intertidal zone... | reverse complement strand
CCAAGAATTGATTTTTCACGAGACAAGTAATATTAGAACAAAATATTACTTATGTTAGATTATTATAGTGAATTACCACATCCTCCAATATCTCAATGTATCAAGGAGGTTGCAGACACATTAAAATTATCAATGAAAGATAAAGTCGCATATGAATTAGCATTCTGGTCTGTAAATGATACTGATGTTAAAAAAGGTTTAGGTTCATTAACTGGATGGTATGTATTTTTCCGAGATGAATGTGTTAAAAAAGCATTGACAAAATATAATAACTCTATTTGTAATGAAAATAATAATTGTAAATAATAATTGTAAAAAATGTGTTTTATGTAATTATGAAACAATACAAGTATGTATTATATGTAATATGAGTAATCCAAACAATATAGGTAAAATAAAATCAAAAATGAAAATATTATTTTTATAAATAATGCTTGTTCCGGGCTCATAATATTTATCCATTTTAAACCATTTTATAATACTTAAAGCATACAAAGATATCCAAGAAAAGAAATATCCAAACTGTTTTCCCCAATTATTACTATTTTCTGTTTTTTCATATAATTGGTATGCCAAAGGTTCTTTGAAAATATATTTCGTACAATGTTTATAAAAATATATATCAATGTCACCATCCACTTTTTCGTTTATCATGTTATCTATGAATTCTTTTGAGTATATTTGACAATGTGATCCTAATGATATTATAGATTTTCTTACATATTTAGAATAAGGTAGAGTTATAAATGGTAAGCAACCCAAAGACAATATATACTCATTTTTTGACATTAGAGGAAGAAAATCATTTATTGCTTCGATATTATCATATTTGCGGAGATTTTCAGAGAAAACGCAATCATCTTCTAAAATCATGACATAATTATAACCTTCGTTTTTGGCATGTTTAAATGCTTGTATATATGCATGTGTAAGGTCGTCATATGTGGTATCAATTGTTTTACTTGTATTGTGATGAGATGTTTTATGACATTTTTTATATCCTTTATTGTATTGTATATGAACTATATTTGTCGGTTTAAAACTATCTAATTGTTCTTGTATTTGCTTTAGACGTGTACTATTTTCCATTGTTAACACATATGTAGCATCTATTTTATCAAATAAACAATTTTTATAATGTTGTGTTTTAATATTATAACAAGACATAATATATACTATTGAAATATAATAAATGCATAATAAAACACGAAAATTAAATAAGAAGGTGTTTAATAATTTAGACTATAAAAGCAATGATGGAATGTTAACTGCAATATGGGGTCCATCCATGTGGCATTATTTACATACAATGAGTTTTAATTATCCAGTAGAACCTTCAAAACAGGATAAAGACAATTATAGAACATTCGTTTTAAGCTTGAAACATACATTGCCTTGTGGTAAATGCCGTGATAATTTAAAAAAAAATTTCGAATCATTACCGCTCTTATTAAAACACATGAAGAATCGTGATTCATTTTCCAGATATATCTATGATCTACACGAACATATTAATACTATGTTGGGTAAAAAATCAAATTTGTCATATGACGAGGTTAGAGACCGTTACGAACATTTTAGGGCGCGTTGTATTACAACAAAAGAAATAACTAAAAAAGAGAAGGGTTGTGTTACACCAATAAATGGTGTAAAATCCAAATGTGTTTTGAAAATCGTCCCACATGATACAGAATGTCAAACAATTGACATCGATAGTAGTTGTATTAGGAAATAGATTTTCAACTAGGTAATTATTCCAATATTATCATACTGTATTATATATATATATTATGACAAAAGCAGATTGTAATAATTGTGATTTAAAAGATATACAACAATTTGAAAATAAAGAACAAGAACCACAAGAACAAAAAGAAATTGAAACGGTTATTCCTTTTTGGTTTGAAAATCCCAATGTAATACTACATTCCGATTATATATATGAAATCTATCCTCAACCGGATATGACATATAATCAAATGTTAAATGCTGTTACTCGTAGTGTAATGTTATTAGCAATCATTGTATTTTTATTATCTCCATCAAAACGTTTATTATTTGTTTTAGGATTAACAATGGGTATTATATTTTTGATGTACTACTATCATGAAAAGAATGTTGCAAGAGATTTAGAAAAAGAAGCATTTACTGAACCGGTAAAGGACTATTTAGAAGAACAAGAAGTGGATTTAACACAAAATGTGTTTGAAGAACCTTCCGAAACAAATCCATTTGGTAATGTATTAATTAGTGATTATCACTATAATACAGATAAAAAACCGGCTCCTCCTTCGTATAATGAAAACGTTCAACAAAAAATCGTTGAAAAAGCAAAGAATGCCGTTCAGGAAGCTAACCCCGATCATCCAGGAATTGCTGATAAATTATTTAAGGGTTTAGGCGAAGAAATGACCTTCGAACAATCTTTACGTCCATTTAATAGCAATCCATCCACAACTATTCCAAACGATCAAGGTGCTTTTGCTGATTTTTGTTATGGTTCTATGGTTTCTTGTAAAGAAGGTAATCAATTCGCTTGTGCTCGCAATCATTCAAGATATACAAATTATTAGATACAAAATTTATAGCATTTATAAATTTATATTATAACAATATTCTATACTTATAATATAAATGGCAACCACAAATAGTTTTATGTTTAACAATATGGGAAGATTAGGAAATGACGTATCCGATGAAAGTCAAAGAAGCGTCCAAAATACAAAATTCGCTAATCATATGCTTTCTGAATATTTTAGCGGAAATAGTTCCAACAAACACGTAAAATTCGCTACACAACAACCTAGCATGAATTTCAATGCCAACGCTCACGGTAATGGTCTTAACGCAGGTGTTATTGATATTAATTCATTACTAACAGTTCAGGCCAATGAAGAACGTTCACATGAAAAATTGCAATTACATCAACGCGCGTTCAATACTGTACCTTATATGGGACGTGGAAGTTGCGACCCAAGTTTAGAAAGTAAATTATTAAAAGGTGAGGATGTATTTGAAAAACGCAGTGAAGCTACATTATCATTGACAGAAAAAACATTCGATGATGTTCGTCTTTACCCTTTAGATAAAGAAATGAAAGAACGTTGCGAAAAATCCAAATATGGCGTTCAAGAAGCTGCTTTAAGTGGTTGGGTTCGCGGTGGTGCTAATACACGTGAAATGGAAAGTGATCCTCGTATGAAACAATAAATGACACATGATATAACAAAACGGATATAAACATAATATTCATATGATATGTATATTATGACAACTACATACAATTTTGACTTTAATGTAGAATATAAAAATGACTTTGAATTCAGACAATGTTTACGAGGATTATTTCATATGGAATTGAAACCCCCTAATTCAAATCTTGATGACATTACAAATGATGAAAATAATTATGACGAGAAGGCTGTATTCAATGCAATGGATTATATTTATATATTAACCAAATCAAATACATTATTTATTGAATTATATAAAAAGGCCGCTGCGAAAATGTTTTCTACTGATCCGAATATTGGACTCAGTATATTATTTAGTTATGATTATTTGTCTTTGTTTCATCGTTGTTTAAATGAATATAAACAACATCCAATGAATTTCACGGATACGAATAAATCATATATGGATTTGATGGCAAAGATGTAATTTTGTCCTTTTCAGTGAAAATTTATATACTTATATTATAAATGGCATCCACAAGAAATAAAAATACAAAAGGAGATTATAATTTAGAACAAAAACAATATCAACATTCGATGGATCATTTGGTCTATAAACATTTTGGCGCACCCGTCCAAACAAATTTACCTGGGAATGGTTTATTGGCTGGTAAAGTGGGTTCAATGGAATTATCCAATAATTTTGCTGATGTGGAATCCTCATTGCGAGGCATTGGCAGCACAAATTTGGTGAATCCACAACCCGAAATCAGGCCACAAATTAAAACATTGGATAGTTTATCAATATGTGATCGTTTGACGGTCCACGTCCCGGAACCATTGGTGATTGAAAAAAATCAACGTCCAATGTACTTGAATTAGATATGTATTTGTCTTATACAAATCTAAAAAATTATGTTAATCCTTTTTTTGTTAGTTTTGTTTGTATTTTGTAACGTTATTTTTAATACTCTGTAAATTATTAATGAAATACTCTTTAATTGTATTAAGGATATCATTTTCATCTTTTATACCATCCAATTTATCATAAATATTTTTGTAATATTTTTCTTTAACCATCATTAGTTTATATTTGTCATCATCAATATTGAACGTATCCTTCAATAAAGGTTTTATTTTAGGATGTAATACATTTCTAACTGCTGTTTCCCAATTTATTTGATTGTTTCTTCTTTCTGTAGTAGTAATAGTTATTATTGGGGGTTTTATATTATCTGTTAACTCTATATCATTAATGCGATTTCGTAATTCTTTAAGTTCATCTGATAATTCATTTTCTGCATTACCTTCATTTGTATTCGTCGTGTTTTTATTCTCATCTAATAAAGTATCTTTATTATAGTCAGTAGTTTTAATTTCATTATTATCATCAAGCCATACACACTGATTATCAAATATACCCACTATTTTGTTATTTGGTGAATCAACACATTTATTAAATTCTTTCATATTTACTTCGTATACTTCTTCTTGAAACCCAAATGTATCTGAAAATCCAGACATAAAGTCAGTATATGAGCCTAGATTTGATATATATGAAAATAATTTATCCTTTATACTAGGTTTTTGTACTTCATCAAATTCGTCATCCGAATCTGGGCGTCTCAAATGTGGGAAACTTGTTATTATACCTTCCACAACATTTTCTGGGTCATTGTTATTCTCATCATCATCACTCTCCACATTAGTAATATTCTTATCCGTAATCTCCTTAAAATAGTTTGACATATATATTTGATTTACATTTTATCTTTGAAAATTGAATGTATCGAAATAAATATTTACAGATATAAAAATACAATGTTTCCTGAAATAAAAACAAACCGTGTTTTGATATTCGATGTAGAGACAAATGGTCTATTACCACGTGACATTAAGATGTGTCCTCAAAATATTCAACATTTCCCCCATATACTACAATTGAGTTATTCGATATATGATATAGAAAAACAAAATCTCATAAAAACATTTGATACATATATTAAAGTATTATCATCCGTCGAAATAAGCCCTAAAATTACTGAACTTACTAAAATCACAAGAAAAAAATGTTCCAAAGGGATGTATATTACAAATGCTTTGAATGAATTTTATAATGATTATATACATTGCGATCAAATAATAGCACACAATCTGAATTTCGACAAGCAAATGATTTTGGTGGAGTTATGTCGTAATCATTTATCGATATCAAAATCAATGCCGTGTCTATTTACACTATTTAATAATACATACTTACATAAATATAATATTGAAACGTTCTGTACTATGAAAAACGGTATTGAATTATGTAATATAGAAGTTCCAAGTAAAGACGGAAGCGGAAAAGTGTATAAAAAATGGCCGAAATTAAATGAATTGTATTCTCATTTATTTACAAGTCCGGTTCCAGATGGATTACATAATTCTCGTGTCGACACATTAGTATGTTTAAGATGTTATTTGAATATGCGACATAATATTCAAATAACAGATGAGATCTTTGATAAAATAATTCGAAATATGTAAAATCTATCCACCACACATTTCACATACTTCGTCTTCTTGGGCGTCACTTATATTGTTATTATTACTTTTTTGTTCGGGTTCAATGGTGAATTGTTGTGCTTTGTGTGCTCCGCGTCGTCTCAAATAATAAATACCCGTTTTCAATCCCTTGGACCAACTGTAAAAATGCATAGAGGTCAAAGTATTATAATTCGGGTCTTCGAGCCACAAGTTCAAACTCTGACTCTGACAAACAAATACACCGCGATCAGCCGCCATATCGATAATATGTTTCATAGGAATCTCCCATACGGTTTTATATCTATCGCGAATATCTTGCGGAATACTTTCAATGTGTTGAATGCTCCCGTGATTAGCAATAATATTATTTTTTATCGTTTCATTCCATAGTCCGAGTTCATTCAAATCATTCATCATATATTTATTAGCGACGATGAATTCACCGGCTAAAGTACGACGATTGTAAATATTACTAGTGATTGGTTCAATGCATTCATTATTTCCTAAAATCTGCGAAGTAGATGCAGTCGGCATAGGCGCCATGAGTAATGAATTTCTCAATCCAAATTTAACAACATCCTCTTTTGTCTTCGTCCAATCATAACGTCCGGATAAACGATTGGTATCCAATTCCCATAAATCAAATTGTAATAGTCCCTCGGAGGCAGGAGAACCATCAAACGTCTCGTATTTACCTTCTGTTTGTGCGAGTTCACAAGAACGTTCAACCGCACCATGATAGATGGTTTCAAAAATATCAAAATTTATTTTCTTCGCTTCTTCGCTATGAAACGGTATTTTCATTTTAAAAAACACATCGGCTAATCCTTGAATGCCAATGCCTATGGGACGATGTCTCATGTTGCTCTTTTTCGTTTTTTCTGTGGGATAAAAATTCACATCAATGATTTTATTTAAATTGTTTGTAACTACTTTGGATACGGAGTGTAGCTTTTCGAAATCAAAATAGATGGAACCATCGTCGTTTGTATCTACAAACGCAGGTAATCCTATACTTGCCAAATTGCATACAGCAGTCTCATCTTTATCGGAATATTCGGTAATTTCCGAACATAAATTAGATGATTTAATAATACCCACGTTTTTCTGATTCGATTTGCGATTCACACTGTCTTTGTATAATAAATAGGGTGTTCCGGTTTCCATTTGCGAATCCAGTATTTGAAACCACAACTCACGAGCGTCTAATGTCACGCGACCACGTCCGTCTGATTCGTATTTTTCATATAATTCTACGAATTTCTCCCCGTATACATCGGATAATCCGGGACATTCATCGGGACACATCAACGTCCATTTACCCGCCGTTTTTACGCGTTCCATGAATAAGTCGGGAATCCATAGAGCATAGAATAAATCGCGCGCTTTTAATTCTTCATCGCCGTGGTTTTTACGCATCTGTAAAAATATTTCAATATCTGCGTGCCATGGTTCAAGATAGATGGCGAAACTGCCATTACGACGTCCACCACCTTGATCCACGTATTTAGCAGTGTTATTGAAAACGCGTAACATGGGTACAATACCATTGGATTTACCATTGGTACCGCGAATATGACTTCCGGACGCACGAACATTATGGATATGTAACCCAATACCACCGGACCATTTGGATATAAGAGCACAATCTTTTAATGTATTGTATATACCTTCTATGCTGTCGTTTTCCATTGCAATTAAATAACACGAACTGAGTTGGGGATGGGGTGTTCCTGCGTTAAATAGAGTAGGTGTTCCATGTGTGAAATATTTTTGTGATAAATAATTATAACTATCCTTTACATTTTCAATGTCTGAACCGTGAATACCAATACTTACTCGCAACCACATGTGCTGGATTCGTTCAATAATAGTGCCATTAATACGCATTAAATATGCCTTTTCTAATGTTTTGAAACCAAAATAGTCGATCAAAAAATCGCGTTGATATACGATAAGATTGTCCCAAACCTCTTTGTTTTTATTTACAACCTCTATGAATTCTTTCGTAACTAACGGACAGTGTTTTCCGAGTGTATCTTTGTAATTATATAGTTTATTCATGCTTGTGACGAAACCAAATTTAACATTTTTTTGGTGATTAGAAATAATAAGAGCACTTGCCAAAACATTATATTCGGGACGAATAGAACTCATGGAAGCACATTGTTCGGCCAATAATTCATCTAATTGATGAGTTGTTATGCCGTCATATAACTGATCTATTACTTTCATTGCCAAACTTGTATAATTCATTTTTGCAATATTATGTTCGTTTCCTAATTTTTTTACACGATTTAGTATTTTATTAAAGGATACCACTTCTTTACTCCCATTCCTCTTTACAACAAACATTTCATCTTCGTCATGAGTATTATCAAAAGACATCCTATTTAATAAAGGTATAAAAAAATGTTTATATTATTTTTATATCTCAATGTTGAATGAAACATATATACCTATCAAAGCGATTTTCGCATGTTGTAGGAATTTTGGAATTGGATTCGAGAATAATTTGCCAAATTGGAAATTGAAAAATGATCTGAAGAATTTTCAAAATTTGACGATTGGTAATGGTAACAATTATGTTATCATGGGTAGAAATACATGGATATCATTGAAGGAACGACCATTGGCTAAAAGAATGAATATTGTAATATCGGGAACCTATGTACCTAATGATAATACGAGAAATGACGAAAATGTTATTTTTGTCAAGACAAAAGAAGACGCATTTTCATATATAAATGACAATAAATGTCATGATTCAGTGGCGTGGATTATCGGTGGTTCTCAAATATACCATTTGTTTTTAGATAATTATGATGAAATATATATGAGTATAACAATGGAGGATTTTGATTGTGATGTTTACTTATCAGAAAAAATGATAGAATGTATTCAGAATAGTTCTTGGAATGTATTAAAAACATATAATCGGGAACCTGGATTTGATGGATATCATTTCAAACAAACCGTGATCGTTAAAAAATGAATCATGTAAAAGTGTAGATGGCTTATATTGTAATGTAATTATCACAGAACGTATGAATAATGCCAATACAGTCTGTATTTATGAAATTTTTCAAATTTTTATTGATACTATCGGTAATTTCATCTATTTTCACATCAACGCGTGTTATTAGGTTAGAACAAATAGTATGATTATATTGTTGTAAATCATTTTTGAATATTACTGAATAAATCGGGGAATTTTTTGGTTTTGTGATAGAAATTAATGTACCAGTGATTTCTTTGATATTGATAGGTTTATCATCATTAAAATCATAAGTATAATAAATTCTTATCTGTTTATTAGTGTAAATACTATTATTCGCTGATTTAGGTTGCCACATTTATAATGTTTGTAAAGATATTATAAATGATGATTTCGTTTGGATTTCAATTTTCAATGCATCATCTTGTATGTAACAGAATGAAACATGTAAAATTGAATAATGTATGTGATGATATGTTGGAAGAAAAAAGATTGATAATAATGGCTATTGAATATTTATCGAATTTACACTGTTCGTATTGTGACGAGAAAGGTCATGATATTAGTAGATGCAAAAAGGACGCATCAATAATACAAATGATAGTGAATTCAAAAACGTGCCCTGATTTTAAAAATATGAGTTACCGATTATTAAAGAGACTTGCAGCATTTTATAAAATAAAAGTGACATTGCCCGCATTGCGATTGGTGATTCAACTCACGCGAAGGTGGAATAATGATAATATTACAAATAATACTGAAAATATATGTTGTGAAAATGTAATAATAGGAGAAGATGCAATGGAAATAGATGAAACGAAGAAACAATGTTCTATTTGTTACGAAAATTTAGAGGAAACCAATGTGTGTATCACAAAATGTTCGCATACATTTTGCTTGTCTTGTATTATTAGTTATTGTAAACATGATAAAAAGACAGAATTTCAATGTCCTATGTGTAGGGAAGTATTGTATAGAAATGAAACACAATTAGTGCAACAAAATAATACTCCATGGATTCCACAAACACAGATTAATACGGCTATTGATTTAGATGATATTATTACCGACCAAGGTATTCAATTACCAACAGTACAAGAATTTCACGATTTTATGGTATCTATGGAAGAACGAACAAACCAACAAATAGAAAATTTGTATGATATTTCGGATTCACTAATAGCCGAACCAATTGATACAACAACGTTTATTCAGAACGAAGAAATAGCGGAATTATTTGAAACACCAACAATGACGAGTGAGGTTATTCGATATGAATATAATATGGATATATAATATAATAATGACATCAATGGATTTTGATTTTTTAAAAAAAGCTATTAATAATTACAAAAAAACCGAACACAAAGATAAAAAAACATTATTAAAAGAAATGTATGAAGGATTATATGTTGGTCATTCAAAATCTAGAGAAAGTATTGATAAGACGACAGAAAAATTAAACCAAGAGTTATTCAATGATTTAACAACAAATGTTAAATTTTCTGAATATTTATTTAATTTTGTCGAAAAACAAGTATCCAAACAACAAGAAGAGATAAATGAAAAAATAAAAGATATACATACAAAAATTGAGGATTATATTGAAAATGGTTTACCTGAATATGTAGAAAAATGGGCGACTAAAGGAAGAGATCGTCTTAATAATAACGATATATATAAAAGATTTAATAATAACGATAATATATATAATATAATTAAAAATAGAAAACAAGTCCCAACTAATATTGAAATAAATGAAATTATAAAAAATGATATAAACGAAAATATTAAAAACAGAGATAAACTTGAAAAAGTATTATATGAAGAATACGATTTAACAACAGATCCTGATGACATTAACAAAGGACACATTATTAAAATATCAGATCACGAAGAAATTAGAACTTTTTTTAAAAATTATAATAATATAGAAAAATGTTATTCTGATTATGACAATGATTGTCACGAATATTGGGGATCCGTCCGGGGTCTCGTCCAACCCGGTATACCCGATACATCTTTAGACATATCTGACAAACCCGATACACATACATCATCTGATACACGTGTTAACAATTTACCTGATATTTGGGATTTTGATATTAAATATAACAATAATAATAATAAAACATTTTTTAATATATATTATAAAAATTACACATTTTATATAGAAAAAGACAGTAATCCCAAAGACGAATTTATT
>Ga0181601_10005116_pt1 | contig 10910 bp, 11 predicted proteins | sample 041ome_8_FD_133020 | JGI IMG/M metagenome (GOLD analysis project Ga0181601, IMG submission 133020) | Coastal salt marsh microbial communities from the Groves Creek Marsh, Skidaway Island, Georgia - 041407BS metaG (megahit assembly) | ecosystem: Environmental > Aquatic > Marine > Intertidal zone... | reverse complement strand
TGGTTGATAAGGAAACTATCCTACCAGCCGATAATGATAGAACTACCTATAGAGAGTATGAATACTTGGCTGGTGGTATTACTGGTACCTTGGCACCATTTACCACATACCAGGTTAAGATTGTAATGACCTCGACTAATAGTTCCAGAGTTCCAAAGATTAGAGACTTGAGAATTATTGCATTGGCCACATAATGAGTAAATTGATTAAGGTTGACGGTCATCCGGGTCTCGTAAGGGATCCGGTATCCGGTGCTATTTTGAATATAAATAAAAATCAAATAGATACTGCAAGGAGAGCCAAGGCAGTCGTAAGAAAAAATCAGTCTAAGATTGAACAACTAGAAAATGATATCTCGGACATCAAAAATATTCTATTGAGAATGCTAGAGGAAAAAAATGGCAGTAACAGTAATTAACCTATCAGATCCAGTATCAACACTGGTCACTAAAACCAATACCATCTCGGGTGATGTTGGTGATGTTGCACAACTAACCACGGGTGATGATAATGTTGTTGATGCCATTAACGCAGTAAGAGCAGCAATTATTGACATTGATGACTCATCGGAGATTGTTTCAATTTCTCGTGGTGGATTATCCGTCAACAATGATTCAGCTAGTGGATTATCCTTAAGTTATAGTTCAAGTACGGGCGTTATTAGACTAATAGGCGGCGCGGATGGTGACACTGTAAAGGGTTATTTTGCTAGTGATAGCGCCAATGGTATTGGATTTAATTTTGGCGAAGGTAAATTTGGAATTGTGGATAATACCGTTACTAGTATCAAATTTAATTCTGTCGTATCTCTTATAATCTATGATAGCGCCGGATCGGCAGTAAAAACAATCTATAGCCCTGGAAGTTAAATTATGGCAGTAAGACAACCACTATATTGGGATACCGGAAGTGGGTCCATAAAAACAATGACAACAACTGAGGTTGCGGATATTGTTAGTCAAGTTTCATATGTTTATTCACTTTCACCATCGGTAACTTTAAGTGTAGTTGCTTCTAGTGGTAATCTTGGTACTATAAGTGATACACGTAAAACCGCTGGCGCTGCTCTAACGCGGGTTGAGAGATTTTCAACTGAAGCAGAAACGGCAGAACCTGGAACAGTTACAGTAAACTTTGCCAAGATAGATCAAACAGTTGCATCGGTTTCAGAACCAACATCTGGTGCTGAAGGTTCATATCCAATATATTATTATAACGGTGGATTTAGACCGATGAGTAATACTGATATGTATGATACGTTCATCGACCCAGCGATTGCCGTTTTAACCAGTGGTAGCACAACCACTCTGCAAGGTGGTACATATCGTATTCATACGGATGCTGGTGGTCTAAGTGGCCATACTTTGGTAAGTGCAACTCCTGTGTTTACAGATACCAGAGCCGATACCTCGCTATATACTGCGGCCGAAATTGGTGAAGCATTGGATCAACCAACCACTATTAGTAATTTTTATCTCTATAAGCTTGATGGTTCGGCCGTTAGTTATATTAATCCATTACGAGTAACGGCATCAAATAATGATCTACAAGCTTTTAGCACGAGTTTATTTAATACACTATTACAAAATCATGTAAGATATGCCGCTGCTGGTGCAGGAACAAATATTCGTTACAGTTATACAACGGGTAATAATAGGGGTTCTGGTATGACGAATACTATATTGAACGGCAGTGGTAATTATCAAACTAGATATGTAAATACAGATGATTATCGCGCTCAAGAATTCCCCGATGGCGCTGCAGTAACAGCAAATACATATTATTTAAAAATTAGTTAACTATAAGGCGAAAAGAAAATGCAAGGATATAATTTACTCACAGCTCATTTTTCTAATAATGAGCGCACCACGGTTGAGGTTTATTGGTGTGATGATAAAGGCGAAGATATTCAGGTTGAGTATACCGAAGCCAAAGAAGGTGATGCAGCGTGGGAAGAGTTGCTCACACATATTACCATAGATCAGTTGCATGAAAATACATATAAGCACATCCGTGAACAGAGTGAGTTATTTGAAAACCTAGCCATATCCATTGCTAAAAAGAATGGATTGGTATATGATATAAACACTGATAAAGGTTCAGCACTAAAAGTTGTTGCTGAAACCTTATTCAGACAATATAATGAAGATGAACTTAAGGAATATTTGTTCACCTATAAACTAAACTTATTTGAAAATGAAGTCATTAAGAATAGTAAAGATAGAACGGGTAAAGCAGCAATTCGTAAAGCAACTTCTATTGTTGAAGCTACAGTAGCAGCGTGTGAGTTATATCAGATTGAAATTATTAAATTACGTCAAGGCGAATCGGATCAGACTGAAATTGCCGAAAAATAATTCTTCCACCAACCATCGGTCTGCATGTATTCATATCGTTGATTGAATAGATATACATCAAACTCTTCGGCCTCTTCGGTCATAGTTTGAAATGAACAAAACCCTTCTACGAAAGTATTAGGGTTTTTTCTTTCGTAAAGATATTGATCCATACCTTTAGCGTATTTAAACATGTAGTACTCTGGATCAGAAGCAAATTCATCAAATACATCCGATCTATCTCCTGACCAAGATATAATGGATGAATTCAGTGGAGTGTGCCAAGACTCACGCCACCACGCACTACACACGGTCAATTTATCTCTCAGAAACTTATTACAGTCACCTTTGATCAACACATCAAGATCAAAGTAAATATTAGTACCATCACGGTATCGATCAAACATCTGAAGTTTATTAAATACCTGTAAATCGTATTCATTATCACAAATCACTTCAAATGAATCATACTTTAAGCCAGAGTATGTGTCAACCATATACTTTAGATTATCCTCATACCATTGAGAATATTTGTCACCAGTACGAACACAGATAACTCTAATCACTTATCATCATCTTCATAGATAAAATTTTGACAATTTTTTGGTGGTTTATGGAAAATAAGCTTAACTCGCCACCAAGTATACTTAATATATTGTTTTAAATTTCTCATAAAATATATTTCCTATTACTTCCTGCCCTGCTGCTGAATAATGTAAGTCTTTATCAGATATAAATGCATTCTTTTCACCAATTGTTTTTATAACATCACTGCGCATAGTTGATCCGGCAACACCACTAATAAATGGGAATCCAATAAGTGAGTTATCAAGTTTTGATTCAAACTTTAAAGCTTTATTTGTCATTTCTTGTAATATTGTTTTTTCCCAAGTTTCTTTGGACATTCCATGCACAAGCTTTATTGATTGTGATTTACAATACTCTTGCAGTATGAACAAGTTTTTAAAAAAAGCTTCAACGCTTGATTCTATTTTATAAAAACTTTTATCTCTACCATTTGCAATCCAGTTTATTTTATCATGTAATCTATAAAAATTATTATCTTCTCTTATTCGTAGTGATGGGTAAAATGTGTGCGTATCATAGATATCAATCCGAGTAATATCAGTCCAAAGAACTAGCACGATATCATATCGGTTTAATGAACACTCATATAGAACTTTCTTTAAAATAATATTATTACCTATACCAGATCGACCTATATTATTACAGATAGCGTTATCAAATTTATTAGTAAATATTTCAGGCCATTTTGGCCATGATGTATCCATATCTGGATGATATTGCGATTTAAAATAATAATCCGTATGGCTACAGCCGACTGCTAATATTCTATCCATTTAAATAACTCCATACACATGATTTTGCTGACCCACCGTCACCTGGATTTGATGGGACCCAAATATTTATTTTATTTCTAATGCCTTTATTAAAAGCACAGCCGCCAGTAAAAATTACTTCAGTGCAATTTAATTTCATAGTCCAATGGTTATATATGTTTGAGATTAAATCTTCAAATATACTTTGCACAACTGGGGCCAAGAGTTCTGCACTTATCCGCATATCAGTTCCCTTATGAAAATTTACCTTGAACAGTGGCGCCCAGTCATGATCAACAATGAATAACTTTTTAATCTGATCCTTTAACTCAAGATCAATTTTATTTTCTGATGCGATTTGTTCAAAGAGACCTTCATCGCGATTTGGTTGTAACCCACCTGCTTGAGTCATCGAACTATAGAATAGTCCTATGCTGTGTGGGTAATTAACTGATGCAACTTTTTTATTATCATACCAGACTGAAGTACAATCAATCTCACCTATTGAATCTGCTACGATGATTAATGGGTTATCATAAGGACTATCGTACTGATGGCCACAATGACTTTTATGATGGTCAATATATGTGTAAGGACAGTTTATATTTTTTGACTTAAGATATTTTGATATGTTATTTGAGGCATATACATTCTTATGCCCATCCCACCACTGCCGTAACATCTTTTTCCACGGGTTTTCATACCATACAACCAAATGTGGTTCGCCGTAGTCATGTTTTAATTTTTCAATTATAACTGGATCATGTTCGCTATCTCTTGTGTAACACTCAAAGATAACTTGATGCCCCTTAAATACAACTATGGATGCATCATGACCTTTTCCTGACATTCCCCAAATAATATTAGATTTATTCATTGTAATTTTATTGTAAGGTAAGTAGTTTATAATACACTTTAGTGTTATTCAAATGACTTGCCAAAATCCTTATTCACATGATGTAGGAAGTGACCGCCGGCAGATATATCTGGGTGGTTGTGGTCTAGTAAGAAGTTCCAAGGCAGACCAATATTAGTAAATGGAATGCCATATCTTTCAATTAGATATGTAATAAAAATCTCATTATTATCTCTCCAGTGTTTGTATATTTCCTCTGGGTATAGATTATCTATAATAGCTTCTTGAAGAATATCTTTAATCTTATCAAGACGATTAACAAAATTTAATTTAGAGATTGATTCTTTATTACCACCAATAACGCCGGTGTTGATAACACCATTGGACCCGGATAGGCTATCTAGTTCTAACATGGCATTTTTTGCACAAGTTTTACTGTACATATTCATTGCGTCAAAGCCGTCGTGGTTTAACGCGCCAATCAGTGCATCTCTATCCACATTTTGCTCTATATTATAAGCGCATATAGAATTTAAGTTCCATACGTCAAAGAAATTTAGTTTCGTAACCGGTACGACATCGAAATCCAAATATAAAACCTCATCATAATCATTGGCAAGTTCCTCTAATAAAAATAACTTATTAAATTGTATTTCATCATAGGCCGTTGTTGTGGTTTTAAATAGTACATAGGTTGCGCCACAACTAGTAGCGTAATCTCTTTGTGCTTTTTCTAGTTGAAGTTTATATTTCTTAAATTGACTTAGTTTATAGTCAGAAGATGACGAGTGCCCTGGATCTAAGTTCTCAGTAAACGTACTATAAACTATTCTTTTCATACCAGTTCCTGACATATTTAAATTTCTTATTGATCACATGGCACAATGTACAACCGGGTTTTATATAATCCCATCGGTCTAAAAAATGGTGCCATTTCTCATCCAACCACTGAATTTTTACGTTATTCATTTTGACTTTATAACCCCATATTGTCTCATTATCATATCCGAACATATTACGTATTTGTTCTGGCCACATGCTATCATCTCGCAGTGTGTCCATTAGTGATATGACGTCATGGAAATTAGTCCAGTAATCTAATTTAGCAATATCTTTAGATGATGCACCAATAATACCCGTGTTGAATACATTATTCTCACCTGACATATTTGATTCAATTAGCATTGCTTTACAATTCCAATACTTTGCCGTAGGTGATCGTATAGATGAAATGTGTAAAGGGTTTGTTACTTCGCCAAACTTATATGATACATGATCATCATTTTGTAGTATAGCAATACCGTTGTTTTGTAAATCCCAAGCATCAAAGAAGTTATCATTATTTAATGGTACTACATCAAAATCTAAATAAAGTACTTCGTCATATTCCTTACTCAACTCATAGAGTAGATGTATTTTATAAAAGTTAACGATATTGTATGCAGTGACTTGTGGATATGTTTCATTAAAAAACTTTTTAAATGAGTACCATCGTTCATCATTCTCATGTAGAATATAGTCAACACCAATTGCTTTTGCATATTCTGTATGTCGTTCTTTGAGCCAAGAGTAATATTCTTGGAATAATAATTTTGTTTTTTCCGTCTTGGGTAATTTATCCGTATCCCAAGTGTAAGGGGACTGATAATCTAGTTCTGATTTATCAATGTCAATGTATAAGCTATAAATAATTCTTTTCATGATAAATATGTATATGAACTATAAAAATATCTTGAGTGTGCTCGACCGCTGTGACGATATTAGTATTGTTAAGGATATCATCAACTCAGTAAATGATAACCAAATATTTAGTAAAGAATGGCTAATTGAAAGTTGCTTTAAACATATTACCAATACCCCCACTGTTATTGTTGGTGGCTGGTATGGATTTTTGGGTGATATGCTAATCAGCAATGATATGTGTGATGATATTACTATATGTGATATGGATCCAAACTGTAAAAAATTTGGTCAGCAACTATATCCACGGTTAAAACACAGTACTAAACGAATGGGTGATATTGAGCCAAATTACTATAATCAAATAATATGCACAGCGTGTGAACATATTACTGATGATGAATTAAATACTTTTTTATCAAAACGATTGGATGGCAAATTAATAATTTTACAAAGTAATAATTATTTCGGTATTGATGGACATATTAATTGTAAACAATCATTGCAAGAATTTAAAAATTCTATTGATTTGACCATAATAGATTCAATGGAATTACACACATCAAAGTATAATAGATTCATGGTTATCGGTTATTAAATTGTATAAATAAGTAAATAGGCAGGGGCGTAACACAGCGTCCGACAAAGAAATTAACAAAGGATAATTCGTGGCCACATATGAAGAATTTAGCATCGATCAGGGTGCAGATGTTACCATTGAGCTACAATGTGTTGACATTACTGGCGCAAAAAAAGATTTGACAGATCATTCGATTTCTGCCAAAATGAAAAAGAATTACAACAGCGATTCTGCCGATACCCTTGCATTCACCACAGGCATTAGCGTCGATCCTACGGATGGCATCGTATCACTAAGCCTCACAAATACCCAGACGGATACTTTAAAAGCCGGTAGATATGTTTACGATGTGGAATTGTCTTTCATAGACAGTTCAGGTGATACCATTATTGAAAGAGTCCTTGAAGGTAGAATTCAGGTAACACCATCAGTCACAAAGTAAAATAATATGGCAATACAAGTTTTAACGACAGGAAGAACAATAATCAAGAAGATTGTTGTTGGTGTACCATTAACGAAGAATGTATCCACTGCTGCAAGTGTTGATAACCTAATCGGTATCAATACGAATGGTAAGCAAACTGGCGATGTATTGTTATACGATTCGGATGCTGGTGGTATTTATATAACCACTTCTCTAGTTAATGCAGTTAGAGGTTATATCAGCGCGGGTGGCGATTTATCATATGATTCCGCCACTGGAGAGTTCAGCATTGATGTTGAGCAGATTTATACTGCCGAAAATTTTGATTCTGATTTTGCGATTGCAATTCAAAGCATTGATGGTGATCTAATTCCAACCCTTGATAGTGCTTATGATTTAGGTAGTCCGACCAATAAATGGAAAGAACTACACCTAAGTGGCAATACAATTTACTTGGGTGGTATTAGCCTTGTAGATCAAGCGGGTATTTTTGCTGTAAAAGATTCAAATGGTATTGCTGCTCCATTCTCTTTGGATGCAAATACAACGAATGACCTAGCAGAAGGTGGTAATAATCTTTACTATACCCGTAACAGATTTGATTCTGCTCTAGGTGATACAACATCAATACAATCTATTAGAAGTTATTTTTCTGGTGCTGGTGATTTAACATATAATTCAGCCACGGGTGAATTTGCATTTGATGTTGAGCAAGTTTATACTAAGGCCAATTTTGATTCTGACTTTAATGCTGCTTTGGACGAAGCCTCAATCAACGGTATTGGCCTTTCCTATAACAGTGATACAAATACTATTAGTATTACCAACACGGGTGTTACTGCTGGAACATATGGTTCATCAACACAGATACCAATTTTTACTGTTAATGCCCAAGGTCAGATTGACTCGGCCGGTTCAATAGCAGTTGCTAGTATTACTGCAACCGATTTTGATTCTGCCACTGGAACTTATACAATCTCCACTGCTGATGGAAATACATTTAGTGATGTATTTACCTTGGATCCGTATACAACGACGAATTTAGTTGAAGGCGGTAATCTTTATTATACTACTGCTCGTGCAGATAGTGATGCCAGACATGCAATCAGTGGTGCTGGTGATGTTAGTTACGATCCAAACACAGGTGTAATTAGCCTTGATGTTGAACAGGTTTATACTAAGGCAAATTTTGATTCCGACTTTAATGTCTCCGTTGATGAGGCTGCGTTAAATGGTGATGGTTTATCATATAATTCTGGAACAAATACATTAAGCATTACTGCCACTGGTGTTGATTCAGGGACATATGGTTCATCAACACAAATTCCAGTGTTTACCGTTAACGATAAAGGTCAGATTGATTCCATCGGTACCGTATTGGTAGCTGGTGTTACTAATTTTAACTTTGATTCATCCAATGGGCAGTTTACAATTAATACCGCCGATGGTAATTCATTTACTACCGTTGCAACATTAGACCCATACACGACAACGACACTGGCTGAGGGTGATAATCTTTACTATACTACTGCTCGTGCAGATAGTGCATTTGATGATAGACTAGCTACTGGCCAATCAACACAAACGATACGTGGATATTTCTCTGCTGGTGGTGATTTATCATATAATTCATCAACTGGTGAGTTCACATTTGATGTTGAACAAGTTTATACTAAGGCCAATTTTGATTCTGACTTTAATGACGCATTGGATGAAGCGGCTTTAGATGGTACGGGCCTTTCATATAATTCTGGAACAAATACATTAAGCATTACCAATACTGGTGTTACTGGTGGGACGTATGGTTCATCAACAGAAATTCCAGTGTTTACCGTTAACGCACAAGGTCAATTGGATTCGGCAGGTTCAGTAACTGTTGCTGGTGTGACTGGTGTTGATTTTGATTCTGCAACGGGAGCGTTTGCTATTTCCACAGCTGATGGAAATACATTCAGCGATGTAATTACACTTGATCCATATACGACAACGGATTTGGTTGAAGGTAATAATCTTTACTACACACAGGGTAGATTTGATTCCGATTTTAATAAAGCCATAGATGAGGCATTATTGGGTGGTGTTGGATTAGCTTATGATGCTAATACAAACACACTTTCAGTTGATAGTGCTGAATTGGAAAGTTATTTTAAGTCAGACATTAGAGGTTATTTAAGCCAAGGTACCGGGTTAACCTACAGTGCAGCGAATGGTGTTTACTCTATTACAAATACGGGTGTGGTGGCCGGAACATATGGTTCATCAACACAAATTCCAGTGTTTACCGTTAATGCACAAGGCCAACTTGACTCTGCGGGTAGTGTAACCGTTGCTGGTGTAACTGGTACAAACTTTGATTCTGCAACGGGCACATTTACCGTTTCAACTGCTGATGGAAATTCATTTGGTGATGTAATTACACTTGATCCATATACAACAACAACATTGACTGAAGGTGATAATCTTTACTATACTACGGCACGTGCTGATAGTGATGCAAAGAATTCGGTAAGTGCTGCCGACGCTGGTGGTGATGGTTCACTTGTTTACAATAGTGGCACTGGTGTGTTTACCTATACTGGCCCTAGCGCTACTGAAACAAGAGCTCACTTTACCGGTGGTACGGGTGTAACGATTACAGATGGTACTGTTGAAATCGGACAGACTGTTGACAGCACGAGTGATGTTATTTTCGGCAAAGTAACGGTTGATTCTGCCAACGTTGGTGGTATTAATTTTAACGCAACACCTGGAACATATTCATCCGTATCTGGTGCGTTGTATTGGGACTCAGATCCACAGAAAGGCTTGAGTTTCACACCCACGACCAATGAAGGTAATACTGAAGTTACAATTAATATTGGCCAAGAATCCTTAATTTATGTACACAACCAAACGGGTGAAACGGTCAGCAATGGTGACATTGTTTATATTTCTGGTACTGCGCATGGGCAACATCCGAAAATTACAAAGGCCAAAGCTGATGTTGCAGTATCTGGTACTGTCGCAATGGCAACCATGGATATGGTTGATAATGCTCACGGTTATGTCACTCGTTTTGGTCTTGTAAGAGATCTAAACACTGGTGGTTTAACTGCTGGTGCTGATGTTTATCTTTCTGCAGACTCTGCTGGTAAGTTTACAACTGATAATGTTACCGTGGATAATGGTTATCCCATCCATGTTGGTAAAGTTATTAGGGTCGATTCATCAACCGGCTCAATCCTTGTTGATCCATTTACCGAACACTTTGAATATCTACGTATTTCAGATAGACTTAAAGTTTCAGGTAAACTTGAAGCAGATTCGGCATCACTATTAAATGTTCAGTTCGATATAACTCGGTTCGATTCACATCAACCATACTCTGAAGGTTTATTGTATTATGATAACGCGCATAAGACACTGAACTATAATGATGACATTACTGGTATGGCCCACGAGCTCGGTATTCAAGAACACCAACGTGTGTGGAATGATACTGGCGCATTGATTCGGAAAGGTCAGCCACTCTACTTCTCTGGTAATTATACATCAGGTATAATTGATGTGCCAACTGTGGCCCTTGCTGACGCAACGGATGTAAACGCATATAACGCACAAGGTATTGCCGCACAGGACATTCCGCATAATTCTTATGGGCACTGTCTCATTGCGGGTCAGTTAACCGAAGTCAATACTACAGGTTTATCAAACG
>Ga0181601_10005115_pt1 | contig 10911 bp, 7 predicted proteins | sample 041ome_8_FD_133020 | JGI IMG/M metagenome (GOLD analysis project Ga0181601, IMG submission 133020) | Coastal salt marsh microbial communities from the Groves Creek Marsh, Skidaway Island, Georgia - 041407BS metaG (megahit assembly) | ecosystem: Environmental > Aquatic > Marine > Intertidal zone... | reverse complement strand
TTTTGCGCCTCGCGTCTCGCACGCGGCGCGCGGCGCGGCGATGCGCTCGCGCGTCGTGTGTGTGTTTTCAAATGTGATGTGTGCGCGCAAACTGTCAGTTGGACTGACGCGGTGTGTGGGGGGTTTTCGCGCGCACAGTTGAAGGGCTACCCGTTCTGGCCCGCGGAGGTGATTCCGGATGATAGTATTGATGTCGTTCCCGAACACGCGCGTCCGCGGGCGGTGATGGGATCGATACAGGCGCCGTTCGGGGTGCAGTTTTTTGGCACGCGCGAATTCGGACGCGTCGGCGGCAAGGACGTCGCGGTGCGAGAATGGGCGGATGGCATCGCATGTGGGTTCGCGGACAAGGCGAAACAGAAGGGTTTGATTTATGCCATTCAGAACGCACGGGCGTACGTGGACGATGGAGAGATGCGAGAACGTGGCTGGTGGAGTCAACCGCCGGCGCCGCCGACGCCAGAGGCGACGTCAAACGTCGCTTCTGGGAAAAAATCGCGCGGGCGTGGGGCTAAAAATAACGCCACTGGCGCCAAACGGCGTCGTGGTGTCCATGCATCGAGTGATTCGAGCGGTGCAGATGATGATGAGTCGTTGATGACGGATGGAGACGATGCGTTGACTCGCGGAGACGAATTTGTGTTTCCCGCGATTTCAACCGCGTTTACGACGAGCCGAGTCGAATATCAACCACCGTTGAGCGCGCTGTGTGCGGGGAAACCGCCACTGTACGAACGCATTCATCGAAGTGTCTTTGTCAGCGTTCCACCGCCGTCGAGAATGCGCAAAGATGAGTCCACGACGTGTGATTGCGTCGCGCCAGCGGGCGCGTTGACGCACGGCGCGTCTAAAAAAGACGTTCCAAAGACTGGGTGCGGCGCGGAGTGCATGAATAGACAATTACGCTACAGTTGCGATCCTAGAAATTGTCCGTGCGGTGATGCGTGTTCGAACAGACCGCTCGGACAGCTCCCGTGCCCGAAGACGAAGATAACGCGCACACTTCACCGCGGTTGGGGATTGGTGTTGCAAGAACCCGTGGCGGCGGGCGATTTCATCGTCGAGTATGCGGGAGAAATCATCGATGAGCGCGAGTCTGCGGCGCGTTTATTTTACGACAAGCAAATTGGTGAAGACAACTTTTATTTGATGGAGATTTCGAACAACTACGTGATCGATGCCAAGTACAAGGGATCGATCGCGCGCTTCATTAATAGCAGCTGTCATCCAAATTGCGAGACGCAGCGGTGGGTGGACGCGGCGACTGGTGAGACGCGAGTCGGTATATTCGCCATTCAAGACATTCCAAGCGGTACAGAGTTGACGTATGATTACAACTTTGCGCATTTTGGTGATGAGAACGCGACGTCGTTCGTGTGCATGTGCGGACATCCGTTGTGCCGCGGAACGCTCGACGCGTCTAAAAAAGCCGTCAAGAATTTCAATCGCCGACTGAGATTAAAGCTTCCGCTCGGTGGCAAAAAATCCAAAACGCTCGTCTCAAAAGTAGGCGTCATTGTCGATCACGACCAAGTCAAGAACAAGTACAAAGTCAAAATCGACGGCTCGAACGAAGTCGTCTCCGTCTTCTTAGACGACGCCAAACACGGCGTTCCCTTCAAATGGCTCGACCTTAAGGTACAACCATCGAAGAAGGCTCGATGAGCGCATCGCCACGATGCTTTAGAACCAGTAGAACTTATAATATCCACACGCACGAGCATCGCCTCGCATCCGGACAATCGCATTAAACACGTCGCGCGCGACATGAAACCGCCGACGCCCAAACCCTTCGCGTCATCCTCTCATCCTCACAACGCCCACGCCAGGCGTCCGTCTCGCGGCGTCGCACGCACCGTTCCATCGACCATCCCACATCCGATCACACGCGCACGATGGTAGACTACACCCCCGGCGCATCCGTCACCGGCACGCTCGCGACCGGTGGCGAATTTCAAGGCGAAATCTTCGCTTACGACGCATCGACCTCGATGCTCGCCGTCCGCACGCCCGGTGAGATCTCAAACTCGTACGATTTGAAGCTCATCAACGTCACCGATGCCAAGGACGTCAAAGTCGACGCATCCAAGGTGAATGCGATTGGAAAGTTACCAGACATTGATGATCCGCGACGCGAGCGACGCTTTGCCAACGCGTTGAAGCACGCGCGCGTCGCCGCCGATAACATTGGTGAAAACGTCAGCGCCTTGGCGCAGGACGTCTTCGATGCGTTGGCGCGAACATTGCCCTGCCGATGGGACGCCGACGTCATCGTGGTTATGGATGAAGTGAAAGTGAGCGGTCCAAAGTACGACGTCGCGAAAGGGTGCGGCTCCACGCCCGGCGCCGAGGAACGCGTGCAAAAAGTATTAGAGCATGAACGCGCGAAACTTGGGATATGATGGACATGATGTGCGTATGTGCGTGTGTGTGTGAGTGTGTGTATTAGGGATTAGAACTTTTGTGATATCGCGACCCGCGTGAGGGCGATTGCCAACAAACCGTCGCGTCGCGAGCTCGCGAGCTCAAAACTATCTATACGCTATTACAACGCCTACTACGACTACTCGCGCGCACGCACACGAAACTAACGATTAGTTTTCGTCGGCGCACTCGCCCAACGCACGGGATGTCGACGATATATCCCCCACGCCGGCGCGCTCGCGACGGTTGCCGCCACGCACCCGCTCGCGAACACCGTCAACATCGCCCGATACGACCCGGCGTAATACCCGTACGCGAATCCGGCGCACGTGAACGCCGTCATGACGACCTGCGCGACGCGCTCTGCGAGCCGCTGGCCGGCGTAATCCATCGCCAGTACGGTCGACTCGTTCGACGGGCGCGTAGTGACGTCAACGTCACTCGCGCGCACGGCGATTGAGGCAACCGCGCGACGCGGCGAGCGGCGAGCGGCGCACACGGACGACGCGCACGCACTCCAAGCGGTGACGGCGACGGCGCGCGCGCGCGCGAACGGCGGGAGCGCGACGCGCGCGCCGAACGCACGGAACGCCAAGCGGTGGTTCGTTGTCCTTCGATTGGATTGATTCTGAATGACGCACCTTATGCGCGCGTACGCGCGTCGACGGTGGGCGCAGACGGTGTTCTCGCGTGAAAGCGCGCTGAATTCGTGTGTTCGCGCGCGCGGAGGGCGCGTGCGCGATGGTTTGAGTGGAGGTGCGTGTAAGATTCGATGGCGTTATGGGTGCCTGGCGCGCGCGAACACGACGCAAAAAGAACACAACGACTGACGTGTGTGCCGCCGCATTGACGATACATAGCTTTATATAACACATCTGCAAAATTAGCGACGCCATTGATGGATAAACTGGGCGCTGGGGATATACGACGCGCGCGTGGGTCCAACGCGTTTGTGCGCGGGGCAGAGGGCGACGGCGCGTCGGGCGCGGCGTTCGACTCTGGCTCAAGTACCGGTGGGATCATGGTTAGCGCGGGGCATCCGAGTTCGCACCCGCAGGTACTCGCAGTGCCATTACCTCGTCGGCCGCTCATGCCTGGGATTATCATGCCGGTGAAGATTACGGATGAAAAGTTGATTGCTGAATTGGAGGATATGCGTAACCGGGGGCAGGCGTACGTGGGGGCGGTCTTACAGCGTAGCGATGAAGCCATCGCGGCTATGGCGAAAGGTAGACACGCGGGAGATGACGATGATGTATTTGCTGGGTTGAGTAAGGCGCGCACGACGACGACGATGGGGCTGGATGGAGAAGAGGAGGAGGAGCGCGACCCTGCGGACCACATGCACGACATCGGGACGTTTGCGCAAGTGCATAATATCGTGCGTATTCCGGCGGATTCGAACAACGAAAAGGAAGCAGCGACATTGCTATTACTTGGACATCGCCGCTTGCGCAAGCTCGGGACGATGAAGCGCGATCCTATGGTTGTAAAGGTGGAGCATTTGAAGGATGAAAAGTACGACGCGAACGATGACATCATCAAAGCGACGACCAACGAAGTCGTCGCCACGATCAAAGATTTGCTCAAAACGAACCCTTTGCACAAAGAAACGTTGCAATACTTTGCACAAAACTTTAATGACTTTCAGGATCCACCCAAGCTCGCAGATTTAGGGGCTTCCATGTGCAGCGCTGACGACACGCAGTTGCAGGAAATTCTTGAAGCGCTTTCAGTCAAGGAGCGCTTAGACGCCACTCTCGAGTTGCTCAAGAAAGAGGTTGAGATTGGCAAGCTTCAGGCGGATATTGGTAAAAAGGTCGAAGAAAAGATTTCGGGTGACCAGCGCCGGTATTTTCTGATGGAACAGCTAAAGTCAATTAAGAAGGAGCTTGGCATGGAGCGCGACGATAAAACGGCGCTCATCGAAAAGTTTGAAAAAAGATTTGAGCCCAAGCGAGCGAGCGTACCTGAAGAGACAAAGAAGGTGATTGATGAGGAACTTCAAAAGCTAAGTGGTCTGGAACCATCGTCGAGTGAGTTCAACGTGACGCGAAACTACCTTGAATGGCTCACGTCGTTGCCGTGGGGCATCGTCGGCGACGAAAAGCTGGACATCGCGCATGCGCAAACTGTACTCGATGCGGATCATTATGGCCTCGAAGACGTAAAAGAACGAATTTTGGAGTTCATCGCTGTCGGTCAGTTGATGGGTTCGACGCAAGGGAAGATCATCACCATGGTCGGCCCCCCTGGCGTTGGTAAGACGTCGATTGGGCAATCCATCGCCACCGCGCTCGATCGCAAGTTCTATAGGTTCTCGGTTGGTGGCATGAGTGACGTGGCAGAAATTAAAGGTCATCGTCGAACCTATGTGGGTGCTATGCCCGGGAAGCTGGTGCAGTGCTTGAAAACAACTGGAGTGTGCAACCCTGTCGTGCTCATTGATGAAATCGATAAGCTCGGTCGAGGGTACCAGGGCGATCCGGCGAGCGCATTGCTCGAGCTCTTAGATCCCGAACAGAACGGCACATTCTTAGACCACTACCTCGATGTGCCAGTGGACTTGAGTAAAGTGTTATTCATCTGCACGGCCAACGTGCTGGACACCATTCCAGGGCCCTTGCTCGACCGTATGGAAGTTGTGCGACTGTCAGGATACATTGCTGATGAAAAGGTGCAGATTGCGCGCACGTACTTGGAAAAAACCGCAAAGGAGAAGAGTGGTCTTAAGGACGTGTCAACTAACATAACGGACGAGGCTATGGCAAAGCTTATTGGCGATTACTGCCGTGAAGCCGGCGTGCGTAATTTACAGAAGCACCTCGAAAAGATTTATCGTAAAGTCGCGCTTAAGGTTGCCCGAGCGAAGAGCGAAGGCAAACCAATCGAGTCAATCACCGTCGATGTCGGTGACTTGTTCGATTACGTCGGCCATCCTCCGTTCGCGACGGATAGAATTTACGACGTGACCCCTCCGGGTGTCGTCACTGGCTTGGCCTGGACCGCTATGGGTGGCAGCACGTTGTACATTGAGTGCACGCCAGTCGACGAAGGCGAAGGCAAGGGCGCATTGAAAACCACCGGGCAGCTCGGAGACGTCATGAAGGAATCATCGACGATCGCTCACACCTTTTCGCGACACTTTCTTGAAACGAAAGATCCGGGTAACACGTATTTAGCGAATACGTCTTTGCACATGCACGTGCCCGCCGGCGCAACGCCAAAGGATGGTCCCAGCGCGGGCTGCACCATGATTACGGCGATGATGTCGCTGGCTATGAACAAACCGGTGAAACCAAATTTAGCTATGACTGGTGAAGTGACTCTCACTGGTCGGGTTTTGCCGATCGGGGGCGTAAAGGAGAAGACCATAGCCGCGCGAAGAAGCGGAGTCAAGACGCTAATCTTTCCGGAGGGAAACAAGAAAGACTACGACGAGCTTTCTGAAGACATCCGAGAAGGCTTAGAAGTGTATTTCGTGAGCACATACGAGGAGGTGTACCAGCATGCACTCAATTGGGACGCATGATTATTATTTTAATGTTACAAAACGCAAATTACAACTTGCGACGAATCTCCTCAACCTCTCGCGGGCTGATGAACGTCGTCACGCTCGAATTCGAAATGTCTCGACTCCACTGCTTCAGCTTTGCGCATGTCGGATGTTCAGCTTTTGGTCGATATCGCTCGAAATCTTTCCCCGCTGCCAAAGCATGTTTGCCTGGAATGATGTGCTGCCACCAAAAATCGCTCAGAGACTCGTACATCAACGCCCAGTACTCGCGGTTGCGCTCGACGCGATACACGGCGCATCCTCCGTTGACGGTGTAACAAAACAAATCAACCCATGGACGATCGAATACAGCCATCAAACCTTGGACTTGCGGAATGTAGTACCAAGGCACCGTAGGGTAAGGCTTGGCGGACATTGGTTGGCCTTTATTGAATGGACACTTGACTTCCAACACGCCGCCGGGACCGCCGTCGGTGTCCGCCGCGTTGGTTCCAATCAACCCATCAGGCGACGCCCCAATCCATAGTTCAGCTTCATCCGACGAAAGCAAGTGAAACAACAAGTGCGAAACTTTCTTTTGCGTGAGAGCTTCATAAATTTTAACGGCTTCGTCTTCTCTCGACGACCCCCACTCGGTCGCTTCGTTGCCAGAAAATCCCTCGCGCAAGCCAAGTTTCTCCTCCCAAAGCTCGTTTCTACCTTCCCTCCAGAACCCGATGGCGTTACTGAACGCACTCGCAGTCAATCGACTCGCACGAAGCTGAAACCACGCACCGCTTCCTTGTTCTTGATTGCCTCCGCCCGTGCCCAATACGTCGTCGCCGCTCGAAGAGGCGCCGTCAGCGTTGCGCATTACCGCCTCAACCTCACGCCTTCTAATCTGCCCTTGCTCGAGCGCGTGCCCCCACGCGTCGCCCTCAATTATACTCTGTTTCCCCGCCTTCTTCTGAGACGTCGGCGTCGTCGTCTGCACTGCCTCGATCGCCTCCTCCTCTTCGACGCCTCGAGTAACCGACGTCGCCGTCGTCCCGCCTGCGAGCAACTCCTCCGCCGCCCGTACCACCGCTTCGCGCTCACTCGCCGTCAGCGACGCATACACGCCAAACCTATCCGCACACACGCGTTCCCACTCCGCTTTCTCCGCGCTCGACGACTCAAACGCATCCGATAACCGCGTGAGCTCGCGTTTCGCGAATTCGCTAAACGTCGCCCGTTGCCCGCGCACATCAATCCACCCTTGCTCGCGCTCAAGCTTCAACGCCTTGGCCGCGCGCTCCAATCGCACTCTCGCCACATCACTCACGCTCGCCCGCGCGTCCTCTGGCTGCCGAAGCGCCGACGCGCGCGTCGAAAACGACGCCCAACGCCGCGCCGTGAAAGCGTTTGAATCACGATGCACCGCCCGTGTCAGCGCCTCGCCCGCGCGACGCATCGATCGCATCGCGCGCGGCGCGCTCGAGGACGACGGGGTGAACTCTGCGCGGGACGACGCCGTGCGATGCGCGTGCGTGGTCGCGCGCGGTGTCGCGCGCATGTACGCGGAGCGAGGGGCGCGCTCTGCGGACGCCACACTCAAGTGCGCGCCTCGCCCATGGGCACGCGCGTGACGTTTCGCGACGTGTGCGCGGAGAACGAGCACGAGTTGCGAAAGTTGAATTCGGTGATTTTCCCCGTGCGATACGTGGTGCGTTGAGGCGCGGCGAGGCGCCAGGCGCGAATGATTTGCGAATGATTTGGACTCGATGGGACTGGCTGTCGCGCGGTTCCGGTGACGAGGCTGCGTTCACCGCCGCGCGCGGTGCGTCGGCGCGTGACTGACGAGATGTCGATGATGTGTATCGCCTTTATCATGCAGGATAAGTTTTATGAGGATTGCTCGCGCGCGGGGAAGACGACGCAGTTGGCGTACGCGGATGGCGCCGTCGTCGGCGCTGTGGCGTGTCGGTTGGAGCTCGACCCTCGAGGCGATGGTGCGCGCTTGTATATCATGACGCTCGGCGTCTATGCGGCGTATAGGGATGGAAAAATAGGATCTAGACTGTTGCAGCACGCGTTGAACGAGGCGTCGAGGGATGAGTACATCAAGGATGCGTATTTGCACGTGCAGACGAACAACGAGCAGGCGTTTGCGTTTTACGACCGGTTTGGATTTGTCAAAGGGGAGGTGTTGAAAAACTACTACAAGCGCATAGAGCCACCAGATGCGGTGGTGTTGTCTAGAAACTTGCGAGACTGGGTGATCGAGGATGTAGAGGGCGTCGAGTACCCCACCGCCGCCGACGAATAGCGTCGACGCCGCGTTTGTGGTTGAGCGTCCGAGGTCGTTGAACGTCGACAATTCTAGATTCGTGCCGCGTTCATCAATCGATGTTATATATAGTTCAGGGTCTCATTACATCAACAACTAATCTCGACCACCATCGAGCTGACCACATGACTACGTTGGCTACCTAAAAGGGAATCGCGAGAATCGCTCAAGTTTTTAGTTGTTCTGCGCCGCCGAGCGAAAAAATCCAAAGTCAGTCGACGCGTTCGACGAACACACACGCGCGCGCACGCCGCGCAGAGCTCGCACACAACACACATATCGCACGCAAAGCACATCGCGCACGCCGCGCGAGCATCAACCGCGCACTCACCTTGACGAAACCGATATCCTTGGCGTACTCGCGGAAGCACTGACGGCAAATGTTCAAGTTGTACTTGCGAATGATAGCCCACTGGTTTTCGCAAACGCGGCTGTCGAGTGAAAACGCGCGCGCACACACACACACAATCGCGTCAGTCAACGCGTTCTACATCACGCGCGCGCGTGCCATCGCAGCATCGCCGCCGTACGTCGTCGCGCGAGGGACGCGCGACCGCGACCCGCAAACCCCAAGCAAAGCCCTAGGGCGCATCCATCCGCCGCTCGCCGCCCGCGCGCCCATCGCGCGCCCGCGCCCTCTCGCGCTCGAAACGCGCGCCGCGCATATCTCTGCCTCAATCCCCGCCCCAGTCGCGCACCGTCGCACCCCGCGTCGACGACGCGACCGCCAAACGCGCGCCCCGCGATCGATCGCGCGCGCCACGCCACATCATTCCATCGTTCCATCATTCCGTCGCCGTCGTCGCGCGCGCGAACGAGCGAACGCGCGTGTACGCACCATCGGCGGGAGCCTTTACCGTATTGCGCCGGGTGCGACGCCCAAACGTCTTGGTGTCCCATGTTTACGTGAGAGTTGCGTGCGTGATTAAGACGGAGGCGACGACGACGACGCGCGCGAGCTGCGGCCCGGGGGTGGACATGTATCACTGTTCTATCGACGAGTCCTGACCGCTGAAGAGTCCCTCGGAGAGTCTGGTGGCGTCACCGAGTCCCCATGCGTGCGGTCGCGATTGGTCGATCGAGGGTTTAGGAGCACGAGGCGAACGGATGTCCCGAGTCGCGCGTCTCGAACGCGTCAGACGTCGCATGGCGCCGGCGACGACGACGCGCGGCGCCGCGCGCGACGCGTCGTCGTCGTGGTTCACGAACGATGCGTGGCGTCGTCCACGCGCGCGAGATGTCGCGAATCATAAAGACGACGACGAGAACGAGAGAGGGGTGTCGATGACGACGATGGATAAAGCGCATCGTCGCGAACGCGGGGTGATTCGCGCCGCGCCGTCGGCGTGGACGTGCCGACGCGCGATGCTCGCGTCGACGTCGGCATCGATGGGTGATGACGCGTCGAGAGCGGTCGTGCGATTCGTCGCCGAGCCGCGCACGGGGTTGAAGATTCCTGAATCCACGCGCTTTGGCGACGCTTTATTGACGCTGCGGGCGAAAGGCGCGCGAATCAAGCGCATCGCCGGTGTCGGCATTAAAGTCTACGCGTGTGGGATATATGTGAATACGCGCGATGTGCGCGAGGCGATGCGTGCGGTGTTTGGCGCGGGGGCGTCGATGGGCGAGATGGCTGAGTCGGAACGCGCGTTTGACGCGTTGCGACGATGCGAACGCGCGGCTCGGCTCGTTTTCGCTCGAGACGTTGGTGGGGATAAAATCGCGGACGCGCTCGCCGAGCGCATTCGACCCGCGCTCGGTGCGAATTCTAAGAGTTTGCACCGATTCGAGGCGCTATTTAACGGCGTGACGTTTCAAAAGGGTGCGTCGCTTGATTTTCACGCCAAAATCGGCGGCGCGCTCGAGACGCGCATCCGCGGCCAGTCAATCGGTGTCATTCATGACCAAGCGTTATGCGATGCCCTATTCGACGCATACCTCGGCACAAAACCCGTGATCCCATCCATCAAAGATGATATGAGAGCGTGGCTAGCGTCCATGGTGTTGTAAAACACAAAATGTCCATTCATCTTCTGCCAGTCAACGCCCGTCGCGTCGCGGCCAATCGTCACACGCATGCGCGCGCCACCATCGCGCCCGACGTCGACGCCATCGCACCGCATCCGTGACGTGTGCACCGATGCACCGATCATCGCTTCCCACGTTGTCGCCCGCCGACGCGCGCGCGTGGCATCCGATTCGTACGTACGCGCGCTTCGTTGTCCGCGCGCCGTCCCTCGCGCTCCTCGTCTTCGCCGTCGCCATCGTCATCGCCATCGTCGGCATCGTCACGCACGCGCACGTCGCGCTCACGATTGATACGTCGTTGGAATCGTACCGCGCGCGCGGGACGCCGCGGACGACAAAGGCGATCGCCGCTGCGGTGGCTCGACGAGGCACGCGGCAGCGCGTCGCGACGTCGACAAAATCGCGTCGCACGCTCGCCGTTGACGCGCCGCCACCACCGTCGACGCCACCGACGCCGATTGTTTTGTCGCCACCACCGCCACCGCCGCCCGGGCCGCCGCCGCCGCCGCCGTGGCGCGGATTTCCATCGACGCGATTAACGTCGTCGGCGCTCGATCGAATGATTCTCGGCCTCACGAGTAAATCCGGCGTCGATGGCCACAGCGGTCAAGATGAATTCCACGTCATCGTCAGC
>Ga0181601_10005112_pt1 | contig 10911 bp, 10 predicted proteins | sample 041ome_8_FD_133020 | JGI IMG/M metagenome (GOLD analysis project Ga0181601, IMG submission 133020) | Coastal salt marsh microbial communities from the Groves Creek Marsh, Skidaway Island, Georgia - 041407BS metaG (megahit assembly) | ecosystem: Environmental > Aquatic > Marine > Intertidal zone... | reverse complement strand
GAATGGAAAAAGGTTATTGATATAAATCTGACTTCAACATTTCTGATGAGCAAATTTGCAATAAAAAAAATGTTAAAAAATAAATCAGGAAAAATTGTAAATATTACCTCAGTAGTAGGGCATACAGGTAATGTAGGCCAGGCAAATTATACAGCTTCCAAAGCTGGTATTGTTGCAATGTCTAAAAGTCTAGCAATTGAATATGCAAAAAAAAATATAAATATTAATTGTATATCCCCAGGGTTTATTAAAACAGCAATGACTGATAAAATAGACGATAAATTTAAAGAAGCTATAATCTCAAAAATACCATCAGCCAGACTAGGGGAGCCAGATGACATTGCAAATGCTGTACTTTTTTTAACTTCAAATCAATCAGACTATATTAATGGTGAAACACTTCATATTAATGGTGGTATGTATATGTCTTGACAAAAAAAGTTTTTAAACTAATAAGATTTTATAACAAAAAGGATCAATATGTCAGAAGATGTATCAAGTAAGGTAAAGAAAATTGTTGCAGACCACTTAGGTATCGATGAGTCAAAAGTTTCTGAAGAATCAAGTTTTATTGATGATTTAGGTGCTGATAGTTTAGATACTGTTGAATTAGTAATGGCTTTTGAAGAAGAATTTGGATCAGAAATTTCTGATAGTGAAGCTGAAAAAATTTTAACAGTAGGTGATGCAGTCAAATTTATAGAAGGAAAAGCGAACTAGAATTTTCAATGTCCAGTGAACAAGATGGGGTAATGGTTATATTATCATCTCCATCTGGAGCTGGAAAAACAACTCTTGTTAATCTATTATCACGTTTAAATAATTTCGATATTTCAATATCTCATACTACTCGCAAACCAAGGCCTAATGAGGTTCCTAATAAAGATTATTATTTTGTAAATGAAAATGAATTCAAAAGATTAATAAATAATCAAGAATTTCTTGAGTATGCCAAAGTATTTAATAACTTTTATGGAACAACAAGAACACCTGTCATAGATAAACTTAACAAAGGTAGAAATGTTCTCTTTGATATTGATTGGCAGGGAGCGGATCAAATCAAAAATAAAAAACTAGATTACAAGCTAATTACCTTTTTTATATTACCTCCAAGCAAAGAAATTTTATTTGAAAGACTATCAAATAGAGACATGAAGGATAAATTAATAGCTGAAGAGAGGATGAAACAATTTGGAAGAGATGTTCTGCATTGGATTAATTATGATTATGTAGTTATTAATGATAAATTAGAAGCATGCTATTCTAAAATTATAAAATTAATCGATGCAGAAATAAATAACGGATCAAAAGATTATGATATTGATTTTATAAGAAGACATATTGAAGAACTAACTTTTTAAATTTTCATATTCTTTAGTTAAATTGTAATAAGTCATACTATCAAGATTTTGAGGTCGTAATTTTAGATCAATTTTAAGTTTATTTATAATTTTGAAATCTCCATTAAATATTTGGTTATAAGGCTTTTTAATCATCTTTCTTCGATGATTAAAAAAAATTCTTGTTATTTTTTCTAAATTTTTTGGATTGTTTAACTTAAAAAATTTTTTTTTTGGAGAAAAATGTAAGAGGGAACTTTCAATTTTAGGCTTAGGAAAAAAACTGTTTGGAGAAATATCGCAAATTTTTTTTATATTTAATTTCCAATTTGATAAGATTGACAATCTCCCGTAATTTGTAGTATCAGTATGAGCAATTATTCTATTTGCAACTTCTTTTTGAAACATAAGTATTAGTTCGCTAAACCAAAAATTGTTGAAATCAAGATTAGTAATCCATTTACATAAAATCTCAGTTGAAATATTGTATGGGAGATTTCCAAAAACTGTTAATTTTTCTTTAGTTAATGCTTTTTCATTAAATTTTAGAATATCATCATTAATTATTGTAATATTTTTATCAAAGTTTTGAATTAGTAACGATGATAGTTCATTATCTTTTTCTATGACAAATAATTTTTTTGGTTTTTCTATTAATATTGCTCTTGTTAAATTGCCTGTCCCAGGACCAATTTCTAAAACACTTCTATTTTCTATAGTGCCAGATTTAATGATTATATTTATAACATTGTTATCAATCAAAAAATTTTGTCCCAAACTTTTTTTAGCTTTGATAATCATCTAGAAGTCTAAAAATTTTAATGACTCAATTAAACTTTGAGCATTAGAAATTTTTTTTCCCATCATTTTTTCATTTGGACCATGGTCAGGAGAAATTCTAATAAAGGGAAGTCCTAAAGTGATATTAATTGCATTATATTCAAATAAGGTTTTAATTGGAGTTAATACTTGGTCATGATACATCCCAATTATTACATCATAATTAAATCTTATATTTTTCATAAAAATTGTGTCTGCTGAAATTGGACCGTAAATGTTTAATTTTTTATTAATTAATTTTTGGATTGTTGGTTTGACAATTTTTTTGTCTTCGTCAAAGTTGTCAATAGTTTCACAATGAGGATTCAATCCTACCACAGCTATTCTTGGTTTGATGCCAAACATTTTTTTATAAAAATTATTAATTAAGATTACTTTATTATAAATATTTTTTTTATTTATACTTTTTGAAACTAGTTTAATTGGTAAATGAGTAGTAATTGGACAAACAGATAGCTTATGGTTATAAATAAGCATTGCATAATTCTTAATCTTAAATTTTTCACAAATATATTCTGTGATGCCTAAATATTTATTTTTTAAAAATGTTTTTTTATTTATTGGACCATTTATAAATTTATTAGTTATTTTTTTTTTAATAAGATAGAATGCAGTTTTAAAACAATTTTCAATATAGCTATTAGAATCGTTAGAAATTTTTTTAAATGCAATATTATTTTTATATTTTACATCAATTAAATTTATTTGTTTATTATCAAGTTTATATCTTTTTATATTTTTAATTTTTATTAAATTAATTTTTTTTTTATAATTTAAAAATTTCATTTGTTTGATAATCAAATCTAACGACATAATTAAAATTATTGGACTTTTAAATTTATTTGATGTTATTGATTTAAAAAAAATTTCAAAAAAAACACTGTTTGGCTCTCCACCCACAACTAAAATTGGCTTAATTTTCATTAATGGAGTAGTTTATTTTAGCTTTATTAAAAAATATATTTGAGAAACGATTTAATTGTTCATTTCTCTCAAAATTAATTAACTTTTTTAATTCTTCATCTTTATCGAGATTTATTTTTTTAGTTTTTGTGTCTTCAATCTTTAATATCAAATAGTTATTACTAATTTGTATGATGTTAGTGATTTCACCTTTTTCAATTTTTCTCAACTCATTTATAATCAATTCAGATAAATTATTTTCATCAATCCATCCTACTTTTCCACCAAACTTCGAGCTATTTGAAATACTGTAAAGGTTAGCTGTATTATTAAAGCCAATTTCTAAAATACTTTGTTTGATCTGATTAATTTGGTACTCAATACTAGTGTTTATTTTTTTTTCAAAAACTATTTCTGATAAAAAATACTGAAGTATAGTATCACTAGTTTGATTATTTAATCTCATTTTTAGATCTTTTTCATTTATTTTTACTTGATCTTTATATTTCAAAAAAATTAAATCATTCCAGTAAATTTCAATCTTAAGCTTTTTTGTAATTTCATCAATATTGTAGCTATTTATTTGTTTTAAAGTATTTTCAAATTCAATTTGATTTTTAAATCCAATTTTCTCATACAAATTAACTAAAACTTTATCAATTAGAGGATTTTCTTTCTCTAGGTCAAATAATTTTTGAATTTCTTTCTTTTTTATAATTTCATTAATTAAATTTTCCTTCGCAATCTGAGTTATTTGTTTTTCATTAAGATTTTGTAGATTATTATTAAGTAATTTTAAATATTCACCTTCTTTAATAAGATCAAAATTTGTTATGATCTCATTATCCACAGTTAATTTAATCAAAAAATTAGAATTAGATAAAGCTGGTTTACTTATTAATAATATAAATATTAAAATAATTTTAAAAACTTTTAAATTCATTGTATTAAATTAGGGCTACTTGTTTCTCCAAATGGAATAATCGTGACTTTAAAAAATATAGTTTCTTCTGGTTTAATATCCCTATCATCATAATAAGCTTTATTGTATTCTATTGAAGCGCTCAAACAATCATTTTTATACTGATAAATAAGATTATAATATTCAGTCAAATTTTTAGTTTTGTTTTCTCTTGTTGAAAAAGATAAATTATTAGTATCATTAAAATTGTATTTTACAGATGATAGTAAGTAAGAATTTTTTTCAACTATATCTCTTTCATTAATATAATCAAAAGAAGTGGTGAAATTTTTATATTTTATTTGGCCTATAATATTTTCATAATTAATTTTTTGAAAATTATTTTTCGTTGAAAAATTGTACTTTGTAGTAAGTAATTCATTAGGTGAATAAATAACTTCTCCAAAAAAATTAGATGTTTTAGATCCTAATTGATTGTTTTTTGGTAAATTTTCATTTTCACTAAATCTTAAATTGTTAGCAATTTTTAATGCTAGAATTTCTTTTGAAGTATTTTCATCCAAAATTGAATATTCACTTCCATAAGCCAATGAAACACCACCCTCAACAGTTTCAGGTGAAGATAACCTGTCTAAACTATATATATTATCCACATCTATTCTAATTTCTTCCCCACTAATATTTTTATCATTTTCTGGAGATATTTTTATTGCAAAATTTGGTTTTAATATTTTTTGATAATTTTGATTTTTTTTAATTAATGGAAGTGATGAATTAAATTGAAATAAGCTTGATAAGTAAAAGTTGTTATCATTTTTATAATTTGTTGAATTTTTGGCATTTGAATTAGAATTTTTAATTAACAATTCATAGTTATTGTAAAATCCAAGCTTTGTTATTTTTGGCTTAGATGTAAAAAGTAAATCATTTATATTGATTTTTTCTAAAATATTTGTGTTATATTGTCTTATATAGTTTGAGGAGTCTAATTTCGCGCTTCCATTAAAATTTGTGTTAAAATATTTAGATAATTTTATTTGAGGAAAAATATACTCATATCTATCATTATCAGATTTTGATAAATCTTCATAAACAGTTAAATTACTATTAATTGAGGTATCTTCAGAGTAATTTTGAAGGTTGATCGATGTTTCCAAAATATCATCCTCGTCGATTAGAAAAGATTTAATACCATTACTTTTTAAATAGGTATCATCATTGGTTTGTTGTACTTTAAAATTAAAAATATTTTCAGAAAATTTCTTACCGTTTATTTTTTTATAGTATTCATAAAATATATGATTTTTATTCTTTTCAGACATTATGCTTACATCTGAATTATGAGTGCTATCTTTATTTTTTTGTCTAAACTCAGTTTGTAATAAAAATTTATTATTATTATAAAAACGAGGTGTATAGGTTAAATCCATATTTTCTTTAACGGCGTGAAAATAAGGCACACTTAAAAAAGAATTACGATTAGGTGAGTTTTTCAGGGTAGGCATTAAAAATCCAGACTGCCTTTTTACTGTTGGATCAGGATGAAAAAATTTTGGCAAATATACAACTGGAATATCATAAATTTCTAGCCATGCATTTGAGTAGCTTATTGTTTTTTTTACTTTATTATGAGTAATTTTATCAGCTTTTAGCTGCCAAGGAGGGCAGCCATCTCTTCTTTTACACAAAGTAAATGCACCTTTTGTTAGCTCTGTTTTATTTTCATTTAACGAAGTACTTTTACCTTTTAGCCTTGGTTCGTTTTCTGAATTAAAAGATGTGTTATTTAAATCAATATTTATATCTTTTCCGATAAGTTTATTTTGATTAAGGTTAATGAATGCTAATTCAATTTTAAAATTATTGTTTTTAATATCAGTAAAATTCACATTCTCTAGTTTTAAGATTTCATTATTTAAATTATTTTCAAATTTTTCAGAGGTAAAGATATTACCCAATTTATCTTTAATTGTAGTTGTTGTGTCTGATGAAATAATACTTTTGTTTAAATCATAGGTAATATTAGTTGATGATATTTTTGTTTTTCTTAAATTATCAAATATCTCTACATTTCCTTGTAATTTAAAAATAGACTCAGTCTCAAGAAAATCTATTCTATCAGAAGTTATCTCTAAATTTTTGGGATATATATATATTTTAGAATTATATGATCTAAGTAATTTTGGATTTTTAAAATATTTAAATTTAGTTCCTTCAATTTTTATGTTTTTTTCTTTAGAAAAGGCCGTTCCATTATTTCCTATTATTAAATCTCCATTATCTTGTACCTCTAAATTTTGTATATCTAATTGAAATTGGTTAGCAAGAGAAATATTTTTAATTGATACAAATAAAATTAAAAAAATTATAAGTTTATTTTTCATTAATTGTAATTAGTCCCATAGATACTAGAATTGATATTAAAGTAATTGGAATATAAACAGAAACATCAATAGGCAATTTACCCGTATTTCCAAGAGACCCAATCATATAATTAAAATAATAAATAATTACCGATAAAAAAATTCCCATTACAAGATAAAAAAAGAAAGATTTATTTTTATTAATATTAAGCATTACTATAGCAGATAAAATCGTCATTAATGAATAAAAAAATGGGTTAGTAATTAATTTTAATAAATATAATTCTATTTCATCAGCTGAATAGCCTAAATTTTGGTAATCTTCCTTTAACTCTATTAACTCAAAAATATTTAGAGTAGTGATATTTGAGAATAAATTATTTATCTTATCTTTATCAAAACTAGTTTGAAAGCTAAAGTTTCTATCATATTGTTTTGTTATGTTTTCCTGTGTAATTAATGGTGTAAATATGCTCCAGTCATTTTTAGTAATATCAATTTTTTTTGATTGTATTGTTTGCAATAAATTAAAATTTAAATCAAACTGATTAATAATAGCTTCATTTAAAAAATTATTTTTTATTGATTTAGCTTTAACAATAATAATTTTATTATCAATTTCATCTTTTAGCCATAGACCACTATCATTCACCGCAGCTAAATATTTATTGTCTGTTGAATATTCATTTTTGATATCTGTGTAAAGAAATTTTAGTTTTGAGGAAATATTATAATATATTGTGTTTATAAGCATTCCAAAAATAATTGTAGTTAAAAAAAGTATTAAGATTATTTTTAAATTACTTAAACCACTATTTTTAAACAATAAAAGCTCATCATTTTTAAAAATTTCATGAAAAAAAAATTGGGTTGAAATCAAAAAAATAAATGGAAATATTTCAAATAAAGTAATTGGTGCATTTAATAAAGTTAAAAGATAAGGTAACAAAACATTTTTCTCTGAGTCTTTAAAAAAAGAAATTTCTTCAAAAACACCCAATATTAGAGTTAATGAAAAAAATATAAAAGATATGAGTAAAATTTTTTTAATAAATTTTGATATCAGGTATTTTTGATACAACTTAAACATATCTAAGGTTTTTCCTAAAAAAATAATAGATTGTTATAAAAAATAAAATTGGTAATGCTAAATATGTGTAGGTAGCAAAAAATGAATTAGCCGAATATCTAAGAGATCCCTCTGATACGACTAAAATTAAAAAAATACTTAAGTAAACTATTAATTTTTTTATTCTGTATTTAGAATTATTTTTTGACAGAATGATCAAATAACAACATAGTATAGAAATAATTGGAATATAAATTGGCTTGTAAAATCTTTTAAAAAGTTCTTGGGTCATTTCTTTTTTTATTGAAATCTGACATGTAAATTCATCAGATCTTATAACAATATCTTTATTTTTTTTTAGATCCTTAAAACATTTAAATAATTTAGAAGAAGGTAATTCTTGAATTTTTGGGACAAGAATAGTGCTGGATGTATATTCTGAAAGATTTAAATCAATTTGTTCAAAATTAAAAATATTAATCTCATTATTATTATTTTTATTAATTACTTTACCGTCAAATAATTTAAATTTTTTTTTAATTTTTTGATTATCTAGATAACCACTTTTTGCATAAATTATTCTTGTATTTATTTTGGATGAGTCATCAATAAATATATTTTTAAAATTTCCATTTCCATCTTTAGAGTTAATAAAAATAGTTAAACCATCAACAACATTTATAAATTTGCCATTTTTTATTAGTGAGGTAAAATAATCTATATTTGAATTTTTTAACTGAGCCCTGGCTTTATATTGTGACGCTGGTGTAACAAAACTACTCAAAAAAATTTGAATAATTGTCAAAAAAATTGAATAAATAATAATTTTATTTACAAATTCATTTTTGCTTACTCCGAATGTCCAAAAAATAATTAATTCATTTTTTGAGTCATAATTTGAAATAACATATATGAGAGTTATAAATAAAATGAATGGCACTAGTCGATTAATAATTTTTGGAAAATTATATAATGAATATAAAAAATAGGTTTTTAAACCATGACCATCTTCTATAACAAAATCTAGGTAATTTACTGCTTGCAATGTCCAAACAATTATTCCTATTGTTATGCACATTAATAGAAAGAAAATTGTAATATCCTTGATAATTTTTCGAAAAATTAATTTTTTCATTGAAAATAAAATAATAACAAATATATAGCACTCTATCTATTATCATTATAAAAAAAATTATGTCTATAAATGTCAATTTAGTAAAAAAACTAAATATTAATTCCATCAATCATTATTTAATCTTTTGCGAGTCCAGCAACCCAAAATTGATAATGGACAAAAATTTTTCAAAATTACAGAATGAGAAAATCAATAAAGTTGTGAAAGATATGACTTTAAATGATGATTTTGTCATTTTTGACATTAATTCTAAAACTAAAGTCATTTTGGTTAACTTTAATAAAGATTATGTAAGTCTTGATATTGAGATAATTGGGGCAAAATTTTTTAATTTTTTAAAATCTAATAAACTTAAAGATATTTTTATAAACACTAAATACTCAATTTTTAAGGATGTTAAATTTTTTAATTATTTTTTACATGGATTAATATTAAAATCATATGAATTTAACATTTATAAAACTATCAAAAAAAGCAACAATATTTCTATAAATATTTTAGTAGAAAATAGAAAATTTTTTATTAAAAATTTTGAGAAATTCAAAGCCATAGAAAATGGGACTAATTACGCTAGAGACTTAGTCTCTGAGCCACCAAATGTTCTCAATCCAAAAGAATACACAAGTAGATTAAAAAAATTAAAAAAGTTTGGAGTAAAGGTAACAGTGTATAATGAGACACAGTTGAAGAAATTAGGAATGAATTCCTTATTGGGTGTTGGTAGAGGAAGTTATAATGAAAGTTTTTTAGTTACGCTAGAGTGGTATGGAGATAAAAAAAATAAATCTGCTCCGTTATCTTTTGTTGGAAAAGGTGTGTGTTTTGATACTGGTGGCATATCTTTGAAGCCAGCTAAGTTTATGGAGGAAATGAAATATGATATGGCTGGATCAGCGGTTGTTGCAGGACTAGTAAAAAGTTTAGCAATTAGAAAAGCAAAAATAAATGTAGTGGGAGTTGTTGGATTAGTTGAAAATATGCCTGGAGGAAACGCACAAAGACCAGGTGATATTGTTAGAGCTTACAATGGAAAAACTATAGAAGTACTAAACACAGACGCTGAAGGTAGACTGGTTTTGGCTGATGCTCTTAGCTTTACTGAAAAAAAATTTAAACCTAAATTTATGATTGATCTAGCAACTCTGACTGGCGCAATAATAATTGCATTAGGCGAGGAATATGCGGGATTATTTTCTAATAATGATGAGCTTTCAAAAAAATTATCTGATGCTGGTGAAAAAGTTAATGAAAAAGTTTGGAGATTACCATTGCATAAAAATTATGATAAATTAATGGACTCTACAATAGCTGATATTCAAAATATAAATTATTCAGGTGGAGCAGGATCTATAACAGCGGCACAGTTTTTACAAAGATTTGTAGAAAAAACTCCATGGGCACATTTAGATATAGCGGGTATGGCTTTTTCAAAAAAAGCTGCCAATTTAAACCCAGGAGGTGCTACTGGTTTTGGAGTGAGATTATTAAATCAACTAATAGAGGACTATTATGAGTAATTTGGAGCAAACATTATCAATTATTAAACCTGATGCAGTTGAAAGAAATTTAGACAATGAAATTAAGGAAATGTTTAATAATAAGGGTTTTAATATTCTAAAAGAAAAAAAAATTCAAATTGAAAAATCTGAGGCTGAGAAATTTTATAAAGTGCATGAAACTAAACCATTTTATAATGATTTATGCTCATATTTGGCATCCGGTCCAATTGTAGTAATGGTTTTGGAAAAAGAAAATGCAGTATTAGCAAATAGAGATCTAATGGGCGCAACTAACCCTAAAGATGCTGCAGATGGCACAATTAGAAAAAAATATGGTATTTCGATTGATAAAAACTCAGTACATGGATCTGACAGTATTGATAACGCGAAAATTGAAATAGATTTCTTTTTTAAAGACTAATTAAACAATCTTTTTATTGCTGCAGGATATAATTTATGCTCCTGTTTCAAAACTCTTTTTGAGAGCGTCTCTATATTATCATTTTTATAAATCTTAACTTTTTTTTGTAAAATTATTTTTCCAGAGTCAAGTTTGGAATTAACTAGATGAACAGTGCAACCAGAATATTTATCATTATTTTTAAGAGCTCTAGCATGAGTGTCTAAACCTTTATATTTTGGTAGTAAAGAGGGGTGAATATTTAATATTTTATTATTAAATTTTTGGATGAAAGATTTAGAGAGAATTCTCATAAATCCAGCCAAACATATCAATTGAATTTTATTTTTAAATAATAATTGCAAAATTTTTTTTTCAGCAATTATTTTATTACTAAAATTGAAAACTTTTTTTTTTATTTTAAAACTACTTGCATAAAT
>Ga0181601_10005110_pt1 | contig 10913 bp, 9 predicted proteins | sample 041ome_8_FD_133020 | JGI IMG/M metagenome (GOLD analysis project Ga0181601, IMG submission 133020) | Coastal salt marsh microbial communities from the Groves Creek Marsh, Skidaway Island, Georgia - 041407BS metaG (megahit assembly) | ecosystem: Environmental > Aquatic > Marine > Intertidal zone... | reverse complement strand
TCTTCTGCATCATTTGATGATTCAGAAGAAATATCAGAATGATCTTCCTCTTCCTCACTTTCTTCATTAGATTGAACAGCGCTTCCTAAATCGAATTCAAAAATTCGCTGTGAATCTTTCACTTCTTCTTCTTCCTGTTCAGTTTCTTCAGCCAAGGTGAAGATGTTTCTCTCTTCAGTTGGAGTTTTCTGTTGCACAGGTTCTTCGATCTCTTCTGCCATTTCAACCGTCTTCAAAAACGGTTCAGCCTCATCTTTCTTTGGTTCTACAACAGGTGAAGCGACAGCCTGCTCTTCGCGCTCTTCTTCCAAGTTAATTCTTCTCTTCTCGGGCTTCTTCTCAAAATTGGATGAAGTAGAAGAGTTTTGATGAAAACCTGTAGCTATTATTGTGACTGAAAGTGCATCACCGAGACTTTCGTCCATTCCATAGCCCCAAATAACATCGGCACTGGCACCTGCTTCTTCCTGAATATAGTCAGTGATATCGCTAATTTCATCCATCAACACTTCTTGGTTTCCGAAAGTGATGTTGAGTAAGACGTAGCGAGCTCCTTGAATGTTGTTGTCATTCAACAATGGTGATGCCAAGGCCTTTTCAACAGCTTTGGTAGCTCTATCTTCCCCTTCAGCAGAGGCAGAGCCCATAATAGCAACGCCAGAGTCGCACATTACGGTGCGCACATCTTCAAAGTCAACGTTGATGTATCCTGTTCTAGTGATTATTTCTGCAATTCCCTTGGCCGCAGTGGTCAGAACGTCATCGGCCATCGCAAATGCTTGAGCGATAGGTAGATTGCCGCACATCTCACGCAACTTTTCATTGTTTATGATCAACAATGTATCAACCTGCTCACGGATTTCTTCTATTCCGGCTTCTGCCTGTTGGCGTCTTTTTCTCCCTTCAAAAAAGAAAGGCATCGTAACAATTCCTACGGTCAATACGCCCATTTCTTTAGCAGCTTTGGCAATAACGGGTGCCGCCCCAGTTCCGGTGCCACCGCCCATTCCAGCGGTAATAAAAACCATCTTGGTGTTTTTATTGATGATATCCTTGATATCGTCAATATTCTCGATGGCAGCATTTTTCCCTACTTCGGGGAGTGAACCAGCGCCCCTTCCCTCGGTAAGGGTAGCGCCCAATTGCACTTTGAAGGGAATCGGACTGATATCTAATGCCTGCTGGTCAGTATTGCACACAAGGAAATCTACTCCTTTGATGCCTTGACGGTACATATGGTTAACGGCATTGCTGCCTCCACCGCCCACACCAAGGACCTTGATTATGCTTGAGTTTTCTTTTGGTAAATCAAATTTCATATCGGATAATTTTCAGCGATTGATACTTCTTGGTTAAATGTTATCATCCTCTTCAAACCATTCTTTACCCTTGCTCAAGAGCTTATCGAACAGACCTGAAGTGGCTTTTTTCTTTGGTTTGCGGGTTGAAACTGATGATTCTTTTCTATTATTTCTTTCAGCGTACTCAAATCCTTTCAACACGAGACCTACACCTGTTGCATACATCGGACTTGCTACTTTATCATTGCCAGACGCCAAATGCTCGGTTGGATATCCAATCCGTGTATCCATGCCGGTCATGTACTCAAATAATTGCGGAAGGTGCTTCAATTGAGCTCCACCGCCAGTAATGACGATGCCAGCGATTAGCTTGCGTTCGAAACCAGAGTTTCTAATTTCGAAGTACACTTGTTCAATAATCTCCTCCATTCTGGCCTGAATGATGTGCGCCAAATTCTTGACACTTATTTCTTTCGGCTCTCGTCCACTCAAACCTGGTATGACCACAATATCATTCGCTTGATTCTCGCTGGCTAGTGCAGAACCAAATTTCACTTTGAGCAATTCGGCTTGCTTACTAATGATGGTGCATCCTTCTTTGATATCATCCGTAATGATGTTTCCACCGAACGGAATGACAGAAGTGTGGCGAATGATGCCGTCCTGAAAAATTGCAACATCTGTAGTTCCCCCTCCAATATCCACCAAAACAACTCCTGCTTCTCTTTCTTCATCGCTTAATACTGAAGCAGCTGAAGCTAACGGCTCGAGAGTAAGATCGGCAATTTCCAAGTCTGACTTTTGAACGCATTTAAAGATGTTTTGAATTGCCGTAACGAGTCCGGTTATGATATGAAAATTCGCTTCCAATCGAATTCCGCTCATACCCACTGGATCTTTAATGCCAGACTCATTATCAACAATATAATCTTGAGGCAACACATGAATAATGGATTCACCAGGAGGCAATACCAATTTGTGCATGTCTTGAATCAAAGCATCTACATCTTTGATTGAAATCTCATCATCGAGGTTGTCGAGGGTGATAACTCCACGATGCTGTAAACTTTTGATGTGCTGACCAGCAATACCAACATTTACTACCTTGATTTCACATCCAGAGTTGAGGCCCGCCTTTTCGACTGCTTTTTTAATGGCTTCAACAGCCGGAGTAATACGAGATACCACACCTCGTCTTACTCCTACCGACTCAGCCTTGCCCATCCCCAACAATTCCAATTTACCGTACTCGTTTTTCTTTCCTACGAGGCAAGCAATTTTGGTTGTTCCGATGTCTAAACCAACAATGATTTGTTCGTTAGATTCCATAGATTAACTTTTAGTGCAAACCACCTGGTTTGCATACTTTAGATTGATAGTTTTATATTCATTCCAGCCCGTTTTGTCAAGTCCTTTCGCATAAAACAACTTCAACTTATTGAGCTTCTTTTCAAGATCGTTTGAATTTCCGATAAGGATATGATGATCACCAACGCGCGGAATCAATTCAATTTCTTTTTGCCTATTCACATATAGCTGACTAATCTGAGCCGACCAAAACTTGCTTTGACTGCAAGTGCTTGCTACATTAAAGATGTCTGCCAGGACAGCTGCATCAGGATGATTCGTCAATTCAGCCAATTCACTGATGTTCTTTCCGATAAATTGATGGAGCATCAAGGTAATGTTGCCGTTTGCCACCGGCACGCGTGCCGTATACTTCGATGAAAGCGGCATGATGGACCCTTCGTCATCAATGTAAACACTTATACCTAAATCATTGAACACTCGCACCACTGGCTTACGTGCAACCACGTCAAGATGAAGGGTGCCGTTCAATTCATAATAAACTTCAGCCCTTTGAATGAATGCGTTGTTCTCGAGCAATAATTCGAGGTTGCTTGGATTGATGTCTCGCAGAAATGTAGAATCAATTGAGTAACCCAAGTCGAATACCGTCTCTTCAATTTCCTTTTGATCGATAAAAAAGTTTTCTCCTGCAAAATCAATATTCACTACAACGTGCTCTAATCTGGCGTTCTGTGAAGTAGAAACTGCAGCAACCAAGAGCACAAAAAGGGCGCTTACGCCCAAAACTGCACCTGATATTTTAAAAAATTTACTCCACATTAAACTGCGTTTTTACAGCATTAGCAATAGGTTGAACGAAACGATCGATATCACCGGCACCTAAAATCAATACTACTTCTGCATGTAACGATAATACAGCATTTAGCAAGTCTGATTTTTGCACCAATTGCTTAGTTTTCAACGTGAGTTTATTCAAAAGATTCTCGCTCGAAACCCCATCGATAGGTGTTTCTCGAGCAGGATAAATTGGTAGTAAAATCACTTCATCAGCTCGCGAAAGACTTTCCACAAAACCCTCTTCTAAATCTCGGGTGCGAGAGAACAAATGCGGCTGAAAAACCACCGCTATTTTCCTTTCCCCATATAACGTCCTAGCTGCAGCCAAGGCGGCCTTTATCTCCTCCGGATGGTGGGCGTAGTCGTCAATAACAACTTTACTCGGTGTTTCTAGCACACGTTCAAATCTGCGCTTAATTCCAACAAAAGAGGCTACTGCCTTCTGCGCGAGATGAACCGAAACCTCGAGTTCTTCGGAAACTGCAATGGCAGCTGTGGCGTTTTCTACGTTGTGCTCTCCTGCCAAGCTCAATGAATAGTGATCACTTCCATGAATTGTAAAATTGAAAGCCCCTTTCACCACATTTAAATTGCTATATCGAATTTGAGATTTTGCCCCCTTACCGTAAATGCGCTTATTCGGATGATCAAACATATCAGCGACATCTTCATGAACAATCAGAAATTCAGCCCTTAAGGCGAAGGTTTTGTAATCCTTCTTCATTTCTTCGAATGTTCCATAAATGTCTAAATGGTCAGGATCTAAACTTGTGATCACGGCAATGTTTGGATGGAGCCTCAAAAATGATCGATCATACTCATCTGCTTCCACTACAACATAGTTGGGAGATTTTGCAGTTATGAGGTTAGAATTGTACCCCGTCATAACTCCTCCAACAAATGCTGCGATATCGCCTCGTGACTCGTGTAGCAAATGCGCTGTAATTCCAGTTGTGGTGGTCTTTCCGTGCGTTCCTGCTATGGCGATGGTTTTGATCTCTCTAGTAATCCACTCTAACACTTCAGAGCGCTTGTACCATTTATTACCTTTTGATTTTACATAGTCAAACGCAATGTGATCCATCGGAATCGCGGGCGTGTAAATAAAGAGATCCGCTTCATCTAATCCATTCGAACTCTCTTCAAAGCCAACATCAATGCCTTCTTCTATCAACTGATCGGTGAGCGCACTTGGTGTTTTATCATATCCAGAAACCTTGGCGCCCATTCCCTTAAAATACCGTGCTAAGGCGCTCATACCTATCCCACCGATTCCAAGCAAATAAACCTTCTTAACATCCCTTAAATCCATCATTGGGCCAGGTTTATTACATGTTGAGCGATAGCTGTTGCCGCGCTTGGTAGTGCGTGTTTCTTTATATTTTCAGACAGTTGATGTTGGAGCGAGGCATCCTCAACCAAACCTAAAACTGCTGGAATAAGGTCGTGAGACGCATTATTATCTGCCACCATAATGGCCGCATTGGTTTTGACTAAGGCTTGCGTATTCTTTGTTTGATGATCCTCTGCTGCAAATGGAAATGGGACCAATATTGTAGGCTTCCCTATGATACACAACTCACTTACTGCTATCGCTCCTGCCCTTGAAATAACTACATCAGTAGCCGCATAGGCCATGTCCATATCGTAAATAAATTCGGTGATCACCAGCGGTTGATCTCTTCGTGCGAGCAATATATGTTTCGACTCAGCGGCAAATAGCTTACCTGTTTGCCAAATCACCTGGACACCCGCATTGAGTAAAGCATCAATACCATCCTTCAAAGCCAGGTTAATGGACCGTGCTCCAAGGCTTCCTCCTACTGCGAGCAACACAGGTTTTGATGGATCAAAACCAAAGCTATTTAAGGCGAGCTCTCGTTTGCCATTGATATCCACCACGTTCTTTCGAACCGGGTTACCCGTTTTCTCGATGAGGTCGATGGGGAAGAATTTTTCCATTCCATCGTAAGCCACGCACACTTTGCTCACCGATGATGCCACCCATCTGTTCGTTATACCCGCGAAGGAGTTTTGCTCTTGAATGAGTGTTGGTATATTCATCCATGTAGCCATGCGAAGTACTGGTCCGCTTGCAAAGCCTCCGACACCCACGACCACATCGGGATTAAATTCTTTGATTATGGCTCTAGCTTTAATCAAGCTCATCAAAAGCCTGAAGGGAAAGAGAAGGTTACTCACACTCAAACTACGCTGGATGCCGGTTATATTTAAACCAATGATTTTATATCCTGCAGAGGGGACTTTTTCCATCTCCATTTTGCCCTTGGCACCCACGAATAAAAATGCCGTTTCAGGTTTTAGTTCTTTGATGGTATTAGCAATTGCAATCGCAGGAAAAATATGTCCACCTGTTCCACCACCACTGATGAGCACTTTAAGCGACATGAGCCATGGGTTTATTGGTGAAACTTTTGTCTTCATTTTCAGCTCCTGCACTTACGCTGAGGATAATTCCCACTGCAAAGCAGGTAAACCAAATGGATGTTCCTCCCATAGAAACCATGGGCAATGATTGGCCTGTAACTGGAACAAGGTTGACGGCTACCGCCATGTTTATCATGGCTTGAAACACAAGGCTAAAACCAATTCCAATGGATAGCAATGAGCCGAATGTTCGTGGACAATTGAGTCCGATTTTTATCGCTCGAAATAGAAGCATTAAATAGAGTAAAAGGATAAAAACCCCACCAATCAACCCATATTCTTCGAGGACTATGGAATAAATGAAATCAGAATAAGGGTGTGGAAGAAAGTTTCGCTGTGTACTCTTTCCAGGCATCTTGCCTACAATACCTCCAGTGGCTATCGCAATCTTTGATTGATCACTCTGATAGCTTTGATTCATACTGGATTCATCCGGTGAAACAAAGGATTCTACGCGACTGATCCATGTATCCAAGCGCCCAAATGAGCCTGGCAATGCTTTTCCCGTCAAATAAACCATCCCCAACGCAAAAACACCCGAAAGCACAAGTACACCGAGGTGCTTTAGTTGAACCCTGCCGATGAACATTAGCACGAGGCAATTGACAAAGAGCATTGCAGCTGTAGATAGATCCGCAGGAAGAATAAGGCCACACACAATAAAAACAGGAACCAATAGGGGCAGAAACCCACGTTTGAAGTCTTTGATCTCATCCTGCCTTATGGCTAGAAAACGGGCCACAAACATGATCAAAGCAACCTTTGCCAAATCCGATGTTTGAAACGTTTGATTGATTACAGGAATGGTCAGCCAACGATTCGCACTATTGATACTGGTTCCCATGAGAAGGGTTACAAGCAGTAAAGGAATGCTGACATAAAGCGCCAGTTGAGCAATTTTTGAGTAGTAGGTATATTTTATTCTGTGGGCCAGGTACATTAACCCAAGACCTGCCACAAGAATAAATCCATGCCTGAAAAGGTAATAAAATGTATTGCCATCATGGTGACGATAGGCCAAGGTGACAATACTACTGTATACCAACAACAAGCTCAACACTGAAAGCAGCAGCATGATCAACCAAACAGGTCGATCTCCTTTTATATATTTCAGTAGTGCTTCCAAAATTTTACAATTGCATTTCTCTAACCGCCTTTCTGAATTGCTGTCCGTGCTCTTTATAATGAGTGAAGTTTTCTAAGTCGCTAAATCCAGGAGAAAAAAGCACAACATCCCCTTGATTAGATAGCTTTTGCGCTGCTATGGTAGCATCCAGAATAGAGCCACTCTGAATGATTGGTTTACTCGCAGCACGCATAGAAGCTTGCACTTTTTCAAAGTGATTACCTATAACAATGAATGCCTTAATGTTACTGACATCAATCTCATTCATCAATGAATAATCTGCATCATCTTCAGATGAACTCAATATCCAGATGACTGGTTTTTCCATGCAATCCAAAGAGTACCAAGTAGAGTTTAAATCTGTTGCTTTTGCGTCATTCACATATTCCACTCCATTCACCACATCAACATACTCTAAACGATGTTCTATATCTCCAAGTCTGCGAATGCTTTGCTTTCTAGCGGCAATGAGGCGTTCATTAACTTTTGATTCCAGTATTGCTGATTGTGATTTCATGGAATTGTATTAAAGGTTTCTAACTGCCTCTTTAAACTGACGTCCTCGATCTTCGTAATCATCGAATAAATCGAAGCTTGCGCAAGCTGGGCTCAATAGCACAGCATCACCCTTTGCTCCTGCCTTATAGGCTTGATAAACCGCATCTCGCATATTATCTACCTCAATGATATTCTCAACGTAAGAACCAAAAGCTTCTTTCAATTTTGCATTGTCTTTACCAAGGCAAACGAGGGTTTTTACTTTTGCCTTCACCATGCCTTCGAGCTGAGAATAGTCGTTTCCTTTATCAACACCACAGCAATCCAAACCACTGGTTTATTCATACTTTCAAGCGCATACCATGTAGAATTTACATTGGTTGCTTTGGAGTCATTGATAAAAGAAATACCATACACATCATTCACAAGCTCGAGTCTGTGTTCGATGTTTTGGAAATCTGACAAGCACTCTCTTATCAAGTCTTTTCTCACTTCGAGTATTCTAGCTGCGATGCCTGATGCCATCGAGTTGTAGAGGTTGTGTTTGCCCTGCAGGGCCAGTTCTTGCATCGTCATAGTAAATTGGTTTTTATTTGGGTTAATGGTTATTTCATTTTCATTGGCGAAGGCTGCGAGGCCTTCGTGATTTTGTTCTATAGAAAAAGGAGCTTTCGTTGCCTTTGATTCAATTGTCTTCATGATCTCGCGCGTAACAGGATCATCAGCATTGTAGATGAACCAATCTGCGCTGGTTTGATTTTGAGTGATCCTCATTTTGGCACTTGCGTACTTCATGAGGTCATAGTCATACCGATCAAGGTGGTCTTCTGTGATGTTGAGCAGCATGGCGATATCGCATTTGAAATCGTACATACCATCAAGCTGAAAACTGCTAATCTCCAGTACGATCCAATCATAGCTGTCCCCTTCGGCCACAATGGCGGCAAGGCTTTTACCTATGTTTCCTCCGAGGCCAACATTGATTCCTGCGCGCTGAAGGATATGGTATGTTAAAAGCGTAGTTGTGGTCTTGCCATTGCTTCCTGTAATTCCAATAAACTTGGCTTTAGAATAGCGGCCGGCAAATTCAATCTCGCTTATTACAGGAACACCTCTCTCTCTCAGCTTCACGATTAAAGCAGCCGAATCAGGAATCCCTGGACTCTTCACCACCTCATCTGCATCAAGTATTCGATCTACTGAATGCCCTTTTTCTTCAAACAGAATGTCATTATTTAAAAGAACGTTTCTATACTTTTCTTTGAGCGCACCTGCGTCACTCACCAATACTTCCCAGCCTTTTTGCTTTGCCAAAAGAGCCGCACCAGCACCACTTTCTCCACCACCGAGCACAATCAACTTTTTCACTACCGCAGTTTTAAAGTGATTATGCTGATTACTGCTAGCATCACGCCTACAATCCAAAATCGCGATACAATCTTGCTTTCGTGCATGCCTTTCTTCTGATAGTGATGATGGAGTGGTGCCATGAGAAAAATCCTTCTACCTTCCCCATACTTATTCTTGGTGTATTTGAAGTATGCCACCTGCAATACCACAGAAAGGTTCTCTACTAAAAACACTCCACAAAAAATTGGAATGAGCAATTCTTTCTTTATCGCAAGGGCGAAAACTGCGATGATGCCTCCTATAGCTAAACTTCCAGTATCGCCCATGAAAACTTGAGCTGGAAAAGAGTTATACCAAAGAAATCCGATGCAAGCCCCACCAAAAGCACCCATGAAAATCACAAGCTCCTCAGAGTTTGGAATGAACATGATGTTGAGGTAATCGGCAAAAATGAGATTAGAAGATAGGTAGGCGAAAATGGCCAATGTAAGTCCAATTATGGCTGATGTACCTCCCGCCAATCCGTCTAAACCATCGGTCATATTTGCACCGTTGGATACAGCAGTAATCACAAAAATTACGATGATGATGTAAATGATCCATGCATATTCTGCAATGGAATCGCCCATCCAGTCCAACAGCCATCGGTAGTCAAACTCATTATTCTTGATAAATGGAATAGTGGTTTTTGTAACACCAGTTTCTGCCCACATTGGCTGTTCGATGGTATTTCCATTTTGATCGATTACAGATTCTGTGATGACAATGCCGTTATCATCATAGGTCTTGTGTTTAACGGTAATCTCTCCATTGAAATAAAGTATCGCACCAGCCACGATGCCCAAGCCCACTTGACCTACCACTTTAAACTTTCCCGCTAAGCCTTTCTTATCTTTTTTAAATACTTTGATATAGTCATCTGCAAAACCAATCGTGCCCAACCAAACTGTAGAAATGAGCATCAACCAGATGTAGGTATTGTGCAGTTTTGCGAAAAGTAGAGTAGGTATGATGATGGCAGAAAGAATAATCAAACCACCCATGGTTGGTGTTCCTTGCTTTTGAAGTTGGCCTTCGAGACCAAGATCTCGCACAGTTTCTCCAACTTGCAATTTTCTTAAGTAATCAATAATGCGCTTGCCGAACACAAGGCTGATAATCAACGATGTGATCACCGCCATTGCCGTTCTGAACGTGATGTATTCAAACACCCCCGCTCCTGGCACATCAAGTTCATTCAGGTATTGAAATAGATAATAGAGCATTAGCTTACTAGATTGAGCATTTCGGTTAGAATCTTCATGTCATCAAAGTCGAATCGCTCGCCTTTGATTTCTTGATAGGTTTCGTGGCCCTTTCCAGCCACGAGGATGATATCACCTGGCTCAGCCATAGAAGCCGCGGCCTTGATCGCTTCTTTGCGATCGGTGATTGCCAATGATTTTTTCTGCTGGGTAATTTCAAGTCCCGCCTGCATATCCTTAATGATAGCCTCGGGCTCCTCTGATCTTGGATTGTCGCTGGTGAGCATCACTCGATCGCTCAGATCGGCAGCGATTTTTGCCATTTCAGGTCGCTTGGTTTTATCGCGATCACCACCGCAGCCAATAACCGTGATCACCTTCTCATTCCCACCCCTAATTTCTTGAATGGTTGAAAGCACATTTTTCAACGCGTCAGGCGTGTGGGCGTAATCAACTATGCCGATGATTCCATTTTCAGAGCGGATATATTGAAAACGACCAGATGGTGGATTCAAATTAGAGAGCATGGTCAGCACCTCCATCTTTTCCTCGCCTAAAAGAATGGCTGCAGCATAGGTTGCCAAGAGGTTATAAGCATTGAACTTTCCAATGAGCTTACTCCAGATTTCTCTATCATCGAGAATCAGATTCAATCCTTGGAAATGATTCTCAAGAATCTTGGCTTTAAAGTCAGCATCGGTTCGTAGCGCAAAGTGATAAACCTTCGACTTTGTGTTCTGCACCATGATCTCACCATGCACATCATCTACATTTACCAATGAAAATGCATCCGCAGGC
>Ga0181601_10005092_pt1 | contig 10935 bp, 9 predicted proteins | sample 041ome_8_FD_133020 | JGI IMG/M metagenome (GOLD analysis project Ga0181601, IMG submission 133020) | Coastal salt marsh microbial communities from the Groves Creek Marsh, Skidaway Island, Georgia - 041407BS metaG (megahit assembly) | ecosystem: Environmental > Aquatic > Marine > Intertidal zone... | reverse complement strand
GGGCGCGCGGATTCCGCTAATCCGCTTACTGTACTTTTGAGCCGACCACTTTATTATGTGGAGCAAGTAATGCGCTCACTCCGCCCAGCCAGCCCATAGCGCGCCACAAAAACAGGAAAACCCATGCAGCCCAAAACCAAAAGCCGTCTGGCGCCACTCATTCTCCTCGCCAGGTCTTTACTAGCTCTGACACTCGCCCAGCTCTTCCTGCTCTCACAGTCAGCCTTTGCCCAGGAAGTGGCAAGCGATGGCGATTTCGAAGAGGGTCAGTCTCAATACCAGTTGGCCTGCGCCGAGTGCCATGAAGGTGCCCTGCTGGAAGCACCACAGCGCACTGCCCTGGCGCTGTTTCCCCCCGAGCGTATCGTGCAGTCACTGGAGTCCGGCATCATGGCCACCGCGGGCATGGCCCTGACCCGGGACGAGAAACGCCAGGTTGCCTACTACCTGACTGGCCGCCGCTACGATGAGAACCAGACCGACACGGCCAGTTTCAGCTGTGAGCCAGGTTTATCTCCCGGCGCAAAACTGACGCGTGCCCTAGCCTGGAATGGCTGGGGTGGCGAGGTGGGAAATACGCGCTATCGCGCCAATGAAAACACACTGACGAAAGATAATGTGGGCCAACTCCAGTTGAAATGGGCCTTCGCCTTTCCCAACGCGACTCGTTCCAGGGCGCAGCCGGTGGTCACCCCCGAAGTCGTATTCACCGGTAGTCAGGACGGCACGATTTATGCGTTGGATAGCGACAATGGCTGTCCTTTGTGGACTTTCAATGCCGACGGCGAAGTGCGCGGATCCTTATTCGTGGACACAGATGACGAGGGCGTACCGGAAACAATCCTGTTCGGCGACTTTACCGCCCATGCCTATGCCGTTAATGCACAGACCGGCGAACTGTTGTGGAAGACAAAAGTGCATGACCACGAGGCCGCCATCGTTACCGGTTCCGTCATTGCCCATGAAGATACCTTGATCGTGCCCTTGTCATCACTCGAAGTGATTCTTGCTTCACGCACGGATTACCAATGCTGCACCTTTCGCGGCGCGCTGGTCGCGCTCAGCATCAGCACCGGTGAAGAACTATGGCGAACCCACACCACTGACCGGCCCCGCCCAACCATTCTGAGTTCCGCTGGCACTCAGCAATATGGCCCTTCCGGGGCACCCATCTGGGCGAGCCCGACCATCGATGCCGAACGTAATCTGGTCTATGCAGGCACCGGTGAAAACTATTCCTCGCCCGCCAACGAATACAGCGATGCAGTACTGGCTATGGATCTCGACAGTGGCGAACTGATCTGGTCCGCGCAGCTGACGCGGGATGACGCCTGGAATGGGGCATGCTCCCGCAATGCGCCAAACTGCCCAGAGGAAGATGGGCCAGACTATGACATCGGTGCTTCGCCCATCCTTACTCAGGATGAAAACGGCAGAGATATCATCATGGTTGGGCAGAAATCCGGCATGGTGTATGCCCTCAACCCTGATAACGGCGGTTTGATCTGGGAACAGCGTGCCGGCAGTGGCGGCACCATGGGCGGCATTCATTATGGTATGAGCGCCAACGCTGAAAAACTCTTTGTCGGCGTTTCTGATCTGCCCACCAACAACCCCTATAACGTCGGACCGAGTCACCCTGGCATTCATGCCTTTCGACCCAGCACCGGGGAGATACTGTGGCGCAAAGATCTCAGCAACCAGTGTGAAGAGTCTCGCTTCCTGTGCTGGCACGGCATCTCCGCCGCGGTCAGCAGCACGGATGAGCTGGTGTTTGCCGGCGGTCTGGACGGCATTCTCAGGGCCTTCGATGCCGACAACGGAGACATTCTCTGGGAAACCACCACGCTACAAGACTTCGGCGCACCCAATGGCATCGAAGCCAGGGGCGGCGCGATTGAGGCTGATGGCCCCATTGTAGTGAATGGGCAGGTGTATGTGACGTCTGGTTACGACAAGTGGAATGAAGCACCGGGCAATGTCTTGCTGGTCTATTCACTTAATGGTGAATGAATAGCCAGCTACGCCATAAGTCTAGGCGCCAGCTAACCCATTTTATCCGCGCCCTCACTCCCTGATACCTGCTCCTGTTTTCTGCTTGAGTATTGCTCAACGCTTCTGCTTTCGTATTTGGGCGAGCTTGGGATGGAAGCCGCTCAGTCAGGCCCTCCAGTCTGGATCAAGGCAACATTGCAGCGAATTTGCGCAAACAGTGGCGAGAAAGCGCATTTATTCAGCGCTTGCGGCTGGTCACGCACCTGCCAAGAATACTAAGCCATTGTTTTAAATAGCATTTAAATATTGGTTCGATTATTGCTGCTATATATGCTTACAGGCTTAGGCCTTCAGCTAACAATAAACTAACGAGGACACTGATATGGGACTCTGGGGATTTTTGGCGCTCTCAACGCCTTTCGTAATGCTGATGCTTATCATCGCTATTTGGACCGAGCACAAAAAAAACATGAAGAAACTCGAGAATGAAAAGCTTGAGATTCAACAGGCGAATGTCCAGCATGAAGTCAGCGATGCCGTGGGCCGGGAAATTAAGGAAATCCTGGCTCGCATTGAGGTATTGGAAGCGATTGTGACTGATCGTAAGTTTGACCTGAGCGAGAAAATTACCCGCTTGAAGTAACAGTAACGACTGGGAGCCAGACTCCCAGTCTCTCCCCATGGTTGGTCAGCGGCAGCAAAACCGAATTTAAGCTCGCATTCCCTGTTATTCCGGACAACGCTTGGGCATAATCGAGCGCTTCGTTCTGCAGTCAACTTTTGGTCTACCAAGCGCCCTCATGTTCTTCAAAAATTCTCGCCTGTTCGCCCTCACCGAAACTTTCAGTCTTAGCCAGGAAGAGTTGGAAACCCAACTTGCCGAGCAGCTTTTTACCCCCTGCAGCAAGTATGAAAAATCCCGTATCGGTTGGGTCAGCCCAATAGACGCTGCCTACGCGGCCGAGGGGGAAGAAGAAGCGCCCATGCTGACCCACGTCATTGGCGACTACATCATGGTGTGTGCGCAAAAGCAGGATCGGCTGCTGCCAGCCTCGGTGGTGCGCCAGGAGACCGAAGAGAAAGTCGCTGAAATTGAACAGCGCCAGGCGCGTAAAATCTTTCGCAAGGAGAAGCGCCAGATCCAGGATGATGTCTACGCCACGCTATTGCCCCGGGCCTTCACCAAGAATCAGCCGACGTATGCCTTTATTTCTGTAAAGGACAAACTGCTGGTAGTCGATAGCGCCAGTGCACCAAGGGCCGAGGAAGTCGTTAATCTGCTGCGGGACAGCCTGACTTCATTCCCGGTCGGTCTGCCATCTACCCGCACAGCGCCCGCCGATGTCATGACCCGCTGGCTGCGAGACAAAAAACTCAGCGCTAACTTTAGCCTGCTCGAGGACGTGGTTTTACACAATCCCCTGGACAGCAGCAACGTAGTGCGCTGCGCCAGTCAGGATCTCACCGGCGATGAAATTGCCGCCCACCTCGAGGCGGGTAAACAGGTCAAGAGCCTGGGCGTGAGTTGGAATAACATGATCCATTGTGTCATCAACGATGATCTCTCCATCAAGCGCCTGCAGTTTGAAGCCGTTGAGGAAGACGATGTCGGTACGGATGAGGTCACGCCTGCCCAGAAGTTCGATCAGGACTTCGCCTTGATGACTCTGGAGTTGAGCGGCTTCTTTGAATCCCTGTTTTCAGCCTTCGGCGGCCTGGACGACCCTAAGCCGTTTAGCCGGAAAAACAAGGACGAAGAATAAAGACAGGCGTAGCGCTATTGCGGTGACGAGTCGAGCAGCTTCTCGCAGCCGGTGCCCGCAAGCACATAATCCACCGCAGCCTTTGCATTCGCAGCCAAGGCTTTGTATTCCTGCTGTATCCAATGCACACAGTGAGCGTGATACTTAAACGTGGCGTGCTGCCAGGGTTTGCCTGCCACTGTGGTGTGCACTTGCGCCTCTCCTGCCAGGGCCGCCGCGTGATTCGCCAACATGACTGGCACATAGGTGCGGCCCATTTCTTTCAAAATGCCTTCGAGGGCAGCGCCTGCGTGATCCAAATCCCGCCAATGTGAGTCGGCAGGCTCAAGACCGGAAAGATCATCCATCGCCGAAACCCAGGCGTAAACACGGGGCGCATGTGCCAGCGTCATGGCCACTGCGGTGGGGTCGAACTGGGCGAGTTGGGTTAGCTGGCCATAGATTGCAAAATCTGAGGCCCCGGGACGTTCCCCCATGACGTAGGGCGCAGTCTGTAAGAGCGCGTTGAAGCTTTCCAGAAAGCGACGATAGCTTTCCTCAATAACCGGTGCGGTGGTGTCGTTTGAACCCACCACATAAAGCCTGTCCTCCTGACGCTTGCGGAAAGCCGCAGTTTTTGCCGCGATCTCCTCATCGCTCGCCGTGATTCCTCCCCAGTAGGGTAAAACCTCAGACGCCATCTTGGCATCCGCTTCGTAGTGCCAACGAATATGAAACATCGGCCGCGTTAGCCACTCGTCCCCGTAGTCTTCGATCAAGTAGTCCAAAAACCGCAGCGCTGAGTCGGCAGGAATGACTGAACGTCCGGCATACTCAGATTCGAGGCGCCTAATAATAAACGTGGTATCTACCGTCGCCTGCAGCTCGCCGTTTTCATCTTCAAGGTAAACTACAGGAAGCAGGTCCACCTTGGGTTTTGGGAGACCCGCGGGTTGGCCAAGGCCATGTTGAATGAAGCTGTAGGGAATATGCCGGTAGCGCAGCAGGCTAAGCATCTTCCGCGTATAGGGTGATCCGGGTACACCTTTAATCTGGAGCATGGAGGCAACTCTCCCCTTCTGGACTTCATGTATTTACTTGCCCGGATGCTCTAATCCAGGCATGAACCGATTGCTGAATCAGGACGCGTGGGCTTCTAGTTATTTGCGAGTTCTTAACTGGCGCTATGCAGCGTTTCGCCTTGCTTCCCAGAGATCGTATTCTGCCTGCATGCGTACCCACATTTCAGCACTGGTGCCAAGTTCTGATTCGAGGACAATGGCGAAAGACGGTGAGATTCCGCGCTTGCCATTAACGATCTCATTGATCTTTCGAGACGCACAGCCACAGCGTCGCGCCAGAGCAGACTGATTCAATCCCATTTCTGTCATATAGACTTCAGCTAGTACCTGTCCTGGATGCATGGGTGCAGGATTAGAAATCATAATTAGCCTTTGTGGTAGTTCTCGATTTTCACTTCAGAAAATTCACCTTCGCTAAATCTGAAAGTAATGCACCAGGGTAAGCCGACGGTAATACTCCAATAGCCTTTCCTTTCACCCTTGAGCTTGTGTAGGCGAATATTGGGCGGCTGTCCTTTTATCTTCAGATCTTCCAGCATACGCGTACTGTGCATGATAGTCAGCAGGGCCTTGGCACGAAGCCAATACTCCCTCGGCAGCGTCTTCGAAGAATTCGATTCCCAAATGTCTTTGGCAACTTTACCTGTAAAGCTGGTAATCATAGTTTAGCACGGCTATTACACTATTACACCTAGTGTAATAGATTTATGGAATCGGCAAGATAGACAAGCCAGAATTGATCTGAGAGTGTAAGAGTGTAGCCCAGGATTAGAAAAGCACCTTAAATTAATGAAAATTCAGTTCACTTTACTGACTATTTCTGGAAAATGGCCAGTCCCTGGCTCCCACTCATTATAATCAGCGGTAATCGAATGACTCGTCTCCTACTAATCACAGCTCTCGCTTCACTACTTTGCTATTGCACTGCGAATACCGGGCAGTCTTCCGGTGCCGATTATCTGCCTGAAGGCATTCTGGCCGCCACCCTGCCGGAGATTGCTGACGCCTTGCAAAACGGCGATATCAGCGCCGAAGCACTGGTTGAATCCTATTTGGCGCGTATTCAGCGGGTAGATGAATCCGGTCCAGCGCTGCAGAGTGTGCTTACCATAAACCCTGACATCATCGCTCAGGCGCGTGCCCTGGATTCAAAACGTGCAGCAGGCGAAGCGCTGGGTCCACTGCATGGCGTGCCCATCCTTTTGAAAGACAATATCGAGAGCCTGGACAATATGCCCACGACCGCCGGCTCACTCGCCTTGCAGGATAACTTCACTGAGCGGGATGCACCGCTGGTAGCGGGGCTGCGCGCAGCCGGTGCGCTAATCCTGGGCAAAACTAATCTCAGCCAGTGGGCCAACTTCCGCTCCTCTGACTCTATGAGCGGCTGGTCAGCCCTCGGCGGTCAGGTCCGTAACCCGCACATGCTGGACCGTAATCCCTGCGGCTCCAGTTCCGGATCGGGTGCGGCTATGGCGGCCTCACTGGCAGCTGGAACCGTTGGCACGGAAACCAATGGTTCGGTGATCTGCCCCTCCAATGCCAATGGCATTGTTGGCTTCAAGCCTACGGTAGGACTGGTACCCCAGCAGTACATCGTACCAATTTCCTCGTCCCAGGATACTGCTGGACCAATGACCAAGAGCGTTCGCGGCGCAGCCATGATGTTAAATGCCATGGCCAGTGGACCAATGAAGACTGACTACGTCTCTGGCCTGACTGACAACGCACTGCGCGGCGTGCGAGTTGGCGTATTGCGATATGCAGCTGGCAGCAATGGCGATATTGTTAATCTGTTTGACCTGGCACTACAAGAAATAGAAGCAGCCGGCGCAGTGCTGATCGAGATTGAAGACGCGCCTCCACGTCCAGACAATTTTGGCAGGGACGCCTCCGCCGTCCTGAACTATGAATTCAAGGCCACACTTAATGACTACCTCGCGTCAACACCTCGTTCAGTAACGACCCGCACCTTAAGCGACGTAATCGCCTTCAACCAAGAGCATGCCGATGTTGAGCTTGCGCTGTTTGGCCAGGATATCTTTGAGGAATCGAATGCGCTTGGCGATCTCAGAGAAGCTGCATACACCTCAGCCAGAGACAACGTTCAGGCAGCGACCCGCGCTGGCGGGATCGATATGTTGCTGAGGGAATATGATGTCGAGGTATTAGTGGCACCGTCCGGCGCTGTCACACCAAGGGTGGATCCCATAAATGGCGACGTCTGGCCTTCTTTTCCCGGCGCTGGCGGCATGGCCGCGATTGCCGGGTATCCCCATCTCACCGTGCCCATGGGAACCGTTCACAGCTTGCCGGTAGGGGTCTCTTTCATTGGTGGCGCAAACCAGGATGCCAGGATTCTTGGCTTTGGCTATGCCTATGAAAGTCGTAGCCAACTGCGCGCTGAGCCACAGTATCTGCCGGACGCCGAGGCGCTGGCGGAAATCGAAAGCGCCATGAACAAGTAGCCGCAATCGAGTATTATCTGATCTGCCTTCGCACCACTAGCAGTTTGCGCGAATCGGAATCGCACTAAATACAATACCAAACCTTATTCGAGCCCAACCATCATGAAACGAATTAGCCAATTTACAGTCTTTATCCTCTCCACCCTGATCGTCCTCCAAACCCAGGCCGATACCTGGCCGCAACAGGAGGCAGGCGCCGAATCAGCTGGGTTCAGCGCCGAGGGCATTGAAGCCCTGGATGATGCCATGCGCGAAATCGTCGCCAACCAGGATGTGGCTGGTATGGTATGGCTATTGGCCAAGGATGGTGAGGTAGCCACCTACGAACATAGCGGAATTGCCCGACTGGAGGACGATGCAGCCATGACCATGGATTCCCTGTTTCGGATTTACTCCATGTCCAAACCAGTCACCGGCGTTGCCATGATGATGCTCTGGGAAGAAGGCAAGTGGGACTTCGATGACCCGGTCAGTAAGTTCATTCCTGAGTTTGCCGACCTTGAAGTACTCGCCAGCTATGAGGACAGTGAAAATTACGAGGTAGAGCCATTAAAGCGACAGCCCACCATGCGCGAGTTGCTTAACCACACCGCCGGTTTTGGATATGGCCTGTTTGGTAACGATCCGGTGAACACCGCATTTCGTGATCAGGCCGTGCTGGCCTCCAGCAACCTGGATGAACTCGTTGCCAAGGTCGCGGACATCCCCCTGTTATCGCAACCTGGCGAGCAGTGGTTCTATTCCGTGGCTGTAGACCTGCAGGGTTATATCGTGCAGCAAATCAGCGGCATGCCCTACGGCGAATTCCTGCGCACACGCATGTTTGAACCTCTCAATATGATGGACACCCGCTTCTACGTGCAGCCCGAAGATCATGATCGTTTCGCCGAGGTGCACTATTGGGATACCGAGCGCAATCAACTCGCGCAACAGCCCCATCGCACGGATCGCCCCAGTTACCTCGACCCTACCCGCCTGGAGTCCGGCGGTGGCGGCCTGGTTTCCTCTACCCATGACTATGCGCGTTTCCTGCAGATGCTGGTTAATCGCGGCGAACTGGATGGCGCCAGAATTCTCAAGCCTGAGACGGTTGGCATCATGCGCACCAACAGCCTGACTGGTGAGGAAGACATGCGCTTCGCCATCGGTGGGCCAGGCCAGCCCGGTCAGGGATTCGGTGTCGACTTCGCCATCACCTACGACCCGCAGGCTGCCGGCACACCACAGGGCCCTGGCACCTATTATTGGGCAGGCGCTGCTGGCACATCATTCTGGATCGGTCCAGTAAATGATATTTTCTGGCTCTCCATGATACAGGCCCAGGGTCAGCGCAGGCCGGGCTCTGCCAATGCCGGCGTGATTGCGCGAGATTTGATTTACCAGAGCCTGGAAAACTAATCTCAATCGATCGTTCTATATACGTTTCGAGGCTACCCAGGCTCGGCTGACCGATGGAAAAAATTTCCCTGACATGCTTCTCCGATGTGCTCTGCATCTGGGCCTTTATTGCCCAGGCGAGAATCGATGAAGTCGAACGCCAATATGGTCAGCAGGTGGATATCGACTATAGCTTCTGCTCAGTGTTTGCAGATACCCGGCACAAGATGGCTACGGTATGGCATGACCGCGGTGGTTACGAGGGCTTTGCCGACCACCTGCAGGACGTGGGAACCCAGTTTGAGCACATCAATCTGCATCCGGGCATCTGGCGCGAATGTCGACCACTGTCCTCTACTCCCGCCCACCTGACTCTTAAAGCAGCACAGAAAGTTGCAGTGTCACAGGCTGAACAGTTACTGCATAGCATTCGCAGAGCATTCTTCGAACGCGCGCTGGATATCAGCAATACCGATGTCCTGGAGCAATTGCTGGAAGAATCCAATATCGACAGCGAATCGATTCGAGCGGTGTTTCGTAGTGGCGAAGCCCACGCCCTGCTGGAGAGTGACCAGCGAGAAAAAGAGTCGCTGCAGCTGTCAGGCAGCCCAACTTTCGTGTTGAATGAAGGCAGGCAGAAGCTTTACGGCAATGTCGGTTACGGCGTGATTGAAGCCAACATCAAGGAAGTCCTGAAGTCACCAAACGCTGGAGCCGCCAGTTGGTGCTGAATCCGGTTGGTGCTAAGTTCAGTTGGTGGTAGAGTTACGGCTTGGGGTCAGTTGCGCCTCAATCAGCATCTATTGGTGCTGACCCTGACCAATAACACCCCCCCCGTTCACTATTATTTTTAAGCAGTTAGGCATGCCGTCCAAGAAACCAGTATTCATCCTAATTACCGGTATCACTATCGGCTTGCCCGCGCAGGCGCAACAACAGATACAGGAAATTCAGGTAATCGGCCGTGAAGTGAATATGGTTGGCTCAGCCCTTAGCGCTTCAGAGGGTCGGGTCTCCTATAATGAACTGCTGCAACGACCGCTAATGCGTGCGGGAGACGTGCTGGAGTCGGTGCCGGGCCTCGTGGCGACCCAACATTCCGGTAATGGCAAGGCTAACCAGCTTTTTCTGCGCGGCTTCAACCTGGATCACGGCACTGATTTCGCCACCACAGTGGATGGGATGCCAGTCAATATGCGCAGCCATGGTCATGGCCAGGGCTACACCGATCTTAATTTCCTCATCCCCGAGCTGATTGGCGAGATCGTCTATCGCAAGGGCTCTTACTACGCCGACGTGGGCGATTTTTCTGGAGCCGGCGCAGCCCGGATGACCAGCCGCGATGAATTCGAAGACCACAGCATGAGTCTTGGAGGCGGTGAATATGGTTTCGGGCGACTGTTGCTGAATGGCAGCCTTAATAGCCTGAACGGAGGTCTTACCTACGGACTGGAACATCAGAGCTACGAAGGAGCATGGGACAGTGTCGACGAGGATGTGGACAAGACCAACCTGTGGTTAAAGCAGGTTTGGGAAGGCGCAGCGGACAGAGTTGCAGTTTCGTTTATGCTCTATGAAAACGACTGGAACTCTGCCGACCAGATTCCTGCCAGGGCAGTTACCAGTGGACAGATTAGCAAGTTCGGCTCAATCGATCCCACCCTGGGCGGAAACTCCTCGCGCTACAGCCTGGCGCTAAACTGGGAGAGAGACCTGGGCTTCGCCGAGCTTACCAGCAATGCCTATGTCATCGATTATGACATGGAGCTTTTTTCCAACTTCAGTTACTTCACCAGTCCGGGCGGCGACCAGATTCAGCAGGTGGATGAGCGCCAACTCTTTGGCGGAGACGTGGCCCTGGCGATTCCCGGTCAGTGGGGCGAGGTTGAGGTCACCAACACCCTTGGTGCCGAGCTACGCGTCGACGATGTAGCGGAAGTCGGACTACGCGCGGCAGCTCAGCGCCGTATTGGCAACGATATCCGCCTGGACGCCGTGGACCAACGCAGTGCGAGCCTATACTGGCAGAGCGAGCAGCGCTGGTCAGAATCTCTGCGCACTGTGTTTGGACTGCGCTACGACCATTTTGATTTTGAGGTTGATGCGCTGGCAGCTATTGCTCCGAGCAGCCTCGCCGCCAACTCCGGCAATGCCGATGATGACATCGTTACCGCGTCTTTCAGCTTGATGTACGCCATCAACGACAACAACGAGTTTTACGCCAGCATCGGTGAAGGCTTCCATAGCAATGATGCCCGTGGCACAACAATC
>Ga0181601_10005088_pt1 | contig 10944 bp, 10 predicted proteins | sample 041ome_8_FD_133020 | JGI IMG/M metagenome (GOLD analysis project Ga0181601, IMG submission 133020) | Coastal salt marsh microbial communities from the Groves Creek Marsh, Skidaway Island, Georgia - 041407BS metaG (megahit assembly) | ecosystem: Environmental > Aquatic > Marine > Intertidal zone... | reverse complement strand
TCTGAAGGAGAACTTCCCCGGGGCTGGATTATACCGCCTGGCCATGCGGCTTAGTCGCTGGCCGCTTCAGCCGACCCGGCGGCGAGTGCGGTGCAGCTTTCCCAGCGGCGAGTGTCGAGAAGGCCGTCGGCAACCGCGTTCTTCACGCCACAGTCATCTTCGTGGGTGTGTGTGCAGTCGGGAAAGCGACAAAAGTTTGCAAACGGTCGCAGGTCGCGGTAGGCCGCCGCAACCTCGGCAGGGACAAACTCCCAGAGTTGAAACTGCCGGATCCCGGGCGTGTCGACCACATGGCCAGCCGATGCATGACCGCCGAGGGCAATCAGCCGTGCGGTGGTGGTGGTGTGTTTGCCCTTCTGGTTTTCGGTGCTGACGCTGGCGGTGCGGAGCTGAAGATCTGGATCGATGCAGTTGAGGAGAGACGACTTGCCGACGCCGCTCTGTCCAACAACCGCAGTGACGCGGCCGTGCAGTTCTGCCACGAGCCTCGGCAGGCCCATGCCGCTAACCGTTGAGCAGAGGATCACCGGATAGTCCATGCGTGCGTAGACGCCGGCGAGGGGGACGAGCGAGGCTGGATCGACCAGGTCCGCTTTGTTGATGCAGATCACCGGTCTGATGCCATTCGCTTCGGCTGCGACGAGAAACCGGTCGATCAGTGCCGGCTTGATGCGAGGCTCGGCAGCGGTCGCCACGATCACCACCTGATCAATGTTGGCGACGATGACATGCCGCTTGCCACGACTCGTCCGCGAGAGCGAGCGGGCGCGGGGTTCGACGTCGAGTATCACGCCCTCGTGACCCTCTCCGCTGACATGCACCCAGTCGCCCGCGGCCACCACATGCCGCTGGTCGGTGGCCATCGTCTTGAGCAGACGCCGTGTGACGCACCGCACGACGCGGCCATCCGCTGCCTCGACGAAACTGGTCAGCCCGTGGACCTCAAGCACGCGGCCACGCCAGGCGGCCTCAAGGCTCGGACGCACGCCTAAGCCGTCGGCGTTCTCGCTGGTCACGTCATCGGCAACCACCGTGCGGTGGCGGGTGAGCGCGCCTTTGCCGCTGAGGCGTTCGCCTGCAGTCAGCTCATCCGGATGGTCACCCTCGGGCGTGACCAGGTCCGTGAAGTCACGTCGCCGCTGCCGACCGGAGCGATTCTTGCGAAACTCAACACGAAGTTTGCGAGGCTTTCCCACTCGGTTGCGAAGTCTCGTGGATACGCGGGCTCAGCGAGGGCGGCCGCGTCGTATGGGAGCTTCGTCGCGACGACGGGAGACCAGGCCTGCTGACTCCAGCAGCGGACGGCTGAACAGGTCGTTCGTCGCTTCCACACTCTCGGGCAACGCCTCGGCCCCTAGTTTGGCAGGTTCGTAGACAACCTCAAACTGATGCTTGGCCACGCTGAGGACGTCACCCGGTTCGAGCCGCTGGTCGCTGACTCGCGTACCATTCACCTTGATGCCGTTGCTGCTGCCGCGGTCTCGGACACTCCAGTATCCGTTTTCAAGCACAAGCTCGCAGTGCGTGCCGGACACGTTGGGAAATCGCAGCACGATGTCGCTGCTCTCACGGCGTCCCACAGTCAGCTGAGGCTTGAGGAGGGGAATAGGATCTCCACCCCCGACAGGCAGCAACTCTCCGAGCATCATGATCTCCGTACACATCGTGTTGTCCATCAAGGTGCGAAACGGGTGGGCACAATCGCATGCCACCGCCGAGATCCGTCTCGCGGGTTGTGATGAATGGTGCCTTGCCGCCGGGAAACGATACCACCCGCGTCAGGGTGCTTCCAGAAATCGGTTCTGCTGCTGCGGACGACCGACCTGTTTTTATCTGTATGACCGTTAAGATTGGAATGACGACTGAGGCGGAGCGGACCGGGCGGCCGCCGCCAGGATTGGCGGTTCTCACTTCGGGAACCGTCAGTTGGCTGGCGGAGGAAAGTCCGGGCTCCACAGGGCGCGATGGTGGGTAACGCCCACCGGCCGCAAGGTCAGGGAAAGTGCAACAGAAAGTAAACCGCCGCCGGGGACACCTGGCGGTAAGGGTGAAACGGTGAGGTAAGAGCTCACCAGCAGGCCGGGTGACCGGTCTGGCTCGGTAAACCCCATCGGGAGCAAGGCCAAGCAGGGAGGAGTTCGGCCGTCAGGCCGGCGTTGGACTGCCCGTCCAGCAACCACTCCCGGGTCGGCTGCTAGAGGCAGTGGGTAACCGCTGCTCGAGAGAAATGGTCGCCCGTTCTCGCCTGTTTCGGCAGGCGAGAACGACAGAACCCGGCTTACAGGTCCGCTCCGCCACGGTCGTCATCTTCCAGAGGCTCGACGTTCTCGAGTTCAGCCTGTTCGAGGTCATAGGCCTCCAGGTCCTGCTCGTCGAGCATTCGGATCAGCTTGCTGATGCAGAGCTGGTTGATGCTGACATGCAGTTGGCGTGCTTCGGCCTTGAGGCTCTCGTGCAGTGAGCGAGGCATGCGGACGGTGACCACCCGGCGAGGTTCACGCTTGGTCGGCTCGTCCTGACGGGAGCGGAGGTCGTCGAGTAGTTCGCGGATCTTCGCATACTGCGGTGTGCACTCAAAGGATCGCATCGCATCAGGGGCGGTAAAGGTCCGCCGGATGTGGCCATCAACCCCGAGCATTTCGCTGAAAAAAACCACCCAATCGGGCTCCAGACTGTAGAGGTCTTCGGCCACCTGGAGGACCGCATCTGCGGCGGAACGGTCGGCTGCTGCGGCGGGCTGAAGCGTGGGGAGGCGATGCGGTCGTTGGGCGGTGTCGGTGTTCATCGATGGAATCACTCTCAAAGGAATCGCGGAAGGCCCCACACGCCGGGCGTCGGACCTGCAGCAATCCTTTGCCTGCAGTCAAATGCATGCTGGAAGTGCTTGCAAACAAAAGACTTGCGCACATCTGCGCGCAGCCGCCTTGTTTTTGGGCAGGCCTGCCTTATCGGCGGGCGGCCGGCCGACTGCCTTGTTTTTAGGCAGTCGGCGACAGTCGCGTTTCCCAGGTGTCCTGCTCGTTTTTCCGCGGTTTATGCGGTTGTTCGCTCGAAAAGTGAAACGACTTCGGCGGCGATGTCGGTCTCACATGCGGCTGCGACGGCTTTCCAGCCCGGGACCGCGTTGACCTCGAGGACGAGGAGACGGCCGTCGGCGGCCGGGAGAAGATCAACCCCCGCAATCAGGGTGCCAGCGGCCGCCGCAGCTCGCCGGGCGAGGTCAAGCATTTCGGCAGTTGGCTGCAGACGTTCGGCAGTGCCGCCGAGTGAGACATTCGTTCGCCATTCATCGCTGCGGCGACGGATCGCGAACGCCCGCTCGCCGACCAGCAGAATCCTGATGTCTCCGCTGGGGTGCGGCACAAACTCCTGGAGGTAGGCGGGGCTCTCGGAGGGCAGCTGCTCAAGGTACGCCTCAAGGTCTGCTTCGCTTGCGAGCCGGGCGAGGCCGCGGCCGCACGAGCCGAAGAGAGGCTTGGCTACCATGTCGCCATCGAAATGATGCCAGGTGGCCCGAATCTCGTCCGTTTTCTGTGTGACCACCGTACGAGGCACCGGCAGGCCGTTGTCCACCAGACGGGCCGTGGTCAGGTACTTATCGATGGCGATTTCGAGGCTGCGGCCCGAGTTGACGACGAGTCTTCCAGCGGCCTCGAGACGGGCGATGGCATTCATCCGGAAGACCACCTCTTCCAGGCCGCCACGTGGCATCCCGCGAATCACGAGGGCATCGCAGGTCATCGCGGCAGCGGGGCCGAGCTGCTCTTCGCCAGTGGTGAGCTGCGAGCAGAGCTCCGCCCAGGAAATCGTCACGACGCGGTGACCCCGGGCCTGGGCTGCCCGCGCGAGGTCATTGAGGTGCCAGCCCTGTGCGTCACCCACCAGCCCTAGCTGTACGGGAGACTCGGCCATTCCACTCACGCTTCGCCCGTGTCGAGACCGAAGGACTTGCGGACCAGCGGCACCTCCAGCTGACCAAACCGCAGGCAGTCACCGGTCTGCGGGTTCAACAGGTCCACCACCGCTGGGGCAAAGATCGCGGGGTCGATCGCGTAGAAGTCGCCACCAGCCGCCTCGAAGAGACTCGCGAATGTCTTGCCGTGGTCGGGTGAGGCCGAGCTGGTCATCGCTGCACCGACTGCATCGAGCAGGTCTTCATCGGCGATCACTTCCAGCACAACGTGGCTGCCGTAGAGCACCGCATCGTTGGTGCGACCGATGGCGGTCAGGTCGTCGTCTGCCACCGGCGGCAGCGGGCAGCGGCCCCTGCCTGCCACGACCAGCGAGAGGTCGAAGCCAAGGGTTTCAAGTTTGTGGAGAGCCGTCTCGAGCGAGCGAGCCACCACCTGCAGCGTGCCGGCTGCTGAGGCCGTCGGAGCTACCAGGAGGGTGACCTGCTCAGCCGCAACGCCAGCCGCTTCGGCCAGGGACGCGACGACGTCTGCCGAGGGCAACGCTGCAGCTTCCAGGAGGCCGATCACGCCCGTGGGCGTTTCCCGATAGCCGATTTTGTCAAACAGGGGCTCCTTCCCAATCGCAGCCCGAATGGGCCCGCTGGCCATCGCGAAATAGTCGGCCACGTGAACCTTCCAACCGGCGTACTGGCTCGCCAGGCAGGCCGCGACCGGAGACGAACTCGAGACCGAGACGACCGGCCGCTTCCAGACGTCACCATCGTTGCTCGTGGTCTCGCCGCACGGCTTGGCAAACAGGCGTGGGCTTTCGGCCGGCTCATGGGTGACTTCCCCCAAACCGGCCAGAGCGACGCGGGCCATCAGCAGGCCGGCTGCGTCACTTCCCGGCGTCTCGACACCACAGTCGATGATCGTGGCTCCGCCGACGGTGGTTCGAGCGATGCCGAGAGCGGCGGCGTCCGTCAGGGCTGCGTGCAGGATGGCAAGGGCCCCTGCGTTGAGTTCGGGTGTGGGTGCGTCGCTCATAACGGCCAGTGGTGAAGAAAAGGTGGTTCTGAAGAAGGTCGAACCGGTCGGCGACAGGCTGGCATACTTGCTTCCCTACGTCCCCGCTGCACGGAATCATGGCTGGTGACGGCATGAACGGCAATGCTTGGCCTTTTTTGGGCCCTGAGCACGAGGTCTTCGATGGCGAGCCTGACGGTCGAAAACTATCTCAAGACGATCTACCAGATCATCAATGGTCAGGATGGCCGACCGGCAACGACCGGGCAGGTGTCGTCGGCTCTTGGCGTGGCGCCTGGGACCGTCACCAGCATGCTGAAGACACTCGATGCGGCCCAGCTCGCAGCCCACCGCCCGTATGAAGGCGTCGTCCTGCTGCCGGCGGGTGAGGCCCTGGCTCTTCGCGTGTTGCGGCGACATCGGCTGCTGGAACTGTTCTTAATGCGAACGCTCGACATGACCTGGGACGAGGTGCATGACGAGGCAGAGCATATGGAACACGCCGTGAGCGACCTCCTCGTCGAGCGGATGGACGCATTCCTTGGACGACCCGATGTCGATCCACATGGTGATCCAATCCCGCGGACTGATGGCAGACTCCGCGAAGAGCCTCCGACTCGAACGCTGGCGGAGTGTGTTCAGGGGGAGACGTTTACCCTTGCACGCGTGCTCGATCAGTCACCAGAGTTCTTGCGATACCTCACGGAGATGGGGCTGACCCTCGGCGTTGCCGGGACGGTTGCGGAGAATCCGCACGGGGCCGGTGTGATGCTGATTCATGTCGATCAGCGTCCGATAGCGATGTCGCTGGAGACCGCTGCAAGCCTAGCGGTCTCTGCAGAGTCATAGAGTTGCCCAGGTGCCCGACTGGCCGAGGCACTCATCGACTTCGACACGCAGCCGTCCATCCAACGGGGTACCGGCCTCGTGAAAGCGAGTGAGCAGCTGTTGGCCGATCCATTCGGCCAGGAGTTCTGCCGTCGTATTGAGCATTGGCAAGAGGGCACACTCGTCGGCCGGAAACACCCAGCGGCGGCTCTCGTAACGAATCGTGACTTCGTTGTTGCCGCCCGGGCCGGTTGCCTCGCTAACCTCCAGTTGCGGGTTTTTAGCCGGCAGCAGCATGCGATGGTCGAGGCCGCTGAGAATCTCACTGAGCCGATCACGCAAGGCGATGAAGTCGACCACCATGCCATGGGCATCGAGCGGGCCGTCGACGTCAACGGCGACCGTCCAGTTGTGGCCGTGGATCGGCTCGCAGAGGGTGTCGGTGAGGGTGATGAAGTGTCCTGCCGAGAAGACATGGACAGCCTTGCGAAGACGGACGCTGTGGGGAGATGGGGAATCAGCGGGCATCAGTGGAGGTTCCTCAAGGGCTCACGTCAGAGGGGCAGTCGGAAGGCAGTGCGGCAAAGGATTGGGGCTTGAGAGCTCCAATGTCCAGCCGCGTCGTAAGAGTACAAACAGGCCCGCTGCCACGAGGTCAGCGGTCGTGCCTGGGTTGAGCGGCCGTTGCTGGCCATCACTCCATCGACCCGCCCGTAGCCTCCGATCGAAGGCATCAACGGCATCGGCTCTCTGGCTGTTCGGGATGGTGAGGAGTGCCGCGGCCTGCTGCGAAAGGTCGACCGCGATGTCGTGTCCATGGCGGCGGGCGACGAGCGTGTCGGGATGGTGGGCCAGATGCCGGAGGAAGGCGTCTTGGATGGCAGCTCCGAGAGGCAGGCCGCCGAGCACGGCCTGCTCAAGCAGCGTCACCATGCCTGGCCGCTCTGGGTGTGTCTCGAACAGTGGGCGGAAGTCGTCGGCCCAGAGCTCGGCAATCGCATCCCGGTCTCGTGCCAGCCGCATCGCTTCGAGGATGCAGGGAGGGGGCGGATCGGCCAGGTCGTGGTCAGCCACGCGGCCGAGTCCTCCCGGCTTGGCCAGGCGGATTGCCCGCCAGATCAGCGCAGCGTCACCTTTGTCGAGCGAGGCCAGCACCTCCCGAACTCCGTCTCGAGACGGCTGCACCGCCGCTGCCAGCGGGGCGATGGCGAGCACAATTCCCAGATTGGCGTTGCTGCGGGTTGCTGCGGTGGCCGCTTCGACGGCCGTCAGGATGACGCTGCCGAGCGTGAAACTCGCCATCGGCCCGCTCTCGCCGTGCGCTGGTTGCTCGGCGATGCTTGCTCCGAGCGTCTGGAACGGTTCGGCAATCGCGTAGGCGGCGGTGAGAAAGTCGTCGTGCCGCAGGTCGGCGAAGCCGGCAGCGGGATGCACATTGCCAGGCTTCGCGGCTGCCGATTCGAGCACGCTCGCGGCGGCCACGAACCAGCCAAGACTGCCTTGGTCTGCAGGAATCGCGGCAAGCCATGCGGGCAGAGACGCGGGCAGGTCAGAGATGTGAAGTTTGTGAGGAGCCATGACTATTGTCTGTTTCGCGCACAAGTGACAGGTAAACTGTACTTGTTCAGCAGTGTTGTGGGCGGCAGTGTTCTGAGATGAGAGAGGTCGTTGCGAGATGGAGACAGGGTCACCGGTAGTTTCTGCCGCAACGTTTGGGGCCGATGCCTTTATCAACCGCGAACTGAGCTGGCTCGAGTTCAATCTCCGCGTGCTTGAGGAAGCGGAGAACACAGAGAATCCCCTGCTGGAGCGGCTGAAGTTTCTCGCCATCTTCAGTTCGAACCTCGACGAGTTCTTCATGGTGCGGGTCTCGGGCGTGCGGGAGCAGGCCTTTGGTGAAAGTGCGCCGCAGGACTTCACTGCCGATGGACTTCGACCAATCGAGCAGCTGGTGAAGATTGCCGCGCGGACGCAGGAGCTGGTGGCTCGCCAATACCGGTGTCTCCAAGACATTCTGCAGCCCACACTCGCCGAGCAGGGGATTGAGGTCCTCGGCTCGGATGCGGTCGACGACGAGGAGCGACAGGAACTCGACGCCTTCTTCTATGAGCGGGCTCTGCCGATCCTGACACCGATGGCAATCGATCCGGCCCACCCGTCACCGCGGTACCACAACCGAGGCCTCTACATCGGCGCGCTGCTCGAGCACCGTGAAGGGTTCGGCCCCAAGCGAATGTTTGCAGTTGTGCAGGTGCCACAGGTGCTGCCCCGCTTCGTGCCAGTCGGCTCGACCCGCTCGCAGCAGCGGCGTTTTGTCTTGCTTGAAGATGTGGTGGCGGCACGGCTGCCGATGCTCTTCGGCGGGTTTGATGTACTCACCTGGACGACGTTTCGTGTGACGCGTGATAGCGACCTCGAACTGCTGGAGCAGGAGTCAGACGACATGCTCAAGCTGATCGAAGAGCGTCTGAAGGCGCGGGCGCGAGGGCAGGCTGTGCGGCTCGAGATTGCAGCAGGGGCTGATCCGCATGTCGAGCAGGCGATCACCGAAGATGAAGAGCTGCAGGTGGGCGATACCTACAGTGAGATCTATCGCATCCCTGGGCCACTCGATCTGACGGCCCTGTGGGAACTGCACAAGCTGCCAGGCTTTGAGAAGCTCCGTGACCGCCCCTTTACGCCTGCGGTGCCACGTGGCCTGCGGCGGCGGGGTGAAGACCTCTACCGCTCGATCAGTCAGCGAGACATTTTGCTGCATCATCCCTACGAGTCGTTTGACCCTGTGGTGGAGTTTGTCACCAAGGCGGCCAACGACCCGCAGGTGCTTGCGATCAAGCAGACGCTCTATCGCACCAGCGGCGACTCCCCCATCTCACGGGCCCTGATGACGGCCGCCGAGGCGGGCAAGCATGTGACAGCCTTGGTGGAGCTGAAAGCACGCTTCGATGAGGCCAACAACGTCAGCTGGGCGCGGCAGTTGGAACGGTCTGGTGTGCATGTGGTGTTTGGCTTTCTCGATCTGAAGACACACTGCAAGGTTTCACTGGTGGTTCGGCAGGAAGGGCAGACGCTCAAGAGATATGTGCACCTGGGGACAGGAAACTACAACCCGACGACGGCGTTGCTTTACACCGACCTGGGATTGTTTACAGCCAACGAGCAGATCGCTGACGACGCCTCCGCATTGTTCAATCTGCTCACGGGCTACTCACAGGGTCATCAATGGCAAAAGCTGGTCGTCGCTCCCACACATCTTCACTCCCGCACGATCGAGCTGATCGAGGAGCAGGCGGAACGGGCGAGGCAGGGGCAGCCGTCTCGGATCTTTGCCAAGCTCAACGCCCTCGTTGACCATCGCGTGATCGAGGCGCTCTACACGGCCAGCCAGGCGGGAGTCCCGATCGATATCGTGGCTCGTGGTATCTGTGGGCTACGACCAGGCGTGCCGGGGCTGAGTGAGACGATTCGCGTGCGGAGTATTGTTGATCGGTTTCTGGAGCACAGCCGACTCTTTGTGTTCGGTGTGGAAGAGGATGCCCGTGTGTATCTCAGCAGCGCTGACTGGATGCCGCGGAACTTTGTGCGTCGTGTAGAGGTGATGTTTCCTGTGGAGGCTGATGAGCCACGTCGCCGCATCCTGGATGAGATCATTCCCTGCTATCTCGCCGACAATGCCCGGGCACGCGTGCTCGACTCAGAGGGGAGCTACCATCAGCTGCAGGCTGAGCCGGGTGCGGCACCGTTTCGTTGTCAGCAGCAGCTGCTGGAAAATCGGGCGAGCGGCTTTTCGACGGAGGCATTGCTGGGCATCGGTGCTGCAGGGGCCTGAGCCCGCGACTGGTGGCCACCGAACGGCTGTGGTGTCTGAGAAACGGCAGCGCCGCTGGCATCGCTTTAGCGGTCGCTGATTTGCTCTAGACTGGACCGCTTCGAGAGGGCTCCGCCGGTGGAATCGCTGGCGGGAGCAGCGTGTCGAAGGCCCCACAAGAGACGCAGGCATCTATGTCGGACGACTACTACGAGACACTCGGTGTGCCAAGGACGGCCTCCGCAGAAGAGATTCGGAAGGCATACCGCGAGCTGGCCCGGAAGTATCACCCAGACCTGCATCCGGATGACGAGTCGGCCAAGGATAAGTTCAAGAAAGTCCAGACCGCGTTCGACACGCTCAACGACGCCTCGAAACGCGAGATGTATGACCGCTACGGCAGTTCGTTCGAGGGCTTCGCGCCCGGTGGTGGATCAGGCTGGGCGGGCGGCCCTTTCCCGGGTGGCGGACAGGCCTCCGGCGGTGGCCAAGGACAGGAGATTGATCTGGAGAGTCTGTTTGGATCGGGCGGCTTTGCGGACCTGTTTGGTGGTGGTGGTGGGCGTCGCAGCCGTGGCCGCCGTCGGCCGGCTGCCGCCGCTGGTGAGGATGTTGCGGCATCAATCACCGTGCCCTTTCGGCTGGCGATTGAGGGTGGGCCGACCGATGTGCGAGTCGATCGCGAGGGACGCTCTGAGACGATTTCCGTAAAAATTCCGCAAGGGCTTCCAGATGGCTCGCGGATGCGTCTGCGCGGGCAGGGAACACCCGGCCGTGGTGGTGGACCCGCAGGAGACCTGCTGCTGCAGGTGCATGTTGAGCCACATGCGGTGTTTCGGCGCGACCGTGACACCCTCGAGTGCAAACTTCCCATCACTCTCGCCGAGGCGGTGCAGGGCGCGAAGGTCGATGTGCCAACACCCTGGGGCACGATTTCCTTGAAGATTCCCCCGATGACCTCCAGTGGGCGGAAACTCCGGGCCCAAGGGATGGGAGTGCGAAATGCGAATGGCGTGTCGGGCGATCTGATTGCCGAAGTGCTGATTATGCTGCCGACCGAGATGGACGACTCTGTGACCTCGGCAATCGCAACGACCTCGCAGCCAGATCCACGTTCGGGCATGCGTTGGTAGGACTGTCCACATTCCAACGGACTGCGATGACCCCTCTGCTGCGTTTTTCTGCTGGCATGCGGCTCTCGGGGCAGCGGGCGTTCGCGCGGGTGTTTGCCTGTCGTCAGACGGCCGGCAATGGGGTGATCGTGGTGCATGCCGCTGCCCGGCCGGTTGAGGCGGTGACAGTGCCTGGTGTGCCGGCGGTCCGCCTGGGGCTCTCGGTGTCTCGGCGGGTGGGGGCTGCTGTTGAGCGACATCACTGGAAGCGCCGTCT
>Ga0181601_10005082_pt1 | contig 10949 bp, 5 predicted proteins | sample 041ome_8_FD_133020 | JGI IMG/M metagenome (GOLD analysis project Ga0181601, IMG submission 133020) | Coastal salt marsh microbial communities from the Groves Creek Marsh, Skidaway Island, Georgia - 041407BS metaG (megahit assembly) | ecosystem: Environmental > Aquatic > Marine > Intertidal zone... | reverse complement strand
GCGAGTGGGGGGAAAAGTGATGATGGTGATGGGACGTCTGTGTGCGTGATTACGCGTGGTGGCGCAAAGGCGGGTTATCGATGTGAGGATGGGTGTTCGATGTGTGCGGATGATGATGATCACATTCGGGGGACGTGTGGGATGAATCGGTCGCCGCGCGCGAGCGAGGCGTTTACGGCGCCAAACCCGGGGGAGATGGACCACGCGAGCGGGTTGCCGAGGGACGTGGTGGTGGAGATTGTGCGCGCGCTCGGACGCGAGCGGGATGTTGCGGCGTGTGCGATGACGTGTAAGGCGTTTTGGAGCGCGACGCAAAGTGAGCGGGTGTGGCGGGATTTATTAGCGAGCAAGCTTGGGATGGAAGCCGAGGTGTTGCTTCCCGAGCGCGTGGCGGGCGAACGGCGGCGCGAGACGGATACGCGCGAAGCGCCGCGATGGATGCTCAAGTATAAGAGTTGGTACAAGCCTGAACCTCAATCGTTGGCGTGGAGTTCGACGACGCGTGATTACGGCTTGGCGCCGGCGGAGTCCAAGTACGCGGCGCGCTATCTCCATCGTTGCACCGCCGTCGGCGATCGGAGTAAAATTTTGTTCTTTGGCGGCCAAGGCGGAGGGAGCGACTTTTACAACGACTTACACTTGTTGGATTTGAATCAGCGCAACGACGGGTTGCAACTGAAACAGTTGCATGTCGGGAGCTCGCACGAGCCGCCGTTTCCTCGGTGTTCAGGAACGTTGACAGCCATGTCTGTCAACGGCTGCGACGATTCCGAAGTCGTCGCCCTTTTTGGCGGCTCGCAAGGCTTTTTCGAAGGCTTTTCTAATTCTTTACGTATTCTTTGCGCCGACGACGGCACGCGCGTGGGTGATGCGGCTACGACTGGAGTTGGATTGACGTGGCACGAACCCATCGTTCGCGCGCATCCAAGCAACATCAATGGTCGCATTCCAGACGCGAGATGGGGACACTCCGCCGTCGCGTTTGATGGCAAGCTTCTTTTGTTTGGCGGCTCAAACACCACGCATTGCTTTGCCGATACGTGGCTTCTTGAGATCTCACAAGAGCAAGGACGTTTCATCGCTACTTGGACTTTACTCATCGACGGCGCTCACCACGGTATCGGTTCTTGTCCGCCTCCACGCGCGGGTCAAACGGCTTCGCTCGTCGGCTCCTCTCTCTTTATTTTCGGCGGGTGTCACATCTCCGAGGTGTTCAACGACGTGTGGAAACTCGACGTTGTCGGTGTGCCGAAAGAAAAGTTACGATGGGAAGAGTTCAAAGTCACTGGTATTCCGCCTTCTCCTCGAGTTGGCCACGCCGCTGTCGTCTTGGGCGATAGAATTATTCTTTGCGGCGGACGCGGAAGCGCGTTGGCGGGCACAATCGGCAAGTACGCCACTGGCGAGGAAGGTTTAGCGTCTATGCAAGGATTGACGTTTTTCCAAAGTGGTTTTTGCATGCTCGACACGACTGCTCGTAAATGGCTTCCAGTTCAACACCCCGTGATTGACGAGAACGACGGCGAAACAACTGCCCTAGGCAAATCTCGCGCTCACGTTCGAGAACATCGCACCGGCCACGTGATGATGCCAGCCAGAAATGGCTGCTTGCTCCTCATCGGCGGTTTGGGGTTCGACGGAAATTTCCAAAACGATCTTTCTCTTGTTTCTCTATTCTAAAATATTTGTTGTTTTTTGTGAAACGCACCGCACGCTGCGTGGTGGATGAGACGTTCGCTGATGTTGAAATACGACGTTTGCGCGCGCGCCTCAGTCCTCGCCGGCTAGGTACATTTTTGTCATTCTTTTCATTCATGAAATCATAATACATAGCCATAGATACATTTTTGTTGTAAAACACACGTATTCATACATTGACACTTTAATTTTTAATTCACAATACGCGCTAATAATACTTCTAAAATCCCGCTGGTTTGGGCAAGCCGCGGCTCACGAGACACATCGCCTTGTAACGCACGCCCATACCTGGCGGTTCCTTCGCCTCGGCGTCACCTTTGGAATCACTCACGAGCCTTTCACAACCTTTGATTAATTCATCAGCTTGAGCCTCACTAGTAGCGTTTTCTACGAGCTTTTCAAGACGCGGTATCAAACCAAGCGAGAGCAAGAATTGCTGTTGCGTAATCGGACCGTGGCACGTCACGCCAGAGTTTGGTTTTTCGTCGATGATTTGACGAAGCGCACCAAAGTCCACGTATGCCGATAAGTCAGCCTCGCCGGGTGAATCTAACACGTGCACGAACTTATGATCTTTGATGGCCTCCAAAGTATCCCCAAGCGGACCTTCTTCGCCGTAATCGATCGCGAGCACGGCGCCCGAGTGTTGCTCGATACGTTCGGCGAGACGATCCCAAAGGGACAAGCTCGGCGGGCTGAGTTCGAGTAAACGCAAACCGTCGACGATGTGCTGCGGCACGCCTTTCAATCTTCTTGAGACGAGCATGTGACTCGCGGGTGTCGGGCCGGGTGAGAGCACCATTTCTAATTCGCGCCCTGGAACTTTCTCGGGCTTTGGCGTCGCGGTTTTCTCCGCGCCGGCGTCGGTTTCGAGCAAGTCGCTGTCAATCGTCACGAGCTTCTCGCACCACCCACGCTCGGTGCGTTGAAACTGGCGAACTGGTAGCGCATCGAAAAATTCGTGCGCAATCACAAGCGTTGGCCCGCTCGGGACGCTTTCTAATCCGTCGTGCCAACTCACCGACGCGCCATTTATGCCAGACGTACCGCGAGCCCGCGCTTCGCCCACCGGTGATTTCGCCGACGCCGATGTCGATGATTGATTCACCGAACCAGAGTTCTTCATTTCTTCATCCCTTGTCACATTTTTAGGAACTCGTAACCCATCTCCAGCACTCGCACTCGTCATCTCTACGTCCTCGCACCGCAACGTTTCCGCTTGAATTTTCCTCAACGCCGGCGACACTTCTATAAAATGCACACTCATCGCATCGCTAAACTTCTTAAACTTACTCGTACCGCGCAATAAATCCGCCATGAGCGTCCCTCGACCGGGTCCGAACTCAACCACGCGCAACGTCTCGGGCGAACCGAGCGCTTCGTACTGCAACGCCGCCCACACACCCACGAGCTCGCCAAACACTTGCGAAATCTCTGGACTCGTCACAAAATCCCCTTTCGCACCAAACACATCCCCGCGCATGTAATACCCGTGTTCAGGATGCGTCAACGCTTCACGCACGTACTCACTCACGGGTATAGACCCACCCGCGAAGCGAATGGCGTCTTCTAAATACGCCATCAAACCGCTCCGCGCCCGCGGCGTCGCCTCCGTCGTCGTCGTCTCACGCTCCTGTCGTCGTCGCTCGAGCGCCCGTCGCAACCCAGCGCGATCGATAGCAATCTCCATCTCCCGTGCCTTGACATCCGTGCCTATATCATCCGTCGTCGTCGTCGACGACGACGACGCTGATGATGACGATGTGCATCTGCGCGTGGATGACGCCGCGACTGCGCGCGAACACACCGCCAACGCACCGCGCTCGCCGCACGCCACCGCGCACCGCCACGCCTCCACGCGACGCATCGCGACGCACAGTGACGACGACCGACGACCGACGACCGACGACTGACGACCGACGACCCACACGCCGCGTCGATCGAATTCGCAATCGATCGACGCCACGCATCGATCGCGTGCGCGGGGCCCCGCCCGACGGATGCACCCACGCGTCCGAACCACCACAGGGGGCCTCGTCCATCGACCCACACGCCGCGTCGATCGAATTCGCGATCGATCGACGCCACGCATCGATCGCGTGCACACGAATTCGCGATCGCGGGTATCGCGATGAGGGTGTCTTTTTTGTTTTTGCGGCGCGCGCGCGGCACAGCACGTCGCGCACGCGACCGCGTCCGACGAGTTTGCGGCGCGCGCACGCGCACGCACACGCACACGCACCGGCACTAAAGTCGTCTCGTCGTCTCGTCGTCTCGTCGTCTCGCGCGCGTGAGGCGTCCGCGACGGAGGACGCGGTGAGGCGTTGAGTTGACCTCTTCGGAGCAGGGGTTCGCGAATGATGTTGGCGTCGTCGTCGTCGTCGATGTCGCTGGCGTCGTCGCGCGCGAGCGCGGGGCGTGCGACGCACGTGGGTGTTTGCGGCGTCGCGCGCGCGCGCGCCAGGGGCGATGGGCGGGCGAGCGGCGAGGGTGCACGCGAGCTCGAGCGCGGCGCGCGGTGGGGGCGAGGAGGGTATGGCGCGGGTCGCGCGCGCGTCGGTTTGACGGCGCGAATGGCGCTCGATGGGCGCGAGGGCGTGATTGCGCGCGCGAATAACGGGAACGATGGATTTCACGCGCCGCGGCCGGGGGTGCGGGCGCGTGTGCGCGCGGGCGGGGATGGAGCGAGGGCGCGAGGGGAGGGCGCGAGGGGTGGGTCGAAGCGCGGCGTCGAGGCGGGGGCGATTTCGGATCGAGCGAACGAAGGACGAGCTCAGAAATATGCGAGTCGCGTCATTGGTGGGGATCCATTGGAGGAGTTATTGGCAGAGTTGCCAGCGATCGATGGGAAGGTTGATGAGAAGAAGCGGTATGAGAATCATGGGGCGTATTTCGCGTTGTACAGGGATTTGGTGCGCGTGGGGCGCTTGCACGACGCCGTCGACGTATTGAAGATGATGAAGGCGAATGGGGTGGGGAACATCGCCGCCAGAGTGTCGCATCGGGATTTCTTTGATATGTGTCAGTCTCGTAAGGTCGTTTCCGTTGGTTTTGAGTTCATCTTGTTGCTTGAGAGCAAGGATATTCGTCCGTATAACATGCTGTTACGCACGTGCGCGACGGCTGGAGACTCGCGTTCCGCCTTTGCGGCACTCGTGGTGATGATTGACGCTGGATTCCACCCCGACATTCGCGCGTACACGACATTAATCTCTGCTTGTTCCAAGGCTGGTGATGTTTCGCGCGCGTTTGAGGTGTACGATCGACTCAAGTCTGAAGGCGTCGCGCCAAACGAACGCACGTACGGAGCACTCGTGGACACCCTCAAGCGTAATATTTTGAAGAATACCGCTGGGTCTAAGCGTCACAGTGCGGACGAGCATCAAATTCGACTCGATTTGAACAGATGCTTTGCGCTGCACGATGAGATGATTGCCCAAGGGTTGCAACCGGATATTGCGCTCATGAATAGCTTGTTGAACGCTTGCTCGCGGGCGGCGACGGTGAAGAATGTGCGAAGCGAGGCTGTTGAAAAGTCTAGTGAAGTGTACGCTGAAATGAAGGAACTGGGGTTGAAGCCAGATTCGTTTTCATACACCTCAGTTATCTCGTGTGCCGTCAAGGCTGGAGATTTCACGAGAGCATTTGAGCTCTTTGATGAGATGACCAAGGCCAACGTCAAGCGGACGTCTGAGGTTTACACGGTGCTCATCAAGGCGTACGGCACCATGGGTAACGTGGCCAAAGCTAAGGAGACATGGAACGCGATGAACGATGAGGGTATTGTAGGCGATGCGATGAGTTATGCGACGATGATGCACGTCGCGGGATCCAACGGGGATGAGGACTTTTGTGATGAGTTGATGGCGGATATGCGCAAGCACCGCGTTCGCCCGTCGCCGCAGCTGTACGCGACGCTTTCTGGTATCGCGGCTCGTCAAGGCGATAGCGCAAAGGTGGAAGAGATCATTGCAAACGCCAAGAAACGGGGAATCAGGGTGCCAATTGAGTGCTATAATGCGCTCATCGCCGCGCACGCGCGCGAAGATAGGCCCGAACTCGCCGTCGAGAGCGCGAACAGACTGGAAGATGCTGGTTTTGAGCCGGATGCAGTCACCTACGAAGGTTTGATTATGGCTTTCACGTGGGCGCGGGATAACGATGGCGCGTGGAACTACTTCCAACGCGCTATGGAGTGCGGTATGCGCCCGACGTTTCCCACTTGTAATGCGCTCGTCTCAGGATTTGCTCGAACCGGCGACATGGATCGCGCGTTTGCGATGGTGGACACGATGAAGAGTTACGGTTACGAAGCCGATGGAATCACCTGGCGTGAACTTCTCGTCGCGTGCGCGCGTGCCAACAACGTAGAGATGGCGTGGAAGGTGTACAAAGATTCACGCGCGGCTGGTAACCCCAACTCGGAGATTGCGCTCAACTTGATCATTGGTCTTACGTTGGCGCACATTAGAAAGCTCACCGATTTGAGTACGCGGTCGTACAAGCCACCAAGCGAGTTTGGATCCGTATCAGAAGAAGAAGGAAACAACGCCGTTCGAGATTGGGCCGATAGAGCCGTGGCGGCTTATCATGAAGCCACATTAGCTGGAGTTAAGCCGCGCATGGAGACCATTTCTGCCATGTTGTGTTGCTTGCGCCCGCCAACGACGGATGAGCTCAGCGCATCAGACATGAGCGAGGCTGCACGGGCTGCGAGTCACGAAGCGAGTTCACACGAAGACGCACGAACTTACTACCCAGTACAGGCACTCATCATGTACGAAGAAGCACAAAGCTTGGGACTCGTGCCAAAGTTTGGCTTGGAAGAGGAAGACTTTATGTACGATATTCGAGACTTCCCTCCGGCTGCGGCTGAAGTTATGGTGCTCACTTGGTTACGTGTAGTCCGTCGGCGTACGGATGCACACGGCCTAGATGTGCGCATTCCATCCATGTTGATTCGCGTTCGCTCGGACGATGAAGTAGCGACTATTGCCAAGGAAAACGCCACTGGTCCCGTCGACGAGGCGCTCATCCGTCTCACGAGAACGGGTGAGCGTGTGCTGGTATTGTTGAGACGCTTACGTATCAACTATGCTGGAGGTCTTGAAAATGGTACCATTGAACTCAGCGGTCACGCCATTGGTCGCTGGCTTTCAGGCGTTATTCCTCTTCCAGATGTCAACAGATCGGTGTTCGGTGAAAATTCACTCTCTGGTGGTCTCAAAAGCCAAGCGATGCGCATTCGATCAGACTCTTTCGGTTCAGGCGAAAACGTCTGGACTCCGTCCAAGAACGCTAGGCCACAATGGAGTATTCATGATTACTATAGTGATGACGATGATGACGACAGCTTTGGTGCGCAGCCTTATTATCCAAAGAACTGGGTGCAAAATTCGCACTTTGTGTCGTCATATGACGAAGAGGATGATATCACTGATTTAGAACGCATACTTTCGGACCGCAAATAATTATTTCGCTCTCGACGCATGTCGAGAAAATTAGACGATTCAAAGCAGCTGGTGCCGCCGCGCGGTGGTACATAGTGATGTAGGATAAAATTGAAATTTGACTGCAATGCAAAAAAGCGCTCAAACACTACGTTTCATTCGCGTCGCACCTCAATGCGACTCTCGAAACCTTCCTCCACCGGCACAACTCCTCTAAATCGCGATGTGCGTCGCTCTACCCTGCGCGAAACTTCATTCAACGTATCGACCAACTCAGCAACGGTGCATGTTTCTAATACAGAAATATCCTCCTCGTATTGCCGAAGAGGAAAGTTCAAGTATGGTTCGCTGAAGTTTCCATGTTTCAACGCAAGTAAATCCACGGCTCTCGCAGCCGCTGCCGCAGTGTCAAACGCGCCGAGGTTATATTCAATCCCTTTAATGGAGTCCACGTAGCGTGCATCGAATCGTGTTTGCCACAATTCGCGCGAAACACCCTTGAAGTTCATGAAGTTGTTGGAATCGGCCATTCGCATCTGCAGCAACTGTGAAGGAAGAGAAGTCGTGCGTCGTACTGTTGGTTGAGGATTTTGTGAGGCAATAAGAGATGCAACTAATGACGAGTTTTTCGTGATTGCGGTACGATATGTGTCGTGGTGATCCATAAAATCCCTGTTGTGGTTTCCCACATTGACAACTGTATGCGCTCTTCGCAACGATGGCGAAACATCCCGGCCGCTACACCTGGGTGTCGACTCTGCATCACTCGTGCTACCTTCCTCCGCAGACTTATTCAATTCCATGATTTTGCATATGTATACGCGATGAAGAACGACGTGCTGTGTGGAGTCGAGGTTTGTGATGCCACATGGCTTGACACAAGTGTTTGTGTGTAAAACAAAGTTGTGAAAAGTTTGGTAACAAGGATTAGAGGCTATATATGCTATGAAGGGAGTGAAAATCATCTACTATTCGTCTCCAGAGTACCAGATTTGAGCCGGAACCTTCGTTTTGGCCGCATTTGCAACGGCACGGACGAATTTGGCGTGAAGCTTATGGCCGGCCTTGTATGCGACGACGTGTCCAACCGGAACGCCACTCATCCCAGGCTCAGCGAGTAAAGATAAATCGCCGATCAAATCAATGAGCTTGTGACGCGCTGGTTCATTATTTAAGCGAAGAGGTGCGTTCCAGTACTCCCCTCCGTTCGCGACTAGCGCGCAATTCTCCAAGCCGCCTCTAATGTAACCCGCGCGATAGTACGCAACAAAATCTTGCAGCGTACCAAAATTTCTCGCGGGTGCGATGTGCAACGCGTACGGCGCGTCCTCGGTAGGCGTCCAGCTTTCCCACTGCTTATCAATAGCCGTACTTTTGTACGTAAAATCAATACCATACGTGAGTTTCGTAGAATCGTCGACATTCAGCATCATAAAGGCGTCGCCTTCTTGCACCATGACATTCTCCGTTAACTTCCACGCCATGCGAGGCTCTTCAGCACCGCTACTCGACACCGCAGGTGTCAAACCAATTTTGCAAAGATCGTATGCGTACGATGAAGCACTACCATCCAAGATCGGGACTTCGCCCGAGCCTTCGAGCTCGATGCGGCAGTTATCAACCCCCATGGCTTCAAGCGTACTCAACAAATGCTCGGCGCCGCGCACGACGAAATCTCCATCACCCTTAAGTTCCGAGCTCAATCGCACGTCTTCGACTACCGCGTCAACGCACGCGCGCGCGCGCGCTTCACCCACCACGCCAGTCTCAGGAGCTTCGATCTTTGCCTGCGCTTCCGCCCGCGTAGCCTCTGCGCGCGCGCGTATCTCCGCCTTTGCTTCCTCATCATTACTCAACGCCATACGCACTCGCTCAAGCAACGCATCTTCTGCTTCTTCGTCACTATACGTCACTTCCGAGTTCATCTCAACGCTCGACGCATCAATCGTTCCTTTCGCGACGCGCGCGAAATATCGTCCCTCACCAGCCCCCGCCGGTCGCACGCGCATCAACTCCACCTCTCCACTTCTCAATCCAACCCCAGCGTACGTCACACTGCGTCTGATTGTCTGCTGATACGCCTCATTTTTCGGCACGCGCACGTTGAGTTCCGCGGCGAGACGTGCGGATTCCTTCACCGCGTCTCGCGTTGGAAAGTTTTCGTACCCATACGTCTCGCTCTGTTCCGTCGACGTCGACGACGGTGTCGACGCCGCACGCACCTTCACGCACCGCCGCGCGCCAAAACAAGCGTGTGTGGAGTGCGTTGCGCGCGCTGCGGTCGTGTGCGCCGCGGTGGGCGCCGATCGCGACGCACAACGCGTGCGCAGGCGCGTGGCGGCGGTGGAGGTTTTCGCACTCATACGCGACGAGGCGTGGTGCGGGCTCACGGTGAGCGACATGACGAATCGACCGATAGGTGACGGCGATGTAGCGTACGTGTATGAACCGTCCGTGCGTGTGCGCGTTCGGTGCGCGCGTCGCGTTCTATCGACGGCGGCGGCGGCGTCTTCGTAGCGCATTGCGCTCGTGGCGGCTGCACTTTTTCGATGTCAATAAATAATATATATATAGGCATACTGAATCTATATTATGATACATTTTGCTCGAGTTGGCGCTGGACGAGATCCGCGTGAGCAAACGCCTTGGCAAGAGACTTCGCCGTGGGGCGATCCGGGCATTTGAAACGGATGAAACGCTCAGGGAGACCGTGGATTGGGAGCGATTCGAGCGATTTGCGGGCTTCCTCGGCGATGCGTGCGGTGTTGGACTCGACGTCGACGGCGTCGGCGTCGGCGTCGGCGTCGATGTCTTCGGCGCCTTTGACGGCGGCATCGATAGTGTTTGAGGCATCCTCGGGAGCGGCGGCAGCAGCGGCGGCGACTTGTAACGTAACGAGTGATGTTTTGAGCTCGAGTAAGGTTTGTACACTGGCTTTGACTGCGTCGTCAGCGTTCGTAGCGCCAGAATCCTTGAGCGCACGAACGCGTTCGGCAGCCGCCGCGATGGCGGCTTCCGCCTCTTCAATCGCCTCTGCCGGCGGTGGCTTCACCGATACATCGATGTCATCATCGTCCACACTCGTAGATACGGAGTCAGCCGTTAGCAAACCGCGCTCGGTGACTTCTATGTACCGCATTTGCGCCTCGAGTGGCTCTTCATCCGCGCACCCATCCTCGACGTGCACCGCGTCCCCACCAAGTTCCCTAGCGAGCTCAACTAACATCTCTCGACACGCCCAATCTGCGTCTAAACGCAAGGTACTCAAATCTACAACGATTTCATCCGCACCGGTGACTTGATCCTGCTCAATCACGATGAACGCCGCGCTCTTTGCGTCGCACCACAACCGGTGAGTATTAATCAACGGATGCCTATGCGGCGCTAACGCGCACGACTGCTTAGACTGCATCTCCAACACACCACCCCCACCAGTGCCATTCACGAATCCATTGACGTTTCCTCGCTTCTTCGCCCGTTCCCACGCCTGACGCTCGTCCCGCGTCAATCTGTATGGAGCCTCGCGTTCTACAACGCCCATCACCTTCGTCTTATCACCTCTCGACGCTCGATCCACATCATCCACGCTCGGTCGCCCAGAAATGTATGTCTTATATGCTTTGTTCGTACGCTGCGAACGGGTGGTTTTAGACGACCCTTTGCCGCCGCGCTGCGTGCCCGCGCCTGAGGTGACCTTTTCGCTCTTTTTGCCTTCTCTAAAGTGTCGTGCGCGCCCGGTGTCGACGTTTTTCGCCTTGGCCACGTTCGTGATGACCAGTGCGAACCGTGTGCGTGGTTTCG
>Ga0181601_10005080_pt1 | contig 10950 bp, 13 predicted proteins | sample 041ome_8_FD_133020 | JGI IMG/M metagenome (GOLD analysis project Ga0181601, IMG submission 133020) | Coastal salt marsh microbial communities from the Groves Creek Marsh, Skidaway Island, Georgia - 041407BS metaG (megahit assembly) | ecosystem: Environmental > Aquatic > Marine > Intertidal zone... | reverse complement strand
CCGCTTACACTACTACTTATCAATAAGTTAGCGTTTCCTGTTCCCCAGTTAGCGGGATCTGCTGCTATAAATTCTTGTAACGTCATAATTAACTAAATCTTGCGTAATAATTAGATCCTGATACTGCTTGTGTTTCAAAATAAACATTTAATGTTGTATCATCTGATATTAATGTTCCTCCTGACGGTGAATCATACCAGCCGTCAAATGTACCTCCTGGGTAGTATAATGGTGTAGCTGTAACAGATATAAATTCATATACATCATAATCTATGGTAGTACTAAATGAGGAAGTAGTAGAAATAGATTCTGGGTATACCTGCTCGATAGTTCCTGTTTGTGAACCTGTAGCGTAGAAGTTTAATACTTCTCCTATGTATGTAGCTATAAGTTCAATGTTACAAGAAGCAGGAATTGGCTCAGATAAGTTAAAGACTGTTAAATCTAATTTAATAATTGGCTGTGCAGTCTTCTTAAATATGTTATTCCTGTTAAGATCTCTAGACTTAACTACTTGTAAGTTTGAACCAGAAAACTCACCTGTAAGTTTTGGTGATTCATCTGTAACATTCTTAGGTGCCTTTCCTATCGGTGTTATGATAGTCTGGTTATAGTTTGTATTAGCTCCCGATATAAATGCACCTGCATTAGAACTTGTAATATGTCCTACTGCTATTGACCCTGTATATTGTTGTTCTTCAAAAGAAACCTCTACTTGTTTTGCCTTACTTCTATTAAGAGAATGAGGCTGTATAATAATACCTGTATTTACATTAGATCTTGCCGGGACAAAATCTTTAATCATTCTGAATAAAGAGTTATCGAAGTATTTAATTACGTTAACAAATACTCTAGGGTCTGCAAAGAAATCATCCCCTTCCCAATAACTGTCCCAGTTCTTCCATAATACTTCTATGTCTTCCCAAGTCGGTGTATCGTATGTAATAGCAAGAGCTATTCTATCCAACGTGCTGTAAGAAGGTGCATAATTATTTCTTGGATCACCAATATAGTCGTCTATATCAAATGAACTAGTGAGATGTAATCTAACAAAATTTTCAGCTATATCACTGTAGTTAAATCCAACTTCTACAGTATGTATATCATCTGAGTATTTCGTAGGTGCATCTGTGATAGATGTATATCTAGATAGGGTACTACCGGTTACTATACTTCCTGTTTGGTCTAATCTAATTTTATCAAGAGAGGAAGTAGTATGTGTGTAGGGTCCTAAATATCTTTCCCTATCTATTTTTGTACCACCATACTGTCGTATTTCTAATAAATTAGAAGGAATACCAAAACAGTTAATAAGAGCTCTTAGTCCTCTCTCTGTACCCTTACCTTTGGTAAGAAGTGGTAAGTTGTGGTATATTCTTTTGTATACCTCTTTTTGGTAATTATTTCTAGATACAGGCTGTAAGTGTGCGTTGTCCGAACCAGATAAAATTGATAGAGTCTCGTAAATCAATTCACCTGTAGATGTTAAACTACCTGTTCCTGACGAAGCTGGTGTCTCACCGATGAACATACTGAATAAGTTATCAGTATTGGTATTAGAGGTCTGTATATTAACTCCAAAGGACTCTATTGCATCTCTAACAATATCTTTAGAGATACCAAAATCCAACCTATTATCCGCATCATACTTATCTGATACTGCTTTAAAATATACCCATAGATTATCGAAATGCTGTCCTATCATATTAAGGAACAACATATACGGTTCGTTATTTGTATCTTCTCGTAAGAAAAGCGGTACTGTACCTTCTAAGTTGTCTGGGTTTGTATTATCGTAGTTCTCTGCTAATACTAGCTGATCGTTATACCAAGTAGAAGCTGTTGGATGGCTGCTTGGATAAATATAATACGGTGCTGCACTTCCTGATTTAGGCCACGAATAGCTGCTGCTTTGGAAGTATAAGTACTTATCGTAGTGATCAAAGTTTCTAACAATTCCTTTTATTAACCCTTCATAGTATACTACACTACCGCTTGAAGGAGTAGTGGTGTTACCTGTATCTCTAATAGCAGAGATATTATCTTCATAAGCTTTTACTAAGTCTAGCTTATATCTAAAGTTTCTTAATCTTTCCTCTGCAGAAGAGAAATGTATAAAGTCTGAGTAGTCAGTATGATCTACATCTATCTGAGCACTTTGTTGATTAAATAGGCTAAGTAGTTCATAATTACTACTTGTAATAGGGTAACTAAAAAGTTCATTATAGTTGAAATACTCTGTAGGAGTAGGTCCCTGTTCTGATATTTCTATATTAAAGTTTGGACCTTTTAAACTAGCTAAAGTTTCCTTTTCTTCTATAAATTCAGAAATTACCTGATAGCCTACATTATCTGCTAATACTTCTTCAACAGTAAAAACTGTATTGGTTGCAATAGAAGCTGGTAATGGCTGGTAAAGCTTTAATAAAACGGCTGCCCCTTTTGTAATATTACTTGAATCAATATTTAGACCTTTTATTTCAAGTTCAGGAGAAAAGTTAACTTTGAAATCTACTAAATAAGAACTACTGTTTAATTTCGCTTTAAAATTATTGGTAGTTTTTAAAAGATCTTCATCTGTTAGAGCATTACAGAGGGCTCTAATTTCAGTCCTATCTGGAGAGATAGATTCTATAAATAATTGTGTAGGTTTTTTAGAGGAAGAAAATACATCATCTGTAAAACTGTAAACTATTTTTACATCCCCTTGTTCATACCCATAAAGAGATATATCATTTATAGGTTCAACTTCTACTTGGCCACCTCCTACTATAGAATATCCTGTAAAATTGTTATCAACCTCAAGTAATGTGTTATCTAATGAATAGATCTTAACGCCTACCCTATGCTGTAAAGAATCAAACGCACCGTTAACTGTAAAGGTATTAATTAAATTTAATTCCTGTTCCTTTACCTGTGTGGTACTCTCTAAGGTAGTAGAGTTAATGCTGGATATTATGTAGTTTTGATTTGCCACTATACGTTAGGTGTCCTTAGTTCTACTATTTCTTGATTTGCTTCTAATAACTGCTGTCTCAATTGGGCGATTTCATCTAAAAGAGGTTGAATATCTTCAGTGTCTTTTTCAAATTCTAATAACGCTCCACTTGTCTTAACTAAGTATTCATGAGAATTAGTTGCTCCGTTTAATGGTATCTCATTAAATAATTCTTCATAATATGTAAAAAATTCTTCAACAGTAACTCCTTCGTCTTCTGGTAATGGTTGACCAAAAGTCTTAAAGGATCTATCGATTACTTTATCGAGATCTTCCTTATTGAGTTGTGTTTTAGAAATTTTTAGTTCGTTAGCCATTACGTGTTACCTTAAATATATTCTTATTATCAATTACAATATTATTATTATTTAAAGTAGTTTTTACTAACAACCTATAAAATCTTTCTGGTTGAAATGAATCCATATAGACATCAAAATAACTGCTGGTATTGTCAGCGCTTATTTTTGTATATTCGCTAAAATTAACTATCATTTCACCACTAAATTCATCTTTAATTCCCCAATATGATTCTTGAGGTAATTTATATTCTGTTAAATATATAGACTCAGTAGTAAACGTTCTCGTAGGATATTTAGGTCTACTAGATAATCTAAATCTAACAGAATCAGAATCCGAATATTTTTCTTTATGATTCTTAATAGTAATAGTAGCTATATCTGTCGATAATTCTGCTAGTGTAGAACTATACGTACTATCGTCCCATTTAAATTCTAAATACGGAGGAAAGATTGTATTGGTATCTGAACTAAAATATTTTAAGTTTATTGAGGAAGTAGTGTTATTTTCAAACTCTGAAGCTAGTTTCACTACTATTCCATTATTGCTATAAGTACCTAAGTAGTGACTGTCTACTATATCTGTAATATCTAAATTTAAATCGTGAGATGATTTTACACTTTTAGAAATAAATGTCGTTGTATTAGTTATAAAGTCACCTCCTGCTGTGTTCCAAGGGCTAGTTTGAGCTTCTCTATGTTCCCATGTTACCCCTGTCTTATCTAACGGAAGATCGTCTCTCTTACCTGTTCCTTCAATCCATGAAGAAGACATTGCTAAAGCTTCTATAACATAGCTTTGCGGTAGTTCTCCAGCATCTGCAAGATATAGATGTAAGCTGCTTGACCAGTTTCCTGTCACTTTAGAGGTAAGAGTTGACTGAATTTGGTTATTATCGAACTGTATTAAAGTTCTTTGGATACGATGTGTATCGTTTATATCTTTATACGTTCCAATCTCTAATATCTCATCCTTACCGGCGTTACCGTAGGAGCCGACTAAATTAGATTCAGACCAAATTATTGTATCTTTTTGCGGATATATTCTATATATTGCCATCTTATAATGTTGTTACTCGTCCTTCAATATCTACATCCGGGAATTTAACTTCGAATATACATGGATCAAAGGAAGGATATACTATATTATTCTTAGTTGCTCCTTTTACATCGTAAGCGTATTCAGAATAATTTCCTCCTGCTTTATTAACTACTTCAATATTCTCTACTGTTTGTACTCCTTTTACTCCATCTAGTATAGTATAGACTGGTGATAAATTTATTGGTTGGTTAATTGACCATTTATTAATATTAAAATACTCTTTTAATTTATCGGTACATTCCAACAGTACATCTCTAGTGATAGCAGAAGGAGTGGTTACTATTTGGTATTTAACTCCTATATTTACTACAAAAGCGTTTAAAATATCTACACCGTCTGCTACCATTATATACTGAGATAAGTATGTCTTTAGGTTCTCTTTTAATGATAGTGGTGCTGTTGTGAGTTTACCGTCATTATCTAAAGCAAGTACGTATAGGGAAACTGCTAAAGGGTTAGTAGAAAGTAATGAATCATTTTGATTTATACCTTGAGATTGTGTTGCATATACTTTTGATACTGATCCAAACCTAGTCGGTAAAGATAACGCTCTAACTGTATAATCTTGTAATGTTACAGTACGTTCTTGAGCTGCAAAAGACCTTAAAGAATTCTGTCTTAACTCTTCTATATTATCTCCATCTCTACCTCCATAAGCTCCTTTAGGGTTATTAAATGCTAACGTACCTTCATATAGGTTGTCAGTAACTTGAGTAGTTGCTGTAACGATAGAAGTGATAGTATTTGCAGGAACATTTGATGATACTCCTCCTCCTGTTAGGTATCTAATAGTTAAGGTAGTATTGGAAGGTGCTAATCCATATGTACTGGTAAATAAGAAGTTAGATGGGTCGTAAGCTTTATATAAATCTCCTGTAGCTATAGAATCATTTAAACTATTATCTATATTAAATGGATTAGGAAGGAAGGTATCTTCATCGCTTCCAGCAATTCCAGCTCCAAATTGTACCTGTAGTATACCTTTAGAGGTAAATCTAGTTACATATCTTCTTGGCGCTTTGGTTAGCGTAAGTTTATTAGGAACCGTATTCCTATCTCCTAGTGTGTTTGTTTCTTCTACAAATACTGTATCTTGACCTAGGAATGGAACTTCTGTCCATACTTTCCCATCACTATCTGTTATATCTAATATTTTAATTATATCAGTATCGTCTATTTCTATAGTAGCAAATTTTTCTGCTGTAGTATAGGTCTTAGAGGTAGTTTTAATGGTGCCGGAGTAAGCTTTGACCTTTTTGGTAAGTAGGAATTCTGCTGGATTATTAGTTCCGTCAATAGATGCTACTCTTACTTCTGTTGGATCATAAGAACTAGAGAATGTAAAGTCTACTGGTTTAGCTGTTAAGAATGTAGGGTTATTTCCTACAGTCGAACTAACAACAGAATTTTCTTCTAACTTTAATGCTTGAGCCCAGTTTGGAGTGTAGTTTGGTCCGGTTGCTGCTACTAATTGAGATACTTCAAGTTCTGCTTCTGCAACAGATGTTACTTTAGGTTTATACCCCATCATATAAGCTAGTGAGTATAAGTTAGAAGGATTCTTAGCATGCTGTAAGAATGTTTCTTGTAACTGTGTATCTTGATAGAAGGATAATACATCTCCTAAATACGATGCCATTTCAATAAACATCATACCTGGTGAGGTAGGGGTAAAGTCATTATAGGAATCAGGAAAATAGTTCTTAGCGTACTCTATTAACTGATCCTTAAAGGTACTAAAATCCTTATTAATATATTTTATATCTCTAGATTCTGCCATTACTGTTCAAAGTTTATTACTACCTCATCTTCAATGTTTGTTTCTGAAACTTTATATTTCAAATTAAACTGTACGACGTTTGTATCTGGTATTCCTAATGTGTTAATTTCTAATGGTATAACTCTAGGGAAGTATATTTCTAAGTCTTTTCTCACTTCTCTATCTATTTGTGTAACTTTATCCTGTGTTAACTGTTCAAAGAGTAAAGAACGTAACCTTGTACCGAAAAGCGGATTCAAGTATCTCTCTCCTTTAGAAGTTAAAAAGTAATTAATTAAATTAGTTTTTATTGCATCTCTAGATTGATACGTAGAGGTAAAAACTGCATTATTAGAAAAAGGAAGACTAACACCTATAGCCTTTCTAGGCTGTAAATCTAATGGGTCTATCTTTCTAACATTAATTGCCATTTATCTTATCCGAATTTATTCTTATCTTTCTCCATTGATGCATCAAAGACTGATTTAGCTTTAGCTACAAAGTCTAATTTGCTGATATCAATTCCAGGCATAGGCCCTGATTGTTCTGTCATTCCCATGTTAGATGCCATAGAGGAAGCGAAGTTAGGTTTTTGTACCCCTGAACCGCCCATGATATTAGAGGCGTCCTCCGGTGTCATTTCAGCTCTAGTAGCATTTAGCATTTCATCTAATGTTGCTGATTTACCGGTTGACCATTTTTTAGGTTGTCCTTTTTCTACGGGTCTATAAGCATTAGCTTTCTGTGCTTGAGGTTCTGAAGCGTATTTAACTGCTTCATTCATTACATCTTGTAACTCCTCCTTAACAGCTGCTCTGACTTCTTCACGTATGATTTTTCGTAATTGATCGAGTTTCATATATATAAATAGTTAAATTATGGAAGTTGATTATCTAATCTGAATTTTACTTCATCTAAAAGTACATTTATGTCTGAACTAAAAGATGGTTGTCCTTTTAATACGGCTACACCTTCGTCTAAAGTGAGTGCTACACCAAATCTCTTCGGTGCAATTGAAGGTGAATTAGGATCTTGCCTTATTTCTAGTTTATAGGTTATTCCGTTTGCAGCAGTGTAAGTATTTTCTTCATCTGTGCCAGCATCATCAGCGGTTGCTCCAAAAAACCTATCCCAATACTTACCTGATGGGGGAGGACCTGCTATTCCTGTTTCTGTAGATGTATGATCTGTATTACATTTCCAGTTGACTGAGTCTCGGCTTACTATATCACCTACTTTATACCCTATACCAGAACCCCATATACCAATTGTACCTGTACCGGATAAGTTTCCTAGTGAGGAAAGTAATTTACGTATACCGTCTTTTATGTTTGAATCAACATTACTATCTTGAAGTTTTTCAAAACCTTGAGATAGAGTGTTAATCGCTTTATTTAAATCCCCTGAAGGTCCGTACAGATCTGTCTCGTTAAACTTACCGTTTGTTCCGGTTCCTGTTCCTGCTACAAGCAGACCAGGTTTATAGTTTTTCGAATTAGGATCTGTTGCTCCAGAATCTATTTCTTGTTGGGTAGCTAATCTTTTACTCTCTGATATGCCTCCGTCGTTATTTATATCGCTATTACCTATGAATAATGGTCCTAAAGTTGAAAATATGACAATACCGTCATCATCTACTAATCCAGCGTCTGAGAGTTCATCTAATGATATATCTCCGTTGTTTATAGCGTCTTGTAAGTTAGCTGATACTAGACATGAGGTAATTGCAGAATCTGTTCTTGCTAGAATACTATTTATTCCGTTTAAGCTTGAAGAGGGTACTTCTAATGCAGTTTCTATTGATACTATTATTTCATCTATTTGCTGTATAAATTCTTGAAGTAATACTAAAGTATCAGAATACTTAACGGTTAGGTTAATAGGTAGACCAAATCCTGGTGGAACTGATTGAGGAATTGGTAGAGCTTTAATAACCTTTATAACTACTTTGAGAGCTTTTACGGGCCCTTTTAGTTTTTTAGGTATTTTACGAAATTTATCTAGTCTCCTATTAATTTTAGAGACACTAGAGTTTAAACTTTCTGATTTATTTTTTAATCTGTTTAGTTGATTAGTAGTAGGGCATCCTTAGACTCTAAGCTTATCAGCTATTTCGCTAGTTTGTTTAAGAGCACCAGCAGAAATCTTACCTTGAAGTTTTCCTATTATTTTGGCGATACCGCCTGCCATTGGGCTATCTGGAAGATGTACGTATGCCATTACTCAGTAAATACTTTTTTAGATTTAAGATTAGGTAACCTATTCTTCAATACAGGTATTAAGGGTAGTATAGCGTTAGATATAGCAATCATCTTAGCTACAAAAGCTGGAGGTGCTGGTGGTGCTGTAGCCATTCCTTTTACTAACTGTTCAAATTGTCCTAAATAATCATCTAGCCAATCTACAGAAGTTTGTCCTTTTAGTACTGGTTCTTGCTCTCTTTTAAGAGCAGCAACACCTAAGTATATTTTCGTAGCGTCTAAACCGATATATTCTTCACCGTCAAGTGAAATAGTTTTAGCATTTAGTCCTACTCCTTCCTTTGCTGATATTAAAGCATGTTCGTCGTATGCATTAAAATATATTCTGCCTGAGTTAATTAGAACTTGAGAGCCTTTAAATGTATCAGCTTTTTCGGGTTCTTCTTTCCAAGCATCTCTTTTTTCATTAGCTTGTTCTAACTCTACGGTATGATCAGAGGTTAAATATATTGAAGACTTATCTTCATTTATGTTCTCTAGAACACTATCTTCACCGTTGTCTGTCTCTTCTTGACCATTTCTTATTATAGTAATAGGTTCACCATTATTAGAATCATCAATCCAGGTATTGGAATCATACTTAGTCCCTCCTAATCTTATAGAGCTACCATATCTACTTTCAATAGTAATGTCCCCCGGGAAGAGTTGCAGTGGGTTTATATTATCTTTTTCTTCAAAGTTATCCCCAAAATCGTTTTCATCTGAATCATATTTTAAGACGTCTGGGTAAGCATTATGGTGAGGATGGTTCCATAAAGGAACAATACCGGTCCAGTATGTTTTACGTTGATTATTTACTCCATTGCCTCTCCCTTCAGAAAGTAAGGATTCTATTTTTACTACTTCTCCTTTTAAAGGAACTACTTTAGTATTAGAACTTCCTTGATAAGCAAATTCAATATTTTGACTATCATCATCAGGGGTACCTTCAGATACTATTGAGAAAAAGACTCCATTGATACTTTGGGATTTACCGTAGTCCTCATATCTAGGATGGAAAGGATCTAATATGACATCAATAACTCTACCGAACCTAACTGTATGGGTTTCTTTTAATCCAGAAACTTTACCAGGTGAATAAGATTTAGCTTTAAGTACTGATGTTTTATTATATGCCATCTTCGGATTCTTCTTCTGTTTTTTCGACTTCTTCTACTTTTTGTTCTAAAGCTTCAGATTCTTCTAATAAGTCCTGTAAATCAGAGAAATCAAACTCTCCACTGCCGTCTCCTTTAGCTTGTGCTGTTTCTATACGTTGAATTACCGTCGCTAACTTAATCAAATGCTCGTCATTCTTTACACCTATCTCCATGTATTCTTTTATCATAGGTACAAGAAGAGTAGCGTCTCCAATGTTTTCTATTAGAGGCTTTAACTCTCCAATAAGAGACTTAACTTGAACTTTAGTTTCTTTAGAATTGTCGTAAATTTCTCCGAAGAGGTCAGATAGAGTCTTTCCTTTGAATATTTCTTTATCTAAACTCATAGTTTATAGTTTTATTATAAATAGAGTTACAATGGATTCTTAGATAATAGACCTTGATCGTAGTAGAATTGATATTTTTTAACCCATTGTTCTTTAAGGACAGAGATAACTTTCGTTAGATGTGGTGTTTCACAATCAGTCATCTCTCTTATATAAATGTAAAGTGCCTTCTTTTTAAATAAATCTAAATCGTATCTAGTTCTAAAAATAGTTAATACGGCATCAGCTATTTGCTTATCTGAGTCTTTTATAAATAAATCATCTAATACCTCGTACATCTCTACAACCCATTCGTCTAGAAACTTTCCTAGCGTTTTAGCAGTGGGAGACTCTAAATCTATGTCTTCCTCAAATGAATCTTCTATATCATCGAAGGATCCTATTTGTTTTAACTTCTTATAATTTTTATTATTGTAGTTTATTAACCACCTTTTAACAATAGTACCAAAATAAGAATATGCTTTTGCACCGTTATCGGGATCAAACTTCATAATCTTTTCTTCTAGTAATACAGAAACAATCTCATGTTTAAGATCCTCTATTTGTTCTACATCTGTATAGTAAAACTTAAAGGTATGTATAATATTTTCTGCTAACTTATAAAAAGGAAGATAGATATGATCTGTGAAGATTTTAGCTCTATATTCAGTATCTACTGAGTTATTATACTTTACAATGTACTCTTCTGTTTCTTTTGTGAAGTAATTAGCCTTCGCTCGTTTTCTCCCCATAATTTTCTGGTAGCATGTATCGGTCTAGCTCTTTTTGTACGTTTTTCATTTGATCAAAAAAATAACCGACCTCATCATCTGATTGAAATACCCCTTTTTCATCAAGGCTGTTAAGGTGCTTTTTGGAATCATTAATAACCTCAGAGATATTTCGGAGGTAAGACGTCTGATCCACTGTAACGTCTTCGTATTTTTCTACTTTTACTAATAGATTGCGTATTACAATACACAGTATTAATACTAATATAGATAAAATTATAACTAAAGTCAACATATTTTTAAATTTTTTTTATAAATCGTATAAATCTTCCAACTTT
>Ga0181601_10005059_pt1 | contig 10980 bp, 8 predicted proteins | sample 041ome_8_FD_133020 | JGI IMG/M metagenome (GOLD analysis project Ga0181601, IMG submission 133020) | Coastal salt marsh microbial communities from the Groves Creek Marsh, Skidaway Island, Georgia - 041407BS metaG (megahit assembly) | ecosystem: Environmental > Aquatic > Marine > Intertidal zone... | reverse complement strand
TGGCAATCCACGCCACCAATCCCATTTCAAAAATGCGCAACAGCATGGGAAATGACCAATTCCACCGAGAGGTGGGTGAGAGTTTCCAACTCTTTGGTAGCGAGCCGAGCAACGGACCCGCATCAAGTTGGTCAGCGATGATCTGCACTCCCGCGGGATCATGGGACCAGCGCAGCGTTCTGAGAACGCGGCCAATAAGGGTGTACAGCCAGGCCAGGGATGTAAGAACCAGCAGTGCCAGCAACGCCCAGTAGCCATTGAAAACCACAGCCACAACACTGAGCACCAGCCACCGTTCGCCGATTGGCATGTGAATGACCTTCTTGGTCCAGCGGACGAATGGGCGCGAATTAATTGCTGTGGACCGAGCAATCGCACCCGCCTGTGGGCCCCATGGGTCCGCTGACTCGGTCAGGGCGGCGACCGGTAGACCGACCTCGCGAATACGTTGCACAGCGGCGAAGTTGTAGTCCCCCATGTGCCGAGCAGTTTGCACCACCATCAACAGCAGGGCCAAACTCCAGGCCCGCCAGGAATCAAATCCCATGGCTACCGCGCCTGCCGCCAATCCAGCATAGGCCGCATATTCCTTGACACGATCCGTTGACGCATCAAGCCACGCACCCAGCGTTGAGAACCTGCGGGTGGCCCGCGCCACCTCGCCATCAACACAATCAATCACCAGCGATAGCTGCAGCAGAATCGCACCCAGGAGCAGGAACCAGCGAGAACCCGCTGCAAAAGAGGCTGCGGCAAGCAGTCCAATGACAAATGAAATTGTGGTTATTGCATTTGGGCTCAAGCCGATTCGAATCGCCAGCCCTGTTAACGGTTTGGACAACTTGCGAACCGCAAATGTCGAGTAGAAGCCATCGTCAGTCCGGTTTGCCTGCAACCTGCGGATTGTGATGTCGCTCTGGGATTGAATGTCTAGGTGCGCCTGATTCGCGTTATCGGGCGATCGAAACCATGGGGCATCGATAAGTTCTACTTCTTTTATTTGAACCTGAGCGCGCAGTAGCGCTGTCACGATCAACTCGATGCTCTCATTGCCGTACACATTCGAGACTAATGAGAATTCGCGTAGCTCACGCATGACAGGGAGTATTTGTTTGTGATCGCGCAGGGCCAATCGAATTGCACCTACGCTCACCGCATTTGGGGTATTGACCTCATGAAAAGACGTTCCAGCAGCAACGAGGTAGTGGTGCACAACGCGAAGGTTTCCTTCACGTGAGCGCCTAACCGCGGCGCACGTACCCGCGAATGGATTGTCTGTCACGGGTGCGAGCACCGCGGGATTGATCACCAAATCACCGGCAATCAGAACCAGATCACTACCTGCGTGAGAAAGGGCGTCCATCACCCGATCAATATTTGCCGTGACAGAGTCCGCATCGAGCCTGATGGCTTGTGCCGAATCGTCGCTCACTCGGAATTCTTTCGCAGGAGTGAACGAATTCCATCCTTCTTTGTTTGGCGGACCAATCGGCCCGCCAACTCGCGCGTTGTGGGGTCCTCGCGAGATGCGTCAACAACAGAGACCAACGCCTGAACCGCGGCATCAACGGGAAGCAGGTCTGACGAGGGGCCCGGCTCGCCAGCGACCAACTTGGTGCGCAGCGCTTCAAGGTTACCCAGCACCTGAACACCGGATTGTTCAATGGAATTTGCCGCCGCATTACCAGCATCATGTGCTGCATCAAGTGCCCACTGAGGAGTGAAAAGTTTAGGTTCGCTGGGATCGGGCTCGCGCCCCTCAACCATGCCCAATGCCACACCCCTGCGCACCAGACGGACGTAATCACCCCATTGCATTGACTTCTTGACCTTCTTGTTCAACCGAACAAGAACTTCGGCTTCGGCTGCAGTCATTGATCTGTTGCTGGTCAAATCCATGCGCGAGGTGAGCAACTGTTCGGGAACATCGAGTAATTGCGCGAACACTTGAAACATGTAATCGCGAGGGGCATCGTCAAGAATTAAAACGGTGAGGTTCTCTGCTCCAACGGCACTCGACCATCGCTCAATGACATCGCCATGGGCGTGACGCTTCCAGAACGTAGGGGTCATTTTTGAGCTGCCCGGCGTGGCAAAAACATCCTCCAGCCATTTTTCATAGGACGTGGTCAGGCCGTATTTCAGGTATTGCTGCCATGAGGATGGCAGGAGTTTGCCCAGATTACGAAGTGTGACCACTACCTGAATGGGTCGCTGCCTGGACCCGCTGAGATCTCCCACTACCTCGGCTGCGGTTTGCGCCGGGGCCTCGCAAAAGAACTCGCTGCTAATTACGACCCGACCGGATGCCTTCGCCGTGCGTTTGGCCAATCGATCAAAGTGCTCGCGGTCCAAGACACCCCCACCACGTGCGTTCCACCCCCAAGGCCTGCCCAGAACTGCTAGCGCTGCCCGGTGTTGGGCTTGCAACTTTCCCGGGTAACGGACATCGTGGGTGGCTAGGTCCTCGCGGGCATCTGCCAAAGCAGCCTGAATAGCCGTAGTGCCCGTTTTGTGTACCCCAACGTGCAGGAGAACTCCTTGCGCAGGGATAGCGGTGACGAGCGTTTGGGCCATTAGCCCAGCCTAATCGTCGGACTCCTCAGATTTCGGAGCACGCGACTGGTCTCGGGCGGCAAATCGTGCTTGACGGGCCAATGCCAAAGCCTCGGGAACAGTTGTATCCGCACTGATGGTGCCGTCAGTGAAGTACAGCGCACGATCACAAAATCTCCGGTAGAGCTTTGTGTTATCCGATGAAACGATGAAGGTGGCACCTTGTTCGCGCAATTGATCAACCCGTGTCCAACATTTTTGCCTGAATTCGCGTTCACCGACGACCAAGGTTTGATCGACGGCGTAGACCCGTGCATCCATGGACATGGCAATGCTCCAAGCGAGTTTCTGGCGGGTAATGGGAGGCGCAGCGCCAAGATGCTTATCCAAAACACTGGCAAGGTCGGCGAACTCAACTATCCCCGGCAATTTTTCGTTGACTTCCTCTGGCTTCATGCCCAGCAGTCCACCGATCAAATAGATATTTTGCCGAATGGTGTAGGTCCGACCGAGCGATCTAGCGATCCCGATCATGGGCACTATCGGTTCAGTCCGAATAACAGTGCCAGAGTCTGGCAACAAAGTTCCCGCAGCCAATCGCAACACTGATGTGCGAGCCATGGACTTGGCGCCAACAAGGGCCAATGAATCGCCTTGATTCAATGTGAAACTGACTTGATTGAGAATCGGAATTATTTGACGCTTGGTTTCGCCCGCAAACCGCCTCAGTCGTTGCGACCTACCGGCGCCTTTGCGCCGTTTCGTCTTGGACAGGGCGATCGATACATTGTTGAATTCGACAATACTCATGCGTTCTATGCCTCCTTGAGAATTCGAGGCTTGAGGGAGCGGAAAGTCACAATTCCTGCGATCAGGAACGCCGCAGCAACACTCAACGAGATAACGAGCGCCCACGGTGAAACGTGTTCTTCAGGCCACCATCCAATGCGGTAGAGACCCAATATGCCTACAAGCGGGTTGAACGCTGCCACGATGTGAAGTTTCTCAGGGATATTTGAAATAGAGTACAAAATCGGCGAGAGATAAAACATTGCCCGCAAAATAATCTTCACAATTCGTGCGATGTCCGGGATAACTATGCTCAATGATGAAACAAGCAAGCCCACGCCATAAAGCAAAATGAATTGCAGGATCACCGCCACCGGGAAGAGAATGATCCACGGACCTGGCAGATCACGGGTAACAATCACCGCGAGCAAGATCACTGGGAGCGAAAAAATAAATTCAATCATTGATGAGAGAACCGTTCGCAGCACCCAGATTTGTGGCGGCAGGGATGTGAAAGCCAGTTCACCGCGGGTTCGGCGGAAAATCTTGGTTGAGGAGTTCACGCTCTTGAGGAACCACCACCACGGCAAAATTGCCACCGAAAGGAACAGCAGATAAGGCTGGAGGCCCAAAGCCCTCTCCCCCAACAGCACTGAAAAAACGAGCCACAGCACGAGGGACATGCCCAGTGGTTCCAAGAGGGACCACAGGTAGCCCAGCCTGAATTTTGTGTATTGGCGTTGCAGGTCCCGCAGGACCAGCATGCGGAGCACCTGACGGTGCTCCCAGAGAGCGCGCACGGCGTTTACATTAGATGACAAGGCCTCGCGTATCGTGCAGCACGTGGCAACGACATCCAAAGACCGCCCAAAGAACAGCTCAGTATCCCTCTATGCCAAGCGCATTGCTCGGGGGCTGAGCCGTCGGATCAAGGATTTTGGTGCAGTGGAGCCCGAGGGCTTCGAAATGGACAATATTCCTGACGCGGATATTGCTCTTTATTTCCCTGACCAACCAGCCAAGCTTTATCAGTTGACCCAATGGCTGCCAGTATTTGAAAACAAAAAAGACGTCACCACCATTGTGGTGGTGCGCAATATTGAGACCTATCAGCAACTACTGACCATGACAAACCTGCAGGTTCTTCTCGTTCCCAAGTATGAAGTGCTCATGGCTCTCTATGACCGTGCCAGCTTCCATGCCGTGGTTTATGTCAACAATGGGTGGACCAACTTTCAGTCATTGTCGTTTCAACAGGCAGTTCATATTCATGTCAATCATGGTGAGAGTGACAAAATCTGCATGGTCAGCAATCAGGCCAAGGCCTACGACAAGGTTTTTGTTGCAGGTCAGGCGGCAATTGATCGCCATAGCGCAGCCATTGCATGGCTTGACCTTTCACACTTGGTCCCTGTTGGACGTCCGCAACTTGACTTGACCGTGAGCAACCCATTGTCTGCAACAAATCTAGTAACCATTACTTATGCCCCCACATGGGAAGGCGAGGACGATGCCAACAATTACACGTCTGTTGATTTGTATGGACCACAGATTGCTCGCGCTGCCCTGGCAATTCCCGGTGCGCGATTTGTGTACAAGCCCCATCCTCGAGTTTCTCTTTCTGATGACCCGAAGGTGCACGGCAATCACAATGAAATAGTTACCATGATTAAAAACGCGGGCGGTGAACATGCCTACCTGCCTGATGCAAATATCCTCGGTGTGCTCCCCGAGACCAACGTTTTAATTTCAGATGTCTCGAGCGTGACCCTGGATCACCTCTACCTTGCTCCTGACTCTCCCATCCTTCTCACTGATCGAAGGTCTGACCGAGACCAGCTACTTGCCGACTCCCCCGTGGCAACAGCGTGCGATGTCATTGATGCGGAGAGCATCGGAAATATCTCTGAGATTCTCCACAGCGCATTGAATTCTGATTCTCACGGAAGTGAACGATCTGCCATGCGTTCTTACTACTTTGGCGACGGAAGCCACGGCAGCAGCACACAGCGGTTCTGGAATGAACTGGAACGGGCCATCACCGAACATGATGTTGCACTTCAGTCCTTGCAGCGTGTTCGTCAGTTCACCGACTAGTTAGTAGGCTCGCCCAATGACGCAAACAGCGGTAATCCTGGCAGCCGGAATGGGCACTCGACTGGGTCGGCCATGGCCCAAGCCACTCACTCCGCTCTCTGATGGCCGCACGATCATGCGCCAGCAAATCGATAACCTGACAAAGGCATTCGCAAGCGAACTGCGTGTGATGACAGTTATTGGATTTAAACTCGAATTGATCATTGAATCATTCCCCAACAACCTCTACGTCTATAACGAGGCATACGACCAAACCAACACGAATCGCAGCCTGCTCAAGGCACTCAAACTTTCTGGTCCCGGCGGAGTTCTATGGATGAATGGCGATGTTGTTTTTGACCCCAGTGTCCTGGAGCGGATCAAGGAATACATTGAGCGCGATGAGTCATTTGTCTGCGTGAACACTGCGGCCGTCGGTGACGAGGAAGTCAAATACCGTGTTGACACCAACGGATTGATAAACGAACTCTCCAAGCAGGTTGTTGATGCACTCGGGGAATCCGTTGGAATTAACTTCGTGGCCGAGAAAGACAAGGCGAACCTGATCTCCGGTCTGGAAGCATGTGCGGATGATGACTACTTTGAACGCGGAATTGAAATCACGATCGAGCGTGATGGCACCCAGTTCTTGCCCATTGATATTTCTGATCTCTATGCCGTTGAGGTTGACTTCGAAGAAGACCTCACGCGAGCTAACTCACACTTGTAAAAACTTCTTCCCAGCGTTCATAGATCACTTGATTGGGAATCGGCGGATAGGTCACGGGCGTGTTCACCTGAAGTTGCAATCCCCGCCTTATTGCAGCGGCCAATGCAGCCGGGTTCTCCCGCTCAACCAAAATCGCTCTCGGGTTGCCCCGCACCATTTCACGCACCCCTGAAGATGCATCCGTCACCACAACGGGAGTGCCAAGAGCCAATGCTTCTGCCAGAACCAATGGGGCGCCTTCAGTGCGCGATGGAATCACCACCACGCCAGAACCCGCCAACACCTGTACGGGATCAGCCACCGCCGAATGGAATTCAACACCCGAGAGTGCACTCGCTGCAGTCTTCAGGGAATCGGACATGGGACCACTTCCTGTGAAAATGAGCTTTCCATGGTGATCCGATAATAATTTCCACGCCTCAAGCAGTAGGTCAGGTCCTTTTTCCTCGGAAAAGCGACCCACAAAATCCACCGATGTCCCACGAGAAATGGACTTGGCTCGCTCGATATCCTTTATTGAAATCGTGAGGGGATTGGGCATGACAATCGCGTTGGTCACACCTGCAAGGGCGAACGCATCTCTATCTTCATCACTCAAAACCGCGAAGTATTCACATGCTGGGGACAACTTCTGCGCTCTGCGAATATCGCGACCAGCCGCTGCCGCAGCGAATGAGCCGTGGTACTGACCAATGACTGGCCATCGTCGCTGCTGAAGTCGCGCTTGCGCATCAAGGGCAATCTCGAGTGCCCAGAGTTGCGAGGAAATGATCACGCCCGATTCCAATGATGTCAACAGGTTTTCAAACTTCGCAACTGCCGAGCTGCGAAGTTGCTCACGTGTCTGTGCATTAGTCGAGGTCCGCATTGGCCAAATACTGTCCATCAGGGTGTGCGTGGAGTAGTTGGCAGGATAATCATGCGGGTCTGCCACCGAAGTGATACCCACCAGATGCACTTCGTGGCCCCGCTCGGAGAAACCCTGTGCCAGGGTGTGAACCACTTTTTGGGCGCCACCCAACTCTTGAATGTTATTGGCACACAACACGATCGTGGTCATGATTCGTGCCCCTCAAGTAACTCACTGACTCGGGCATGGAGGCCTACGCTGGTAACAATTGCATCCTGATCAATGGGCGCGAGTAGATAGCGCGCTGCTCCAAGATCCCTTTGAAAGGCAATGGCATTATGCAGGGTCAACAACTCTGGGTCATCGGTGATCACCCAGTCGGCAGCACTGAGCGATTGATTCCGACGGGATTCGGAATAAGTTTGATAGGCATATCTAGCACGCCCTGGCGCAGGCGTGAATGGCTCCTGAGGGATCAACAAGTATGCGCTCACTCCAAAGTCCCGAATCCACGCTTCTGTGTCAAATCGCTCCATGCGAGTGGAAAATGCAGTGATTCTCTGAGGTGCAAAGATGAATATGGGTCTGCCAGTCGGGACCGTAAATGCTTGTGGGCGGGTAGCAGGAACGCCCGTTCCAGTGCGACGAACTTTCCTCATGAGAGAGCTAGGTGACCGACTCGAACCATGCGCTTGCCACAACATGGAGCCCCGGGGCGAACGATCAAATTCAATTCGATCCGCGCAACTGAAACTGGCCACGGCAGAAATATTCATCGATGCAATAGGCAACTTTTCCGGTACTTCAATGTCACAGCGATTAATCTCCGAGCCTCTGGTGAGTTCTACAAATACACCACCCTTTTCACCAGAATTGAGCCCGCGGTTTTGCAGCAACTCCGGGTTACTCCAATCGACTTGCCACGTCAGGCGACCTTCACTTCTATTTATGACACTCATGGGTGCTTTGATGATGGCGCCAGTCTTGTGCTCGGCCAAGACCAGTTGCGCCTGTGGACTATCTCCGAGGTCGCCCAGAAAATCAGTCGTCTTCACACTGCCATCTGATTCCAAGACATGTCGATACTTACGCCGTGCGAATGGGATCAACGGGATATGCAAATCGGTGACGTTCAGCCACCACTTCGCCGACCGACCGAGAATCTCTCCATGTTCAGGGCTCCACTGCGTGCCAGCAGAGCCTGCTAAGACCACGTCAATGACCCCACCGCCCTTGTCAAAGCGCAGGGCTGACTTCAGGTTCACATGATCACCCACCAACAGGTAATACAGAGCCACGCGCAAACCGGGCCGCACATGTTCATAGGTCTGCGCGGGAATTGTTTGGCAGTAGGCCGCTAATTCTTGTTCCAATGAATTCGCGGATTCCTCATCCGACTCAAAAATCGTGGTCAGATACAGAGAGGCCTCATGCTTGAGAAATTTCACATTTTTGTGAAACGCGATTTCGGGCAAGTGCACAAGGAGTAGGTCCATTCGTCGATTTATTTCAATGCGATCCTTGAGATTTCTCAGTTCCTTGCGAGACTGCGTGATGGACGCAGCAGATCGATCCACATACCAGCGGTAGACGACCTCTGGGATTACACCGATGCGCGCTGCGGCCAAGTAGACATTGAGTGTAAATAATTGGTCTTCAAAAAGTAAGCCCTGCGGGAAGTCAATATTGCGTTGAATCAAAAGTTCTCTGCGGTAAATCTTGTTCACTGAAATTGTGTCGTAGAGCAACTCCGGTAAATCAGCCAAACTCCCAACAGTTTGAACCTCTGAATGAAGGTCTGGCCACCATATTTTTGTTTCGACTCTTCCATCGGCATCGGTGACAATACGTTCGGCCGCACCGACCACAACATCCGCGTGCATTTTCTCTGCTGCATGGAACAGGTTCCTGCACGCATGGCGATCAAATTCGTCGTCTGAGTCGCAGAACATGATGTAGGTGCCCTGTGCTAATTCAATTCCCCTGTTCCGAGGAGCGCTGCAGCCGCCGGAGTTGACCGCAAGTTGCTCTACACGTATCCGTGGGTCGCCTTTGGCCGCTTGGCGCAGAATTTCGAGTGAATTATCTGTTGAGCAATCATCAACGGCGATGATCTCGATGGAGTGCAGTGATTGAGCCTGTAATGAGGCCAATGCGCGCGGCAATCGCTGCGAATCGTTGTAACCAATGAGAACGATAGAGACATCAACCATTGTGATCCGCCACAGCAGCCATCAAGGTTCGCGCTCGGGCCGCGAAGCTGTTCTCACGACGCACCCTTTCACGATCAGCAACCATGCGCGCTTCATCGAAATACATCTCGGGTGAGCGAACAATCGCTGCTAGCTCACCTTGCGAGGTGTATTCAACAACGGTAGATCCGAATACTTCACGTAATCCCAGTGCAGGGTCACTGACCACACGCGCACCTGCTGCCACTGCATCAAAGAGTCGATTCGACAGAAATCCAGACTCGGCCATTTCACTGTGGTGGTCATTGAGTACCAATGCGGCGTTGCCGTATGCAGCGGGTAATTCGGTGTTGTCCAGGAACTCCCCAGCAATCGCCTCCTGTGGAACATATTCATTCCAGCCAACTCCATAGAGCGACAAGGGGATTTTCTGGGCAATTGCATCGCGCACTATGGGTCGGAACTCACCCCGAGTGGAACCTATAAAGAGCACACCTTCTCTTCGAGGGTGAGCAACGGGCACAAATCTGTCCGTATTTGTTGCTTGGAGTAACGGAGTGAAGGTGCCCAATTCAGCGCCCATCTGCCAGTTAGCGCTTGCCGCGAAAGCGTGTGCATATTGATCTGCTTCACCCTGCTCAACAAGTTCAGGGTGAGAAATCACCCAAAGGAGCCAAGTGGCACTCGTGTTACTGGGAACGACTCTGCGCAAGCCTCTGAGGACTAGAACAACATCATCGTCATCACGGGCGGGTGAGTTAGCACCAGCTCGGGAAACAACACGTGCGAGCGCACCCTCTGCAACGAGGGCTTCAGCAAGATCGCTGGCAAACCAGTAATCACCCCACTGCTTTCCCGCTTCACCTTTGGGAGCTGAAGTGACTATCGCCCACTTTTGTTTCTTCTTGCGAAGCAGCATGGTCATGCCCTCGCTCGACCCAGAAGGTAGCCGCATCCCCATGAAATGTGCATCGTGGGAAACACCGCGAGTAGCCGCACAATTGATTTTCGGTCACCGGAAAGCAAGCTTGCAAAAACGACGGCCAGCAGATAGGTCCCAATGGGTATTATCCCCAGAATCAATAGGGTCAGATTTCCCAATGCCATTCCCAACGCAAGGAAAATGAGCCCAACCACGAGCCCAAGGACCATTACGGGAGCCGCGAGATAGCGCAATGAAACGGTGTCGGGATAGCGCCGTGCCACCTCGCGCCGCCACGTTCCATAACCGAAATACTGTTTGGCCAGGGCTTTCGCACTGGATCGTGGCCGATACTTCACCAGCATTGTTGGAGTGAACCAGACAACGCCCCCGGTCGCGCGGATGCGATAATTCATTTCCCAATCTTGCGCACGGATCATGGTCTCATCAAATCCACCAACACGATCCAAGGCACTTCGACGGAAACAACCCAAGTAGACGGTCAACGCCGGGCCCTCCTCACCGCCAATGTGAAACGCTGCGCCGCCAACACCGAACCGCGAGGTCATTGCAGCCGCAACAGCATGTTGATAGGAAGACTCCCCCTCCGCGGCCATGATGCCGCCGACATTGTCAGCGCCCGTGCTCTCAAGGGTCTGCACACCCCGACTGACGTAGTCGTTGGGAACTAGTGCGTGGCCATCAACCCGGACAATGACTTCAGCATCGGTTGCCGCTATCGCCGCGTTGAGACCCGAGGGCGTTTTCCCTGATGGGTTCTCCACCATCAGGACGTTTGCGTGTAGTGCCGAAATCCCGTTTACTATTTCTGCCGTGCGGTCATGTGACGGGCCAACCGCGATGA
>Ga0181601_10005058_pt1 | contig 10980 bp, 6 predicted proteins | sample 041ome_8_FD_133020 | JGI IMG/M metagenome (GOLD analysis project Ga0181601, IMG submission 133020) | Coastal salt marsh microbial communities from the Groves Creek Marsh, Skidaway Island, Georgia - 041407BS metaG (megahit assembly) | ecosystem: Environmental > Aquatic > Marine > Intertidal zone... | reverse complement strand
TGGTCCGATGAAATTCACGCTCGCCTGGCTCAAAGAGCATCTTGAAACCGACCGTCCGCTAGAAGACATCGTCGAAAAACTGTCGATGATCGGGCTCGAGGTCGAAGGGCTTGAAGATCGCGCGGCCGCCCTCGCATCGTTCCGTGTGGCGCATGTGGTTTCTGCCGAAAGGCATCCCGATGCCGACCGGTTGCAGGTTTGCGTGGTCGATTACGGTGACGGCGACCCGGTGCAGGTTGTCTGCGGTGCGCCCAATGCGCGGGCCGGTATGAAGGGCGTCTTCGCCGCATCGGGCATGTACGTACCCGGTATCGACGTGACACTGAAGACCAGCAAGATACGCGGCCAGGAATCGAATGGCATGCTGCTGTCCGAACGCGAAATGGGCCTGTCAGATGATCATGAAGGCATTGTCGAACTGCCGGACGATACCGAAACAGGCTCTCCCGCTGTCGATGCCATGGGACTGTCCGACCCGGTGATTGAAATCGGTCTGACACCGAACCGTCAGGACTGTGCCGGTATTCGCGGTATTGCCCGCGACCTGGCGGCAGCCGGTCTCGGCACACTGAAACCCCTTGATGCACCGGAAACCGAGGGTGTTTTTGAATCCCCCATCCAGTGGCAACGCGATCTGTCGGGCGATGCCGCTGATGCCTGCCCGCTGGTCGTTGGTCGCGCGTTCCGGGGCGTCAAGAACGGCCCGAGCCCGCAATGGTTGCAGGACCGCCTGCGTGCCATCGGCCTGCGTCCGATCTCGGCGCTGGTGGATATCACCAATTACGTCACGTTCGATCTGTCCCGTCCGCTGCATGTCTTTGATATCGCGAAGGTCGCGGGCAACGTGACCATGCGTCTTGCGAAAGACGGCGAGAAAGTCACAGCACTGGACGGCGAGGAATACACGCTGGATTCCACGATGACGGTGATCGCCGACGATAACGGTGTCGAGGCTATCGGCGGCATCATGGGCGGCGAGCCATCAGGTGTCAGCCACGACACGACGGACGTGTTCCTTGAAGTCGCCCTGTTCGATCCCATTCGCACCGCGACCAGCGGGCGCAAGCTCGGCATCATGTCGGATGCGCGCTACCGGTTCGAACGCGGTGTCGATCCGGAAAGCGCCTATTGGGGCGCCCATGTCGCAACGCGCATGATCCTTGAAATCTGTGGCGGCGAGGCATCTGCCCTGACCGTCGCTGGCGAGATGCCCGCATGGCAGCGCGACGTCAGCCTGCGCAAGGCACGTGTCGTCGCCCTTGGCGGTCTTGATGTGCCGGGTGATGAACAGATCCGCATTCTCCGTGATCTCGGCTTCGAGCCCGTGGACGAGGGTGACAATATCCGCTGCCAGGTGCCGTCCTGGCGCCATGATATCGACGGCGAAGCGGACCTCGTTGAAGAAGTCCTGCGTATTCGCGGCTATGACGATATTCCCGTCGTGCCGCTGACCCGACCGAACACGGTGGCAGCACCTGCCTGGTCGCTGAGCCAGCGGCGCGAATCCGCGGCGCGCCGGGCGCTTGCCGCCCGTGCCATGACCGAAGCGGTAACGTTCTCGTTCATGAAGCGCGAAACCGCCGAGTTGTTCGGTTTTTCGGATGAGGCGCTGGTCGTCGATAACCCGATCTCCGCGGATCTCGATGCGATGCGCCCGTCGATCCTGCCGAACCTGCTGGATGCGGCGCGCCGCAACGCCGATCGCGGCTATGCCGATGTCGCCCTGTTCGAGGTCGGCCCGGAATATACGGGCGACGGCGAGGATGGCCAGGCCATCGTGGCGGCCGCTATTCGCACCGGGCGCACCGGTGATCGCCATTGGGCGGATGCACCGCGGGCCGTCGATGCCTGGGATGCCAAAGCCGATGCGATTGCCGCCCTCGAAGCGGCTGGCGCGCCGGTTGGCAATCTGCAGGTGACGACGGATGCGCCAGACTGGTTTCATCCCGGCCGGTCCGGTGTGCTGCGCCTTGGCCCCAAAGCGCTGGCGTCGTTCGGCGATATTCACCCCGGCGTGTTGCGGGCAATGGATATTGACGGCCCGGCTGTCGGCATGGTCGTGAACCTGCATATGATTCCGACGCCGAAACAGAAAAAGGCCAAATCAGGCGGGGCAGCGGCGCGTCCGTTGCTGACCCTGTCACCGTTCCAGCCGGTACACCGTGATTTCGCCTTTGTCGTCGATAGCGATGTCGCCGCCGGCGATATCGTGCGCGCCGCGTCGGGCGTCGACAGGGCCTTGATCACCGATGTTCAGGTGTTCGATGTCTATGAGGGTGAGCATGTCGGTGAAGGCAAAAAATCCATCGCCATCGCGGTGACGCTGCAACCGGTTGACGCCACGCTGACCGATGAGCAGATCGACGCGGTCGCCGGCAAGATCACCGCCGACGTCGAAAAACGCACGGGCGGCGTGCTGCGGGGTTAGGTTCCCGCGACCAGAAGGGGGTTTTGCAACGCAATTTGTTTTGCGGGATCGCCCGGTGATGCTGTTTCAGGCGCCATCCGTTATGCCGGAATCTCCCGCTGGGATTGCCCGGGCCGCTGGTGAATAGCCACTAAATTGCCCGGATTTCTGAGACGTATTCTCATTTTTGGCAATCTAACTTTAATTGCCGTCACGGGTCGATATGCCTATAAACAGTTCTCTTAAGAATTGAATTATCGACAGAAAGGTTGCTCGCATGAAAGGCGATAAAGACGTCATAAAGCATCTCAACGTTGTCCTTAAAAATGAGCTGACGGCGATCAACTAGTATTTTCTGCATGCGCGCATGTTCAAGGATTGGGGTTTCGAGAAGCTGAACGAGATCGAATACAAGGAATCGATCGAGGAGATGCAGCATGCCGACAAGCTGATCAACCGGATCCTGTTCCTCGAAGGTCTTCCGAACCTGCAGGAACTCGGCAAGCTGATGATCGGCGAGAACGTCAAGGAAGCCTTTGAGGGCGATCTGAAGCTGGAATATGACGGGCGCACCGACCTGGTTGCCGCAATTGCCCATTGCCAGAACGTGAAGGATTACGTGTCGCGCGAACTGTTTGAGGAAATCCTCGAAAACGAGGAAGAGCATATCGACTGGCTGGAAACCCAGGTGTCGCTGATCGGCAGCGTGGGCCTGGAAAACTACCTGCAGTCTCATATGGAGCCGGGCGAAGGCTAGGTCAGCAAAAGACGCTGAATATTCCCCCGGATTTACGGCTCTGCCGGGGTTTCTTTATCTATCGTGATAGATCAGGCGGAGATGCTGGATCTCTGTTCGGCGCTCTGTGTGTGGTCGCTGCGGCAGTCGTCGAGGGCTTCCTGCACATATTCGGCGCAGTTCGCGCAGTTTCGATTTACTTCGAGGGCGGCATAAACATCTGCCGCCCTGCGAACGCCCCTGTTCGCCAGGTCCTGTATTTCCGAATTTTTGATCGCGTTACAGACACACACGTACATTGGCGTTATCCGAAATTCCATATTGCGAATGACTTGCAATAGCAATATAAGAAAGAAATCCTGTTCAGACAATTAAAATCGAAAAAAATCAGCCCATGCCAGCATATTTTCGCAAACGCCAGGTTGGCCCCGTTGGTCAGGCGCTACGGCAGGCCAGGATGCTCCGTCGCCGACTTGGTGACAAGGCAGCTGATTTCATTGATGAAAATGCTGAACAGGCCCTGAAAGACGGGGATCATACGGCCTGGAAACGCTGGCGGCGGATCGCCCGGGCGTTGAAGGCCGTGACGGGCTGAAGACGTCATCTCCCATCGGCGTTGATTCGGCCAAATGACGAGTTGCGACGGCGGGCTGTGCGCCTTATGTTCCGCGCGCCATGACAGAACTCTCTCACATCCGTAATTTCGCGATTATCGCTCATATCGACCACGGTAAATCGACGCTTGCCGACCGCCTGATTCAGGAATGCGGTGGCGTCGAGAACCGGGATATGAAAGAGCAGATGCTCGATACCATGGATATCGAGCGGGAACGCGGCATCACGATCAAGGCCCAGACCGTGCGCCTGATGTACAAGGCGGATAATGGCGAGACCTATCAGATCAATCTGATGGACACGCCCGGCCATGTTGATTTCACCTATGAGGTCTCGCGCTCGCTGGCGGCCTGTGAAGGCTCGTTGCTGATTGTCGATTCATCCCAGGGAGTCGAAGCGCAGACGCTGGCCAACACCTATCTTGCGATCGAATCCGATCACGAGATCATCCCTGTACTGAACAAGATTGACCTGCCCGCAGCGGAACCTGAAAAGGTGCGCCAGGAAATCGAGGACGTCATCGGGCTCGATGCATCTGAAGCGATCTGCGTCTCGGCGAAGACCGGTGTCGGCATCAAGGAAGTGCTCGAAGCTCTGGTTCACAAATTACCGCCGCCGACGGGTGACCGCACCGCGCCGTTGACCGCGCTGCTGGTGGATTCCTGGTACGATCCCTATCTCGGCGTGATCGTTCTGGTCCGCGTGCGTGACGGCGTGCTGAAAAAAGGCATGAAGATCCGCATGATGGGTACCGGCGCGACCCATCTGGTCGATGTCGCCGGCGTATTCACGCCCAAGCGTCAGGACGTGGCCGAGCTTGGCCCCGGTGAAGTCGGATTTTTCACGGCCTCGATCAAGGCGGTGGCGGATGCCCAGGTCGGCGATACGATTACCGAGGAACGTAACCTGGCGGCCGAGCCGCTGCCGGGCTTCAAGCCCAGCGTGCCGGTGGTGTTCTGCGGGCTGTTCCCGATCGATGCAGCAGATTTCGAAGACCTCCGTGACAGCATGGCGAAGCTTCGCCTGAATGACGGCAGCTTTCACTACGAGCCGGAAAACTCGGCCGCGCTCGGTTTCGGGTTCCGCTGTGGTTTCCTCGGCCTGCTGCACCTGGAAATCGTGCAGGAACGTCTCAGCCGTGAATTCGATCTCGACCTGATCACGACGGCACCGTCCGTGGTGTACCGCATTCATATGAATGACGGGAAAATGCTGGAAATGCACAATCCCGCCGACATGCCCGATGTCGTGCGTATCGATTATATCGAGGAGCCCTGGATCGAAGCGACGATCCTGGTGCCGGATGACCATTTGGGCGCGATCCTGAAATTGTGCGAGGAACGTCGCGGCATTCAGCAGAATCTGACCTATGCGGGCGGGCGCGCTATGCTGGTTTACAAGCTCCCGCTGAACGAAGTGGTATTCGATTTCTATGACCGCCTGAAATCGGTCAGCCGTGGCTATGCCAGTTTTGACTACACGGTCACCGGCTATGAAGAAGGTGAGCTGGTGAAGCTCGCTATTCTGGTCAACGCCGAACCAGTTGATGCGCTGTCGATGATTGTCCATCGCAGCCAGGCGGAACACCGGGGGCGGGCGATCTGCGGCCGGTTGAAAGATCTCATTCCGCGCCAGTTGTTCAAGATTCCGATCCAGTCGGCGATTGGCGGCAAGATTATTGCGCGTGAAACGATCTCTGCCATGCGCAAGGACGTCACCGCCAAGTGCTATGGCGGCGATATCAGCCGCAAGCGCAAGCTGCTCGACAAGCAGAAAGAAGGTAAAAAGCGGATGCGCCAGTTCGGCGCCGTCGAAATTCCGCAATCGGCCTTTATCGAAGCACTGAAGATCGGCGACGATTAATCGCCGGATATTAATCGTGGTTAATAAAATCTTATCAGCTTGAGTATACGTGTGTAATGCAATAGGTGCATTTTCGACTGTAGCTCCGGCACCTGGAGAGTAGTGTAGTCCGGTAAAATGTCCGGAAAGCGGATGAACCAGATCAATCAATTTTTCAGACTATACCGCTGGGGCGTAGTGCTGGCGTTTGCCGGTGGATGCGCTGTCGCAACCATCGCCTACAACGTCATGGGGCGTGCTGTCGGATTTAAAAAAACCTTTCCGTCACCTCTTTGATTCCCGGTTCCTGTATCGGCTCCGTATCGGCATTCGTTATCTCATTCCTGATTATCCGGAACCGAAATCAGCTGCTGGTACGTCTGGCAGCGGAGCAAAAAATTGCGGCTGACCTGAAGCTGGAAATTGTTCAGAGAAAACAGGCTGAGGCTGAGTTGCGGGCGGCCAAGCAGGTTGCTGAACTTGCCAACGGGTCAAAGTCCAAGTTTCTGGCGAATGTGAGCCATGAATTACGGACGCCGCTGAACGCGATCATCGGCTTTTCCGACACGGTCTGTAATGAAGCGCTGGGACCGCCGGGGAATGCATGCTACCTCGAATACATGCATGACATCAGCCACGCGGGCAGTCATCTGCTGCATCTGATCAACGATATCCTGGACTTGTCGAAGATTGAAACCGGCAAGTCGGTGCTTCGCGAGGAAGTTGTCCGGCTTTCATACGTGATCGATTCCTGCGCGCGGATCGTGAAACATCGCGCGGAGGCGAAGAGTATTGATCTCAATGTTGATCTGGAAGCGGTGCCCAGGACTATGTTTGCGGACGAACAGAAGTTGAAACAGATTCTGATTAATCTGATCACCAATAGCGTCAAGTTCACGCCTGCAGGCGGTGAGGTGTTAATCCGGTGCCGACAGGACAGGGCAGGGTGCCTGTTCGAGGTTGCAGATACGCGTATCAGCATTGCACCGCAGGAGGTTGAAAACGCCCTGTCGTCCTTCGAACAGCTCGACCGAGCGCTGAACCGGAAATTTGGTGGGAACGGGCTTGGTCTGTCTCTGTCAAAATCACTGACGGAAATGCATGGCGGTACGCTGAGCTTATGCAGTGAAGTCGGTGTTGGCACCACGGTATCGGTCTGTTTCCCGCTGGAGCGGATTGTGGACGAGACGTCCTCGGAGAGTTACGGCTAGCCGGCCCAAGGGTGCGTTAACGCCGAAGCCCCGTTGGGCGACCGCGGTCACGGCAGGCCCAGGTCAGGGACATTCCCGGCAGGCCCAGTACCAGCCAGGCCGGGGCGGATAGAATATTCTGAATGATACCTTCCCACAGCCACGCCCAGACATAGCGCTGGATAAAGGCCTGGGAGACATTGAGCGATGCGGTGCCCATCGCCTGATCCAGGCGAAACCACAATTCGCCGAGCGCGATCAGGTTATATCCTTCGCCTTCAAGCGCGTTCAGCGCCTCGTGACCGACCAGGACAAGGGCCAGAGCCAGCAGCACCCAGCCGATCATATGTCCGGTTTTCATCCGGTTTTCATCACGTATTGTTCATACCCGTTTCGCCTACAATACCATAGCCCGGAAACGTCTGGAAACCGTCGTTTCACACTTGCATCAACGGGGTCACTTCGTCATTATCCGCCGCCGTGGACGGGTGGCCGAGTGGCTGAAGGCGCACGCTTGGAAAGCGTGTATGCGGTAACACCGTATCGTGGGTTCGAATCCCACCCCGTCCGCCAATTATCTATCGTAAGTAATTGATATAATTAACTAAATATTATTTACTAATATTTAGTACCACAGTTAGTCCCACACTGTGATCGCGTTAAGAGCCAATCTTCGGATTATCGTCCGCTTCCGCTTTCGTTGATGGCGGCGTCGGGCCGGCTCTTCTGCAACCTCTTGCGACCCAAGGTTTGTGTCGGACTAAATATGTTCAGTTTAGATGAAATGTCACCCGCAAGCCGCCGCTTTCGATCTGTGTGACTGTGTTCTGATAAGCCTCATGGTCGATTATTCGGTCCTCTACCGTTGAGTTACGCATGGTAAATTCATCGCCGGTTTTTCTGTTTCGTCCGAACGGAGCTATTCTTGGGAATATCTCCCGCATTTTGGCTCGCATAGCTGCATTCAACTCTCCGCTAAGTTCAATAGCAGCATAGCTGGCAGGGGCGCCTAGTGAGGACGTGAACATAGGCGGAGAGACAGTCGGCCAACCGTCCGCACCATCCAGCCAGAAGTGCCAACGGCCATCTAGCAGCTCGCCATCCACCTGAATATCAAACTCGCCGCTATAGTTTTTGCGACTACACGTGAAGTCGCAAAGCGAAAGCTCGTTGGCGTGCGTGACCACGCGCACATTCTCCTCAAGCCAATTCTGGATCATGGTCAAGCGGTCGTTCAGTTCATCCTCAGCACTGCTCATCAACTTCCCCACAAATCTTCATCACACCGGATGATAAACACTCTCACTCGGCCCGACGTATTGATCAAACACAGGGCAAGATCGAGCGATGGCACCAGACCCTGAAAAATCGCATCCTGCTGGAGAGCTACTTTTTTCCAGCAGACCTGGAGGCGCAAATCGAGGCGTTAGTCGATCATTACAACCATCAATGCTACCACGAAAGCATCCACAATATCACGCCCGCAGACGACTACTTCGGGCGTGGGCAGGCCATTTTAAAACAAAGAGAAAAGGTTAAACGGAAAACGATGGAAGCCCGGCGCTTGTAATACCGCAAATACGCCGCTTAATATCTTGAACTAGATGAGCTAGATCCTCCTTTAGATCAGGCCCTTGAGTGTTCCAATTTATATGACGACAGACAGTTGCAATCTCTGTTGAAGCTAGATAAATGTTTTATGATTACAATCACAAATTCAGTCCAAAAAGCACTAATTGCAGAAGACTTCCCCATGCTTGATAAATTTGGAAAAAAAAATATTGCACCGATATTTTTATCGTGTTTAACGGTCTTTTATAGTTCGGGATTGTTGGCGCAAGGGTTATTTAAGGAATTTCCATTCTCGGTCCCTTCATTGAATGACGACCTCTTGCAGCTGATGGTATCAGATGAAAGAATTAAGGCCGCTGAACAAAATCTGAAATCCGCGGCCGCAGGCGAAGAGCAAGCTTTTTCAGCTTTCTTACCTAAATTAAGTTTTTCGTCTGATGCTGGACGAGAGGTCATAGACAGTCCCTCGACGAGAACGACCGGGCTTGATGAACAGAGAGAAAGCCGCAGTAAAGCTACGTTTACGTTGTCACAAAACTTATTTTCCGGGGGAGCGGATAGCGCCTCTTATAAAATATCCGGCAAACAAGTTGAGTTAGCGGAGTTAGCGCTGCAAAACGTTAAGAGCTCGGTAGTACTTGAGGGGTTAACAACTCACTTCTCACTCATCCGCGACAAAAAACTACTGGATTACTCGGAACAAGCCGAAGACCTTATTAAACAACAACTTAAACTTGAAAATGAGAAGGTTGAGAAGGGCTCAGGTATAGCGTTAGATATACTTCAGGCTAAAAGTAGGCTTCAATTGGCCTCTCAAAGAAAAATTCAGTTTAGGGGTCAACTTGAACAGGCAATTGCGAGATTTTCTTATTTATTCAAATATCGCCCGATTCTAAACGGAGCTTTTCAGTCTGATTTTGAGCTTCCTGAAATTCCGGCGGCGTTGGAAGAAGTTTTATCAATTACACTGAAAAATAGTCCCGCTATCCAGAACGCCCAACAATCGGCTGAGGTATCCGAACTGGGTTTGAAAACTGCGCGCTCAGGCTACTGGCCAAGGATTGATCTTGAAAGTTCTTACAATTTTGAGCGAGACGCAGGTGGGGTTGAGGGCATTCGTCGTGATTGGTCGGTATTGCTTAAGGCAAGTTGGACGTTATTTGATGGGTTCAATACCTTCAACGGAGCACGTGCGGCGCGCAGTAGTTATGCAGCGGCTTTGAGCCAATTTGATGCCACAAAGAAACAAGTAGAGGCTGATATTGCAATAGGTCTCCAGCAGCTTAAAACTTCGACAGAAAATAAGGACCTTGTTGCCAATGGTCTCAAAATAGCTGAAGAAATAGTCGTTGCTCGAGAAAGGTTAGAAAAAGCGGGAAAAGAAACGTCAATAAATACCTTAGATGCTCAAAGTCAGCTTATCGATGCAAAAATAAATTACACTCTCGCTTACTATGAACAAAAATTAATAGCGTTTAATGTTATTTTCAATATGGGACTTTTGTCCGTTGAAAAATAAACACACGAATTAGATTTTTTAAACCTTATGTAGTCAGCGCATTTATTTTTCAAAAAACGAGTAGAGAACCGTGGTTACACAATTCAACCAAGCAAATTTTGGCATTGACCACGTTGCGGGCTCTGACGTCAATCAACCGACTATTCTGGAAGCGGCTAATTTATCCGAGCTTACGGTTCCCGGTGGATCACTGCTCCTAACAGCGGATTATTCAAGGCAGGGCTCTGATCTTGTTATTTCTGAGGGTAGTGGCGAACAGATATTGATCAGAGGTTTTTTTTCTGAACTAGATCCGCCTGATTTATTCACAGAGGGCGGTGCTCGAATATCGGCTGAGCTGGCCACAAAACTCTCAGGATCCCAGACACCGGGGCAATATGCGCAGCTCAACCCAACGGCAGGGCCGGCACCAATTGGGTTGGTAAAAACTTCGTCGGGTACGGTTACTGCAACTCGTGCCGACGGCTCAACTCTTGATCTGAATGTTAACGACCCGATCTTTCAGGGCGACATTATTCAGACCAGCCTCGATGGCCAAATCGGGCTAATTTTCAACGATAACACTGCGATTTCTCTATCCGAGAGTGGTCGAATGGTCTTGGATGAATTTGTGTACGACCCGACCACCGAGGTCGGGACGTCGAAGACATCGTTCGTCCAGGGGGTGTTTTCGTTTGTATCCGGTAAAATCGCCAAATCTGGTTCTGACGCGATGGTGGTGGATACACCTGTAGCTTCTATCGGTATCAGGGGGACTACGGTTGCGGGTAGGGCGGCGCAAGAGGGTGAGCAAAACACAATTGCTCTTCTTCAAGATTTGGATGGCAGTGTTGGTCAAATCACTATAGCAAATAGTGCTGGCGTTCAGACGCTCACCCAACCAGGGCAAGCTGTCACGCTTACAAGTTTTAATCAGGCGCCGCCTCCACCAGTCATAATTCCTATCCAGCAAATCCAGCAACAGTTTGGTGCCGCAATACAAAATCGGCCGCAACAACGCAACAACGAAGAGCAGCGACGAGAAGAACAACGACAAGAGCAGCAAAACAACGAAAACAACGAAAACAACGCTTCGGCGCCGGAGGCTGAAGAACCGCCC
>Ga0181601_10005057_pt1 | contig 10982 bp, 7 predicted proteins | sample 041ome_8_FD_133020 | JGI IMG/M metagenome (GOLD analysis project Ga0181601, IMG submission 133020) | Coastal salt marsh microbial communities from the Groves Creek Marsh, Skidaway Island, Georgia - 041407BS metaG (megahit assembly) | ecosystem: Environmental > Aquatic > Marine > Intertidal zone... | reverse complement strand
CGGACTCGGCGGGCGCGGCGGACTCGGAGGGGGGCGTGGGATCCGCGGCGGGCGTTGCCGGCGTCGCCGCCGGCATCGCCGGCCTGGCGGGGGTCGCCGCGGGGGCCGCCGCGGGGGCCGCCGCGGGGGCCGCCGATGGGGCCGCCGCTTGTGTCTTCGCGGGCGTGGGAACCGGTGGTGCCCCCCCCAGGAACCCCGTCCGCCCTCCGTTGTACAGGATGAACGCCTCGTTGCCGAGCTCGTTCCGGAGCAGTCGGTCGACGAGCTCGCCCTTGCCCCCCTCCGCGCTGATTCCCAGCGCGGCGCACTGCGCCACCAGGGACTCGTCCGTCTCGGAGATGAGCGCGACGCGCCGCGCGACGATCTTCTGCATCTCGCCCGCGTCCTGCGCGTCTGTGAGCTCGGCGCGCGCGGGCGCGGGCGCCCGGCGCGCGGCACGGTGGGGACCGGACCCGAGGGACACGCGCGCATTGCCGTTTCCGAGCGATTTCGCGTTGGTTGCCCTACCCGAAAGATTCCCCGAACCGGCGGCGTGGGCGTTTGCGACGCGCGCGCGCCCGCCGGCGGGGGCCGGCGCGACGGCGCGAGCCGGCGTCATGGACACAGCGCGCGCGTGCATCTTTTCGATGCGCGCGACGGATCAAGGCTCGTCGGGACGGGCGGTGACGTGTGACCCCCGCGCGTCCCCGTCAGCGGTTGCTTTTTCGCGCAAAAGCGATCCCTTGACCTACCCGTGACCTAAGTCCATTTAGGTTAAAAACGTATGACTATTTGCTCATACGCACCGTCGTCTCTCGACTGAACTCGTATGCGTTCCAGTCTTCCAGTCTGTCGGATCACCAGGCTACTGGCCCATATAGGCTAATAAAATCGGAAACCCCCCCCCCAAAAACACGAACGTGACTGGATCCCGTACGAAATAATAATGTCACGCATCGTAGCGACGCCGGAAACTTCACACGCGTTATGGAAAACTTCGAAGTGTTTCGTCACGCGTTATGGAAAACTTCGAAACGTGGTCGTCACGCGACACGCTTCCGCTGTCTTCACTGCACGACGCGCGCGCCACCGGCACATGCTCGCGCGTTTCTCCGCCACTTCGACCAGCTCGCTTCTCCGCCGAAGCTCCCGCGCCGTCTCCGTCGCCCCGCGCCGCGCGTTCCCGCCGCTCCGCCGCGGTCGCGCCCCCCCCTCGCCGGTTCGCGCGCGGCCGCTCGTCGCGATGGCGTCCGCCGCCGCGCGGCTCGACAAGGTCGCCACCCCCGGCGCCACCGCGGTGGCGGACGTGAGCGCGACCGGCGCGTTCGTGCGCAAGGACTCAGTATTCCGCAACCGCATCGAGAAGGACGGCGCGTTCCCGCCCGAAGCGGGTCGTTACCACGTCTACGTCTCGCTCGCGTGCCCGTGGGCGTGCCGCGTGGTGTCCGTCATCGGCCTGAAGGGCCTCGGCGACGCGGTGTCGTGGTCCTCCGTGCACCCCACGTGGCAGAAGACGCGCGCGGCCGACGCGGAGGACACGCACGCGGGCTGGGCGTTCGCGGCAGAGGGCCAGGCGCTGGCGTCGCCCTCGGGGTGCGGGAGCTTCGCCGGCTCCAACTACCAGCGCGACCCTCTGCATCCGAACGACGAGATCCGGTTCGTGCGCGACTTGTACGATCGCGTCGGCGCGAACGACGGGACGCGCTTCACCGTGCCCATCCTGTGGGACAAGAAAACCGACACCATCGTCTCGAACGAGAGCTCGGAAATTATTCGGGACTTGAACGCTGAGTTTAACGCGTTCGCCACGAACCCGGATCTTGACTTGTACCCTGTAGAGTCGCGCGCCGCCGTCGACGCGGCGAACGAGTGGATCTACCGCGGCGTGAACAACGGCGTGTACAAGTGCGGCTTCGCGACGACGCAGGCGGCGTACGACGAAGCCGTCACCGAGCTGTTCGTGTGTCTTGATCGGATCGAACACATGCTGGGAAACGCGCGTTTCATCGCCGGACCGTGCCTGACCGAGGCGGACGTGCGTCTGTTCCCCACGCTCGCGAGATTCGACGAGGTGTACGTGGTGTACTTCAAGACGAACAAGAAGGCGCTGCGCGAGTACCCGAACATCTCGGGGTACATCCGCGACGTGTACCAAACCGAGGGCGTCAAGGCGAGCGTGGACATGTGGCACATCAAGACGCACTACTTCACCAGCCACCCCGTGCTCAACGCCAACGCGGTGGTGCCCGTAGGGTCGGGATGGGACTTCGACGCGCCGCACGGGCGAGACGGCGCGTATCCGAGGTGATGATGATGAGACGATTCGCGTACGTATACGTATGTGTGTGTTTTTTTTTTTGAGTGCGAAAGTGCAACAAAAAGTGTACGTACGAGCAGAGGCTTTCTTTATCTTTGTCTTTGTCGGCGCGGATAGATACGGTGCCTTCGTGCTTCGTGTTATTACGCGGTGGGTCCACTCTCGCCATCACACCGCGCCGCTGAGCCGCGCCCACGCCTGGTCCGCGGCGTTGAACCATTGCGAGGGGACCCCCACAGCCTCGACGCCGCCCTTGACCTGCGACCACGCCGCCGCGCCGCGCGAGAAGAAGGCGTTGACGAATCCGCCGTCGCTCTGCGAGTCGTCCCCCGGGGGGGGCGTGCGCAGCGCGGCGTGCGCGGTGCACGCGACGACGCCCCAGAACAAGGCGCCGAACAGCACGCTGCTCACGTTGGTGGCGAAGTGCAGCACCACCACCGCGAACGCGACGAGCGCGATCCGCTGCGCGTGCAGGCCGAACGCGCGTCCGCCGACGACGACGTCCGCGGCGCGGACGCGGAGCACGTACAGCCACAGCGCCGTGATGCCCGCGATGGGCAGCAGCAGGCTGGGGCGCATCACGAGGCACGTCGCGACGAGCGCGAGCAGAATCAAGAAGTAGTTGTACCCGAGGTCGTTGGCGTTCCTCCGCAACCGCGCGAGGCCGTCGTAGACGCCCGTGGGAAGGCTCACCGCCCTGTGATCGACGAGCTCACGCCAAGGCGCCGCGCGCGCCTGCAGTCCCTTGACGTCATCGATGACGTGCCTGCCCGCGGCGAGCATCAGCCCGGGGACGCCCAGGGCCTTGTTCTTGCCGCTCTCGTCCTCCATCGCGCCTGCGTGCGTGCGGCGGTATGGGGCTCGTCCCGTCCAACGTGCCCAGAAACACAAAAATAAAACGCCCGTTGAGCGCAAATCTCAAGAACTTCGGCTCGAAACGCGAACGCCGGGCCGCGGGCGAAAACGCGTTTGCGGGAGCCGATCTGTCACTTTCTTCACGCGCGCGATCTGACCCCGCGCCGCCATGGGAGGCAAGGACGCGGGCAAAAAGAGCAAGGAAAACGGTGTCAAGACCTCCCCGGACGAGAGTCTCGGGATGTCCAGCACCGAGCGCATCTTGCGACGCATCCACGACCTGTACGAGAAGGGCCTCGTGCACCCGGACGGGACCGAGAAAGATGCCGGGTCGGTGGGCATACTCGAGATCGCCGCGGATCCCCTGCTTCGCCTGACCGATGTGCACAAGCCGCGCAAGAAGGTGAACGTGATGATCATCGGAAACCACAGCGCTGGTAAGTCTTCGTTCATCAACTGGTACATCGGCGAGGACGTGCAGACCACCGGCGTCGCGATCGAGACGCGCGGGTTCACCTACGTCACGTCCGGTCGCAAGCGCGAAACCTTGAAAGGCGACGCGACGTTCGCGTTTTACGATCACATTGACGGCTTAGCGCAGTTCAAGGGCATCACGGAGAACGTCTTCACCGAGATCTCCACGAGCAAGAGCAAAAACTTCGCGTGCGTGGACCTGCTGGATTCGCCCGGTCTCGTGGACGGCGAGATGGAGTACCCGTTCGACGTGGTGGAGTCCATCGTGTGGCTCGCCGATCACGTGGACATGATCCTGTGCTTCTTCGACCCCATCGGCCAGGCGTTGTGCAAGCGCACGATGACCGCCGTCGAGCGCCTCAACGAGCGCCACGCCGAGAAGCTGCACTACTACATGAGCAAAGCGGATCAGGTGGAGAAGGAGCACGACCGCCAGCGCGTGCTGATTCAGATCACGCAGAACCTGGCGGGCCGAATCAAAAACTCGCACGCGTTCAAGCTCCCCACCATCTACCTGCCCCGGCCGGATGCGCGCGCGCCGCCCGCGCCAATCCCGAACGCGCTGGAGGAGGTGTGCGAAGACGTGGACAAAGCCATCCGGCTCACCGTGCAGAAGAACCTGACCACGATGAAGGACGACTGCGCCAAGATTTTACGAAGCGTGGACGACGCGCACGCGCTCGACGTCAAAAACAGAAAAGAAAACAACGCCCGCGCGCTCAAGGGGTGGGCGTTTACGTTCGCGGGGTGGGTCGTCGCGGCGGTTTTAGCGTACGTCGCGGCGTGCGAGACGTTCGCTTTCGGACCAGTCACGGCGACTGTGGCGAACCACCTGTTGCCGCTGGCGCGGAAAAGCGAGTACGACGTTCTCGAGGCGACGTTGGAGGCGTTCATGCCCGAGCTGGACGCGAGCACCGGCCGCGCGAAGCCCCGCTGGCTGGGCGTGCCGCACGGTGGCGCGTACGTGTTGCTCGTCCTCACCGCGACGCTGGGCTTCGTAGAGTACGTCAAGCGCGCGACGTGGCGCTTCGCGCCGACGATGACCAAGCGCGATGCGCGGCGCTTGGCGGGCTACCGCGCGTACGTACAGGAGCTGGGGAAGGTGCGGGAAGAGCTCTACCGCGAGTACTTCAAGGGGCTCTCCGCGGACAGAGAGTAGTCGTTTTATAAATATCATCGTTCGTTTGCGCGTTTGGTGACGAAGACGCTCACCATCCCTCCGTCGTGGCGCACGAACGTCCCGCCCTCGTACTCCTCGTCCGCCAAGTCCGGCGCCTTCTCCAGCGCGACGCGCATGCCCGCGCGCTCGAACTCGTTCACTAAACGCGCGATGACGGCGGCGCCGGTTTCGTTCGGCCACGCGCGAACGGGCAGGACCAACCAACACACGCCGTTCGGTTTGAGTCGTCTCGCCACCGTCGCCGCCAGCGCGCGCGGCAGCGGGTCCTCGTAACACACGTCGCTCCCCACGATCAAACCGAACGTCTCGTCGCTCGGCAACGCCCTGGTACGCACCATCTCGTCGTTCGCGGACGCGTTCGCCGCGCAGCTGCCGTCGCCACCCATCGGGCGTCGCTCCGCCCACTCCGCGAACAACGCGGGGTCGCTCGCCAGCCACTCCAGGTGGTGCACCCGAAACGTTTCTTCGGCGCCTTCCGCGTCTCCGCCCTCGGTGTCCTCCGCCTGGAGCGCGACGCTCGCGTCCAGGTTCGCGAGCAGGCCGGGGAGGTAGTCCGTAAACGTCACACGCTTCGCGCCGAGTTTCGCGCACAGGAACCCCGCGACGCCGCACCCGGCGCCGAGCTCCAACACGTCGGCGCCGCGCACGTCGAGCGATCCCTCGTTCGTTCGCCGAATCAGCTCGCGACACATCACCACGCCGGATGCCCAGACGCGCCACCCGAGCCCCCCCTCGACGTAATCCGTCTCCCGCAGGCGGACGGCGTGCGTGACGTGCGCGTGCGCGCCCGTCCCGCGGAACACGAACGTGCGAACGCCCGGCCCGCGCGCGGTCGAGCCGCTGCACGCAGCGAGGACCTTGGCGGCGGCGTCCACCGAATCTTCGTCGTCCCACGCGAGCGCCTTGCGAAGCCGGTCCACGCCTCCGTGCGCGCGAATGGCCTCGACGCCGGGCTCGCACGCCGCCGCGGCCAGAAGCGTTTGTAACGCGGCGAGACGCTTCGGTCGGTCCGCGCGGTCCCAGAACAGCGCGTCCACCGCGGACTCCACCTCGGGGAGGAGCTCCATCGCGCGCGCGACGGAAACTGGGACCGGGTTTCGAGCTCCGAGGGGCGAGCAGGTTTTCGGCCACGATGCTCGATTCGAAAAAAAAACGGTCGCGTTTTCGATTTTTTGGTACGTACACGAGTTGACTCTCAGGTTTCTCGCGCTCGCGCGCCGCTACGCCCACGCCAGCACCTCGACGCGCGACATGCGCGGGTCCTCCGCCAGCGTGACGTCCACCGGCGGTGGATCCCCGAAAGACTCCGTTCCCGTGCGTTCCACCGGGGACGCCGCGCGCAGTGAGAGCGACCGGGACGGGGAAGAGCGCGGCTGATCCGTTTCGTCCATTTCTTCCATTTCGTTTCCCCAGCCGCCCGCGCCGCCCGCGGCGAGGCTCGAGTGCGTCGACGCGCTTCCGCGTTTCCGGCCGTCGTCGCCCTCGACGCCCCACATCTTCCAGCGCGCCGCCGCGGCCGACGCCCGTTCGCGCGCGTCGAAATCGTCGAAATCGTCCGAGACGAAATCGTCCCCGCCCCCCCGCAGCTCGGCGACGAAGAACGCCGCCACGTACTCGCGCGTCGCCTCCAGCTGCGCCGCCGGCGACATCATCAGCGACGCGCTCGCGTTCGAACTTCCGTATGAGTAATTAGTCGCCGCGCGTGGGTCCCGCCGGTCGGCGAGCGAGACCCGCGCGAGAGACCCGCGCGACGCGGCGGCGCACTGCGAGTCGGGGTACTCGTACTGCGCCGCCTCGTCCAGGAAGCAGTGCGTGCCGTGCCGCAGCACGCCGACCGCGCGCGGCGCGGCGTGCACGGCGGCGGCGGCGATGTCGGCGACGGCGCGCGGCGCGACGTGCGAGTCGAGTCGGCCGGCGAGCTGGAACAAAGCGACGCCGCGCATGTGCGCGAGCGCGTCGAGATCGAGACCGGATGAGTCGAGGAACGCGCCGAGACCCGCGACCGCTCGGATCCCGACGGAAACGAACGCGTGTGCGGTGTCCGTGTCGGCATCCCACTCTCGCGGCATCCCGTCGCTCTCGCGCGCGACTGAACCGAAGGTACTACGTACCTTTGCGTCGACGGCGGCGCGCACGGCGGCGCCCGCGCCCGAGCTGTGCCCGAGCAGACCGAGCTTCTCGATGTCCACCTTTTCGAAGAAACGCTCACTGTTCCTGCGGCTGTTTTCGCGGACGAGCCACGCGAGCGACGCGAGTAAGTGCTTCGATAAGAGGTCGAAGGAAAACAAAGGGCGCGCGCGGCGGTCCGCCACGGTGGGCGCGATCACGATGAACCCGTGCGACGCGAGCGCGCGCAACGTGGCGTCGTAGCGCTCGACCCATGAGTTCCAGCCCACCGCGAACGCCACCGCGGGGAAACGACCGGACCCGTTCGGGCTGTGAGGGGGAGCTTCCGGCGTGTACACCACCGCGCTGACCCAGGGCGTGACCCGCTCGGCGAGGTCGAAGCCGAGCGGGGGCCAGTAGAAGGTGACGCGCTCGCGTCGCGGCGAAAACGGCCCGAACGCGCGGAAATCGAAATCGCGAAATCCCGGCGACGACGACGACGACGACGCCGGCGGCGGCGGCGGGTCGTCCGCCGCCGCGGCGGTCCCCGCGGCGTATTGGCGCCAATACGCCTCGTCGCGCAGCGCGTCGACCGCGGCGTCCGCGAGGTCGTCCAGGATCAGCTGCACGTCGGAGGCGCCGCGCGCTAACGCGAGCGCGCGCTCGACGGCTTGGCGCGCCTCGCGCGGTAAGCCTTGGGAGAGGGAAAGAATTCGAGCCTCCGCGTCAAGCCTCGCGTCGCGGACCCTCGGCTCGGGTCGCGAGCGGACGTCGCGCGCGACGTCGCCGGACGCCGAACCAGCCGACTCGTGCGCGTGCGTCTCGGTCGGCGCGACATCCACGCCGTGTGTCGTCTCCGTGACGAGCCCGCGGCCGCCCTGCGCCGTCGCCGCTTCACGGCGCACCGTCTCCGTGGCGAGCCCGAAGGCGGGGGTCTGGCCGAGCGCCCAGCGTTCGAGCGCGGGCTCCGCCGCGGAAACGCACGCCGCGAGCGCCGCGCACGCCGCCGCGCGGAGTAACGCGCGTCTCGGTGGCGCGCGCATCGCTCGAAGCGAGACGCGCGTCGCCGCCCGAAGTGTGCGCGCGGTGCGGGTCGCGGTGAGGCGTGCGGCGAACGAACCTTCGTCTCGTCGCGACGAAGTTTTACAAAAACTACGTAGAGACGTCAGAAAAAGCTACGCAAACGCGACCCCGAGATCAAGCCCGAGCCCGAGATCAAGCCCGAGCCCGAGGTTACGCAGGAGCCGTTCACCATCCGCGACACCTTCGGCATCGGCGAGTGAGACGAGAGGAGACGAGCGAACGATGGCGTGAATACTACCTGCGAACCTGCCATACGTTTCGCGCTATTTCTAGAAATAGCTATTTCTCCCGCCTCCTCTCCGCCCAGACCACCACTTCGCAGAACTCGGAGTACGGGAAGTGGTCGAACACCGCGGCGCGCTTCAGCTCGTGCGTCTGGCTCAGCTTCCTTTCCCGCAGGTCGCGCACTAACGACCGCGAGTCGCACGCGATGTACACGATGGTTCGGTACCGCCGCACGAGCGATAACGTCACGGGATCGAGCCCGGCGCGCGGCGGGTCCACTAAGATGAAATCGTCGGCGGTTTCCGTTTCGTTCGTCTCCGCGTCGTCGTCGTCGTCGTCGCCGCTCGCCGAACGTCGAGCGCTGAACGTCTCGGCGGGTGTCGCCTGGACCCGCGCGTTGGTCACGCCGTTCGCGGCAAAGTTCTCCTCCGCGGCCGCGCACAGCCTAGGTTCGATCTCCACCGCGGTCACGGCGTGAAACGCGCGCGCTAAGTTCACGGCGTGCGTCCCGTTGCCGCAGTACAGCTCCGTCAGCGAGGGTTTTTTTTTCTCCTTTTTTCTCATTCCCTCCGTCGGCGTCTCGTCTTCGTCTTCGCGCTCGGCGAGCGCGCGAATCGCCGTCTCGCGCAGCCACGCCGCGGTGATTTCCGCGACATCCGCGTTGGGGTTCGAAAACGCACCCTCGACCATCGAGAGTCGCAGCGTGTCCACTGATGACGCGTCGTCGCGATCGTCGTTTTTCGGAATCATCAGGGACGAAAACGAGGGCACCGCCGTTTCCTCCCAGACTCGGTCGGCGCCGTTCGCGAGCGTCTTTCTTCGCCGCCGCGACACCACGCCTTTGACGCCATACGGTTCCAGGGATTCACGGAACGCGATCGCGGCGGTTTCCCAACGCTCATCGAACGCGTCGCTGTCGCGCTTCGTGCGTTTCGTGCCGCGTTTCGTGCCGTTCCATAGGGTCACGACGACGTCCCCCGCGCGGTTCGAGAGAAAACCCACCGCGCTCAGGTTTTCCGTTAACGGGCTCGGATCTCGCGCGCTCCCGGACGCGTCCTCGCGTTTGTCCAGGTCGTTCAGCGCGTCCAGCACGCGAGGCATGAGCTCGGCGATCGCGCGCGACGCGGCACCGAACGCGTTCGCGTCGCGCGCGTCCAGAACGACCACTCTGCCGCGCTCGAACAGCGCGTACCGAAGGTTCCCGGAACCTACCGAACTCGGGGCTTCGACTCGGGGCGAAACGTCCCCCGCGCCGCTCGCGCCTTCCCTGACCACCGCGAAGCGGCACCTCTGCCTGAAGCCGCGCGTCCGCGGTGAGGCGTACACCTCCAGCCCCTCGGGAGGAAGCAGGTCCCCAAACAACTCGCGCGTGCGCGCCACCTTGGCGTCCAGCAGGTCGCGATAGGACGCCGAGCCGTCGGCGGCATCCGAGGCGCGCGCGACGCGCCCGCGACGGTCGAGACGACGCGCGGGGCACCGCCACGCGCGCGCTGGAGACGCGCGTGTACACCGCACACGCGACGGCGTCCACGCCGCCGACGACGCCACCGGCGACGCCGACATGGCGCGCGTCGCGAGTCGGAGTGCTCTCCGAAAAGCGAAAAGCACGCCGCGACGACAGTCGCGCGCGCGCTTTTCCAACTTTTTCCAACTTTTTGGCGTTTGCGTTTCTCGCACGAAAATGTCGAACACGCACGAGGGACCGTTTTTTTTTAGTGAAACCCCACCTTGGTTCTCGGTTCGGAATCCCTGGGAATCCCCGCTGGCCGAAAAGCGGCCTGCGAGAAAAACCTGATGGTGACCCCGCGACTCCCTCGCCTCCCCACTCTCGCTGTCGCGCACGCGCCGGCGGGGTCACACGACCGGTGGGTCCAGTCGGCCGCGATGGTCGCCTCGCGCCCCACCGTGATGGCGCCCCCGCGCTCGCACGCGCCCCCTCGCGCGTTCCTAGCGCACTTCAACGCGCAAAAAATGGCCAACGCGCGACTGAAGCACGCCTCGGGGTCGCGTCTGACGCTCCGATCGAAAACCGCGCAGGCGCGGCGTTCGCTCACGGCGACGCAGGAGCTGCGCGACACGTTCGCGACGATCGACGCCGAAGGTACGTGGGGGCTCGGGCCGAGCCCCGCGCGCGCTCGAACCGCGCGAACCCGCCCCGCACGCGCCGCGGACCGAGGGGGCCCGCGCCCCCCCAACATCCATCATCCGCTCTAAAACGAGTGTCTGTGCGCAAAAGAGCCGTTCCGCGGTTTCCGACATTCGCACGCGTTTCCACGTCGATTCCGGGGTTTCGTGAAACGCGAGACTGCGCGTGCGCGGCGGAAACGCTCCAGACGAGATTGGAAAAATCGCGAGAAAAGGAATCTTCCGAGGGCCCCCGCTTTTTTCGCAAAAGCGCACAAAAGCTGGGAAAATCGACCGACGCCGGTTGGTGAAATGGGGGGGTTGGTTGGTGAAATGGCGGTTTTTGGTTTCACGTCGCGTCGCGTTTTTTTTTTCATCGCCGCTCCGGCGCCGCGGCTGACCGCGGCTGACCGCGCGGCTGACCGGACGCGCCTTCCGGTCCGGTAATCGCCCGCGTACTGACAACGCGTTAACAAAAAACGCTCGACACAGGCACCGGCTTCATCGACCGCGCGTCCCTCGCGGCGGCGTGCGAGCGCATGGGCCTGCCCACCGGCGACGACTACGTGGACGAGCTCGTGCGCTCGCTGGCGGGCGGCGGCGGCGCGGGCCGGGACGCCGGCTATGAACAGCGTGACT